>ENA-ORML01000752-ORML01000752.1-human-gut-metagenome-genome-assembly--contig:-NODE-752-length-34354-cov-4.239745_pt1 | contig 34354 bp, 27 predicted proteins | sample MGYA00242103_ERZ508995 | MGnify/ENA primary metagenome ERZ508995 (study PRJEB26280, sample SAMEA2338702) | human gut metagenome | biome: human gut; feature: human-associated habitat; material: faeces... | reverse complement strand
GCAATTTACTCAAAAAATCTTCATTTTAACCTTGACTTTTAATAGTTAGACTTTCTTTAAAATTTTATCCTCTCATACATCATCTGTTTTCTCATTATTCATTTTTCTTGAATATCCCGCCACAATAAGCACGCAGTGCGGTTTTATGAATGGCGCGAACCGAACTGCTACAAGGCTTCCATAACAATCGGATATTTTTTATTGACAAAGTATGTGTCCGCTAGTATAATGCCTCGTTGACTATCAGAAATTCAATCGAGGTGAATAACAGCATGACATTTTATCAAGAACTTCAGCTTAATCAGGCGGGATCAAAATCCCTTATTAAAAATTGTAAAACGCCAAAAGAAAAACTACATCATCTTTTTATTTATATCTTTAAAGTTTTTATAAATGTAGCATTCTGTGTTGCGTTTGTTACTGCATACAGTATGATTTTCGGAAATGATAACAGTATCGTAGGCGTTGTAATCCTTCTCTGTATTCTTGTATTCCGAAATGTCGATTTGGGCATCCATGCTCCTCAAAGCCTTTTGTCACTTTCCGCTATTTTCCTTATTCTTACATTCGGACCGAAAGCGGCTAATCTGTTGGGAGCATTCGGAGGACTTCTTATAAACTTTGTATGCATATGGATTCTTATGGTACTGGGATGCCACAACGTAATTTATTACAATCATTCAACCCTTGTGCTCGGATATCTTCTTCTCTTTGGATATGATGCATCCGGAAGCGCCTATACAATGCGCCTTTTTGCCATGTTATTCGGATTTATACTGACAGGAGTCGTTTTCTGGCGCAATCATAGAAAGAAAACATATAAACGCGGACTGCGTGATCTTTTTAACGAATTTAATCTTCATTCTTCCAGAAGCCGTTGGCAGCTTTTAATGGCTTCTGCCGTTTCAAGCGTAATTTTTATCGCCTCGATCTTAAATCTTCCAAGAGCGATGTGGGCAGGAATCGCCGCAATGTCCGTCCTGCTTCCGTTTCGAACAGATATTAAGAAGCATGTATGCGGGCGTATTCCCGGGAATCTGCTCGGAGGACTGATCTTTTTCCTTATTTTTCCTCATCTTCCTGCCGGGCTTTACAGTGTAGTCGGTATCGTCGGAGGCATCGGAGTCGGATTTTCCGCAAGCTATGGATGGCAGGCTGTATTTAATTCTTTGGGAGCAATGATGATTGCCGTCAGTGTCATCGGTTTTCCGCAAGCCGTATTTTTCAGAATCGCTCAAAACATTTTCGGGTCTTTGTACGCTCTTTGTTTTGAAAAAATATTTCACACTGTAACAGAACGAAAACTTGAATCAAAAATATAATTTTCCGTTTGTTATTTATGGTACGGCTCTGCGTTTATGATTCGATAACTTCTATATATCTGTTCCAGCAAAATCACTCTCATCAACTGATGTGGGAAGGTCATCTTGGAAAAACTAAGAGCATAATCAGATCTTGCAAGCACAGTTTTTCCAAGACCGATCGAACCGCCGATTATAAATGCAATACTGCTTTTCCCTTGTATCCCGAGTTTTTCAATCTTTGCAGAAAGTTCTTCCGATGAAAGCATTGCTCCTCCGATTTCCAGAGTGATCACATACATATCATCTTTTATAACTTTTAAAATACGTTCTCCCTCTTTTGTTCGTATCGCTTCTTCTACTGTTTCGCTCGCCTGATCCGGCGTTTTCTCATCCGCAACTTCTACGATAGTCAATTTGCAATATTTACTCAGTCTTTTTGAATATTCCGCGATCGCATCTTTTAAATATTTTTCTTTTATCTTTCCTACAGTGATCAATGTAATCTTCATCTTTTTTGTTTATTCCCCATAAATCAATATAACCTTCGTTTTTTCTTCTTATTCTTCGTACACATACAATTCGTGAAGAGCCCGTGTCGCACTGATATACAATGCCTGTTTTTCAAACGGATTTTCTTTTTTACTTTTTACGACAAAAACTTGATCAAATTCAAGTCCTTTCGCCAGATAATATGTTGTCACAGTCAAACCTTTATGAAATACCGACGTATCCCTGTCTACATAAAAAGCAGATATTCCGCGATTTTCCAAAAGTCTGTAAATATCTGATGCTTCTTCTTCGGTCATGGCTATGACAGCAGCCGTCTCATATACTTCTTCATTCACGACATCATCTGTATGATCAGTTTTTTCTTCTTTTTCAAGCTTTAAATTTGCTCTGACAGCCTCAAACATTTCCTCGTCAGTTTTGAATTTTCTTTCTGCCACATCTTTCCCATGTCTGTCCAAAAATTCAATATCTTTCACATTCGCGATCTTACCGGCATAATCTGCGATTTCTCTCGTATTGCGGTAACTCTTATTCAGAATAACGGTTCTTATATTTTTCCCAAATACTTTAGGAAGGAATTTTAAAACATCCTGTTGTTCTTTTCCCAAAGTCTGGGCACGATCTCCGAGTATTGTCATTTTACAGTCAAACAGTTCCTTCAAGATAAGATACTGCAAATAAGAGTAGTCCTGCATCTCATCAATTACAAGATGCTTAATATTTTTATGCTCATTCTTTCCTGTCAGTCTGTATTTTACATACAGCATCGGAAATACATCTTCGTATTGGATTTTCCTTCGTTCATAAGGCAGTTCTGCCATTTGTTCCTGCCCGCATACCGCAAGCAGTTTATTGTAAATAGCATAAATATCTTTCGTTACATACATTTTGTCAAACTTTCTCTGAAGAAATTCTCTGTCTTCCTCTTCAATATTTCTGCCTTTTAACGTCTCATAAGAATCAATAAAATATTCCATAACCGCATCCATTCTTTTCAGAAGCGGTATCTGATAAAACTTATCGTAAAACAAATGAATGATTTCTTCTTCCGAAAAACGCATCCCCCTGAACTCCACCTCTCGAAATTCCATCAGCTCATCTTCAAGTACCGCGAAAAAACCTTCTGCCTCGCCTACAAATCCCGCCGACTGTTTCCACTCAAAACGTTCCTGCGCTCTTCGATCATCAAACTTCATCATACGTTCTAACTGATCATATCTATCCTCACAGTCTGCCGCCGTGTCCTGAAGTTCTTTATAAGCGAAGAGATCAAAACTCATTTCTTTTATATTTTCCTCGCCAAGTTCCGGAAGAATATGAGAAATATAATCTGCAAACACACTGTTTGGTGAAAGAATCAATATATTCGATGATTTTAAATTTTTCCTGTCGTGATAAAGCAAGTAAGCGATCCGGTGAAGGGCGATCGAAGTCTTTCCGCTTCCCGCTGCGCCTTGTATGACAAGAATTTTATCCTTCGTATTTCGGATGATTGCATTTTGTTCTTTCTGAATCGTTCGAACAATATTTTTCAGTTTGACATCTCCGTTGTTTCCAAGCTCATGCTTTAAGATCTCATCGTCAATCTTAACATCGCTTTCAAACCCATATATCATCTTGCCGCCGCGTATTTTATACTGCCATTTTGAAACAACCTCTCCTTTGATCACTCCTGATGGCGCTTCGTAAAATGCCTCACCTTTATCAAAGTCATAAAACAGACTGCTCACAGGAGCCCTCCAGTCATAAATAAGAGGCGTCATTCCCGCACGCTCTCCGAAATTTCCGATACCGATATAAAACGGTTCTTCCTCTTCTTCTGCTTCAAACAGGAAATCTACCCTTCCGAAAAACGGAGAATCAATCATTTTTTCAAGTCTTTTCATCAACTTTGACTTATCTCTGTTTGCATTTACCTGCTGTAAGAGCGCCTGCTGATTGTCATAGTCCTCATATCCGTACTGATCCATTTCCGTATAATTTTCCCAGTAATATTCATGCATATTTTCAATTTCTTTTAATCCCTGATTAAGATCTTTTTGAATTTCTGCCAACCGGTCGTTTAGCTTTCTATTCACATCTTTCAGAAAAAGTTTTCCGTCAAACTGCCTGTTATCTGCTTCCATCTGATTCTCCAGTCTGTCTTTTCTTTGATTTTATTTTCAGCGTTTCAAACAAGTCAGTTGTTCTTTTTCTTCCTTACTGACTCTGTAAGATTCTCTGATTTTTTGTATTGCTTTATTATGTGTAAAATCATCCAACGTATCCTTCTCAAGAAAAGCCCTTGTCTTTTCCGGAAATTTTACGTAACATACCGAAAGCGCCCATGCATTTCCCATTTTCACATAATATCCGTCATGATCTATCTTTCCGCAAATAGTGAGTATTTCATCAATATGTTCCTTATCCAGAAAATGAGACATAAGTGAAACAATCATAAAACGAAGTTCAAACTCGTTCTTACTTTCTGCATATTTTTTCACATAGTCAAACCAAAAATCTGATTCTTTCTGCATAAATTTATAACTTGTCACACAGCTGTCGCACACTGCCCAGTTATTGATTTTAGGAACAAACTCATCCAAATGCCTTTCCACTTCACTTCTATCCGCTTTTATATAAGCGATAACAAGCCCCCATACCATAAACTCTTCGTGATATGAAGCCTCTCCAAGCATTGTCCCTGCCTCATTCAAATATTCGCTGTAATTGCTTTTTGCAGTTTCCTTCGCAATTTTTCTTAAAGCCGGAAGGCGCACTCCTATGATATGTTTTACTCCGGGAAGGAGTTTCTCATTAAATTGTTTATAATTTTCTTCTGTAAGATCTTCTAATTGTTCCCTTATCTTCCAGATTTTTTTCTCTTCTGCTATCATGTGATTCTCCAAAATGCCGACTAAATGCAAAGTCTTTTTTGCTTACTTTTCCATTCATTTAAAAAGTATTAAGAAAGCTCCCTCTCCAAACCCGGAAAGAGAGCCCCTTTTTATTGCTTTTTATTGCTTTTTATTGCTTTTTATTGCTTTTTACTTTTCTTTATTTTTCAAATACTCATCAATTCCTTTTGCTCCGGCCTTTCCTGCTCCCATTGCAAGTATAACCGTAGCGGCACCTGTAACAGCATCGCCGCCTGCAAACACACCTTCTTTTGATGTCTGTCCGTTTTCCTCATCGGCAACGATACACTTTCTGCGGTTTACATCCAAACCTTTTGTCGTAGATGAAATTAACGGATTCGGTGAAGTTCCTAAAGACATGATTACAGTATCGACTTCAATATCGTACTCTGAGCCTTCAATCTCTACAGGTCTTCTTCTTCCGGAAGCGTCCGGTTCTCCAAGTTCCATCTTTACAACTGTCATACTTGTAATATTTCCGTTATCATCTACATTAATCTTTTTCGGATTTGTCAAAAGATCAAAAATTACGCCTTCTTCCTTTGCATGGTGAACTTCCTCAACTCTCGCCGGAAGTTCCGCTTCGCTTCTTCTGTACACAATATGTACTTCTGCGCCAAGACGAAGTGCTGTTCTTGCAGCATCCATCGCTACATTTCCTCCGCCTACTACAGCAACTTTCTTGCCGGCAGCAATAGGTGTATCGTAAGAATCATCAAATGCTTTCATCAGATTACTTCTCGTAAGGTATTCATTTGCAGAGAATACTTCGTTTGCATTCTCACCCGGAATTCCCATAAACATCGGAAGTCCTGCTCCGGACCCAATAAAGACCGCTTCAAATCCTTCCTCTTCCATAAGCTGATCGATCGTTGTGGATTTTCCGATCACAACATTTGTCTCAAATTTTACGCCAAGTTCTTTTACTTTCTCTATCTCTTTCGCAACAATCTTCTGTTTTGGCAGACGGAACTCCGGAATTCCGTATACAAGCACTCCGCCGAGCTCATGAAGCGCCTCAAATACAGTCACATCATATCCAAGCTTTGCAAGATCTCCCGCACATGTAAGACCCGACGGCCCGGAACCGATTACAGCAACTTTGTGTCCGTTCTTCTCTTCTGCACCGACAGGTTTAATATCATGATCCAACGCATAATCCGCAACAAATCTTTCAAGTTTTCCGATTGAAACCGGCTCACCTTTAATTCCGCGGATACACTTTCCTTCACACTGCGATTCCTGTGGACATACTCGTCCGCAAATTGCCGGAAGCGCACTTGATTTTCCGATCACTTTATATGCTTCTTCGATGTTTCCTTCTTTCACTTCCTGAATAAATGCAGGAATATCAATAGAAACCGGACAGCCCTGAATACACTTTGCATTCTTACAGTTCAAACATCTGGAAGCTTCTTCCATCGCCTCTTCCATATTATAACCAAGACAAACTTCTTCAAAATTTGTTGCTCGTACTTTTGCATCCTGTTCTCTGACAGGAACTTTTTTCAATACATCTGCCATTACTCGTCACCTCCGCAATGTCCGCATCCTCCATGATGGGTATCACCTTCCTGAAGCTTCAGTAAGGCGCGCCCTTCTGCAGTTTTATACATCTGGCTTCTCTTCATCGCCTGATCAAAATCTACAAGATGTCCGTCAAACTCCGGTCCGTCTACACATGCAAATTTGATTTCATCTCCAACCTGAAGACGGCATGCTCCGCACATTCCCGTTCCGTCTACCATGATCGGATTCATGCTGACGATTGTAGGAAGTTCAAGTTTTTTCGTCAAAATACAGACAAATTTCATCATGATCATCGGTCCGATGGCAACACAGACATCATACTTTTTGCCTTCATTTACAAGTTTTTCGATCATTGTCGTAACCATTCCGGCATGTCCGTACGTACCGTCGTCCGTACACGGGTAATAATTTCCCGCAACTGCTTTCATCTCATCTTCCAGAATCAACATATCTTTTGTCTTAGCACCGACAATCACATCAGCTTCTATACCATGCTCTTTGAGCCATTTCACCTGCGGATACACCGGAGCCGCTCCGACACCGCCTGCTACAAACAGCATTTTTTTATTTTTTAAAGTTTCGAGATCTTCATGAACAAACTCAGAAGCGCACCCAAGCGGTCCTGTAAAATCACGGAAATAATCTCCCTCTTTCAAAGTTCCCATCTTTGTCGTAGAAGCGCCCACTTCCTGAACGACGATCGTGATAGTCCCCGCTTCTCTGTCGTAGTCACAGATAGTCAGAGGAATACGCTCGCCTTTCTCATCCATCTTTACAATCACAAACTGACCCGGCTCACAATGACTCGCAACACGCGGCGCGTGCACATCCATCAAAAAGATCTTGTCTGCCAGTTTTTCTGCTTTCATTATCTTATACATGGTCTTCCTCCTTGAAAATTTCACTCTTAACTATAATACGCCAAAATCCACTCTATGGCAAGTTCAAATCTCCGTAAGTGCCAAAAGACTCCATTACAAAAAGCCGCTGTCACGATACTTCTATCAAGACAGCGACTTTACAGTTCACACCTGCCAACCGTTTTTGTGTAAAATCACTATTTAAAAGGTTGATATCACTTTATTGTTTATCAATTACCAGTGTATTTTTGTGTTAAATTTTAGAAGTCAACTTCTGTTCCGTAATATGTACATGTGAACAGTTTCTCCATAGCTGCCGGGTCGATCGCTCTCGGGTTAGATCCTGTACATGCATCTCCTACCGCAAGCTCGGAAATCTTAGCAATCTTCTCTTTGAATTCTTCTTCATTGATACCGAAATCTTTCAATGTTTTCGGTATGTTCAGTTTTGCGTTGAATTCATCGATTTTAGCTACAAGGCTGTTAATAAGAGCCTTTTCGGAATTTCCTTCCAGTCCCATTCTACGCGCGATCTCTGCATAACGTTTTGCCGCTACAGAATCTTTTGCATTGTACTGGATAACATACGGAAGATAAATCGCATTTGCACATCCATGCGGAATATGACCTGTGGAGAAAGCTGCGCCTGTCTTATGTGCCATAGAATGTACGATTCCAAGAAGTGCGTTTGAAAATGCCATTCCTGCCAGACACTGTGCGTAATGCATCTGTTCTCTTGCATCCATATTGCAGTTATATGATGCCGGAAGATAATCCAATACCATCTCGATCGCCTGCAGCGCCAATGGATCTGTAAACGGTCCGTTTAATGTGGAAACATATGCTTCAATCGCATGTGTCAGCGCATCCATACCTGTATATGCAACCTGTTTTACCGGAAGACCTGCGACAAGATCCGGATCGACAATCGCAACATCCGGAGTGATATTAAAGTCAGCCAACGGATATTTTACGCCTGTCTGATAGTTTGTAATGACAGAAAACGCCGTAACTTCAGTCGCTGTTCCCGATGTAGACGGAATTGCACAGAATTTTGCTTTCTGTCTCAGCTCCGGAAAGTTAAACGGTGTACATAATTCTTCAAATGTTGTATCCGGGTACTCATAAAATGCCCACATTGCCTTTGCCGCATCAATCGGTGAGCCTCCACCCATAGATACAATCCAGTCCGGCTCAAATGCTCTCATGGCTTCTGCGCCTTTCATAACTGTCTCAACTGACGGATCCGGTTCTACGCCTTCAAACAACTGCACTTCCATTCCCGCTTCTTTTAAATATCCAACTGCTCTGTCAAGAAATCCCTGACGTTTCATAGATCCTCCGCCTACTACGAGGATTGCTTTTTTTCCTTTCAGGTTTTTCAACTCTTCAAGACATCCTTTTCCATGATAAATGTCTCTTGGTAAACAAAATCTGCTCATTTCCGACATCTCCTTTATTTGAATATTGTTATTTTCTTAACATAAATATTATAACTCTTTTAATTCAAAAAAACAACCCTGAATTTGTAAAAATTGCATAAAACATATGTAACTTTCACATAATATCACGGTTGTTTTTCACATACTCTATTCTGCTGTTGTAATGTAGCTTCGCGTTGTCACTTCCGTCGCTTTTCCATTTCGGTTATTGATGAGAACAGCGTTAAATGTAGTCGTTGTATTCGCCGGCATATCGATCGGTCCTGTATATTTTTCCGATGAAGCTGTCGGTTCAGATCCGTCTGTCGTATAATAAGCAGTATATCCGTCAGGTACTGTGATCGTAATCTTCTGAGGATCTGTATATCGGCCGGTAGACGGTGTCACCGCAGGGGCATCTGCAATGGGAAATTCAATCGTATATGTCTGAGATATCACTCCGCTCGGAATCCCTTTCATATTTACAACAATAGCGCGAATCTCCGTTGTTCCTTCTTTTTCCAGTAAGATAGGTTCTTTATATTTTTTCCCTGTCTTCGCAGTCGGATCTGTTCCGTCCGTCGTATAATAGATTTCACCTTCCGTATCCGAACTGATCGTAATCTCCTGAACCTCTTTGTATGTTCCCTCTTCGGGTTTAAATTCAGGAGCTTCACAAACATATTCGGACACCGAAGCCAATACGTTATCATCTTCACAGTCTTCAAGAAGAGATGCCACCTTTTCAGGCTGTTTTGTCTCCATATAAAAATCGATTGCTGCCTGATACAATTTTTCGTTTGTGGGCTGTGTTTCAATCGCGCTCAAATAAACATCTTCCGCACCGTCTGTATCATTTTGATCCAGATAAATTTCCGCAAGACCTACATATGCATCCGGTCTTGACTTATCTTTTATGATCGCACGATCGAAATATTTTTCTGCCGCCATATATTCTTTCTCATTAACTGCACGGTACCCTTTTTTCAGCATTCCTGTATAAGAATTCTGATATGCCACATAAATACCAAATCCGATCAATATAACAACTGCCGCCAGTGTAAGCAAAAGCCTTCTCCTCTTTCTTTTCGCCGCTTCCAGACGTTTTTGCTGCCGGGCTTGACGTTGTCGGCGCAGTTCTGCCGAATTTCTTTCAGTATTATTTGTACTTTTTCTCCGGTTTGAGCGAATACGCTCCATCTCGTCCTCGCTTAAAACACGGGTAGAATTAATATTTTTTGTCAGATCTTCTCTTCTGTATCTTCTGATATCATCTGTCCGTATCTGTCGTGTTGCTCCTTCAACCGACCCTCTTACTTCTCTTGCAAGTACATCATCCAGCGGGTTATAATCGGGAACAATCTGTACTTCGGCTCCACATACGGGGCAGATCATTTGATCATCAGGAATATTTGCTCCGCAATGCACGCATTTCATGCTCTTTCCTCCCGACCGCGTATTGTTTCCACACAATTATTCATCAACATGGCGATCGTCATCGGTCCGACGCCGCCCGGCACCGGAGTGATTGCCGAAACGACCGAAGATACATCTTCACAGTCCACATCTCCGCAGAGATGATTCTGTTCATCTCTATGCATTCCTACATCGATGACAACAGCTCCTTCTTTTATATAATCTTTTGTAATAAATTTTGCTTTACCGATCGCTACAATCAAGATATCCGCCCTTTTGGCAATACTCTTCAAATCTTTTGTTTTTGAATGGGCAACTGTTACAGTTGCATTTTCTCTGAGCAAAAGAGCCGCCATCGGCTTTCCTACAATATTGCTTCTGCCGATGATCACACATTCTTTTCCTTCAATCTCAATTCCCGATCGTTTCAAAAGTTGGATCACTCCTGCAGGAGTACATGACAAAAAACCTTTCTCTCCGATCCAGAGTCTTCCCACACTTACCGGATGAAAGCCATCCACATCTTTATCCGGAGAAATTGTACGGATAACCTTGTCCTCATCGATCTGTTTCGGCAGCGGAAGCTGCACAAGAATGCCGTTTACTTCCGGATCTTCATTCAATTTCTGTACAAGATCCAACAATGTTTGTTCCGATGTATCCTCCGGCAGTTCATATGACCGGGAATTGATCCCGACATACGCGCATGCTTTCTTTTTATTATTCACATATACAGTTGAAGCAGGGTCATTTCCCACCTGTATCACTGCAAGGCAGGCATTTATGCCTGCCTCTGTTAATTTTTCTACTTCGTCGCGCAACTCATCTTTAATCTGTTTTGAGATTGCTTTTCCATCAATAATGTATGGCATTTATTTCTCCTTTAAAACAAGCCTGTTATCGTTCCGTCTTCCGTAACATCGATTCCGTTTGCAGCCGGAACTTTCGGCAGTCCCGGCATCGTCATAACCGCACCTGTCAGCGCAACTACAAATCCTGCTCCGGCACTTACATATACTTCGCGGATGTGGATGTCAAAGCCGTGCGGTCTTCCGAGTTTTTTTGCATCATCAGACAAAGAGTACTGATTCTTTGCCATACATACCGGAAAACTTCCGAATCCCAATGATTCGATCTTTGCAATCTGTTTTTTTGCTGCCGGCTCATATACGACACCGTCTGCTCCGTAAATTTCTTTGGCGATTTTCTCGATCTTTTCTTCTAAAGAAAGGGAATCTTCGTAAAGAAGTTCAAAGTCTGATTTTTTGTTTTCCAATGTATCCAATACTTTTTCGGCAAGTGCAATACCGCCTTCTCCACCTTTTTCCCATACTTCGGACAAAGCAAATTCACAGCCTCTTTCTTCGCAGAACCTGCGGATAAATTCATTTTCCGCATCTGTATCTGTAACAAAAGAATTTAACGTTACAATAACAGGAACCTTATATTTTTGTATATTTTCGATATGTTTTTCAAGATTTACAATTCCTTTTGCGAGTGCATCCAGATTTTCTTCCGCTAAATCTGCTTTCGCAACCCCACCATTATACTTCAAAGCTCGTACAGTTGCAACCAAAACAACTGCATCCGGTTTGACATCTGCCATACGACATTTGATATCGAAGAATTTCTCTGCTCCGAGATCTGCTCCGAATCCCGCTTCTGTAATCGTAATATCACTTAATTTCAGCGCCATCTTTGTTGCGCGCACACTGTTGCATCCATGCGCGATATTTGCAAACGGTCCGCCATGTACAAGCGCAGGTGTATGTTCAAGTGTCTGAATAAGGTTTGGTTTCACCGCATCTTTCAACAAAGCGGTCATCGCCCCTGTTGCATGCAGGTCATCTGCTGTCACCGGCTCTCCCGCAAAATTATACGCTACAATGATTCTGCCCAGGCGAGCTCTTAAATCCGCAAGATCATCTGCAAGGCAAAGAATCGCCATAATTTCAGACGCAACTGTAATAACAAAATGATCTTCCCGCACCATTCCATCCATCTTATTTCCAAGTCCTACAACAATGTTTCTCAGCACACGATCATTCATATCCAGACAGCGTTTCCATACAACCTGTCTCGGGTCGATCTGAAGTTCATTTCCCTGCTGAATGTGATTGTCAAGCATCGCCGCAAGCAAGTTATTTGCCGACGTGATTGCATGAAAATCTCCCGTAAAATGAAGATTCAGATCTTCCATCGGCACAACCTGCGAATAGCCGCCGCCTGCCGCTCCGCCTTTGATTCCGAAACAAGGTCCTAAAGATGGTTCTCGAAGTGCAATAATCGCATTTTTATTCAATTTCGCCATTGCCTGACCTAAACCGACAGATGTTGTCGTCTTGCCTTCGCCTGCCGGAGTTGGATTAATGGCTGTCACAAGAACAAGCTTTCCGTCTTCACGATCTTTAATCTTCTCCCATAACTCATCTGAAAGTTTTGCTTTATACTTTCCGTAAAACTCCAGCTCGTTCTCCTCAATTCCTGCCCGTGCCGCCACATCCTTGATGTGTTCCATTTTTGCTTCCTGTGCGATCTGAATATCTGTCTTCATTTTCTACCTCCTAATTTCCCTTTTGTAAATAGTTTTCAAACTCTTCCTTTGTCATTAATACTTTTCTCGGTTTTGTTCCTTCTTCAGGACCTACAACTCCGGCTTGGGCAAGCTGATCCATAATCCTTGCCGCCCGGTTAAACCCGATTTTAAACATTCTCTGAAGCATTCCGATAGATGCTTTTTCTTTTTCTATAATAAGCTTTCCGGCCTCTATAAAATATGTATCACGGTCATCACCGTTTTCACCTGCCTGCATTCCATTTCCCGATGACACAATATTAGTGACCATATGCTCTTCCAGTTCATTATTATAAGAAACTCTTTCACTGTGATTGATCAGATAATCGACTACATTTTGAACTTCTTTATCTGATACGAATGAACCTTGCACACGAACGGGTTTCGGATATCCTGACGGATAAAAAAGCATATCCCCTTTACCGAGCAGTTTTTCCGCGCCATTCATATCTATAATTGTTCTTGAGTCAACACCTGACGAAACCGAAAATGCAATACGAGAGGGCATATTTGCTTTAATAAGACCGGTAATGACATTGACAGATGGTCTTTGTGTCGCAAGGATCAAATGCAGTCCTGCCGCCCGCGCAAGCTGTGCAAGACGACAAATAGCACCTTCTACCTCTCCCGGAGCAACCATCATAAGGTCTGCCAGCTCATCAATAATAATTACGATCTGAGGAAGCTTTTTCTGAATATCCTCTCCTGTCTGACCTTGTTCTATCTTTTCATTAAATCCCTTCAGATCACGCACGTTATAATCAGCAAACAGTTTATAACGCTTCTCCATCTCTGCTACAGCCCAGTTCAAAGCACCTGCCGCTTTTTTCGGATCTGTTACAACAGGGATCATCAGATGCGGAATCCCGTTATATACGCTCAACTCCACAACTTTCGGATCGACTAAGATCAGTTTGACTTCTTCCGGATCCGCTTTGTAGATAATACTCATGATCAACGTATTGATACAAACTGATTTTCCCGATCCGGTTGCTCCTGCCACAAGAAGGTGCGGCATCTTCGCAATATCCGAAACGACTACTTTTCCCGCAATATCTTTTCCGACCGCAAACGAAATGGGAGAAGCGCTTGCCTGAAATTCTTTTGATTCCAAAAGATCACGAAGCATAACCGCTGTATTCTCACTGTTCGGCACTTCAATTCCCACTGCCGCTTTTCCCGGAATCGGAGCTTCGATACGAAGATCCGCCACTGCAAGATTTAATTTAATGTCATCTGAAAGACCGACAATCTTACTTACTTTCACCCCTTGCTCCGGCTGCAGTTCATATCTTGTAACGGACGGTCCACAACTTGCATTCGTCACATGTACGCCAACTCCGAAATTGCGTAATGTCTGCTCTAACTTAAGCGCCGTAGCTCTAAGATGCGCATCTGAATCTCCACCGGCTTTCCTTCCTTTTTTCAGAAGACTGATCGGAGGTGTATGATAAACAGGATGTTCCTTCTGCTCTTCTATTCTCACCGCATCGGCCACGTTCTGAGTTTCCCTTGCCACTGCTTGGGAATCTTCTTTTTTGTTTTTTCTTCCTGACGTATTTTTCTGATTCTGAAGATCCTCTTCTGCCTTTTCTTCTAAAGGCGTGAATGTATCTGTCTGCTGCAAAGCCTCATACTGCTGTTCTTTCCCCTCTTGCCGAATAGGTTCTGCTTCCATAAAAGGTTCTTCACGATTAATGACAAATGCTTCGTTATCAGGTATCAATTCGCACACATCCGGCGATTTATTCTTCCTTCTGCCTTTTTTCGGTATTTCTGCTTCAGACATAAGAGTCGTTGCAAATGAAACACCGGACACTTTATGATCGATCCTTTTCTCCGGCTCGTTTTCTTCTTTTTTCAAAGATTGTCCCGATTTCCGACTCTCAGACAGTGTTTTTGACTCTTCCTTTTGCTTTGCTCTTAAAACTGCCGTCTCCTGACGTTTCCTTCGCACATCCTCATATGCTCTTTTACTTTTTCGGCCGATCGGAGCTAACAATGATTTTTCTGTAATCAATATGATGCATATCACCGATAAAACAACTAAGACAACATATGTTCCTATCTTCCCGATCAAAGGGCAGAGCATACTAATCATACAGCCTCCGGTCAAACCTCCGGCATTATGATGCTCACTGGCAGCAGTATAGTATGAAATCAGTTTTGTTCCCGGCGTATAAGAATTAAATATCAATTCCAGTATTGCCGTCAAAAATAAGAACAAAAATACTCCTGCCGCGATTTTTATATAAGCATGTGTATTTCCTCTGTTTGAAATAAAAAAAGCGGCGGCCGCAAAAACAAGAAACGGCAATACATATGCCATATATCCAAACAAACCAAATAGTACAGAAGAAACTGCCTCCCCCGCAATTCCGCCAATACCAAAATTACTCAAAACAAGCAGAATGCACACTGTCAATATAACAAGTATCGTAATTTCCCCCGCAAGTTCTGTATTTTTTGCATTGCTGCTTTTCGCTTTCGTTCTCGTCTTTTTCTTTGATCTTGTATTTTTTCTTCCTTTTGTAGTCTTGGAAGCCATATAATTCCCCCTTGGTAATTAAACATACTATATTTAGTATATCATCATTTGAAAATCATGTCATCAAATTTTTCTCTTGTTTCTCTTTCTCTTTGTCGATCAATGAGTGAAGCTTTGCAAAAGCCTCTTTGATTCCTCCGACCTCATCTATCATCCCTTCCTTTACTGCCTGCTCTCCTTCAAGCATTGTTCCTACATCTTTTACAAGCTGCGAAGAATCAAGCATTAATTCTAAAAGCCGATCCTGAGTGATGTTAGAATGAGACGCAATGAATTTTGTAATACGATCCTGCGTTTTTTCCATATTTCGATAACTTTGCATCACTCCGATAAACATTCCGGTAGAACGCACAGGATGAACGATCATCGTACCCGTCGGCACAATAAAGGAATAATCTGCCGACACAGCCAGCGGGCCTCCGATTGAATGACTTCCCCCAAGTACGAGCGACACCGTAGGCTTGCTTAAAGATGCGATCATTTCAGCTATTGCCAGTCCGGCTTCCACATCGCCTCCAAGCGTATTTAATAAAATTAAAACTCCGTCTGTTTCATCATCTTCTTCTATCTGTGCAAGTCTCGGAAGAAGATGTTCGTATTTCGTTGCTTTCGTGTTTCCTGAAACACTGTCATGACCTTCGATTTCCCCTATGATCGTCAGTAATTGAATTCCGTATTTCGAACCGCTCTCTTTCATATTAAGAGTTCCCATTTCTTTGATCTCGTTATTTTCGTCTTCTCTTTTTTGCTGCTCTTCAGCCATTTTGCCTCCTCCTTCATACCGCAAAAAATATTCGTATCAAAAGATATCCGATATCTTTAAAATCAGTATGAAAAAAATCGAGATATTTTATGCAGTTTTGGAGGAAACAATTTTCCAAAAAACACATTTCAGAATTGTAGGCAGTCACCAAAGTATAGGTGGGGAACAAACTTTCACTCGTCGTCTATACAAAAAATGGCACAGATGTAAATTGTATACATCCATACCATTTTTTAAGAATTATTTTAATGCCTGCTCTACATCGGCAATAATATCTTCGGCGTTCTCGATTCCTACACTGAAACGGATCAAATCCGGCTGAACTCCCGCCTCTTTCAACTCCTGCTCGTTCATCTGACGATGAGTATGGCTTGCCGGGTGAAGCACACAGCTTCTTGCGTCCGCCACATGGGTTACGATTGCTACCATTTTCAATTTATCCATCATTTCCACAGCTGCTTCTCTTCCGCCTTTCAGACCGAATGTCAGCACTCCGCACGTACCGTTTGGCATATATTTCTGTGCCAGATCATAATACTTATCTCCTTCCAACGACGGATAACTTACCCAAGCTACTTTATCATGTCCTTTCAAATACTTTGCAACTTTCAACGCATTCTCACAATGTCTTGGCACTCTTAAGTGAAGCGTTTCAAGTCCGATATTCAGCAAAAATGCATTTTGCGGCGCCTGAATGGAACCAAGGTCTCTCATAAGCTGAGCTGTTGCCTTTGTAATATAAGCGCCTTTTCCGAATTTTTCTGTATATACAATTCCGTGATATGTCTTATCCGGTGTCGTAAGTCCCGGAAATTTATCTGCATGGGCATTCCAGTCAAAATTGCCACTGTCAATGATCGCACCTCCGACACACGCCGCATGGCCATCCATATATTTTGTTGTAGAGTGGGTAACAATATCTGCTCCCCACTCAAACGGACGGCAGTTAATCGGTGTTGCAAACGTATTATCCACAATAAACGGAACTCCGTGTCTGTGCGCCGCACTTGCAAATTTTTGAAAATCAAGAACAACAAGAGCCGGATTGGCAATCGACTCTCCAAACACCGCTTTTGTGTTTTCTCTAAATGCAGCCTCCAGTTCTTCCTCAGAACAATCCGGATCTACAAATGTAGCATCTACGCCCATTTTTTTAATTGTATGAGCATAAAGATTATATGTACCGCCATACAAAGCCGACGCGCATACGATATGGTCTCCCTGTTCCGCAATGTTCATAATTGCATAGAAATTCGCCGCTTGTCCGGAAGATGTCAGCATCCCCGCATATCCGCCTTCAAGATCGCATATTTTGGCAGCAACCGCATCGTTCGTCGGATTTTGAAGACGCGTATAAAAATATCCCGACTCTTCAAGATCAAACAGTCTTCCCATCTGCTCGCTGCTCGTATAACGAAATGTAGTGCTCTGATAAATCGGAAGTACTCTTGCTTCTCCGTTTCCGGGTTCATATCCCGACTGTATACATTTTGTTTCGATTCTGTAATCGCTCATCTTCTTTGTCCTCCTGCGTTTTTCCTGTTTGTATGCCTGCATTCCCTGAATCGCCTATTCATTCCAGTTATGATATACGTCCTGGACATCATCGTCTTCTTCGAGAAGATCTAATGTTTTCTGGATATTTTTAATATCCTCTTCACTTGTCAAATCGACATAAGTCTGAGGGATCATCGTAACTTCCGCTCCTGCCATTACAATTCCCGCCTCTTCTAATTTCAGACGCACTTCACTAAATGCAGCCGGATCTGTCAAAATTTCAAAACTTTCCTCTTCTTCCGCGAAATCTTCCGCTCCCGCATCCAGTGCAAGCATCATCAGTTCATCCGCATCCATGCTGCAGTCTTCTTTTGCCACAAAAATCTGGCCTTTCTCATCAAACATAAATGATACACAACCTGGCGTGCCTACGTTTCCACTTCCTTTTGTAAACGCGTTGCGTACATTTGAAGCTGTCCGGTTTTTATTATCTGTCAATGTTTTTACGATGATTGCCGTTCCGTTCGGACCATATCCTTCATATGTAATATGCTCGTAATTATCGCCCGCTCCTTCGCCTGCTGCTTTTTTAATATTTCTCTCGATCGTATCATTCGGCATATTATTCGACTTTGCCTTTGCAATAACATCGCGCAAACGACTGTTATTTGCCGGATCCGGTCCGCCGCCTTCTTTTACCGCCACAGCAAGTTCTCTTCCGATCTTTGTAAAAATCTTTCCCTTAGCCGCATCGTTTTTTTCTTTCTTATGTTTAATATTTGCAAACTTTGAATGTCCAGACATATAAATTTTCTCCTCTTCTTTTTCTCTTGTACAGTCCGTTTCGCTCAACCGCACATTTTGCTTTACAATTTTATCACTCTTTTGATCTTCTGTAAAGAAGTCAGAACAGTCTATGTAGCAATTTCAAGACTGATCCTTATTGCTTTATCTACTTTCTGCATCATTGCACTGTCTATATGACAGACATATTCTTTCAGCCGCTGCTTATCGATCGTACGAATCTGTTCTAGCAATATAACAGAATTTTTTACGATTTTATAATCTCTTGTACTGATCTCTATATGAGTCGGCAGCTTCGCCTTATTCATCTTTGATGTAATCGCCGCACAGATCACAGTCGGACTATGTCTGTTTCCGACATTATTCTGTATGACAAGAACAGGTCTTACCCCTCCCTGTTCCGAACCGACAACAGGACTTAAGTCGGCATAAAAAATGTCTCCGCGTCTGATCATCAAATTTTTCACTCTCCGATTTCATACTAATATTCTCCTCATAACCTCCCGGTCATGTTCATTTATCAGTATTCCCTTTGTCATCGGATGTATTCACCAAACAATTACTTCATCAGATCAAAATCACCGCCTGTGTAAACCCTCGGAATCCGTTTTCCGAGACAACAGACAAATTCATAGTTAAATCTTCCGCTTAATTTTGACAATTCCTCTACTGTTATTTCATCTTTTCCGTCTTTTCCGATCAAAACAACCCGATCCATAAATGCCGCCCCCGGTATATCGGTCACATCTACCATGAACTGGTCCATACATACTCTTCCTACGATTTTTGCCCGCTTTCCTCTGATAAGCACACTGCCTTTATTAGAAAGAGAACGTGGATATCCGTCTCCGTATCCGACCGGGATCGTGGCAATTTTCATCTTTTCCGGAGCAACAAATGTTCCCCCGTAGCTAATCGGTGTTCCTGCCTCTACTTCTTTCACAAATGTAATATGACTGATCAATGAAAGAGCCGGTTTCAGATGAACATTGCTCTTTTGCACTTCGTCTGACGGATACATTCCATATGTAGAAATGCCTGCTCTTGCAAGATCATGCTTCAAATTAGGAAAATCAATGATTCCGGCGCTGTTATCACAGTCATAATACGTAATATCTACATTCCGTTTTTCCAACTGTTCCTTCATCCACAAAAAACGTTCATGCTGCTTTAACGTATATGATTTTTCTTTTTCATCTGCTTTGGCAAAATGAGTAAATAACCCTTCCATATGTATATTCGGAAGTTTACTGATCTCCTCGATCAAATTTACACTTTCGCTATTTACAGGAAATCCTATCCGTCCCATTCCGGTATCGATCTTAATGTGGAAATAAGCATTTTTCCCCTGGCGAACCGCTTCGTCTGACATCCCTTCCGCCATCTCTTTTGTGTAGACAGCCGCACGGATCTCGTTTTTTATCATCGTTTCATATTGATCCGGAAAAACACAGCCAAGTACAAGGATCGGTTTTTTAATTCCTTCTTTCCGAAGAGACACCGCTTCTTCAATACAGGCGACGGCATACCCCCATACATATGAAAATGTTTCAAACATCCGCGCAATCGGAACAGCGCCATGCCCATATCCGTCCGTCTTGATTACAGCGATCAGACGCGCCTCTTTTCCGATTTGATCTTTCATCTGTTCCATATTATAAGCGATTGCGTCCAGATCAATCTGCGCGCATACCCGATTATGTTGATCCATGTCCTTACTCCTTATATCACTCATCTGTTTCTCTTTTTGATCTGTCAAAGCCTTTCTTCCGCATTCTTCAAACATTGCCCTATCCCATCGATCAGATCTCTTGCTAAAACACTGTAACTCCCTTTCTTTTTTCTTGCTTCATCTCCGCCGCATGCATGAAAATATACCCCTGCCGATACAGCGTCGAAAATATCTGTTTTCTGAGCAGCAAGCCCTGAGATCATTCCGGCAAGAACATCCCCCGATCCTGCTTTTGCCATGGCGCTGTTTCCCGCGAGATTCAAAAAAGGATGATGTCCTTCCTTCATAACGACAGTTCTGCTGTCTTTTAACGCACATACAACCTGATATTGTTCCGTAAATTCTTTCACGACAGAAAAACGACGTTCTGCAATCTGAGGGATCTCTTTATTGATCAATCTTGACATTTCTTTCATATGCGGAGTCAAAATCACATTGGGAACTCCCTGCAACTGTTCCATATCCATACTGAGAAGATTTAGTCCGTCTGCATCGATAATACACGGACAAGATCGGAGTTTTTCTTCTTCACTGCCATTTTCTCTTAATATTTCCATCGTCTTTTTCAAAAGCCGGCTCGCAAACACACTTGTTCCAAGTCCGCATCCGATGCATATAACATCTGCCCATTGAATCAATTTTTCCAGTTCTTTATCATCAGGCTTTCCGGCCGTTTCGTTATAGCACGATATAATTGCTTCAGGGAGCAATTCCTGTAAAACAGTCCTGTTTTCTTCCGCCGTATAAATCTGAACAAGTCCGGCGCCGACCGCATATGCGGCCTTTGCCGACAAATACGCGGCGCCCGCCATTCCTTTACTCCCGGTAATCATTAAAATTTTTCCATAATCTCCTTTGTGAGAATCCGCTGCTCGTTTTGGCAAAAGCAAAGGAATATCTTCCGGATCATATGTAATACATACATCTTTGTTTTTTTCAAAAAAAGAAAGATCGATTCCGATCGGAACTGATACTGTTTCCCCGGCATACAGTTTCCCCGGAAATAATTCGCATCCCAACTTCACACACTCCATAGAAACTGTAATATCTGCACGAAATGCAATTCCCAAAACTCTGCCGCTCTCCGCACATATGCCGGATGGAATGTCGATCGCTGCTTTTTCACACTTCTTATCATTCATCCATTCAATTACAGTATGGTACCTGCCCTCAATAGCCCTGCTCAATCCTACGCCAAACACAGCGTCAATTATAACAGTATATTCCTTTTTAGGAAAATCTGTGAACACAGAAATGCCCAGCCGTTCTGCAATTTGCTTCTGCGTCCGGCATTCCTCGCTCATAGACGCATCTTGCCCTACAAATAATACTTCTGCACAAAAACCATATTCCTTCAATATACGTGCAGCCGCAAATCCGTCTCCGCCGTTATTTCCGCTTCCACATACAACAAGTGTATCTGAAAAATCTACTCCTCTGTCTTTCAAAACTCTAACTGTTTCAAGCGCAGCCCTTTCCATCAATACGAGTGACGGAATCCCTACTTTTTCAATCGTATATGTATCTGCCGCTTTCATCTGCGCTCCATTGGGAAGATATCTCATTGATCTCACCGCCTTTATTATGCTGTTTAAATGGGAACGCCCGCAGTTTCCTGCGGGGTTCTGTCTTCAAGTATCTATTTTTTCTGTCCGCCTTCTCGCTGACTGATATTATAAGACAATTTCATAAGACTGTCTGAAAGATGTACACTTTCCACAATCACATCTTTCGGAAGGTTTAAATCTGTATGTGCAAAATTCCATATAGCCTTGATTCCATTCGCAACGAGAAGATCCGCAACTTCAATCGCTTTTGACTTCGGAATCGTCAGTGCGGCGATCTCTATGTCATTATTTTTCAAAAAATCTACCAGTTCATCCATCATGCGCACTTCGATTCCCCGAATTGCCATTCCCTCAAAACGTGGATTTACATCGAACAGACTTTTCAAAACAAAGCCGCTCCTCTCAAAAGAAGCATAATTTGCGAGCGCCTGTCCCAAATTTCCCGCTCCGATAATAATAAAATTATGCGTTTTATCAAGTCCCAATATCTTGCCGATCTCTGTATAAAGATACTTCACATTATATCCATACCCCTGCTGTCCGAATCCGCCGAAATTGTTTAAATCTTGACGAATCTGAGACGCCGTTACATTCATCTTCTTACTCAGATCATTGGAAGAGATCCTCTCGACCCCGATTTCAAGCAGATCTCCCAAATACCGATAATATCTCGGCAGTCTTGAAATTACCGCTCTGGATATTTTTCTACGCTCCACGTTTATCACCTTTCCACCGCGCCGTCTATACTCGCGCTTGTATCTATATTGTTTCACACGTCGGACGTGCCGACACTTCCGTTCCATTATATAAAATAGTTAATATTATGTCAATTTTTACTTTTTATTTACAGGACATTCAGCTATAATAGATTGGAAAACAGACCATTACTATAATCGTTATTATGAAAGAGGAATTATATCATGATACTTGCATGTCATAATCTTAAAAAATCATTCGGAGACCGAATCATTGTCGATACCGGATCTTTTCATATAGAGGAACGTGAAAAAGCAGCTCTTGTCGGGGTAAACGGCGCCGGAAAATCAACAATCTTCAAAATGATCATCGGAGAAGAACCTTCTGACGGAGGAGAAATAATCCTTGCAAAAGGCCGCTCAATCGGTTATCTTGCCCAACATCAAAACCTGATTCCAAACGGTACCATTTACGAAGAACTTCGATCTGCCAAAGCAGACATCATCGAAATGGAACAACAGCTTCGCTCAATCGAACACGAACTACAATCATTATCCGGAGAGGAATTAAATGCCCGTCTCGAAACATACAACCGCCTTCAGTCGCAATTTGAATCTCAAAACGGATATGCGTGTGAAAGTGAGATTATCGGTGTGTTAAAAGGACTTGGATTTACCGAAGAAGAATTTTCAAAAAAAACAGATACTTTATCCGGTGGACAGAAAACCCGTGTCGCCCTCGGGAAACTTCTTCTTACCGATCCCGACATCCTGCTCCTCGACGAGCCTACAAACCATTTAGATTTAAATTCGATCTCATGGCTTGAAACTTATTTAATGAACTATAACGGCGCTGTATTCATCGTATCTCACGATCGCTTTTTCTTGAATCGAGTAGTTACAAAAGTAATTGAAATTGAAAACGGCGCTCTTTCTATGTATATGGGAAATTACCGCGCCTACTCTGAAAAAAAACAGCAGATCCGTGATGCGAAACTAAAAGAATATTTCAATCAGCAGCGTGAAATCAAACATCAACAGGCAGTAATCGAAAAACTTCGCTCTTTCAATAGGGAAAAATCCATCCGCCGGGCAGAAAGCCGTGAAAAATTATTAGAAAAAATCACCATTGTAGATAAACCTCAAGAGGCAGTCCGGGAAATGCATTTTTCTCTGGAACCGTACTGTGTCAGCGGAAACGATGTACTGACAGTTGAGCATCTTTCAAAACAGTTTGATACCCAACTCCTTTTTCAAGATGTCAGTTTTGAGATCAAACGCGGGGAGCATGTAGCTGTCATAGGAGATAACGGAACAGGAAAGACAACGCTTCTAAAGATATTAAATCAAGTGATCAAAGCCGACAATGGCTCTTTCACTCTCGGAGCCAAAGTACAGATCGGCTATTACGATCAGGAACATCATGTTCTTCATGATGATAAAACGATATTTGAGGAAATATCCGACGACTACCCTCATCTTACTAATACAGAGATTCGAAATACATTGGCTGCATTCCAATTTACGGGAGATGAAGTATTCCAAGTAATCCATTCATTAAGCGGCGGCGAAAAAGGAAGAGTATCACTTGCAAAACTTATGCTTTCCGAAGCAAATTTCCTAATTCTTGACGAACCTACAAACCACCTTGACATCGCCTCGAAGGAGATACTTGAAGAAGCCCTGAACAATTACACCGGAACGATCCTCTACGTTTCCCATGACCGTTACTTTATCAACAGTACTGCTTCCAGAATACTGGAACTTGTCAATCAGACTTTTGTAAATTATATCGGAAATTATGACTACTATCTCGAAAAAAAGGATGAACTGACGCAAACTTACGCCTCAAGTCAGATACAGAGGCAAGTTTCCACTTCTCAAAACGGCAGTGAAACACTTCCTGCCGATGGAGCTTTTTTATCAGATTCCAAATTGAGCTGGCAAGAACAAAAAGAACAGCAGGCAAAAGAACGAAAGAGAAAAAGCGAACTCAAAAAAACAGAAGATGAAATCGCACTTCTCGAAAACAGAAACGGAGAAATTGATTTTCAAATGACATTGGAAGAAGTATATTCTAACTCCGTGAAATGTCAGGAACTTTCAACCGAGCGAACTAAGAACGAACTCCGTCTTGAAGAATTGTACGAAAAATGGGGAGAACTTGCCGAATAATATATTCTACAAGATAAAAAGGCAGGAAAGAAAGGAATGCATCCCATGGCAGCATTCCTTTCTTTCCTGCTCTTTCATCATCTTTTTTGCTGTTTTCCAAACAAAACACACAAATATTTTACAGATCAAAAATAAGATTCCTATCTTTCATTTCCCATACAGAACACAGCTACTACACCCGGACCTGTATGACTTCCTATCACTGTTCCGATATTGTTGATCAAAATATTTTCAACACCCATCTTCTCACGTACAAGTTGCGCCACATATTCCGCATCTTCGATACAGTCTCCGTGAGTAATCATAATCAAATCATTCTCCCAGCCTTCTGACTGTTTTACTGCCATATCTACAATTTTATTCAAAGATTTTTTACGTCCTCTTTCTTTTCCGATCACCTGTAATTTTCCTTCATTATCCATATGAATGATCGGTTTGATCTGGACAAGCGTTCCGAGAACTGCCGTTGTTTTAGATACACGACCTCCTCTATGAAGATGATTCAGATCATCCACCGTCACATTATGGCAAATATGAAGTTTATTTTCTTCTGTCCACTTTGCAACTTCTTCTATCGTCTTGCCTTCCGCCTTTTTCTGCAGCGCTTTGTGTAATAGTAGAGCCTCTCCCATGCAGGCACAAAGCGTATCGACTACGATAACTTTTGCCTCAGGATATTTTTCTTCCAACATCTCCCCTGCAAGACGCATACTGTTTAAAGTTCCGCTTAAACCGGACGAAAACCCAAGATGTAAAATATCCTTTCCTTCTTTCACAAATGGTTCTAATGCTTCCATAGCCTCTTCCGGATTCACTTGCGAAGTAACAGACATCTTCCCCTCGCGGAGTTTCTCAAAAAACTCTTTTGCAGTCAATCCTTCCATATCTGTATAGGTTTCTCCGTCAATCGTATATTTTAATGCAACAACCGGAACATGTCTTTCTTCCAACCATAATTTCGGCACATCAACCGTGCTGTTTACTGTAATCACATAATCTCTCATTTTTGCATGCCTCCTGTACAAATATCAGAACACAGATAATTTCTGTATTCTTATATTTACATATAATACCATTTTTTTAGACATTACGCAAAATTTTTTAACAAAAATTAAAATTTGTAATAACAGTTCTTCCATACACAAAAACTTGTCTGCCGCAAAAACCGAAAATCAATTTAATTTTACATTCATATAATTTCGTCCTGATAATGTCTTATTAAATACAAGGAAACAAAACACCAAAATACACCCAATTATAAATCCATACAGATTGAAACATGCCGTCAAAACCAAAAGAAGAAGACGCATAAATTTTAGCGCGTATCCTAATTCAAAATTAGGCTGTGTATAATTTGCCACAGCTACAAACGCCATGTACAGCATCACCTCACTGTTGAACCAACCGGACTGTACCGAAAATTCGCCCATCACAATACCCGCAATCACGCTAAGAGGCGTACTCAACATTGTCGGGGTATTCATTGCCGCCAGACGAAGTCCGTCAATCGACAATTCTAAAATAATAAACTGAAAGACAAGCGGAATATTTACTGTATCCTGCACCTCTACAAAACGAAACACTTCAGGCAACCATTCAATATTCTGCATAAATAATAAATATAATGGTGTAAAAAATACCGTTGCAACTGTGATCAGCGTTCTTGTAATCTTTAAATACATTCCTGTTACTGTCGGAAAATAATAATCATTTGCTTCCTCTATCATATCAAAAATCGAAGTAGGAAGGATCATTGCCGACGGAGAATTATCTACAAGAATTACAACTTTCCCTTCAAAAAGACATGCCGCTGCCGTATCCGGACGCTCTGTATATTTAAATTTAGGAAAAGGATTAAACCATTTTCGTTTAAAAAGAGCTTCTGCAAGGCTTTGCTGATTCATCCGCAGATCATTTAATTCCAATGTTTCAATCCTTTTCTTTAAGTTTTGTAAAAGTTCCTTATCCACTCTGTCTTTCATGTAACAAATCGCAATATCTGTACGCGAAGACTGCCCTGCCTCCGTCATCTCCATGACAAGATGCGGATCCCGAATCCTTCTCCGCATCAGTGCTGTGTTAAATACGATTGTTTCTACAAATCCGTCTCTTGATCCGCGAAGCGATTTATCCTTATCGGGTTCATCGACTCCTCTCGCCGGATATGTCCTGCAGTCAAGAGCAATACATTCCTTATATCCATCAATAAACAGGCAGGCAGGACCGGAAAGGACGTTGCGGATCACCTGATCAAAATCTTCCAAGATTTCTACTTCCACATAAGGAACATGTTTCTGAATAAACATTTCTGCATCTTTCGGCATATCCTGTTCGGATACAGAAAGAAAGGAGTCCATGATCTTTAACATTGCTTCATCTTTTATAAATCCATCAATGTAATAGAACACAGACGCCTTTCCGCCTATTATGATCTCCCTTCTGATAATATCAAAACTTTCCTTAACCGGAAGAATCTCATTCATATATCTTATATTTTCTTCAAATGAACTGTTTAACTTTTTCGTATTTTTTTCTACCATAGAAACTTCCCCTTTTTTCTGCCGGATACCGACAGTACATTTTCTATGGTTAGAATACCCTTTTTTTATTTTTTTATTCGATCGGCTTTTTAATATATTATTTCTTTTTACGCTATAACGGTTTACCATGCTAATCAACGGATTCTTCAAGATATCCGGCTTTTTTCATTTTCTCGATGACCTGTTTCTGTCTCTGCCGTGCAAGTTCGGGACTGGCTGTAGGATTATAGTTTGTCGGAGCATTCGGCACTCCGGCAAGAAGGGTACATTCGTCAAAATTCATCTCCGACGGAACTTTACCAAAATAGCCGTTTGAGGCATCCGCCACGCAATAATATCCATTTCCAAAGAAAATAGAATTTACATACAACTCAAAAATCGTATCTTTGTCAAGCTCGGACTCGATCTTAAACGCCATAAACATTTCCGCCACTTTCCGTACGATCTTCTTATCCTGCGTAAAATACTGATTTTTTGCAAGCTGCTGGGTGATCGTGCTGCCGCCTTCTACATAAGCTCCCGCTTTGATATCATTAAAAAAGGCTCTTCCAACCGCAATCGGATCGACCCCGAAATGGTCATAAAACCGTTTATCTTCCACTGACAAAACAGCATCAATATAAGTCTGCGGCAATTCATCTATCGTCGTATAATTCGGCTGCTCTTCAATTCTTGCAGCCATCTCTTTCACACTTTCTTCTGACAGAGCCTTTTTATACTCCTCATAGCCTTTATATCCAAGAACTCCCCCTGCAATGATTACACATAAAAAAATAAAAGAAAGCAGTCTTTTTATTATTTTCATCTGAAACGTATCCTCCTCTTTCGTAAAAGCATTTCCCCGCTGCATATTCAATATATAAAATCTATCCGCTTTCTTCCATCCTTTTAGCTTACGTTTCACCGGGAGACTCTTACATTTTTGTAAGCCGAAAAAACATCCCCCTGATCCACTTTTATTCTCTGCCCTAAATGTCAGAGCCGTGTTTTATTTTGTCGTGCTTCCGAATCCTCCATTTCTCACATCAGTTGCAGCATCGTCAACGGTAATCCCATATTCCACAAAAATCCCCTGCATAAAGCCCTCTCCGGCTTTGATCTGAACTGTTTTTTCTTCATTACTGTCGTTTGTCAGTTTTGCAAAAATATGGCCTTCATTATCCGAATTATAATAATCACTGTCAATAATTCCAACCGTATTATTCAGTTGCAGACGAAACTTAAACCCAAGTCCGCTTCTCGGATAACATTTTAACACCCATTCCGGTTCCATCCAAACCCTGATGCCTGTCGGAATTTTAATCGTTTCTCCCGGATTCAGTATAATGTCAACCGGAGCAAAAAAGTCATATCCCGCACTTCCTGCCGTTGCACGTCGAGGCAGCTTGATCCGATCGTAAATTTCCTTAAGTGTTTCTTTGCTTTGATCTTTATTTTCTCCCTTTTCTATTGCCTGAAATGTATCATCCCAGCCATCTGAAAATTGTCTGAAACTTACCTTTTCAAATCTTGCTATTCTTTTCATATATTTCTTCATTCCTTTCGCTTCGCTCAAGGCACAAACAAGTTATGAAAAATGTTGTGCCCCTCCACTTTTTGAATTATAATTCTTATATGGAATAGCAATACACTACAGAGCACGGGAGGAGGAGTGGCGATTTTTTTTCGACCCCGCATATATATATGTGCCGTCATCCTTACAAGCACAAACAAGTGGGACTTTGAGCCCGGACTCTTATCATTGGTAATAAACCATGTTTATTCAGTCGCAGGATGACAGTCAATGTTGCTATTCCTTTTTTATTTAAGGTGGTGATATACCTATGATGAAGTTAAAATACTCCATCTGCTGTGGGCTTGATGTCCACAAAAATGTTATCGTTGCAACTATCGTAACTACTAACTCACAAGGAATATCTGAATACCTTCAAAAATCTTTTTCTACCATCAACTCAGATATTCAAAAGTTTCACGACTGGCTTATTGAGAATAATTGTTATCACGTTTGTATGGAATCCACTGGAAAGTATTGGATTCCTATTTTTAATTATCTCGAAAACGACATTGAGGTGTGTCTTACACACCCTAAATACGTCAAAGCCATCAAAGGCAAGAAGACTGATAAAAAGGATTCCAAATGGATCGCTGACCTTTATAAATTCGATTTGGTCAGATGCTCCTTTATTCCTCCGAAGGATTTTCGCCAGCTTAGAGAACTCGCAAGATACCGCTTCAAACTGGTGTGTATGAAATCTTCTGAGAAAAACAGAATCCAAAACTGTATGACCGTTTCCAATATCGGCATTGCAAGCATTCTCTCCGACCCTTTTGGTAAAACAGCCACTGAGATTATGTCTTATTTGCTGGAACACACCTCAGAATCTATGGACGAAAAAGCAGTCCGTAAGCTCATCAAAAAAGGAGCAAAAGCAAAATCCGATGAAATCATTGAAGCTATCAAAGGTTACAATATCGAAACGGATCAGGCTAAAAAACTCGAATTGGCTCGTGCCCATTTGGATTATCTTGATGATATGATTACCCAAACAGAAGTGGAACTTTATGTTCGTATCAAGCCTTATTATGAGTTTGTTGAATTTGTTTCCTCTATGCCTGGCATGACCGAACTCAGCTCCACGATTATACTGGCAGAAATCGGTATCAACATGGATATCTTTGACGATGTGAAACATCTCTGCTCCTGGTGTGGGCTTTCACCGGCTAACAACGAATCTGCCGGCAAGAAAAAATCCGTCCGTATTGCAAAAGCTGGTGCCTATTTGAAACCTATGATGGTTCAGTGTGCTCTTGCAGCGATCAAAAACAAAAAGGAACCTTACTTTGCAATCAAATATGGGCGAATCAAGAAACGTCGTGGTCATAAAAAAGCCATTATTGCCATTGCACGAATGATGATGGTCTGCATCTACCACATGGTTTCCGAAAAGAAACCTTTCTCTCCTACGGATTACGAGGAATTGATGGACCCTCAAAATCATGTAGAGAGAGTTGTATTAAATGAAAACAATGTTTTCGCTTACCTTGAATCTCTTGGGTACGATAGTTCTCAGTTAGTAAAACGCAACGATTACTAATCTCTATTCTATAGTTTTTCAAATGGGGGAATTATGTCCCCTTATTTAAGTGCGTCTCAATTTCTGCTTTATTTTCACTCTTGTCCTCCTATCTTGCCAGCCACGGCATATCATGATTTACTTCTGCCCGGTAATATCCACTTATCGTTGAAGGTGCATTGAACAATGCCGCAAGTAAATATTTCTTGATATTCTTGATTTTACTCGTATTTCCTTCTAGACAATGCAACACATACTCTACATGGGAATAATCCAACTTCATGAATTTTCCTCTTACTAAAGCTCCCGAATACCAGTTACTTGCAATCAATACTTTATCACTCTTGCACATGACAGTCTCTACGATCAGATCCACAATTTCATCAATCTGATTTTTGTCATGAGGATGACTCACTAACAAAGAATCATAATCCAGATTGTCTTTGATCAGAGATTGATACGCATGTAATGTTTCTATCTCATCCTCTTCGGATCCTATCCCATATGCAGATACGATATGATTAGATTTATTCTCACTAAGATTAGTATTGTTAATATTAGTATTATTAGAGTTTGAAATGTAAACTTCTTCTGTCTCTTCTTCCTCTACAGAAGTTTGATTTATAAACTTCACCATCTTTGATTTTTCTTTTTTCTGTTCCTCACATTCCTCCTGAACAAATGATTTTACATAGATGATCGTAACCTTTCCAAAGCCCTGTCTGCGCTTTTCAATCAAACCTATCCCTTTTTCATCATCCAGCTCCTGAAGGGATTTCACCGCTTTATTTCTGCCACAATTCAATAATTCCATGATATCTTCGATGGAAAAATAGATATATGCCCGATTTTCTTCATCAAACCACTGATTCTTAATGGATAAAGACATTCTGTCCAGCATCAAACCGTATAAAATCTTCGCATCACTGGAAAGATCCTTGAAGCACTCATTGGTAAATAGAGCTTTGGGTATTCTGTAAAAACTAAACTGATCTGCTTCTGTTCCATAAAAATATTTAAAATTCATTTTTTTGTCCATGTATCTTCCTCCCTTCCTTTCTCTCATAGAAGTCCTTTTTTTAAACTTCTGTATCTCTTCTTTCTTTGGGTTATCTTATTTTGACACCCCTTATTCCTGTTCTCTTTTCCATTGTTCCAGCAATGCCTCAATCACCTTTTCCATATCCGCTTCCGAATAATCTTCTGGAAAATATTTTGTGAGCTTCTTTCCTGATAACACCACTTTTCGTTCCGGTGCTTTTACCGCAATGCAGCTATTGAAAATCGAAATCATAAATCCCTGGTTCACCGGTCCTTCTTCCAACTGCTTTCTCAAAGCTGTAATCTGCTTTGGTTTAACAAATCCTGTATCACGGATATACTCGTAGATCCATTTCTGTATTTCCTTTTCAATGTAGGAAATATCAACGGCAATGGTAAAATTCAATTTTTTTGCATCTACCATATCTAATAATTCTGGAATCAATTCTGTAAGGCGAATGTAGCGCTGAATTTGTTTTGAACTTTCTCCAACTTCTTTCGCTAAAACATCACGTGATACCTTTCCAAAATTCTGGTCATTTTGACCAGAATTCTTCTGAGACGGTCTTCCAGCTTGTCTCTTCATCGCATCCAGTTTCATCTTATAAGCAAATGCTTTTTCACTCGGGAGTAACTCTTCGCGTTGGATATTGGCATCTACCATAGCAATGACCGCATCATCATCGGATAAATCTCTCACAATTGCAGGAATTGTTGCCAAACCAGCTATAACTGCCGCGTGCATTCTTCGATGACCTGAGATCATCTCATATCCATTTTCACCATCAGATCTTAATAAAACTGGTGTCAGTACCCCGTAGGTCTTTACACTCTCTACTAAATCTGCCATCTTTTCATCATCCAATACTTTAAAAGGATGATCTTTAAATGCATGTATTCTGTTGATTTCTATTTCCATTGCAGACTCTTCATTGACCACTCCCAGCAATTCATCAATGCTTGTCAATTTGATTTTTTCTCCGCTTCTACTTTTCATTTTCCAAAACCTCCTGCGTCAGATTTTCATAAGCCATAGATACTTTTCCATTTGGACAATGACAATAAATACTTTTTCCTTCCGCACTTGCTTCAGCTACCTTAACTGACAGTGGAATGACATTTTCAAAGATAGAAATCTTAGATCCATAAGTTTCTCTCACTCTGGAAGCAATATCTTTGGCGTAATTAGTACGAAAATCCACCATTGTTAAAAGAATCCCCTGAATTGTCAGTTTCCGGTTCAATCTCTTCTTTACCATAGAAATAGTCCTGATCAACTGTTGAAGTCCTTTAACCGGCAAATATGCAGCTTGTACAGGTATCAGAACCGTATCAGAAGCTACTAAAGCATTGATGGTCATCATGCCTAAACTCGGCATACAATCAATCAAAATATAATCGTATCGTGATCGCATCGTATCAATATATTCCTTCATGATCAGTTCTCTGCTCATTACATTACTCATGGTTACTTCTAAAGCAGATAACTCAATATTGGCTGGTAGGAGATCCACTTGTTCCTCATGATGTAAAATACCTTCTTCCTCAGCAATTTCCTCGTCATTGATAATATTCATCATAATAGTTGCAAGTGTAGTTCCAATATCATCCGGTTCTACATATCCAAGACTTGCAGTTAAACTTCCCTGTGGATCCGCATCGATCAATAACACTTTTTTTCCTTGTCTTTCCAATCCTACCCCAAGATTTAAAGTCGTTGTACTTTTTGCAACTCCGCCTTTCTGGTTTGCTACTGAAATTACTCTACACATACTGTTTTCCTCCATTTATTTCTCCCAATTTTCATTCTGCCAGATTTTCAATAATGCTATAATTTCTCGTTTCATCATGGCGGGTGTGTATCTGCTTGGGAAATATTTGTGAAGCTGCTCATTTGTAAAAGCAACTCTCGTGATCTCACCTTTTTTTATCTCACTCATAATTTCCTGCATCTTCTCTAGTGTAAGTTGGTTTTCTTTACTTAACTTTTTAATTCGTTGTGCCTGTGATAAAGATGGAACGGCCTAAGCATAATCCATAGCTTCCAACAATTGTTTTTGCTCCTCTTCCTTCAACGCTGAAATTTCAACTGCCGGATTAAAAGATATCAATTCATCATCCAATTTTTGTAAAAACTCCGGTATTAGTTTCGTTAATGAAATATACCGTTGTACCTGTTTCGGACTATCACCACATTCTTCACTGATAATCTCCACTGTTCTCTTCTTTTTCGTTTCGTGGTCTATTTGGCCTTTTTTCCTGCCTGATTTTCTTTTCAGTACATCATTTTTCATTTTGTAAGCAAAAGCCTTTTCACTAAAACTGATTTTTTCTCTGTGTAGATTGGAATCTACCATATTCAAAATAGCTTCATCTTCATTCATTACACGAATTATTACCGGTACTTTTCGATATCCCAGTAACTCAGCAGCATGTCTTCTCCTGTGTCCCGCTATAATCTCGTAAACTCCATCCGGCACAGGTCTGACAATCAACGGAGTGAGAATTCCATACTTCTCAATACTTTCTTTTAATAAATGCATCTCATTATCATCTTTCACTTGAAAAGGATGATTTTTAAATGAACGAAGTCTTTCAATCTCAATTTCAATGATCTTCTCATCTTCATTCTTCTGGATAAATTCTTTCGTTACTTCAGTCATCATTTCCTCCTTCTTCGGTCAGACTAAAAAATGCTCGTCTGGATCCGATTATTTTTGAAATCAGTTCCAAACGAGCATCTCGTTTTCTATTAGCTACAGCTAATAGTCAAACAGCAACGATAATTTGATCTGCGTGCTGCACAGAGCTGATACGCTGGGCGATAATGATTTTCGTGGTATCAGGAATATATTCTGCAAAGGATTTTTCCTTGTATTTACTGTATTTTACATCCCTAAATCACTGGTGACAACAGCTACTTCCCCAAATGTTAGCAATATCTCTGATACAGTCTGTTTGCAAAACGCTATTTTTTATTAGCTGCCAGCTAACAATTATTTCATTGTATTAGCTGAAAATCATCCTCAAAGCAATAAAATCATGCATTTCTCTTATCAAAAAAGCGCCCCATTATTTGCATTTCTGCTAATAATCGAACGCTTTTGACTGGCCGTCTCGTATAGGAATCGAACCTATAATTGAGTCTTAGGAGGACCCTGTTATATCCATTTAACTAACGAGACAAAATGCCATTTTCCCTTGAAAACATGCGGTTTTCCGGCTTTTTGGTAATGGCAACCTTTATTTAATTATCAGCTTTTTTCAAGCTGTTAATTACTATTATTTTTCATGTTAGTGACATCAAAGCACTCCCCTATTAGGGTAAAACCTTTGTGTCAATTTTTACTCTTCTTAACTAGATTTGAACCCAAAAGTTTTTTCAGGAAGTGATAACCTTGGTT
>ENA-ORML01000747-ORML01000747.1-human-gut-metagenome-genome-assembly--contig:-NODE-747-length-34457-cov-15.908726_pt1 | contig 34457 bp, 34 predicted proteins | sample MGYA00242103_ERZ508995 | MGnify/ENA primary metagenome ERZ508995 (study PRJEB26280, sample SAMEA2338702) | human gut metagenome | biome: human gut; feature: human-associated habitat; material: faeces... | reverse complement strand
TTGCGCCGTTCAAGAACATCCTCAACGAGATGTACAGCAAGGACATTTCCAAGAAGGTTCATTCCTCTTATCTGCTGAAAGCGCAGAAAGGCCAGTTTACCGGCTGCCTTGCCCCCTTCGGCTACCAGAAAGACCCGGAGGACAAAAACCATCTGCTGATTGATGAGGAAACGGCTCCCATTGTCCGGCGTCTGTTTGCGTGGGCGCTGGAAGGACACGGCCCCAACTACATCCGGCGCAGGCTGGAAGAACAGAAAATCCCCTGCCCCACCTACTGGAACCGGGTACGGGGGCTTAGGAACGTGTCAACCAAGTGGGAAAAGAAAGACCCGGTAAACGGGCGGTATATGTGGGACTTCTCCGTGATTAAGGACATCCTGATGAACCCCGTCTACACCGGCGCTATCGCTTCCCAGAAGAAGGAATACCGCTTCAAAATCGGCACCATCGGGGAGAAGAAGCCGGAGGAATGGATTGTCGTGGAGAACCAGCATGAGCCGCTTGTTGACCGCAAGACCTTTGACATCGTGGGGAGCAAGCTGAAATCCCGGCAGCGCCCCAGACAGTCCGGGGAGTACAGCCTGTTTGCGGGGCTTATCAAATGCGGCGAGTGCGGGAAGTCGCTGACTATCCGCTACACCAACGACAAGCACCCGAAGCAGATTTATTCCTGTAAGACCTACAATGCCTACGGCAAGCAGCACTGTACACAGCACCGGGTAGAATACGACACCCTGTATTCCCTTGTGCTGAACAAAATCCGGGAGTGCGCCAGAGCCGCCCTGATGGACGGGGAAGCCGTTGCCGGGAAGCTGACCGACACCTGCGAAGCCGAGCAGAAAGGCCAGAGGGAAGCGTTGGAGCGTTCCCTTACCAAAGACGAGGAACGCATTGACGTTCTGGAAAAGATGGTTCTGCGGCTGTATGAGGACATGGTTGCCGGACGTATCAGCGAAGCGAACTTCAATCTGCTGATGGAAAAGACGCAGACGGAACAGGCGGAACTGAAAGCGAAGGTTGCAGAAGGCCGGAAGAAGCTGGCCGATGAAATCCAGCTTGCGTGCGACGCCCGCCAGTGGGTAGAGGCCATTCAGGAATACGCCGACATCACGGAACTGGACGCCGCCACACTAAACCGCCTGATTAAAGAAATCGTTGTCCATGAACACATCGACAGCGAAAAGACAAGACACATTTCTATCGAAATTCATTTCAATCTCAAACCCATCCCGGAAGTGGAGCAGGTCACGGCCTGACCTGCCCCCACCGGGGCGGTTCTTAACAACTCCATAGATATTTCTTGACACGCCGCCGCCCGCCATCGAGCCGGTTTCCTACACCTATTTGGGTATGAAACAGCTTATGGCGGGCGGAGGTATCGCCCTGGTGGGTGCCACGCTGATTCCGCTGCTCTCCGGCCTGTTCGGTTAATGACGGATGGGCAGTCTGTTTGAATGGATAACAGACTGGATTAAAGAGGGCTTAATTGAAGCGATTACAGGACAATATACCGGTATTTTTGAGTCGGTCAACAACCAGGTCTCGGATGTGGCTTCGCAGGTAGGACAGACGCCGCAGGGGTGGAATGGCGGCGTGTTCAGTATGATCCAGAGTCTTTCTGAAACCGTCGTCATTCCCATTGCGGGAATCATCCTGACATTTGTGCTGGTCTATGAGCTGATTCAGATGATTTTGGAAAAGAACAACATGCACGATTTTGATACCTTCAACATTTTCAAGTGGATTTTCAAGACCTTTGTTGCCACATATCTGCTTACCAACTGTTTCACTATCGTTATGGCGGTATTCGATGTCGCCCAAAATGTGGTAAGCCAGAGTGCCGGCGTGATAAACGGAAGTCTGGATGTCACCGCTGCGCTGTCTGATCTGGAGACGCAGCTTGAAGCAATGGGAATGTGGGAGCTGATCGGTCTGTGGCTGGAAACCAACATCATTAACCTGTGCATGTGGGTATTGTCTATCGTAATCTTTGTCATTGTGTATGGCCGTATGATTGAAATATATCTCACGGTCAGCCTGGCACCCATACCGTTTTCCACGATGGCAAACCGTGAATGGGGGCAGATGGGAACCAATTACCTGCGTTCCCTGTTTGCTTTAGGTTTTCAGGGCTTTTTGATTCTGGTCTGTGTTGCGATTTACGCGGTGCTGGTCCAGTCAATCCCATCTTCTGGCGATATTCACGGAGCAATCTGGAGTACAGCGGGCTATACGGTCCTGCTGGCCTTTGCCCTGTTTAAGACAGGCTCGCTATCCAAAAGTATATTTAACTCACATTAGTGCGTAATCAATCTATATTTTCGACAAGGAGGATTTTTCGTATGAGTAAAACCAACAATGAAACCATGCAGCCGGAGGTACAGGCGCCGGAGGCGTCCGAGGGCCTGAAACTGGATGTCCGTGTGCGTCCTATCGCGCCGATGGGGAACCTGCTAGCCTTTGCCAATGTGACAATCGGCGGGTGTTTTAAGATCGACGGCTTCCGTATCTGTTCCGGTGAAAAGGGGCTGTATGTCAATATGCCTTCCACCCAGGACGGGAAAGGGAACTGGAAAGATGTATGCTGGCCTGTAACGGCGGATTTCCGCAGACAGCTCAACGACGCGCTGATCGAAGGGTACGGCCAGGCGATTGAAAATTTGCAGGCCACGCTGGAAGCGACCAAAGGCGCTGCGGACAGACCTTCGCTGTCCGGTGCGCTCAAAGAAAATGCCGGGAAAGTGAAAGCTCAGCCGGCGAAAGCCGCACCTGCAAAAAATGAGCAGGCCCGTTGATGCAGGAGCAGAAAAAATATGGCATCGTGTATGCGGACCCGCCCTGGCGTTATGATATGAAACGCGGAAACGGGGTTGCCGAAAAGCATTATCCCACGATGAGCATTGAGGAAATATGCGCACTGCCGGTTGCAGAACTTGCGGCCAAAGACAGTGCGCTTTTTCTATGGGCTACCTTCCCGCAGCTTAACGAGGCGTTCCGTGTGATGGAGGCATGGGGATTTAAGTATAAGACGCTGGCCTTTTTGTGGCTGAAGCAGAACCGGAAAGCGGATTCCTGGTTTTATGGGATGGGCTTCTGGACGCGGAGCAATGCCGAGGTATGCCTTTTGGCGACACGGGGGCACCCCAAACGCCAGTGTGCGGGAATCCATCAGTTTGTCATTTCCCACATTGAGCAGCACAGCAAGAAACCTGACGAGGTACGGGATAAGATCGTAAAGCTCATGGGCGACCAGCCCAGGGTGGAACTTTTTGCCAGGCAGCAGACCCCCGGCTGGGATGTATGGGGAAATGAAGTGGAATGTACGGCCATGATGCCGGAACGGAAGGAGTGACCGAATGGAACAGGACGCAAAAAGATTGCTGTTAGAACGGCTGGATGATTGCCTGAAAGTCCATGCGGATATGCTGGACGCGGAAAATATCGGTGCCATTTATGAATTGCAGGACTTGGCGGAGCTCCATTATTACCTGAAGGTGGAGCATGAATTCACACCTGCGGAGGTGGAGGCACTTCTGGAATTTCAGGACCCTTTGGATGTGGTGCGCTGGTGCAAAGAAGATAACACACATACGCACAGCTTTCCAATCTGTGAACTGTTGAAAGAAATCAATGCGTATGAGAGGTTCGCAAAGGCAGACCCGGTGCCGTCATTTTCCGATAAGTATGCCGAGCTGATGCGGGCATTGACAAAAAACCTCTACGCCTACCAGGAAGAATTGATGTCCTGTGATAAACAGGCCATACTCGGCAGGACCGAAGAAACCGCCGCGGTCATGGCCGCTTACCGCTATATGCAGGATATATGTTCCCCGAATGAGAAAGAGGTGGATTACCTTCTTCGTTATGATAATCCGCTGAAACTGATTGCGGATCATTGGCCGGACAGTGCGGTTACTTCCGGGGAGGCGGTTCTTTGCGGTGTGATGGAAGAAATAGATTTACCGCCGCAGGAACGGGCACAGCCGCTAAAGTCTATCCGGGAACGGCTGCAACATGCGACGCAGGAGGTAAAGGAACGTCCGGTTCCAGAAAAAGCGAACCGCAGCGCCGATGCGCGCTGACGGTACCGGGATTTTGAGATTACGGTGAATGGAGGTGAATCAGATGCCGTATGTACCCGTACCAAAGGACTTAACAAAAGTCAAGACCAAGCTGGCCTTCAACCTGACGAAGCGCCAGCTCATTTGTTTCAGTTTGGCCGCATTGGTGGGGCTGCCGGTGTATTTTCTTACCCGCGGCGCTATCGGTAATTCTGCGGCGGTCCTTCTTATGATCGGGCTTATGATGCCCTTTTTCTTCTTTGCCATGTATGAAAAGGATGGACAGGCGGCGGAAAAGCTGTTGAAGAACCGGCTCCGCTATAAGCTCTGGCCGAAGAACCGGCCTTACCGGACTGAAAATCTTTATAAATCGATTGCCAAAAAGGAGGTATCACAGATTGCCAAAAACCAAGCAGCAGGAGGCGCAGGAAAGACGCCTGCAAAGAAATGTAAAGCAGGCCAAAAAGACCCGCGCCGAAGCAAAAAAGGCAGGACGTAAACCTGCCTCGCAGGGGAGACCGCCTAAGAAGGGCGGTCTTTTTTCCGGGCTGAAAGCGGACGCCCCGCAGACGGTCCAGCAGAGTATTCCCTATAAGGAGATGTACCGGGACGGTATCTGCCGGTTGAGCGGTAATTTTTATACCAAGACGGTACAGTTTTTTGACATTAACTATCAGCTTGCACAGGCGGATGATAAGGCACAGATATTTGAGGGATATTGTGATTTCCTCAATTACTTTGACGCCTCTATTCATGTGCAGCTTACCTTTATCAACCAGCGGGCCAATATGCAGGATTTCGCCCGCAGTATTGATATTCCCATCCGCGGCGACGAATACGATGGGATTCGCCGGGAATATGGGGATATGCTCAAAAGCCAGTTACAGAAGGGAAACAACGGCCTTACCAAACGCAAATATATCACCTTTGGAATTGAGGCGGACGATCTTCGCACCGCAAAAATGCGTCTGGAACGGATTGAGACCGATGTGCTGGCAAACTTCAAGACTTTGGGTGTCCAGGCAAGACCGTTAAATGGTCTGGAACGTCTGGAGCTGCTTCACAGCCAGCTCCACCCGGACGGTCAGGAGAAGTTTCATTTTACATGGGGCGACCTGCCGAAAACCGGGCTTTCCACGAAGGACTATATCGCTCCCTCCGGTCTTTCATTTTCCAATGATGGAAAGACCTTCCGGGTGGGCGACCATTCCGGGGCGGTTTCCTTCTTGCAGATTTTAGCCCCGGAGCTGACGGACCGGCTGCTGGCGGACCTTCTGGATTTGAATGACGCGGTAACGGTAAACCTGCATATCCAGTCCATCGATCAGGCAGAGGCGATCCGCAATATTAAGCGCAAGATGTCCGATCTGCAGAAAATGACGATTGAGGAACAAAAGAAAGCGGTCCGCTCCGGCTATGACATGGACATCATACCAACGGACCTTGCCACTTACGGCGAAGAAGCAAAGAATCTTTTGCAGGATTTACAGAGTAGGAATGAGCGAATGTTCCTTGTGACGGTTCTGGTGGAGAATATCGCTTCCAGGCGTCAAAAGCTGTTCAACGACATTTTTGCGGCTTCCGGTGTGGCGCAGAAATATAACTGTGCCTTGAAACGCCTGGATTACCAACAGGAGCAGGGGCTTATGTCCTCTCTCGCCCTGGGTCAGAACCAGATCGAGATTGAGCGGGGGCTTACGACCAGCAGCACGGCGATCTTTGTGCCATTCACTACCTGCGAGCTGTTCCAGGAGGGCGAAGCCCTGTATTACGGGTTGAACGCATTGAGCAATAACCTGATTATGGCAAACCGCAAGACACTGAAAAATCCCAACGGTCTGTTTCTGGGAACGCCGGGCAGCGGTAAATCATTTTCCGCAAAGCGTGAGATCGTCAATGTATTCCTTTTGACGGAGGACGACATTATCATAGCGGACCCGGAAAATGAATACGGGCCGCTGGTACGGCAGTTTGGCGCCCAGGGGCAGGTCATTGATATTTCCCCGACTTCCACCAACTACATCAATCCGATGGATATTAACCTGGACTATTCGGATGACGAGAACCCGATCACGCTGAAAAGTGATTTTATCCTGTCGCTGTGCGACCTTATCATTGGCGGTAAGGAGGGGCTTTCCCCGATTGAGCGCACGATTATTGACCGCTGTACCCGCCTGGTCTACCGGGATTATTTGCAGGACCCTTGCCCGGAGAAGATGCCGGTACTCGGCGACCTGTATGAGCTGCTTTTGAAACAGTCCGAGCCGGAGGCGCAGAATATCGCAACGGCGTTGGAAATCTATGTCAATGGTTCCCTGAACGTGTTTAACCACCGTTCCAACATCAATATGAATAACCACCGGGTCCTTTGCTTCCAGTTGAAGTCTCTCGGCAAGGCGCTGAAGGAGATCGGCCTTTTGATTATGCAGGATGCGGTGTGGAACCGTGTTACCGCCAACCGCTCCAAACACAAGACAACGTGGTTCTATATCGATGAGTTCCACCTTCTTTTGAAGGGGCAGACTGGAAGTTTCAGCGTTGAGATTTGGAAACGGTTTCGGAAATGGGGCGGCATACCGAGCGGTCTGACGCAGAATGTAAAGGACCTGCTGGCCTCCCGTGAGATTGAGAATATTTTTGAAAACTCAGACTTTATCTACATGCTGAATCAGGCGCAGGGGGATCGGCAGATTTTGGCGAAGCAGTTGGGAATTTCCCCGCACCAGCTTTCCTATGTGACCCATTCGGGACCCGGCGAAGGGCTTTTGTTTTTTGGAAATGTGATTATTCCATTTGTCGATCATTTCCCGAAGGATACCCTGCTGTACAGCGTACTTACTACGCGTCCGGATGAAGTCGCGGGGACCGGCGCATGAGCGTCTATACCAGACAGGATTTAAGTATCATGCAGGGGTGGCCGTTAGAGAGAAAAATACAGGTCACACAGACAAAGATCATTGAGTGGTATCTGCATTTTGGCGGCAAAGTGGCGGTTTCTTTTTCAGGAGGAAAAGATTCAACGGTGCTGTTGGATTTGGCGCGCCGGGCTTACCCGGACATTCAGGCGGCGTTTGTCAATACCGGTCTGGAATACCCGGAAATCCGGGCATTTGTCAGGACGGTTTCAAATGTCACATGGCTGCGCCCGGAGATGCCGTTTCATAAGGTAATAGAGACCTATGGCTATCCTGTTATTTCAAAAGAAGTGGCGCGGCGTATTTATTATGCCCGCAGGGGCAGCCTTTGGGCGATTATGCAGTTGCAGGGAATGAACCGGGACGGTTCTTCTTCAAAATTTGCACAGCGGTATGTAAAGTGGGCGCATCTGGTTGATGCGCCTTTTCTAATCTCGGACCAGTGTTGTGCGGTAATGAAGGAGCGGCCTTTGGACCGGTTTACCAAAGAAACGGGTCTACAACCTATTATCGGTACGATGGCCTGTGAGAGCATACGCCGCCAAAGAGCATATCTGTCTACCGGCTGTAATGCTTTTACCAAGAAACAGCCATCTTCGCAGCCTATGTCTTTCTGGATGGAACAGGACGTGCTGCAATACCTGAGACGGACTGGGATTCCTTACGCTTCTGGTATTTACGGCGACATTGTGGAAGAAAACGGAAAACTCGTTACCACCGGAGCCAAACGCACCGGATGTATGTTCTGTATGTTCGGCGTACACCTGGAAAGGCGGCCCAACCGGTTTGAAAAGATGGCATTGACCCACCCAAAGCAATATGACCTTTGTATCAATCGCTTAGGGTGCGGAAAAGTGCTGGATTATATTGGAGTTCCTTATGGATTTACAGGAGGTGATAACAATGCCACGGGACAGGGAATTTCAAAGGAAAAAGAAAGATACCCGGATGCCGGTCCGTGATTCCCATGCGGAGGAAATGGCCGGCACCCGGCAAAAGGAGCCGGATTTTGACCTGCGGCGTGCGCGGGATGCCCCTTCCTCTGTGGGTACTGGCCGGAACCGGAAATATAGCGCCGCAGTGCAGCCGGCAGCGGAGGATTTACAGCAGTCTGCTTTCGATATGCCGCAGCAGGAAGATGTTTCCACACCGGAGGAACCGGAAGGCAGGGATTTGGATCATAAGCCTGAAAGGGAATCCGATGCGGGAGGTACTTCGGTTCAGGAGTCCACAGCACCGGAAACACACCGGAGGGATTTCGGATATGAGGATCACCGGCAGGAAGATTCTTTCAGCGGAAATTCTGACACAGGACGCCCGGCACGGGAGGAATCCGGTCGCACGGTCCATTCCGGCCAGACGGAACGCCGCCGTCGGATGTACCAGTATGGCAATAAGTACCAGCAGCGTTTTCAGGAGGGGGCTAAGGCTGAGGAACCGCAGGAGAAACAGCCTGGGGCAACCGAAGGAGAACCGAAGCGCTCTTCCAAGCTGGAGTTTACCGCTGACGAGCTGCCGCCGGAGACAGCGGATAAAAAGCTGACCCAGGCGAGGCGCAGAGCCGAGCGTGTGGAAAAGAAGCTGGAGGACGCCGAGGCGCGTCTGCCTTCCCGGAAAAAACTACGGATGGAGACGGTCTCTGACCCGGAGACCGGCAAAGCGAAAAAGCGGCTGAAATTTGAAAAAGAGGTGAAATCCCAACGCACCCATGTAAAGGGGCCTCTGCCCCTGCGCCCGGTAAAGACCGGAGCAAATACGGCAATCGGGTACGCCCACAGAAAGGTGTATCAGGCGGAGGAAGAAAATGTAGGTACGAAAGCGGCGCACCGGATCGAGCTTGCAGGCGAGGCCGGGGTACGCACTTTGTACCGGCGCCATAAAACCGCACCGTACCGGAGGGTAACAAAGTTACAACAGAAATCGGCCAGGACCAATGCCCGGCTCGCTTACCGGCAGGTATTGCATGACAACCCGGAGCTGAAGAAAAATCTTCTTGCGCGGATGTGGCAGAAACAGAAATTAAAGCGACAGTACGCCAAAGCAGCCAGAGAAGCGAAAAAAGCGGGAAAGAGAGCAAAGGACACCGCTGTTACCACGGAAAAAATCGCTGCCGGTGTGGTTCACGCCATTAGGCGTCACCCGGTTATCTGCGGAATTGTGGTTCTGCTCCTTTTGGTATTTTTCCTGATCACCTCCCTGTTTTCTTCTTTTTCCAACCTGGGGACCGGAGGGCTGGGGAGTCTGGCGGCTTCCACTTATCTGGCGGACGATGCGGACATCAACAATGCGGAGCTCAACTATACCGAATGGGAAACGGACCTGCAAATGCAGATCAACCGTGTGGAGACGGACCGGCCCGGTTATGACGAGTACCGCTATAATATCGGCGCCATTGAACACGACCCCTATGTTTTAATGGGGTATCTCACCTCTGCTTATCAGAACTTTACTTATACGCAGATTGACGGCATCCTGCGGCAGCTTTTTAACGAGCAGTATTCCTTATCCTTTACGGAGGAAACGGAAATCCGGTACCGGACAGAAACCCATGTGGACCCAGAGACCGGCGAGGAAACCGAGGAAGAAGTGCCTTACGAGTGGCACATTCTGAATGTAACGCTCACCTCTGCCCCTCTGGAAAGCCTGATCGTCTCACGCATGAGTGCGGACCAGCGGGAAATCTGTGAGATTTTATTGCAGACCAAAGGCAACCGCCAGTATGTGAAAAATGTATTTGGCACGAACTGGCTGCCCTATGTTACCAGCTACTACGGCTACCGGGTACATCCGATCAGCGAGGAAAAGAATTACCATACCGGCGTTGATATTGGCATGGCCCAGGGTACGGAAATCCTTGCCGGGCATGACGGAACGGTCACGCTGGCCGGCGAAGCAGGTGGATATGGCCTGTGCGTTGCCATTGAGGGCGAGGCTTACGAGGGGCATACCCTTACGACCAAATACGGGCACTGTTCGCAGGTTCTTGTGTCGGCAGGCCAGGAAGTAAAGGCCGGGGATGTGATTGCAAAGGTTGGCAGTACCGGAAATTCTACCGGGGCCCACCTGCACCTGGAGGTACTGGTTGACGGGCAATACCTGAATCCTTTGTATTTTGCCGATACCGGCGATACCAGTGAGCGGCACCTGCCGACGGCTGGCACAGGCGGTACGGGCAGCTATTTTGACTATGACATCCCGCCGGAGGCTCTGGAGGATGAACAGTTTGCGCTTATGATTGCGGAGGCGGAAAAATACCTGGGCTATCCGTATGTGTGGGGCGGCGCAAGCCCTTCCACTTCCTTTGACTGTTCCGGTTATGTATCGTGGGTAATCAATAACTGCGGTGTGGGCTGGAACGTGGGAAGGCTGACTGCAGATGGACTTTTAGGCATATGTACGCCTGTATCAAGCGCGGATGCAAGGCCGGGCGACCTGATCTTCTTCCAGGGTACTTACAACACCAGCGGCGCAAGCCATGTGGGAATCTATGTAGGCAATGGAATGATGATTCACTGTGGTGATCCGATTTCCTACGCAAATATCAATACAAGTTACTGGCAGCAGCATTTTTACACCTTTGGGCGTCTGCCATAACAGATTGGAGGTAACAAATTGAACCCTAAAATTGAAAAACTGGCAAAAGAAATTGAAAAGACCAAAGCGAAGATTGCGGAGCTGCAGGCCAAGCTCCGCGATTTGGAGAAACAGAAAACGGAGCTGGAGAACACCGATTTTGTGGCGGTGGCCCGCAGCTACCACCTGACACCCCAGGAATTGGCCGAATTCTTAAAGACGCGGCAGATGGCGCCCTCACAGGAGACATCGCCGCAGGAACAGGAGGAAATGAATGAGGATTAAACGGATTTCTTTCCTCATGGCACTTGTGTTTCTCATAAGTGCCATGAGCTTACCCATGACGGCCTTTGCCGCCGGGAGCAAAGATACCACGCCCCCTACGCTTACGGCGGTACTGGACGGCGAAACGGTAAAGATTGAGAGCAGCGATGACACTTCCGGGGTAGAGGCGGTCTATATTGACGAAAACCGTGTCAATTCCCTTACAGATGGAAAAGCCTCTGTCGCGCTGAAAGATTATGCCGGTACGGACAAAAAAGTGAGCGTTTATGCGGTGGACTATGCCGGAAACCGTTCAGATGCGGTAAAGTTTGACAATCCCTATTATAAGGAACCGGAGCCTACGGAGACACCGGCTGTACAGTCTGTGCAGTCTCAGGCATCTTCCTCCGGCAGTACCGGCTCCCAAAGCGGCAATTCCGGCAGCGGTGCTTCCAGTACAGGTTCCGCTTCGGGCAGCACTGTTACCCAGAGCAGCGGGAACGGCGGTACAGAAAACTCCGGCAGCAGTTCTTCCGATCCATCGGAATCTGTTTCTTCTATCCCGGAGGGCGCGTTTACCCCGGAAGGCACCGGCACGGTACTGGATGAGGCTACCGGTGAGGGAGACGACAAACAGTTTTATACCATCACAACCGAAGCGGGAAATGTGTTCTACCTTATTATTGGCGGGAAACGTGACAGCAACAATGTTTACTTTCTGAACGGCGTTACCGAGGCTGACCTGATGGCCTTAGCCGAAAAGAGCGACGGCAGCGTGAGCGTGATCCCGGAAACGGAGGTATGCACCTGTACGGATAAATGCGAGGCCGGAAACGTCAATACGGATTGTCCGCTTTGTAAGAATGACCTGAATGGCTGTACGGGAAAAGCGGTGGTCACGGAGCCGGAAGAACCAGACGAACCGGAACAGCCGGAAAAAGACAGCAGCAGCGTTGGCACGATCATTTTTATTGTCGTCGCCCTGCTTGCAGTTGGCGGAGTCGGTTACTATGTCAAGATTGTGCGTCCGAAGCAGCAGGCGGAGGATGACGAAGAATTTGACGAGGATGAGGTTTACGGCGAAGGTTTTGACCCGGACGAGGCTTACGGTGAGCCGGATTATCTGTCGGAGGATGATTTTGACGACAGGACTTCGGAAGGCAATCAGGAGGACGGCGAATAGTGAGCCGTCCTTCATTATTTATGAAAGTGAGGTCTTTCTATATGAGAACAAACACACACCGCCGCAGCCTTCACAGGCTTGTGGCATTTTTACTCTGCGCGGTTTGCCTCTTTGGTCTGATTCCTGCGCAGGCATTTGCTATGGAACCGGGGCAGAAAGCAAGTTCCTGGCTGGGCGACCAGTATGTGGGCTCCGATGGGCAGCATTATTATGCACCGGCTCCTTACACCTATCTGGTCTACAATTCGGATGGGACACTGGATGCGCGCACCAGTTCCGGCGGCAATGCCTACCGGCATTATATGCTGACGCTTTCTGATGGCACCAGCCAGCAGGTTTATTGTGTGGAGAGTGGGATTCCCTATAATACCTCTGATAATTCCTATACATCAGAGAGCGGGACGAACAGCCAATACTTAAACCTTCTCCCTGCCGAAGCAAGACGGGGGATTACCCTGGCAACTATTTACGGCTGGAAACCCGGTGCCTCCCTTCCTGTTTCCGGAATCAATGAGGATGATTATAAGATGGCAACCCAGATTATACTCTGGGAATACCAGCAGCAGCTTCGGAGCGACCCTTACAGCCGCCACGGTAACGGCCATGCCTCCGCAGACCAGTATTACAGCGTGATTGCCGGGCGTCCTGCAGAGAAAGCCTATAACTGGATTCTTTCGCAGGTCGCTTCCCATGCCACGGTTCCGTCCTTTACTTCTTCCAAGAAAAGCGAGGCCCCGGAGCTGGAACTGAAATGGGACACGGAGAAAAAGGTCTATACCCTGACCGTTACCGATACCAACAATCTGAATATCGATCTGGAAAACCTTGCCGGCAGCGGCGTGTCCGTTACCAGAAACGGCAACAAATACACCTTTACCAGCAGGAACATGATTATGGACCCTGTGACCTTTGAATTCCGCAAGGATATTCCGGTTGCAAACGATATGCTGATCTGGGGGCGGCCTGGTTATCAGACCATGATGACCGGCGCCAGTGACCCGGTTTCCTTTTTCGTAAAAATCAAGACGGAGACCTACGGCACCGCGAAGATCGTCAAGACCAGTGAGGACGGCATTGTGTCCGGGATTTCTTTTCACATTTCCGGCACCGATATTTTGGGAAATGAAGTCAACGAGGATGTTACCACCGGGGAAAACGGGCAGATTGCAAAGAAGCTCCTTCCCGGTACTTATCTTGTGACCGAGATTCCGGTAGACCGCTATGTGACACCTTCCGCGCAGTATGTGACGGTTGAGAGCGGCCAGACCGCTGCTGTCCATTTCAGCAATATTCTGAAGAAATTCCGCGTCCATGCAGTAAAGAGCGACGCGGATACCGGAACCGCCCAGGGCGATGCTACCCTGGCAGGCGCAACTTATGGCCTGTTCAACAATGGTGAATTGGTAGATACCTACACCACCGGGCCGGACGGCAGTTTTATGACCCGCTATTATGTCTGCGGCGATAACTGGACGCTCCGTGAGATTGAATCAAGTACCGGTTATCTTTTGAATGATACCGTTTATGAGGTGGGCGCTTCCCCTTCTTTGTATGAAGTGGAGCTGAACACAACGGAAAACAACGTCACGGAAACTGTGATTTATGGCAACATTCAGCTTGTTAAACATACGGATGACCCGGACCCGGATGTGTCCGGGGAAGAAAATACGGAGGAACCGAACGAAGGAACCATTGAAAGACCGGAGGCCGGCGCTGTCTTTGAGATTTACCTGAAAGCTGCCGGCAGCTATGATGCGGCGAAAGAAAGCGAGCGCGACCTGCTTACGACGGACAGCGATGGTTTTGCGGCGTCTAAAATGCTGCCCTATGGACACTATACGGTCCACCAGGTTGCCGGCGAAGATGGAAAGGCTTTTATTCCGGACTTTACGGTATTTATTTCCGCAGACGGCCAGACCTACAGCTATATCCTGAATAACCGCACCATCACCGCAAGGCTGCGCGTGGAGAAGTGTGACGCCGAGACCGGTAATATTATCCCTATGACCGGTACCGGGTTCCAGATCAAAGACCTGTCTACCGGCGAATTTGTCACGCAGGAAATCTACTATCCGAACCCGGAGACCCTTGATACGTTCTATGTTTCGGATGAAGGCTGGCTGATGCTGCCGGAGCCTTTGCACACCGGCGATTACGAGCTTTACGAGGTGGCGGCGCCTTATGGTTATGTCCTTTCCGGTGAGCCGGTGCCGTTCAGCATTGACGGCAGCGAGGCCGTTGTCACGGTCACACAGTACAATATGCCGCAAAAGGGACAGCTTACGATCACTAAGACCGGAGAGGTATTTGCTTCTGTTCAGGAAAACGAAGGCTTGTATCAGCCGGTTTATGAAGTCATGGGATTGCCCGGCGCGGTCTATGATGTGATTGCCGACGAGGATATTTATACCGGAGACGGCACGCTTCGCGCGGCAAAGGATACGGTTGTAGAGACCCTTACCACCGGAGATGACGGAACGGCGCAGAGCGGGCTTTTGTACCTGGGCCGCTATCGTCTGGAGGAACGCCAGGCGCCGCAGGGGTGTGTCATAAATACTACCCCGGAATATGCGGAGCTTACCTATGCGGGCGAGACGGTGGAGATCACGCAGACCGCCCTCGGTCTTTATGACGAGCGCCAGAAAGTCGATGTTACCCTGTTCAAAGCTCTGGAAACAGATGACCGCTTTGGCATTGGCTTTGGCGAGGAATACAAGGATATTTCTTTTGGCCTGTATGCCTCCGCTGACCTGACGGCTGCGGATGGCAGCGTGATTCCGGCGGGCGGGCTTCTGGAGGTAGTTTCCGTTTCCGCAAATGAGGCAGGCGGTTATGACGCTTCTTTTGCCTCTGACCTGCCTTTTGGCAGCTATTATGTGAAGGAGCGCACCACAAACAACGCCTATATTCTTTCCGATACGGAATATCCGGTAGTATTTGAGTATGCGGGCCAAGAGACGGCGCTGGTACAGATTCTTGTGAATGACGGCGAGGCCATTTCCAACGACCTTCTCCGCGGACGTGTAGATGGAGTGAAATACGGTGAGGACGCAGACGGCGGCGAGGCGGTAAAGCTGGCTGGTGCGGTCATGGGTCTGTTTCAGCCTGACACGGAGGAATTTGCCGAGGAAAATGCGTTGCTTACCGCTGCTACCGGCGAGGACGGCAGCTTTGCCTTTGAGAATATCCCTTACGGCCACTGGATCGTAAAAGAAATCTCCGCTCCGGCGCTTTATACCGTCAGCCCGGAAGAACATCATATCTATATTGGTGCGGACGGCCAGAGCATTGAAATCCGTGTGGACGATACCCTGATCCGCGGCGGCGTGCAGGTCAGAAAGACCGAAGCGATTGACGAGCCTTCTTCCGTGGAGAAAGAGGACGAGGATAACAATACCTTTATGCGGTTCCTCTCCGGTGCGGTATTTGAACTGTATGAGGACGCCAACGACAACAAAGAGTTTGACAGTGAGGATAAGCTGCTGGGAACGCTTACGGAGACGGATGCCGGATTCCATATGGCGGAAAATCTTCTGGCAAAGGGCTATTTTGTGAAGGAAAGCAAAGCGCCGGAGGGTTATCAGCTTGACGAGAACGCTTACTACTTTGAAATTACCGAGGACGGCCAGACGGTAGTTGTGGAAAACGGGGAGGCGGGACGCGGCTTTACCAACGAGGCGTACCGCGGCAACCTGAAGATCACAAAGGATTCCAGTGACGGACGCAAGGATGGGTTTGCCATTGAGGTCAAGAGTGCAGACGGCTCCTATTGCGAAACCTTTACCACTCCAAAATCCGGCGTGATTGAGGTCAAGGGGCTGCGTGTCGGTATTTATACGGTAACAGAGGTAGCGAACCGTGCCAGCAAGGATTATATCATTCCTGACGCGGCCACGGTGGAGATCAAGGCAGATCAAACAGCTACGGTCCAGTTCTTCAATGAGAAACCGGAGGAACCGGAAAGCCCGGAGAACCCGACCACGCCGTCTGCACCTTCCACTCCTTCCACGCCGTCAAATCCTGATAAGGCTGTACCGCAGACCGGGGATGACAACTTCATTTTCCTGTATGGGGGGCTTTTGGCGCTGTCTGTGATCGGCGGAGGGTTGTTCGCCGTCTCTTATTTCAAAAAGGGGAAATACAGCAGAAGGACGCCTAAGACAAAGGCTGCCGGCATTACAATCGTTTCCCTCTGTGCGGCGCTGGCCCTGTGCAGCGGCTTCCTGATGGTACGGGACATCTGCCAGTACCGGGAGAGCGCCGGAGCCTATGACGACATTGCTTCCCTTGTAGAGCTGCCGGAGGACGGTGAAACCGAGGCGGTTCCAGATGAAACGGAAACTGCCGGGCAGGAGCCTTCTGTGATCCTCCCGGTGGTAGACTTTGAAACTCTTTGGGAGACCGGACCGGACGTTATCGGATGGCTCAACCTTCCCGATACGGTTATCAATTATCCGGTTACGCAGGCAGAGGACAACGAGTATTACCTGCGCCATCTGTATGACGGCACCTATAATAAGACGGGCTGCCTGTTTGCAGACTATGAGAACCAGGCAGATTTTTCAGACCGCAATACCATTATCTACGGTCACAATATGCGGGATGGTTCCATGTTTGCCGCGCTGAATGAGTATAATGAGCAGAGCTATTTTGACGAACACCCGCAGATGTATCTTGTAACGCCGGATGGCGGTTATCTCTGCGAGATTTTCACGGCGTTTGCGGCAGACCCCGGTGAGTCCGGCAGCGATACCTCTCCCTGGAGGCTTAACTGGAAGGATGACGGAGCCTATACCACATGGCTGTCTGCAATGACGGACCGCTCCGTCATTGAAACGGATGTTACCGTGACTTCCAGTGATAAGGTGCTGACCCTTTCTACCTGTACGCCCGGAGGCGCAAGCCGCTTTATCGTTATGGCAAAGCTGGTGGAAGTAAACAACTGAACAAATTAAAAAACGGTGCGGGGGCATATGCTCCCGCACCTGCTATTTAGGAGGATTTTTATGGTAAATACCATTGTTTCGATACCCGGTTATGTTCATCTGTACCGCTCACTTCTCCGGTTCTATGATATGCCGGAAAATGAGATCAGGGAAATGCTGTATCTTTTGAATACGGCCAACCTGGACTGCTACGAGTATTACCACCCGGAACGTGAGCTGATTCAGAGCGGGCCTGTCGCCTTCTGCCATTGGCTGGAGACGATGGACTGCCGCCCTTACCGGACGGAAGTACAGCTTTATAAGTCGCTGCTGTTTATGAAACGCAGCGTTGACCGGGATCTGATCGTGACCTCTCAGCGGGAGGCGCTGCAAACGCTGCGGTGTATCATTTCCAACCTGGAATACCGTTTCTACAAGGCGTATGGGATGGAGATTGAGGACAAACGGACGGTGTACGGAGAATGTACTTATCGGCTGGTTCCCAGGGAGGACGAACCGAGCGTGTGCCTGATGCACGACTGGATTTATCTGCCGAGCGCGTAAAATGCAACGGATAGTATATAAAATTCGTTGCAAATCCATTTTTATAGGAGGGATGCCACATTACACAGAATGAAGTCAATGCCGTATTTGACGAGCAGGTACGGCGCTGTGCCGACATCCTGCAAAAGAAAACCAAAGAATATACCGGGGATGATACGGACCGTCTGGGAGCGTTCAAGGCCGCGGCTGCTTTACAGCACTGTTCGCCGGAGCGGGCCCTTGCCGGGATGCTGGCGAAGCACATCATTTCCCTGTATGATATGTGTTTTGCCGATGGCGTCAGCTTTGGCATGGACACATGGGACGAAAAAATCACAGACAGTCTTAATTATCTGTTTTTACTGAAAGCCATTGTAAAGGAGGGACATACCAATCAACAGAATTGAAGTGAAGATTTTGAACTGCCAGGCGGTACAGGAGGCCGAAAAAAATATGGTCTTTGCTGCCAGGCTTACCCAAAGGGGCCACCGGATTACCACAATGGATGACCTGATGGCCCTCTATGAAAAGTCATTTAGTGCTGATACTGTGGCGGCTATCGGCAGCCTTCCGCACCCTACAGTACAGAAATTTGCGGTAATCACCGTTGCGGTTGTGGGAGCAAGCCGGCGCTTTCTGGCGCAGATCACAAGACATCAGAATGAAGTAAAGTTTATGAGCGCGTCCTTACAGTACAGCAATTATACAGGACAGGCGGATTTTGCCGTCCCCTATGAAATCCTGGCTGCGCCGAAAGAAATTCAGGAAATGTATCTGAAAAGCTGTAAATCCGATATGGATTGTTATGAAGAACTGTGCGCGGCAGGGATTGGACACGATGCAGCCGGGTACGCTACGCCCCAGGGCCTTAGGAATGTGCTGATTATCAGCGCCACCGCCTTTCAATGGAAACATATCATCGGCCAGAGGGTGTGCCGGCGCAATACGGACGAAACAAGGATCGTGCTTTTGAAAATCTGGCAGGAGCTTTATGTATTAAGCCCGGCGCTGTTCGCCCCTGCCCTTGCTGGCCCATTCTGTCAAAGGGACAAATGCCTGGAGGGGAAAATGACCTGTGGAAAAAGGCTGAAGGAGGATATGACGCCGGCGGATATTCTGAAAGCAGACTACCCGGCGCTCCTGAAAGGAGGCGGCGCGTGAAGATCAAGCTGATTGATTTTGGCGTACCGGAGAATCACCATCCTTTTCGTCCGCATGGGAACGATGCTGGCGCGGATGTATATATGCCCTATGACTGTACGTTGCAGCCGGGCGAGATAGCAAAGGTTCCGCTGGGTTTTGGGATTGAGGTGCCGGATGGATATGCGGGATATGTGTTCCCTCGCAGCAGCATGGCAGCAAAAGGGCTGGTCTGCGAGCTGCCGCCGGTAGATTCCGGCTATCGCGGTGAAATCCATGCAATTATCAGTAATGTAAGCCATGAAGCCCATACGCTGCATAAAGATTCCAGAATCGGACAGCTTATTATTATGCCGGTAGTGATTGCTGATTTTGTGACAGACCTTTCAGACAACCGGGGAACGGGAGCTTTTGGGAGTACCGGAGAATGAGAAAAAGCGGCGCCTACGGTATGTAAGCGCCGCTCCGGTTCTTAAAACTGGTCTAAAATGTCATGGTGTCCGACGTCAACAAGAATGATGAGCTTATCCCCTTCATAGTACCAGATAATGCGGATGTCCATGTTGACACTGCACTCAAATAAATCTTTGGTCCCCTGAATACGCTTTGTGCGAAGGGATGGGTGCATGGGATTTTCGGATAAAAGCTGCAATTTGTTGTGAAGCTGCTTTTTTTCCTGTGCGGTCAAATTCTTAAAATGTTTTTGGAATCGTTTGGTAAAGGTAAATTGATAGGCCATCATTCAGCCTCCAACTTTGCAAACAGTGCGTCTACACTGTCAAATACAGGCTGTTCGCCGGAGGCAATCTTAGCCTTAGCCTCGTCAATTTCTCCGCGGAGCTCGTCGAGGTACTTTTTGGGATATACGACCACCGGCATCATGCAGATGGTACCGTCCTGCTCGAAAATATCCAGTTTATCACCTTCCGACAGACCCAGTTTTACGATGATTTCCTTTGGAATGGTAATCTGTGACTTCTGACGTAATTCGGCCAGCATATAATCATCTCCTTTGCCTCAAGATTGAAAGTAGGAATTTCTTACTTTCTTACTTATAGTATATCCACTTTCCGAGACTTATGCAAGGGGGTACGAAAAAAATTTACAAAATAAAAGCGGCCAGAGTTGACCGCCTGTTTTACTTCCTGTTGTTCAGCTCTTTCATAATGCCGAGAATATAGGCCATTGACTTAGGATCGAGCCGCTTTGCCTCCGCAACGAATTCTTGCAGGGTTTCCGGGTACACGTTTCCTTCGTCAAAGAATTCCAAAGGGGTTACGCCGAGATATTCGCAGATGTAGAAAAAAGACTGCATGGAGGGAAGTGATTTTTTGTTCTCAATGTTATTGATGTAGTTGTTCGCTTGCCCCAACGACAGCGACATGTCGCGTGCAGATACACCCTTTTGCGTCCTCAGCTTTGCCAGCCGTTCTGGGACAAAATCTTCGTACATCAACATCACCTCCCATTCTGTAATAGATTTTACCTCACACCTTTCCTTTATTCGCAAAATACAAGAGGGCGTTTTGGTTGACTTGCTAAAATAAATCTATTAAAATGAGTGGGATAAAAGTTTCAACCTATCGAACGGAGGAACGAGATGACAGAAAAGACTTGTTGTGTCACAGGACACAGAGATATACCGGCTGAACAGATAGATGCCGTAAAATATGCTTTGTGGCGTGAAATTATAAAGGCGGTTTCGGATGGCTATACCGGGTTTATGACCGGTTTTGCGGATGGCGCGGACCAATACTTTGCGGAAATGGTCGTAAAGCTGCAAGAGGATTTTCCTAACCTGCGTCTGATTGCGGTGATTCCCTATCGGAAACGGGTGGACAGCTTAGAGTCCAGAGAGCAGACAAAGGCGCTGCTTCATGCCTGCGCGGATGTCGTTGTCATTCAGGAGGAATATAAACCAAATGTCTACGCCAAGCGCAACAGGTACATGGTGGAACACTCTGACCGGGTGATTGCCGTCTATGATGGGCGGGAAAAAGGCGGAACGGTAAATACGATCCGACTTACCCATAATATGAAGAAGGAATTGCGGGAGATTCCTGTGGGAGAAATCCACATACCAAAACTGTAGAATTGAATCAAGGTAACTTTTATTGACGCTCACTTGACAGTGGGCGTTTTCTTATGCCGAAAAGGAGGAATTTTTTATGTGGAACTTGATAACACACTTTTTGACTTTTGCGGGGGGAATGTCTGCCGGTGTCGTACTGATGTGTCTTTTGCAGGCAGGAAAGCAGGCTGACGAACAGATGGAGGAAATGAGCAGGAGGGATAAAATCAATGAGCATGGATGCGACAAAGGAACTGTTTGAACATATAGAGTTGTTTGGAAAACCCGCTTTGTTTACAAATTCGCGTATAGATGTAAGTACAGTGCCGTTAGATTTTTACTGTTATGACCTGCGGGGTTCAGACAGCGATCCGGGTAGGCCGGTAACACTGGAACGACATGTAGGCATCAACCATGCAGGATCTGTATTGACGCCGCAAAAGGTGAAGATTCCAGAAAGCGGATATAAGAGGTTGAAAGATGGGCTGAACTTCTTGGGTGAAGAAATCAGCCTGGAACAATTTTGCCGGGAACATCAGGTTGACTTTAGACCCCGGCTAGCCATACAGCCTGCTTCTATTGGTGAATCAGGTATTTTTTATGCACAGAAACCAGAAATAGACCGTGTGAAGGGGGCTATCGGCCATGTCCGTATTGATTTTGGACAAAGCGGCAAAGAATTCTGGCACACCTGGCACCCTCGTGGGGACGAAAGCCTAAACAGCGCCGCATTCAAAGAGGAACTGGCACAGGTGGTCGATCAGCTTCGGGACAGTGTATTAAAAGATTTACATGCTATGACCCGATTCTGTTATGAGCATGACGGCAAGATTGACGGAGGCTGGCGGCAGAATTACGGCTACATTATTGAAACGGAAAATTACCGTTACTGTCTGCGTTGCTCTCCCGGTCAAGGGGATTATCACGCTTATCTTACCTGCTTTGACCTGAATGTACAGCGTGAAAATCTGGTAAAAGAAAACTCTCTTGAAGGGAGTCGGGCGAACCGTGGGGAAAAAGGTGTCATAGATCGACTTTCGGAACACCGGGAGCAGATTCGGGAAAAGGGCATTGTGAAATCCAAAGAAAAACAAGTCGGTAAAAACGATCCGAGCTTATAGAAATGGAGGTAACGAGAATGAAGTTGGTAATTGCGGAAAAGCCCTCTGTCGCTATGTCGCTGGCGGCGGTGTTGGGCGCAAGAGAGAAAAAGGACGGCTACATGGAAGGCAACGGGTATCTGGTAAGCTGGTGTGTCGGCCATCTTCTGGAGCTGGCGCAGCCGGAAGCCTACGGAGAACAATATGCCAAATGGCGCTATGGAGATTTGCCGATTCTGCCGGAGGAATGGAAGTATGAAGTACCGAAGGATAAGAAAAAGCAGCTTGACCTTCTCTGCCGGCTGATGAAGGACAAACGGGTGGATTCGGTTGTGTGCGCCACAGATGCCGGACGCGAGGGTGAGCTGATCTTCCGGCTGGTGTATGAGTATGCCGGGTGCAGCAAACTGATGGAACGCCTTTGGATTTCCAGTATGGAGGATGCGGCAATCCGGGACGGTTTTGAGCATTTGCGTCCCGGCCATGAGTATGACCGGCTGTATGACGCCGCTGTGTGCCGGGCCGGGGCCGACTGGCTGATCGGCATTAACGCCACCCGGCTTTTCTCTGTCTTGTATGGCGTCACGCTCAATGTTGGGCGCGTCATGTCCCCTACGCTGGCCCTTCTGGTACAGCGGGAGGCAGAGATTCAGGCATTTACGAGCAAGCCCTTTTATGTGCCGGAAATTACCTGCGGCGGATTTACAGCTTCCGGCGAAAAGTTGTCCGAAAAAAATGAAGCTGAAAAAATCCGTATGACATGTGACGGACAGTCCGCTGCGGTGCTGTCCGTGGAAAGACAGGTTAAAACCGTGCAGCCTCCCCGTCTGTACGATCTGACGACCTTACAGCGGGAATGTAACCGCATTTATGGATATACGGCCCAGCAGACCCTTGACTATGTGCAATCTCTCTATGAAAAGAAGCTGGCGACCTATCCCCGGACGGACAGCCAGTATTTGACCGAGGATATGCAGGCCACCGCTGCTTCATTGATCCTCTGGCTGCGGGATCATATGCCCTTTGGGAAAGGATGCGCCGGGGAGCCGGATATTGACCGCGTGACCGATGGCAGCAAAGTTACCGACCATCACGCTATCATTCCTACGGTGGAGATTGCCCGGACAGATCTGTCGGAGCTTCCTTCCGGGGAGCGTAATGTACTGACGCTGATTGCTGCAAGGCTTCTTTGCGCAACAGCCCAGGCAAACCGGTTTGAAACGGTAACGGCTGTGTTGGACTGTGAAGGCTATTTCTTTACGGCAAAGGGAAAGACCATATTGCAGGCCGGATGGAAGGAGGTGGAACGCCTTTACCGCATGGGCTTGAAACAGGATAAGGCAGAAGAAAAAGAGGACGAGGACGCTGCTCTGCCTCCGCTGCAGGAGGACCAGACCTTTGAAAAGGTATCTGCGGGCGTCCGGGAAGGCAAAACTTCCCCGCCGAAGCATTATACCGAAGATTCCCTACTGGCAGCTATGGAAACGGCAGGCGCCGGGGATATGCCGGAGGATGCCGAGCGTAAGGGCTTAGGTACGCCGGCCACCCGTGCGGCCACGCTGGAAAAACTGGTTTCTGCCGGTTTCGTGCAGAGGAAGAAAAAACAGCTTATTCCTACGGAAAAAGGTACGAATCTGATTCTGGTCCTACCGGACAATATCAAATCGCCTATGCTTACCGCAGAATGGGAGTCCATGCTGAAACAGGTGGAGCGCGGCGAGGTTTCAGCGGAGGCTTTTATGGAGGGGATTGCGGATATGAGCCGTGCGCTTGTAAAAAACCATACCGCGCCGGAGGAACGGTTTGCCGGATTATTCCCGGATGCGAAAGGAAATGGATGCGAGGCTGTCGGGACCTGCCCTCGCTGCGGAGGAACCGTGTATGAGGGTAAAAAGGGATTTTTCTGCGATAACCGGGATTGTTCTTTTGTGCTCTGGAAGGATAACAAGTTTTTTTCCAGTAAGAAAAAGACCATTACAAAATCTGTGGCGGCTGCACTTCTGAAAGAAGGCCGCATTTCCATATCCGGGCTTTACAGTGAAAAGACCGGAAGAAACTATGATGCTGTGGTGATTCTGGACGATACCGGTGGTAAATATGTCAATTTCAAGCTGGAATTTCCGGCGAGAAAAGGCGGCAAAAAGTGAGCGGGCCGCCCTGCCGTGAATTAACACGGTCTGAACGCGCGGCAATCCGAAGGCTGGTAACGTATTTCTGTGCCAACTATGATGACCGGGATAAGCTCTGCCTACCCTTAGACTGTTCCTGCTATATGCTGAATAAATGGTGGACCGGCTCACTGTGCCGGTACTTCCGTAAGGCGGTGCTTCCAACCGATCCGTCTTTAGAATCTGCCATTACGGGCGAGGACACTTCCCTGAAACAGAAAATATGCCCGGTCTGCGGGAAGGCTTATCTTCCGACAACCAGCCAGGCATATTGTTCCGATGCCTGCCGCACTTTTGCGAGACGGAAATCCGAGCGGGAACGCAAGCGCAGAAAGCGGCAGAATCAGGGTAATGTGTCCGCAACTTAATGAAAAAAGGGCTTGATTTGTAAGGCTTTCGAGAGCCAGTTTGACAGGCACCTATATTAGAATACTCATGGCCTCTGAAATGGGGCTAAGTTGCGGACAAAGGCGCTTTGGGAGGCGCTTATTTTTTTGTCTTCCCAGGGATGACGCCAGACCTTTGCAGGTCTGGCAGATCGTCCCCTTCGGGAACGGCTGCGCGGCTGTGCCGCTGTCAAACACAGTCAGGAGGGATGCTTATAGAAAAAATACCGATTACAGCAGATATTATGCGGATTGATACAGGGACGCAGACCGTTGATATGCAGCAGATTGATAACCGACGTTTTATGTTCGACCCAGATACAGGGATATTGGTTTTAGGCCGGCAGTATGCGGAAACAGACCTTGTGAATTCCAGTCATGCGGCAGAGCTGGCCGACGCCGGGATTACGAAGAATTTTGATCATTTTGTCCGCGGCTGGATTGGCACTGGCGGGGACTACCCAAAGGGAATCATTCATTTTGCCCCTTGTGTGGACGCGAGGAACATAAAGCTGTTTGAACGGGCTTTTGACACATTGGAGATGTTTCGGGACAACGGCGCGCTGGCCGGGACGGTCATACGGGGATTCGGGAACCGCTGGGAGCAGCCCCTATCCGCTATTCTCACGGATTGCCGGGAGCCGGAGCGGAAACCCTCTGTCCGGGAACAGCTAAAGAAAATGCCGGAAAGGAAAGCTGCCCGGCAGAATAAGAAAAATCAACAGGAACGATAGGAGGCGATTTTTTGAGTATCAGCACGATTACAACAGATGATTTGCGCTGTATGGAAAGCAAAGAAGGTCTGATTTTGATGGGCTGCGGCGGAGACTTACAGGAATGGGTGGACGGAATCAATGAGATGTTTACGGAATCGGAGATTTTGAAAGGCGGCAGCAGGTTTGAGGATGTTTCCGCTTTCCAGTATGACGGCATGACTTGTCTGCTCTATCCTTTTGAGGGCGTGAATCTGGATATTGGAAAACTTGCCATGTGGCGTTTACAGACCCATGAGAATTTCGGCGGTACATGGCTGTCTGATTTTGTACCCAACCGTTTGGGTGGCTTTATCGGAGAACCTTCGCCGGAACCGGAGAAACCGGATTGCGCTCTGATCGGCCAGGACGGTAATATTTTTAACCTGGTAGGAATTGCCGCCCATACTCTCCGGGAATATGGCAGGAAGGACCAGGCAAAGGAAATGACGGATCGGGTGTTTGCTTCCGGCAGCTATGGGGAGGCGCTTTGTATCATTGGCGAGTATGTCAATATCACCGGTCCCCAGCCGGAGACAGAGCGGAAACCCTCTGTCCGGCGGCAGTTGAAGGAAACAAAATCCGCAGAACCGTCCGGCCATGTAAAACCGGGCCGGCAGCAGGAACGATAACAGGAGGATGCAATATGGAACAGACATACGGCGTATGGGCGGTGCGAAGCGCCGCCTCTATCTTTGGACATGCGGAAAGCTGGTGCAAGGAGGACGGCAAGCCTTTGGAATTTGACAGCCGTGAGGCCGCCGAAACCTATGCCAGAGAAATGAACAGCAGGACAACGGCCAATGTGCATTACTATGTGAGGGACAAAGAGCCGGAACCCGGCGCTGTGAAAAAGCGTGCCGCACAGCCGGATTTGGATGCCCGCACTCACACGGAAACCACGCCGCGGAATGAAGCGGCGGAAAAACAAAATGAGATTCCCGGCAGGCAGATCATAGCGGAGCTGGACCCGCTGGTGGAAATCCGGTCCGCAGTACACAGCAATTATGCCGGTATGGTGGCTATGATCGGTGCGGATAACCGGGTATATTTAGGCCGTGAGGAACGCTGTCACGATCAGGATGTGCCGTCGCCTTATTATGACAATCAGGACGGCTCCCTGTGCTTTGTCTGCGACCAGCCGGATATGTATTATTTTCTTTATGGCGAGGGGTGGGCGCATACCCAGGAGGAAATGCTGGACCGAGGGCTTACCATGCGGCAGTATGAGGAATTTGCCAGACTTCAGGACGGAGTGCTGTCGCAGTTTACGCTAAGCAGGGAAATCCTGTTTGCGGGGCAGCCCTTCCAGCCGCCCGAAAGCTATCTGCGTAATGCGGAGCTTTACGAGGAAGGCCAGACGGGAAATTATAACATGTTGGACGGCAGGCTGAACAATGAGCCCCCTGTCCGTCCCGATTTGACGGACGGGCAGACTTATGAGGAAATAAAAGAGCTTGCCCCGGAGACTTTGCCGGAGGATAAACCTTCCCTTATGGAACGCCTGAAAGCAGACCGCCCGGAACACGATGCCAGGCAGATCGCACCGCCTGATTTGGAAAGGGAACGGTGATAAATGGGAGTAAAATTTGAAAATGTAGATATATTGGATGCTTTAGGTCAGATTATGGAGCTGCATACACAGCACTATAAGGATGATTTTGATATGGATAAAGAACTGATCCCCAAATTGGCTGAATCAGCAGACCCGGAGGACAGGCGCCTTCTTTGGATGGCAAGGCCCTGCGGCACCTATACCCTTCGGGAGCGGGAAGTTTATCTGGATGGCAGCTATGAAAATAATGTATGGAAATATTACCATGAGCAGACCAAAGACCCGGTTCTTGCCTTTGCCCTCTCCATAAAAGGGATTCAGGACGGCAAAGTGATGGGGAACCTTTATCCGCTGGATTATCCCGACCATGTAGAGCGCGTAAAGCTGCTGACCTGCCCGATTGAAAAGGTAACGGTCACTTTCGAGGATGGCGCTGTTGTTACCCTGCCGTATCAGACCCGCAGAGGATTTATCAATGAGCTTTCGCCGGAGCATGGAAATCCCCAATTTATGCTCTACAGCCCCGGAAGTGAGCAGGAACTTGCCATGATCCTGAAACGGGAGCGGTTTAAGCGTTCCTACCATGCAAAGCCCGGCAATATAAAAGAGTATATAGACGGCTTGCAAAAAGCCACTGTGCGCGGCCAGTTGAAGGAGCTGCAACCGTCTGCTGTCTCCCATAAAACTACCCGCCACAGAAACGGGCCGGAACGATGACGAGCAAGCGTGACAAGCACTCTGTACGGGTAGAATTTGTCGTTACCAAGCAGGAGGCGGCTCTCATAAAAGAGCGTATGGCGGAGCTGGGGATTACAAATCTTTCCGCATATCTGCGCAAGATGGCGGTGGACGGCTATATCATCCATCTGGATATGAGCGATATTCAGGAAATGATACGGCTCCTTCGTATCTGCTCCAATAACTTAAACCAGTACACCCGGCGGGCCAATGAGACCGGCAGCGTCTATGCCGCTGATGTGGAGGATTTGCGCGCCAGACTGGACGGCCTGTGGGATGGTATGGAAAAGCTGCTTCGGGGATTTGCGAACATTTCATAAACAGAAAGAAAAACCGTTGCTTTTCCGAACCGGCCACAGTAAAATTTTTATAGAGGGACAGATCATGTTCCCACGAAAGGAGGCTTGGCTTATGCGGCTGGTGTTCAAAATAGTAGCGTTACCCTTTGTCCTGGTTACGGGAATCCTCTATCTGGTGTGCAAATTTCTGGTAATTACATCCGGGGCGGTGTTGGGAATCCTCTCAGGCATTGTTTTTCTGGCGTCGCTGGTTCTGTTCTTTGCTGCCGGCCTGTGGGCGGGGCTTTCATGGCTGGTAATTGCATTTCTAATCAGCCCCTACGGTCTGCCGATGGCGGCGGCCTGGCTGACCGGGAAAATCGGCGGCATAAACTACGCACTCAGGGATTTCATTTTTTCATAAATTTTTGCGGCGGGACATTTCGGTGTCCCGCCCTTTTCTTATATTTGGAGGTATCAGATTGAAAGACAATACAGCTATCTATCCTTATTCTGCGTCTTATGCGCGTGAGCATGGGGAGTTGGATCAGTACCGCGTTTCCTATAAGGCAAATATCGCCTGTAAGGAGGCAATCGAGCAGGCCATTGCCGCTCACTACCATGATAACCGTCTCGGCACGGAGGCAGTACATCAGGTTTTGGAACAATTTGGCTATGACCGGATGTTTTATGTGCTTGCGGTCACAGTCCGGCAAAAAGATTGGGACGGGCGCATTTCCCGTGATAATAAAGCCTGGGCGAAAACCATTCCGGTTTATGAAAATCCGGGCAGCTCTGTCCGTGACAGCAATATTTACTTTGTGGTGGACCGCAGCCACCCAGGGCTTACGGATTTATTTCTTACACAGGCCAGACGGGAGTATGCGCAGGCCCAGGAGAAGAAAACTTCTGTCCGTGACAGCCTAAACAGGAACAGCAGACAGAAGGCGCACAGCGATAAACCGAAACCGCACAGACAGCCGGAACGATGACCGGCTGAATTTTGATTAAGGGGGTGATGGGATGGCGACCACACGGCTGATGCCGCTGCATATTGGAAAAGGCCGGGACATTTCCACGGCCATTGCAGACATCATTGATTATGTGGAAAATCCGCAGAAAACGGATTTTGGAAAATTCATTTATGGGTACGAGTGCGATACCAGGATTGCGGATGCGGAATTTCTTCTTTCCAAGCGGCAGTATTTTAACCAGACCGGAAGGAGTCAGGGCGCAGACGATGTGATTGCCTACCATCTCCGGCAGGCGTTCAGACCCGGTGAAGTCACGCCGGAAGAAGCCAATCAGATTGGGCGTGAGCTTGCGCTGAAGCTCACGAAAGGTAATCACGCTTTTGTCGTCTGCACCCATATTGATAAGCACCATGTTCATAACCATATCATAATCAATTCTACGACGCTGGACTGTAAGAAGAAATTCCGCAACTTCTGGGGTTCCACCTGGGCGATCCGGCGCATGAATGACAAGCTCTGTCTGGAACATGGCTTATCGATTGTAGAGGACCCGAAACCGAGCCGGACCCACTACGGAACATGGCTGGGCAGTAAAAAACAGCCCTCCTTCCAGGAGCAGATACGCCGGGCAATAGACGCAGCCCTGGAAGAAAAGCCGAAGGATTTTGAAGAACTCTTGAAAAAGCTGGAGGCAGCCGGTATTGAAGTCAACCGGGAACGAAAGTACCTCCGTTTCCGTGTACCGGGTCAGGGAAAATATACCCGGTGCGATACGCTCAAAGGAGATTATACCGAGCAGGCCATAAAAGAACGGATTGCCGGTACCCGTACTGTAAAGCCCCGGCGTGTTACTCTCACAAAACCGGTCTCCAAAGTCGGCTTGCTGGTGGATATTGAGGCGGCAATCCGGGCAGGCAAAGGTCTGGGATATGAACGCTGGGCGAAGGTCTTTAACTTAAAGCAGCTATCCCAGGCGGTAATCTATCTCAAAGAACATGGCAATATGAATTATGAAGATTTGCGGGAAAGGACGGCTGCGGTTACGGACCGTTTTAACGCACTGTCCACACAGATCAAAGGTCTGGAATCACGGATGACGGCCAACGGCGAATTGCAGAAACAGATCGTGAACTATGCGAAAACACGGGCGGTCTATATCGAATACCGCAAGGCCGGTTACAGCAAAAAATTCCGTTCCGAGCATGAGACGGAAATCCTTCTGCACCAGGCGGCTAAGAAGCATTTTGACAGCATGGGGATTACAAAGCTGCCCTCAGTCAAGTCTCTACGAGAGGAATATGCTGGACTTCTGGAACAGAAACGGAAAGCCTATGCTGCTTATAAGCAGGCCAGAGTGGAAATGAAAGAGCTTCATAATGTCAAGGCCAATGTGGATTATCTTCTGGAGCTTCCTGCCGGACAGGAACCACAGCGGGATATGCAGAAATCACGACAATAGTGTCCTTCTGCTTTTGGTTTCAGCGTTCCAACGGAACGCGCAGCCATCGCCGCAGGCGATGATCTCAGGGGTTTGGGGATATGTCACCAACAAGCATTTTGGGGAAATTCCGGGAACGGGATTTCTCCAAAATACGCAATCTTACGGAAGATTGCATTGCTTGCCGATAAGTGAAAAATTCTATTGACAATAGTCCGACAAAGGACTATACTGGAGTGAGTCCGACACCGTACTAATTTCAAGGAGGAACATATGGAAAAGAGCGTTGAAATTTCGGAGCAGTTACAACTCTATTATTCTCTCTGGAAAGAGAGTAACGTTATATATGAAGAATGGGCAAAATCACAGGGACTTTCTTCCAACAGCCTGTTAATCTTGGAGTCGTTTTACTATGACGGTGATCAATGCACACAGAAGTCAATCAGCCAGAAGTGGATGATTCCAAAACAGACCATCAATACAATTCTCAAAGAGTTTGAATCAAAGGGGTATGTTGAATTTCATTCTTTACCAGAGGATAAACGCAATAAGCTCATTCAATTAACATCGAAGGGCAGAGAATTTACGGAAACTATCATTTCAAGACTACTGGAGAAGGAAAAATATGTAGTTGAACAAATGGGCTTGGAAAATATAAAGAACATGAACAACAATCTCATGCTTTTTATTAAATTTTTCCGGGAGGAAAACCCTGGAGAGAACAAATGAGTTGGCAGATGGAGGGAATGAGATGAACAAGATTATTACAATCAGCCGTGAATTTGGAAGTGGAGGGCGTGAACTTGGCCGGAGACTTTCAGAGCTTTTGAATATTGCCTATTACGATCAGGAAATCATCACGGAAATCGCTAATCAGACTGATTTGGCTGAACAGTATGTTGAACATATTATTGAACAGCAACAGCCCATCGTGGCTTTTCCAATCCATACCAGCCGCAGCCTTTGTTATGCAGCACCCAATCCGGTCGTTGAACAACGACAGACGGTTATGAGGGAGCAGACACGGATTATTCGGGAAATGGCAGAAAAAACAGACTGTGTTATTGTAGGCCGTTGTGGAGACTACATTTTAAGAGATTTTCGTCCATTCCGAATTTTTGTATATGCGGATTTAGACCACAGGATTCAGCGGTGCATGGAAAGACGCACCAAACAGGAGGATTACTCAACAGAAGTTATGAAAAAGAAAATTCTCTCTGTTGATAAAAACAGAAGTAAATATTATGAGTTTTATACAGAACAAAAATGGGGCGACTGTCTCAATTACGATATTTGTATCAATAGTAGTGGAAGAAGTATAGAGGGAATCGCCCAGCTTTTGCTTAATGCAGAAAAATTGATGCAATGAAACACAGCCGAACTGATTTTACAAAATGGAGGAAGATTATGAGTAAAAAAATATTAGTTATATCTACAAGTTTGCGAAACAACAGTAATTCTGAGGCACTGGCAGACGCGTTTTTGAAAGGGGCCCAGGATGCCGGAAACAGCGTCAGGAAAGTTAGCTTGAAGAACAAGACTATTGGTTTTTGCAAGGGGTGTATTGCCTGCTTAAAATCAGGGAGCTGCGTGATAAAGGATGACGCTGTAGAGATTGTAAAGCAGATGCGAGAGGCAGAAGTTCTTGTGTTTTCTACACCGATTTATTACTATGGAATGTCCGGTCAGATGAAAACGCTCTTAGATAGGGCAAATGCTCTGTATGATTCCAATTATGCCTTCCGAGACATATATTTCCTGTCAGCGGCAACTGAAGATGCAGACGGTGTGGATTCCAAAGCAATCAGTGGTTTAGAAGGGTGGATTACCTGTTTTGAACGAGCGCGTTTGACCGGAACGGTCTTTGCAGGCGGTGTGACCGGAACAGGAGAAATCCAAGGACATCCGGCGCTGCAAAAGGCATATGAAATGGGGAAAGCTGTCCAGTAGTCCTCTTTACGTTTACGCATAAATCTTTAATCCAGAACCTAAAAGGAGGTTTAGAGCATGATGGATGTACTTAGTGATAATATCAGAAAGTTGTTTTTGCGATTTTTACTTCCTTCTGTTGGTGGCGCTGTAGCTATCGCTGCCTATAGTCTTATAGATACAATCGTAATTGGGCAGGGTGTGGGGGCAATTGGTACAGCGGCACTTGCCGTTTTTAATCCGGTATTTTGTCTTGCACAGGCTATTGGTTTGATTTTGGGAGTTGGCGGCTCTGTGCTTATGACGAAAGGGAGGGGACAAGAACGGTATGGGAAAGCAAATGCTTACTATACTGCTACAATTATCCTAACTGCTACTGTATCAATTATTGCATGGATTTTAATGCTGTTATTCCAAAAATCAGTGTATATCTTTTTTGGAGCAGATCAATCTTTACTGCCATATGTTTCTGAATATGGAAAATGGATTGTGGCTATTTTCCCACTATCTGTTATCATTCCTGTACTTAGCAGTTTCATCAGATGTGACGGAAACCCTAAACAAGTTATGGTAGCAACCTTAATAGGGGCAGTTATCAATATTTTTGGCGATTGGTTTCTTGTGTTCCCCATGAAAATGGGTATGACCGGTGCGGCTATTGCAACCGCATTTGGATCAGTAGTGCAGGCAGCAATACTTATATGCTACTGCTTTACACAAAAATGTAATCTCAAATTTGAAATGCCTTTTCAGATATGGCGGGCATTTCGTAAGATTATAGAAAATGGGATGGGGTCGGGTATATCACAAATATCAATAATCGTAGTTTCATTTATTACAAATAATCAGATTATGAAATATGCCAATGCTGATTCTTTGGCAATTTACGGTATGCTCAGTACGATTGGTTCGCTGTTGATGGGAGTCTATACGGGTGTAGGACAAGCTGTGCAGCCTATCGCATCGGCCAATTATGGTGCGGAGAAAAAAGAACGCTACTGGCAGGCTTATAAAGTTGGAATGATAACAGCAGCTACTTTTGGCTTTGTGTTTCTGTTTTTGTGTGAATTGTTACCTATGGAAATTACACATATATTTATGAAAACAAACGCTAATATTGAAATGCTGGCTCCCCATATTGTAAGAGTTTATGGGGCATCTTTCTTCCCACTAGCAACAACTATTTTTGTGGTGATGTATTTACAATGTATCAACAAGGCGGCAATGGCATCAGGTATTTCTATTTTACGAGGGTTAATCCTTAATAGCATTTTGCTTTATCTGCTCCCATTAGTGTGGCAAAGTAACGGCATTTGGTGGGCAATCTTTGCTGCGGAATATATAGTGGGTGTTTTTGCGTTTTTGTATCTGGTTGTATTATATAAGCAGAGCAGAAGATGTTGAAATCCGCTAAGAGGTATGCTATACTTTATTAGTCAAGAAATTGACCGTAAATAAATAGACTAAGGACGGTGAGTTATGACTAAAGAAGATAGGAAAAACGCATATCTGTATTGTAAATTCCGCGACGAGCAATTTGCCCTGTATGATGAATACGCTAAACGCCATGGGATGCTGATGAAAACACTGTTAGTTGTCAATGCCCTATTTTATGCGAAGGACGGAATGACCCAGACGGAGATTTGTAAGAAAACTTTTCAATCCAAGCAAACCGTAAATTTGATTATCAAGAATCTTTTGTCAGACCGTTATGTTACCGTTAATGAAGTGCCGGAAAATAAACGCAACAAACTCGTGCAGATGACCCAATCTGGCCGGACATATTGCGAAAAGGTAGTCCGGCATATCACATGGGCGGAGGACACAGCTATGTCGATGTTTACGCCGGAGGAACAAAAACAGTTGGTTGATTTGTCCCGGACATTTACAAAGAATCTAACGATGTTGGTAAATCAGGAAACGGAGGAATAACAAATGGAATTTTATGAGGTCATTAACACGAGAAGAAGCATCCGTCAGTTTGAGGACAGGGAGATTTCCAGAGAGGTGTTGGAGCGGATTTTGGACGCAGGCTTGAAGGCTCCTTCTTCCAATCATCAAAGAAGATGGGAACTTCTTACCCTGACGGATAAAGCTATGATAATGGAGCTGGCTAAGTTTATCCGTCCCTACCCCTGCCGGATTCAGGAGCCAAAGACCCCGCAGCAGGAAATGTTTAAGATTGCTTACCCGCGCCAGCGCAGCATGATTGAGGAATCAGCCTGCGTCATTCTTCCCTATTACAAGCAGAAGTACCCTCTGAGCGAGGACAAGAACGGCTATGGTCTGATGGATTACGGTGCGACCTGGGCGCTCATTGAAAATATGCTGCTGGCTGCCACCGCTGAAGGAGTTGGCAGCGTGGTTCATATCCCGGTGAAGAAAGAGCCGGAGCAGATCAAGGACTTTCTGAAGGTGCCGGATGGTTGGGGATTGCCCGCTATGGTGGTATTAGGGTACTCCA
>ENA-ORML01000727-ORML01000727.1-human-gut-metagenome-genome-assembly--contig:-NODE-727-length-34920-cov-7.546049_pt1 | contig 34920 bp, 27 predicted proteins | sample MGYA00242103_ERZ508995 | MGnify/ENA primary metagenome ERZ508995 (study PRJEB26280, sample SAMEA2338702) | human gut metagenome | biome: human gut; feature: human-associated habitat; material: faeces... | reverse complement strand
GGATATAGACACGACTGGCTGTCGTGTACTTTACCCATAAATACATTGTAGTAGGTTTTGGAAATGACGGTTATTCAGCGCAATAGCAGATACACCGTTATTTTTGTAGGCCTGCTGGTAATTGTTGATGGCTGCGCTGATCCGCGGGTTGTTTTCGGACCATATAATGGGATCATCCGTACTGTCAATGCGGTTTAGGGAATCCTGAATCACAGAGGAGGAGATAATGACGGAGGAAAGGGTCTCAATGCTTTTTAAGTTGCTGGAAATGGTCTGGGAGGAAAAGGACAGATTTCCGGCAATGGCCTTGTAGAGCTGTTCATTATATGCATTGGAAGAAATGCGCAGCCCTATGAGCGCTATGAGAAGAATCAGCACCACATTAGACAATACAACGGCCAGCAGTTTGTTTTTCATGGAGAGATTTTCAAAATCATGTTTTATCCGTTTCAGGTATCTCATAAGTTTCTCCTGTTTTCAGTGGAAATTTCCTGTCTTAGATTAATATATACCATATCTTTCAACAGGACAAGGAAAAGTTGCATCCGCATAAACTGTATGAAAAAGTCGGAAAATTAACCATGGACATCGGTTTTATTGATTGGTTTGACAAGAAAAAGCAGGTATAATCAATTCATCAAAAGCAACTAAAGAACGAGGGAGGTTTTCAATCATGAAAAAGAAATTAGCACTTGTGCTTACAGCTGCCCTGGCGGCGGCAAGCCTGACAGCATGCGGCGGTTCCGGCACCGCAGATACAAAGGCGGCCGGTTCACAGGCGGAAGGAGCATCCGGGGAAAAGGCTGCATCCGGGGATGGTTCGGAGATGGTGGTTGCCTGGTGGGGCAATCAGGTGAGAAATGAGCGTACACAGGCTATCTTAGAGCTGTATTCTGAACAGAATCCCGGAGTTACCTTTGACGGACAGTTTTCAGAGTGGGCAGATTACTGGAACAAGCTGGCTACGGCCGCTGCCGGTCATTCCATGCCGGATATCGTCCAGATGGATTACAAGTATATCCAGCAGTATGTAAACAATGATTTGCTGGTGGACTTGACGCCTTATATTGAAAACGGAACCATCGACGTGGCAGACTGTAATGAAGATGTACTGAACTCCGGTAAGGTAGGGGACGGACTTTATGCAATCTGCAACGGCATCAATGCACCTGCGCTGCTGTACAACAAGACAGCCCTGGATGAGGCAGGCATCACGGTAAAAGACAATATGACCATGGACGAGTTCATTGCACTCTGTAAGGAAATCAGGGAAAAGACAGGATATAAGACCAACATTGCTTATAACAATGGTGAGAATTTCATCGAGTATTTCCTGCGCGCCAATGATGTAGTCATGTTCGAGGACGGAAAACTGGGCGGAACAGCAGAGGATTATGTATCCTATTTTAAACTCTATGAGGATGGCATAAGGGACGGATGGGTTGTGGATCCTTCCATCTTTGCAGAGAGGACCATCGGATCCGTGGAGCAGGACCCAATGGTGTATGGTTCCAATCCTGAAACCATGTCATGGTGTGCGTTTAACTATACCAACCAGCTCACAGCCATCAGAAGCGCCGCACCTGAGGGTGTGGAGATTGCCATAACCACCTGGCCTTCAGCAGACCCTGTCAAGTCCGATTATCTGAAGCCAAGCCAGTTTTTCGCCATCACAAAGGACAGCACAAATCCGGAAGAGGCGGCAAAGGTCCTGAATTTCATCACAAACTCAGTGGAATGTAATGAAATCCTTCTGGGAGAAAGAGGCATTCCTCTGTCATCAACAGTGGCAGATTCCATTGCGCCTAAGATGGATGAGACCAGCCAGGAAGTGATTAAGTTCATCAACGAAGTTGTATCTGATAATTCTTCCCAGATCAACCCGCCTGCTGCCGACGGTTCAAGTGAGGTAAACGATCTTCTGAACAAGCTGGAGGAACAGGTATGTTACGGCCAGATGACGGCTGAGGATGCCGGCCAGCAGCTGTTTACAGAAGGCTCAAAGATTATGGAGTCCAAGAAAAATTAGCAAATTAAAAAAGAGCGGCTGTTGTAGGTCGCTCTTTTCATAAGGCGAGGAGGAGAGGCTATGAAGGCATTAAAGCAGCAGCTCAGCAAGGAAAGTGTGGCCGGTGTCCTGTTTACACTGCCATTTACCATTGGATTCCTGCTGTTCATGATTGTTCCAATGGGAATTTCATTGTATTATTCGTTCTGTGATTATGACATTCTTTCACCGCCTGTTTTTACAGGACTTAAGAATTTTATTTCCATGTTCCAGGATGAAACGTTTTTTAAAACACTGAAGGTAACTTTTTTCTTTGCATTTGTGTCTGTTCCGCTCAAACTTCTGTTTGCTTTGATTGTGGCCATGCTCTTGCTGGAAAATTCCAAAATGTCCGGTTTCTACAGGGCAGCCTATTATCTTCCCTCCATTATCGGAGGTTCCGTGGCAGTATCCATCTTATGGAAGAGGATGTTTGCCATGGACGGCGTGGTGAATAAGCTTCTGGGAATGGTGGGAATCCAGACCAGCTTTTCGTGGCTGGGGGATACCAGAACAGCTATATGGGTCCTCATATTGCTGGTAGTCTGGCAGTTTGGTTCATCCATGCTTATCTTCCTCTCATCCTTAAAACAGGTTCCGCAGTCCCTGTACGAGGCGGCGGAGGTGGACGGCGCCAGCGCACCGGCAAAATTCTTTAAGATTACCCTGCCCCTGCTGACCCCCACCATATTTTTCAACCTGGTCATGCAGATGATTAACGGCTTCCTGGCCTTTACCCAGTGTTATATCATCACCCAGGGAAAACCCATGAATTCAACCCTGCTCTATACTGTTTACATGTATAAGCAGTCCTTTGAATTCTACAACACAGGATATGGTGCGGCCCTTGCATGGGTCATGCTGGCTGTGATTGGTCTGATAACCCTGTTCCTGTTTGCAACGAAACGGTTCTGGGTATATGAAGGAGGGCTTTAATCATGAAAGAGAAGCGAGTGGTTAAAAAAGCAGTATACCATATCATTGTTTTCGTCATCGGCATCATCATGATTTATCCCCTTATATGGATGGTCATGAGCTCTTTTAAGGAGAACAGCACCATATTCTCCACAGCGGGCAGCCTGATTCCGGAGAAATTTATAGTCAGCAATTATTCCACGGGATGGAAGGGCTTTGGAAAGATTTCCTTTGCCACCTTCTTCAAAAACTCCATCTTCATCTCAGTGGTGGCCACCCTGGGAACCGTGGCCTCCTCCGCCCTGGTGGCCTACGGATTTGCCAGATTCAAATTCAGGGGCAAGAGCATCCTGTTTGCTGCCATGCTGCTCTCCATGATGCTTCCCGCCCAGGTACTCATGATCCCCCAGTATCTGTGGTATCAGAAGCTGGGCTGGGTGGGCTCCTATATGCCGTTGACTGTTCCATATTTCTTTGCCATACAGGGATTTTTTGTGTACCTGATTTCCAACTTTATCAGCGGTATTCCTACGGAATTGGATGAAGCGGCCAAGATTGACGGATGTTCCTATGCAGGTATTTTTACCCGCATCATGCTGCCTCTTATAAAGCCGGCACTGGTCACGGCCTGCATATTCTCCTTCATGTGGAGATGGGATGATTTCCTCTCAGCCCTGCTGTATGTCAGCAAGTCCAGCATGTACCCTGTCAGCCTTGCGCTTAAGCTTTTTTGCGACCCGGGCTCGTCATCGGATTACGGAGCCATGTTCGCCATGGCAACCTTGTCCATACTGCCGTCCATCCTTATATTCCTGTTTTTCCAGAAATATCTGGTTGAGGGCATCAGCACCTCCGGCCTGAAAGGATGATGAAAATGGAACATGAAATGAAGATAATAGACGGACATGTCCATCTGGTACAGTGTATCGCGGGAACAGGGGCAGGAGGAGAGCTGCGCTTTGCCGGAAACGGCATGGCAGAATATGCATCAGGGGAGCGTTTCCGGATGCTTCCGGATGAGTTCAGCCAGGGAGTGGTGACTGCCGGGGACATTCTCAGGAAAATGGATGAAAACGGAGTGGAGAAAGCAGTGCTGCTCCAGGGAAATTACTTTGGTTTCCAAAATCTCTATTCCATGGAGGCAGTGAAAAAATATCCGGACCGGTTTTGTGCCGCGGCTTCCTACGACCCTTTTTGCAGGGGCAAGGAACAGATACGAAAACATCTGTTTGAAGAGCTGGGTTTTCCAATTGTGAAGTTTGAGGTAAGTACCGGCTCCGGGCTCATGGCCAACCACTTTACGCTGCCCCTGGACGGGGATATCATGAAGGCTGAATATGATTATGCGGATGAGCATGGTCTGGTGTTTGTCATTGATATAGGTAAATGCGGCAGTGAGAGCTGGCAGACGGACCGGCTTTTGAATGTGATAAAAGAGCATCCCGGCATGAAGTTTGTGGTCTGCCATCTGCTGGCCGTGTCCATGAGGGACGAGGATAAGCTTGTGGAAGGATTAAAGAAGCTGGCCCTGCCCAATGTGTGGTTTGATTTGGCTGCCCTGCCCCATAACTGCGGCCCTGACGCCTACCCCTATCCCAATGCGGTGAGGTATCTGAGGCATGGAATTGAGATAGCAGGGGCGGACAGACTCATTTTCGGAACGGATATACCCTCGGTGCTGAAAGAGGACAGCTACCAGCACTTTATTCAGTACATCACATGCAGCGATGCATTTTCCCGGGAAGAAAAGGAACAAATCATGTACAGGAATGCAGAGCATGTATATTTCAAGTAAACATATTAAGGAGGAAGCTATGAAGTATAGTGATAATAAAGTTAAGGATATTCAGATTGCATATATAGGCGGCGGTTCCAGGGGATGGGCCTGGACCTTTATGACAGACCTTGCCCTGGAGGACCAGATCAGCGGTACCATACGTCTGTATGATATTGACGGTGACGCGGCAAAGAACAATGAGGTAATCGGCAGCCGGCTTATGCAGCGGGACGACGCCAAAGGAGACTGGAAGTTTGAGACCAGCGCCAGTCTTAAGGACGCCCTGACAGGCTGCGATTTCGTTGTCATTTCCATCCTGCCCGGCACCTTTGACGAGATGGAGTCTGATGTTCACCTTCCGGAGCGCCTGGGAATCTACCAGTCTGTAGGCGATACGGCAGGGCCGGGCGGAATGGTCCGTGCCCTGCGCACCATACCCATGTTTGTGGAGATTGCCGGGGCCATAAAAGAATATGCGCCGAAGGCCTGGGTCATTAATTATACCAACCCCATGTCGCTGTGCGTAAAGACCCTGTATCATGTATTTCCAGAAATCAAGGCATTCGGGTGCTGCCATGAGGTCTTTGGAACTCAGAAGGTCCTTAAGGGAATCTGTGAGGAGAGCTGCGGGGAACAGGATATTGACTGGCATGACATCCATGTCAATGTGCTGGGTATCAATCATTTCACATGGTTTTCAAGTGCTTCCTATAAGGGGATTGACTTGTTCCCTGTTTACCGGGACTATATTGACGCACATTTTGACCAGGGATATGAAGTGGAAGGCGAAAACTGGATGAATTCCTCCTTTAAGTGTGCCAACCGGGTCAAGATGGATCTGTTTAAGCGATACGGCCTGATTGCGGCAGCAGGGGACAGGCATCTGGCTGAATTCATGCCCGGAAATGAGTACCTGAATGACCCGGAGACAGTTACATCCTGGAAATTCGGTCTGACCACGGTACAGTGGAGAAAGAATGACCTGAAGGAGAGACTGGACAGGAGCCGCAGGCTGGCTTCCGGACAGGAAGAAGTCAAACTGGAACCTACCGGCGAGGAGGGAATCCTTTTAATCAAAGCGCTCTGCGGCCTTACAAGGGTTGTCAGCAATGTAAATATCCCTAATACGGCCTGCCAGATAACCAACCTGCCCGCAGGCGCGCTGGTGGAGACCAACGCGGTTTTTGAAAAGGACCACATCTATCCGGTGGTGGCGGGAGCTGTGCCGGAAAAGGTAAAGGAACTTCTGATGCCCCATCTGGAAAACCATGAGCTGATTATGGAAGCAGCTCTTAAGCCGGATAAGGAAAAGGTGGTAAAAGCATTTATGAACGATCCTCTTGTAAAGGGAAAGAACTGCCGGGAAGAGGATATCAGGCTTCTGGTGGATGACATGATAAAAAATACGCTTAAATATCTTCCAAAAGGATGGGAATAGACGAAAATGAAGCACGATGGCGAATTACTTAAATTCACAGATGCATTCATCATCAATCTTGCGCCGGTACCCCAGAAAGAGCCGTTTTACGACGCAACCGGCGGTCCGTTTACCCATTCCAAGATAAGCAAATATGTGGAGCTCTATACCGAGGACGGCATCAAGGGCGTGTGTCCCTGCTCGTCCATCATGGAAAGGACCATTCTGCCCCTTATTATGACCGGGGAGAAAAAGAGTTTTGGACAGTGGATGCACAATGTATACTGGTCATGCCGTAATTCCGGCTTTGACGGAGAGACGGCAGGGGAGGTGGGAAAGCTTGAGTACCTTCTCACCGATATCCTGGCAAAGCGTGCAGATATGCCCTTCCACCGGTTCCTGGGAGCTTTAAAGGACAGCGTCACCGTATATGGAAGCGGAGGGAGCACACACTTAAGCGGAGCGGATCTGGCCGGGGAAATGGAACATTTTATGGACTGCGGGCATAAGACTGTGAAGATGAAGGTGGGTACGGATTTTGCCACAAAGCTGGATTACGATGTAGAGCGTGTCAGGCTGGTGAGAGAGACCATTGGACCGGATGCAGAGCTGGCTATTGACGGCAACCATTCATTTACGGTCCGGGAGGCCCTCAGATTTGCGGATAAGGTACAGAAATATAATATCGCATGGTTTGAGGAACCGATTCACGGATTTGACTTTCGAGGCTATGGAGAATTGACAGAGAGCTGTCCCGTTCCCGTGGCTGCCGGCGAGTCGGTGCGCAACCACTATATGTTCACACCTTACCTGGACGCAGGCATCCGCCATTTCCAGCCGGTCCCATCCTCCTTTGCAGGAGTATGGGAGTGGATGCAGGTGCGGGATATGGCGGTCCGCAGCGGCATACGTTTTTCCTCGGGCGGCCTGCCCCTTCTTGCCTGTCCGCTCATTGCCACAGCAGGGGATGAGGCCATGGAGGAATTCCTGGAGGTGTGCAACCAGCCGGTACTGGACTGCATGGAAGTGACCGTGCAGCGCAGGGACGGGAAATTTTACCTGCCGGACATTCCCGGACTTCCCTTCAGGCTGGATATGAAATGGCTGAAGAAAAACGGCTATCTGCTGTCCTATGAACGGTACTCCTGAGCCATACTGTGAAAATTCAATAAACCCCAAGACCGGGCCTCCGCTGAACATCAGCGATGCCCGGTCTTTTGCTGTGCTCTGTCCTGATTTGCTTTACAATTACCTGTTTTCGTGTTACATTTGCTACTGAAAACGGATAGGGTGTAAGGAATTATTAAAGGAAGATTAAAGAAAAACAGAAGAACAAATCCCGTTCTCTGTGCTATACTGAACAAAATCAGTACAGTCTGTCCATACGGGCTGTTATCTGGATTGGAGCGCTTTTACGCCCTGGAAAGGAGGCTGGATTTGGCAGAGGAACAACTGGCCGTGTCGTCGGTCCCTACAGTAAAAGAAACCAGGCCCGTGGTCATACGGGTAAAGAATTTATATAAGATATACCGGGTAGGCGATATCAAGGTCCGGGCCCTGGACGGGCTGGATTTTGATATATATAAGGGAGAATTTGTTGCCATTGTAGGAGCCTCCGGTTCCGGCAAATCCACCCTTCTCAACATGCTGGCCGGGTTGGAGAAGCCTACCAAGGGAGAGATTGAGATTGGCAGAGTCCATATAGAGAAGATGACGGAGCGCCAGCTGGTGAGCTTCCGCCGTGAAAAGGTGGGATTCATCTTCCAGGCATACAACCTGTTAAACACCATGAATGCCCTGGAGAATGTAGCCCTGCCCCTTTCCTTTCGGGGTGTTTCCAGGAGGCAGAGGCTTAAGGAAGCCAGGAAATACATGGACCTGGTAGGCGTGGGAGGACAGGCCAGGCATATGCCCAACCAGATGTCCGGCGGACAGCAGCAGCGTGTGGGAATTGCCAGGGCCCTGGTGGTCAATCCTCAGATTATATTTGCCGATGAGCCCACGGGAAACCTGGATTCCAAGACCACCATGGAGGTGCTGCGCCTGATGCAGAAGATTGTCAGGGAGCAGGACCAGACTCTGGTCATGGTTACCCATGACAACAATCTGGCCTCCTATGCGGACCGGAGAATCCGAATCATGGACGGCAGGATTGTGGGAATCGAGACAGGCGGCAGGGAAGCGTTATATGAGGGGAATGCAGAGGAAAAGGAGTGCAATGAGAATGAGAGCAAATAAATGGTGCAGGGGCCTGACGGCGTTTCTGGCAGCCTCAATGCTGGCCGGGATGTATCCGTCCAGCGCGGCGGCCAGCGATTATAAACTGGGCTACAACACCAATGCCAGTGAAAATGATTATGTTTTTACTACAAAATCACCCAAAGGGACCATAGGAAAATCCATGTCCATTCCCTTCCGTATCAGGGCCACGGATGAGGATATGGAGAACCTGCGCATCAGTCTCCTGGAAACCAATGAGTTCCAGCAGATAGAGGAGCGGGGAAACGGGGATTATTCCGTTGACTATTATCCTTTTGAAATTATGGAGACCACCTTTGTGGCCAAGAACGTGGGAACCATCAAGAAGGGCAATGTAAAGAGCGTGTCCCTGTCAGCCAGGGTGCGGCGCGATGCCCTTCAGGGATACTACAGCATCCCTGTACTGCTTGAATGGGACGGCGGTTCTGACACAGACTATATTAATGTATGGATTTCCACCTCTTCCACATCAGGAGCAGACGAGGAGGAGGACAAAAAGGAAGGCAATTACTTTGTGGTGGGAGAGAACCAGCCCACTCCCAGGGGCGTTTATCCCAATGTCATGGATTACACCGTAAATTTCCGCAATAAGAGGGAGACCACGGCCCAGGATGTGACGGTCAGCATGCAGCTCTCAGAGGACGATGCCAAGTTCCCCTTTGAAATCAACGACGGCAACTATGACCGCACCTTTGAGCGCGTGCAGCCGGGAGAAACCGTGTCCGCTCCCTACAGCATGGCAATCCGCAAGAATTCCTATACAGGTTATTATCCAATCAAATACACCATCACCTTCCGCTTAAGCTCTGAGGGGGATCTGCACACGGAGGAGGGAACTTTTTACGTACATATCACGTCCAAGGATAAAGAGGACGATCTGGGGGATTTTAACGCCAACGACAGGACCAGGGCCAGATTGATTGTGGAGAGCTACCACACGGTGCCGGAGGAAATCTATGCTGGGGATGAGTTTGAGCTGATTCTTAACATGAAGAATGCATCCACCTCGGTTCCTGCCAGCAACATTCTCTTTAACCTGGAGTCGGAGAAGGTATCGGACAGCGCCGTGTTTACCACGGAGTCAGGCACCTCCTCCCTGGTGGTGGACAATATGGCTCCCGGACAGACCACCGAGGTCAGGGCCAGGTTTACAGCCAGGGCAGGAGTGGACCAGCGCTCCTATGCCATCACGGTGAAGGAGAAGTACGACAGCCCTGAATTCAAGAACGCAGAGGAAAGCATTGTAGTGGACATCCCTGTAAAGCAGTATGCCCGGTTAAGCACCAGCACCATTGACGTTATGCCGGACAGCTTAACCGTGGGATCTGAGTCCAATGTCATGTTCGGCATCAACAACACGGGAAAGGTCATCCTTTACAACGTGACCGTCACCTTTGAGGCGGACTCCATCAAGACCACGGACGCCTATGTGGGAAACATCAAGCCGGGTGAAACAGGCAACGTGGATACCATGCTGACAGGTGTGGCCCCCACCCTGGATGAGGGAACGGTACGCATCCGCATTGATTACGAGGATGAAAACGGTGTTCCCGCAGAACCCGTGGAAAAGGAACTGACCCTCATGGTCATGGAGGAGATGGAACAGAACTGGGATGATATGGGAGCGGCCATGGATGCAGGCAGCATGGAGGCGGAGGCAGCCCCGTCCTTCTGGGGCAAATACAAGTTCCTGGTGATTGCCGGTGCGGTGGCAGCCGCCGGTATTGCAGCTGCGGTTGTCATCCGAATCAGGAAGAAACGCAAGGCAGCAAGGGAAGAGGATGTGGACGATGAGATTTCCTGATCTCGTAATCATGAGCATTAACAACTTAAGACGCAGGAAGCTGAGAACGGTTCTGACTGTGCTGGGAGTTATCATCGGCACGGCGTCCATTGTGGTCATGGTATCCCTGGGAATCGGACTGGACCAGATGTTTATGGAACAGATTTCCTCCTGGGGAAGCCTGACCACCATCAACGTGTATTCCGGTTCATCCTATGGGAACGCAGTGATGATTGGAGGGGGCGGGAGCAGCAAATCCTCGGATCCCACCTACATCACAGACGATGTCATAGAACAGTTTGACCGCCTGCCCCATGTGTCCGGGGTATCCCCTGTCCTGGAAATCAATGTGGTTATGCGCCAGGGAGCCTACGAGGCCCAGTATCTGTCTCTTATGGGCGTAAGCCAGTCGTTTCTGGAGCAGATTCCCCTGGGGGAAGGCAGGCTGCCGGAGCCGGGAGAGATGGGCATGGTGGTGGGCAACACGGTCCAGCAGAATTTTTATAATTCCAAGACAGGCCGGGGATACTGGGACACGGGCGAGATGCCGGATGTGGACTTTATGAATAAGCCCCTCTTTGTCATTTTCGATGTGGACGCTTATTTCCAGACCAGAAATGGTTCCGTCAGCTCGTCAGAGGACGGACAGACTCCTGTGAAACCGCCGAAAAAGTACATGATGAATGCAACCGGCATGGTGGAAGGCGGTCCGGATGACTGGAATTCCTATTCCTATAACGTGTATACGGACATCGACGGACTGAAAGCCCAGCTGCGCAAGGTGTTTAAAAAGGGAGCCGTGATACCGGGACAGCCCACCAACAAAAAGGGAAAGCCCCTTAACTATCTGACCTATAACAGGGCACAGATATTTGTGGACGATATGGAATATGTCCCGGAGGTTCAAAAGCAGATAGCGGACATGGGATTCCAGGTCAGCAGCCAGGCGGACTGGATGGAGAGCACGAAACAGCAGTCCAGCATGATACAGGCTGTTCTCGGCGGCATCGGAGCGGTTTCGCTGTTCGTGGCAGCCATCGGCATTGCCAACACCATGATGATGTCCATTTATGAGAGGACAAAGGAAATCGGCGTTATGAAGGTGCTGGGCTGTGATATGGGAAATATCCGCAACATGTTCCTCATTGAATCCGGCTTTATCGGCTTCATGGGAGGCATTGTGGGAATTCTGCTCAGTTACGGTATCTCGGTGGTTATCAACCGGTTTGTTAACCTGGAGGAAATGAACGGACTGACAGGCAACCTGTCCAGAATACCGCCCTGGCTTTCCGTGGCAGCCGTGGTCTTTGCCATCTTTGTGGGCATGGCCGCCGGATTTATGCCGGCTATGCGTGCCATGAAGCTGAGTCCCCTGGCAGCCATCCGCAATGAATAGGGGAAACAGACAGGTGCGAAAGACTGGTTTCGTCCACTCCCTTGATTAGTAAAACTTCTAAAAAAGGGTTGCAATATTAGAAAAAAAGATATATATTAATGGTAGGGCGTGTGACTGGCGGATAGTGGAGCAACCACAGGGAGCACGCAGTACCATGAACTATTTTGAGCCGACCGCCTGGGCATGCATATTTTTTTGCGTGTCCGGGAGCCGGCTCTTTTAAGTTTCAGAAACCTATTAAGCCGAATGGAGGAATCAGTATGAATCAGATGTCACTGGAACAGGAGCTGAAAAGCAATGCTTATCCCGGACGGGGAATCGTCATCGGGCGATCAGAAGACGGAACAAAGGCAGTAACCGCCTATTTTATCATGGGCAGAAGCGCCAACAGCCGCAACCGCGTGTTTGCGGAGGATGGGGAAGGAATCTGCACCCAGGCATTTGACCCCGCCAAGCTGGAGGACCCAAGCCTGATTATATATGCCCCTGTGCGGGTTCTTGGAAACAAGACCATTGTGACCAACGGGGACCAGACCGACACTATCTACGACGGAATGGACCACCAGATGACTTTTGAGCAGTCCTTACGATGCAGGGAATTCGAGCCGGATGCGCCTAATTACACACCGCGGATCTCCGGCATCATGCACATTGAAAACGGCAATTATAATTATGCCATGTCCATTTTAAAGAGCGATAATGGAAATCCGGATTCCTGCCTGCGTTTTACCTATGCGTACCAGTCGCCGGCAGCGGGTGAGGGACGTTTTATCCACACCTACATGCACGACGGAAATCCTCTTCCCAGCTTTGAGGGAGAGCCTAAGAAGGTGGGGATAAGCGGGGACATTGACGCCTTTACGGATTTGGTCTGGAACAGCCTTAACGAGGATAACAAGGTGTCCCTGTTCGTGCGTTTTATTGATATTGCCGCCGGCACATATGAGACGAGAATCGTAAATAAAAATAAATAAGGAGAGAGGTATGATTATGAAAGAACTGGCACTTAAATACGGCTGCAACCCAAACCAGAAGCCTTCCAGAATCTTCATGGAAGGGGACAGGGAGCTTCCCATCACAGTACTGAGCGGCAGACCGGGCTACATCAATTTCATGGACGCGTTAAACGGCTGGCAGCTGGTAAAAGAGCTGAGGGCAGCCACAGGGCTTCCGGCCGCCGCATCTTTCAAGCATGTTTCACCTGCCGGGGCGGCAGTGGGCCTGCCTCTTGACGAGACATTGAGGAAGATTTACTGGGTGGATGATATGGGTGAACTCTCACCGTTAGCCAGCGCATATGCAAGGGCAAGGGGAGCAGACCGCATGTCCTCCTTCGGGGACTTTATTTCGCTGTCTGATGTGTGCGACGCGGACACGGCCAGAATCATAAAACGCGAGGTGTCTGACGGCGTCATCGCTCCGGGATATGAGCCGGAAGCCCTGGAAATCCTAAAGTCCAAGAAAAACGGTAATTACAATGTCATCCAGATTGATCCGGACTATGAGCCTGAGGCCCTGGAGCGCAAGCAGGTATTCGGCATCACCTTTGAGCAGGGACATAACAACCTGGAGATCAACAGGGACCTTTTGGAGGATATTGTCACGGAGAACAGGGAGCTTCCGGATTCTGCCAAGATTGACCTGATGATTTCCCTCATCACCCTGAAATACACACAGTCCAACTCCGTATGCTATGTAAAAGGCGGACAGGCCATCGGCATCGGCGCGGGACAGCAGTCCAGGGTGCACTGTACGCGTCTGGCAGGCAGCAAGGCGGACAACTGGTATCTGCGCCAGGCTCCCCAGGTAATGAACCTTCCTTTTGTGGACAGCATCAAGAGGGCTGACAGAGACAATGCCATTGATGTATATATGGGAGATGATTACATGGATGTGCTGGCTGACGGAAGATGGGAAAAGACCTTCAAGGTAAAGCCTCCTGTATTCACCGCTGAGGAAAAAAGGGCCTGGCTGGACACCATGACAGACGTGGCCCTGGGCTCCGACGCCTTCTTCCCCTTTGGGGACAATATTGACAGGGCCAGCAAGAGCGGCGTGAAATACGTGGCACAGCCCGGCGGTTCTGTCCGCGATGACCAGGTTATCGAGACATGCAACCAGTATGGAATGGTGATGGCATTTACGGGAATCCGTCTCTTCCACCACTAATGGATTTATCATGTGAAAAGACTGCGCCTGGGGCAAATCCTGTAAAAGGGAAAGCCCCGGGCGCTTTTTTTCGCTGATTTGCAGTATTTTGTCAGTGCTTTTCTCCGCGGTCCGTTCATATGTGCTTTGCGTTTCAGATTTGCGTTTCCTCTATATTTCCGGTTGCCCTTATGGCAGACCAAGGGTATAATGGTACATAAATTGCCATTGGGAGGAAAAAAGGTATCATGATTACAGATTTGACGGCGGAGCATCCGAAAAAGACACTGTGGCGGTTTGCGCTGCCCATGTTTATAAGCGTCATGTTCCAGCAGTTTTACAATATCGCGGACAGCAGCATCGCGGGCCGGTTTGCAGGTGAGGATGCGCTGGCAGCCGTTGGGGCCTCCTATCCCATCACGGTGATATTCATGGCCTTTGCGGTGGGAAGCAACCTGGGGGCTTCCGTGGTGGTGTCCAGGCTCTTTGGGGCAAAGGACATAGGCAGGATGAAGACCGCTGTCTACACGGCGTTCATTGCCTGCGGCGCCATGAGCCTGATTCTGACCATGCTGGGATATGCCTTCTGCGGGGATATGATGCGTTTAATCCATACCCCGGACAACATATTCGCGGACGGGGAGCTGTACCTTAAGATCTATGTCTACGGGCTGACCTTCCTGTTTCTCTACAATGTATGTACAGGCATATTTACGGCCCTGGGGGATTCCAGGACGCCCCTGTATTTTCTCATCGGATCTTCCCTGGGAAATATCGTGCTGGATTACTGGTTCGTGGCCTGGCTGGGACTGGGAGTGGCGGGAGTGGCATGGGCTACTTTTATTGCCCAGGGGGTTTCCGCCATCCTGGCTCTGGGGACTCTGGCCAGACGTCTGGGCGCCCTTAAAACCGACCGGAGGACCGTGCTGTTCAGCGCTGTTTTGCTGGGGCAGATAGCAGCCATCGCAGTGCCCAGCATCATGCAGCAGAGCGTGCTGTCAGTGGGAAATATGTTTGTCCAGGAAATCGTGAACCGGTACGGCTCCGCTGTCATAGCAGGCTATTCCGGGGCCGTCAAGCTTAATACCTTTGCCATCAACGCATTCATGTCACTGGGAGGCTGTCTGTCCAGCTATACGGCCCAGAACCTGGGAGCGGGAAAGAGAGAGAGGATCCCCCTGGGCTTTAAGACCGGCGTCAGGCTGTCCTTTTATGCCACGATCCCGTTCTTCCTGCTGTATTTTGTGTTCAGCCGCCAGATGATGGGACTGTTCCTGGGGGCGGGAAGCACCCGGGCCATAGAGTCCGGCATGGAGTTTCTGCGCATCGTAAGTCCCATGTATTTTATGATTTCCATTAAGCTCATGACAGACGGCATTATCCGGGGCTCCGGAGCCATGACCTATTTTGTGCTGGCCACTGTGCCGGATTTGATTCTGCGCATTATCGTGGCAAATATCCTTACAGGACGTTTCGGAAGCACGGGTATCTGGATGGCCTGGCCCTTTGGATGGATTGCGGCGACTCTGCTGACCGTGATATTTTACAGGCGGATTGTCTCAGGGAAATTCCGTATACGTATATGACGGGGAAGTGCTGAGGATTCGTTGGAGGTAATACCAGGAGGTATCCATGGGGTATAGACTGATCATAAGTGTAAGCATTCTCTCTCTTTTGCTGACTGCCTGTTTTGGGGCGGCTGACGGACCGGACGCAGCAGCCGGAGCGGACGCAGCAGCCGGACAGCCGGTGAAAGAGCAGCCGGAATTGTCTGTGCCCCCACTGACAGACAGCGGCTTGTCAATGCTGGTTGAAGATAATACATGTTTCCCCGGGCTGCCGGGGGATTTAGAGCCGGCAGATGATTGTTACGGTTTTCCGGTGGAATTAGTCAGCGATTTGAAATACAGAATGAACCAGGAGGATGCGGATGCCTGTATAGAATATCTGGATGGACTGAACCAACAGGATTTTCGGATTGCAAACCATGAATTCCTGTCTCTGTTAGACATGACGGATGAAATGACAAATGAAATGGCTATAACTGATTTCAACGAAAATGAGGCGGAATATTCATGTTACCGCTGTGATACGGACGGCGACGGGACCGATGAGCTGATAGCCTTTGAAAAAGACGGAAGGGGAACCATATCCTATGTCCATATGATGGTTGAGGGAGAGAATGGGTATGTTTTTTTCAACAGCCAGTATATGGACGATGTCCGGTTTTTTACGTTATTCCAATATGAGTCTGCCTTTTATTATGGGGCAAGCTGCTTTGATGATTCCACAGGAACCGTCAATTTGCAGATATACATGCTTGACCGGACTATCTTTCATCTGGCCAACATTACAGACAGCATATGCTTCAACCGGACCTTCCGTATTTCCGAACCACACCTTCTGTACCGCAATGAGCAGCATCCTGATACCCATATTGTTCAGGATTATCTCGATGATGTCATATATGACGTTATCTATGCAAACAGGGCGAAAAATACATTTTATGGGGATGAATGGGAGTATCGGAACGATGAGCGGCCTTTTTTGTATGATGATACGGCTTATTGGGAGGATGCGGAGGATGCCGATGCTATAAACTGGAGCCATTTGTATATCATGGATATAAACAATGACGGCAAAGATGAGATATTTACAAAAACACCTCCGGGATACAGGCAGCCGTTTGAACACAGTATCAAATGGTACGATAAGGATTTTAAGCAGTGTCCGGCCGCAGTGGAGGCATGGAGGGACAATCATTACAGGCTGGTTGATATGTGGTTTAAACATTTTAATGGAAAGGCGGCGGCTTTTACACTGTACCAGGAGATTCAGTCCGGGCAGAGGTATCTGGTGGACGCCAGAATACAGGAGGATGGCCAAACCACGATTTTAATGGATTACATGGCTGTATTGGAGCCGGATGATATCCGGGTGACAGAGTTTGGTGTGGGCACGGATGTCTCCATATATAAACCGCTTACATACCAGGATCCGGCCAGAGACAGCGCATTTCCCTATAACCTGCCGGATGTGGCAGAAGTGTTTTTGTTAAAAGTACAGGGTTCTTCTGTTGCCATTCAAAATAATTGTGCGGACATACCTGATGATTTCACGGAAATTCTGGCCGGTTTACTGGCGGACAAGGCTTTGGACCGTCTGGAGCGCGGGCTGGGAATGGAAATGTACCAGACAGACCAGGGGGATTTTGAACGTAAATATGGAACATACCTGAGTCAGGCCAGGCGTACGCTTAACGGCGGCACCCAGTATGTCTGCCGGATTTCCCTTGGCCATACGGATTACTTTCTCCTGCTGCAGTACAGCGTCACAGGAAAAATAGGAGATCTGCATATTTACCGCGGGACTGCGGGCGGTCTGGCTTATGTAAGCACCTATCAGCCTGAGTATCTGGGCGGAAAAATAATCTGTCATTCCGGCGGACTGTATATTGTGGAGCGGCCGTTTCCGGGGGGTGAGCGTCCCCGTTATCTGGACAATATAATGATACACCGCCTGATACCGGAAGGCGGACAAGACGCCGTTATTGAGGCGGTGCCTGAATCATTTATGTGGCAGAAAATATATGATAACCGCGCTGCTTACGCAGGGGATGTCACCGGTTATCTGGAAGAAATAAAAACAGATTTGGCGGACCTGTCATACCGTTCAAACGATGAAGATGTCTATACGGGTGATGAAGATCCGGAAATTGAGCTGAATCAGTTTTTAAGGCTTGGCTCAGTTGTTTCACCTTATGAAACCTTTTATAAAATTGATTTTAATAATGACCGGAAGGACGAGTATATTTCAAAAGAAAAGAGTTACAACCATATATATGCAGGCATATACCAGTTTACCGGCAGGGGCATCATAGGACTGGAATATGATGAAACGGCGGAGGAGGCCTGGGGCCACCCGGTCCAGATCTGGTTTAAAGAAATACAGGGAAAGGTATTCACATTCCGGCTGTTTTACCATGAGGATTCCTATTACGTACTAAATGTTTCCCTGATAGAAGGAACCCGCATTACGCAGGTCCAGACCCATATAATTGTTCCAAAGGTCAACTATATCATGAATGAATATTAAGGATAAGAGCGTTGGGGCAGGGAGAGGATTTATCCCTCCGGCTGGGAAGCGGGCTGGAAAAATGTGAAGGTTCTGTGAAATGTCTGTGAAATGTCATTCATGGAAGCATTTGACTCTTGAATCATTAAATCCTTTATGTTAGGATAAGTTTATTAAATTTTATTAACAAAATTCTAACAAAAAGGCGACAATGGTGACAAAAGAAAATAAGATAAAGATTATAAAATATATATGGTATACAGTGGGAACCGTGTGTCTGCTAATGGCCCCAGTGGCGTCATACTTTATGTTTGAGTATGTCACGGGGAATCTGGACACGGTTCCTTATTATATGGCTGCTTTGAACATAGGCTGGATTTATGTGCTGTATCTGGCTTTGTTTGCTGTCACGGGGAGGACCAGAATCGCTGTGCCCGCTGCTTCCTGCGTCCTATATGTCATTTCCCTGGCGGAGACCTTTGTGGTGGCCTTCCGCGGACGACCCATCATGCTGTGGGATGTGATGGCATTCAGGACAGCCATGACCGTATCCGGCAACTATGAATTTTTCATTACCCGTCAGATGAAAGCAGCCTTTGTCCTGCTTCTGCTTATGAACGTGTTCCTGTGGTTCATACCGCGCCGGGTTAAAGGTTGGAAGCTCCGTCTGGCAGTGGGAGGCGGCATAACTGCCTCCATAGCGGCCTATGGGGCATGGTTCTTTGCCGTTCTGGTCCCTTCCTGGGGGCTGGGCATCAATATGTGGGCCATCAACGGGACATACCAGGAATACGGCTATGTGCTGTCCACCGCTGTCTCCCTGCAGTATGTGGTAAAGAAGCCGCCTCAGGGGTACAGTAACGCCAGGCTAAAGGAGATATATAGCCGCCTGGAGGAGAATATATATGCGGAAGCAGGAAATGGTCAGGCTTATCCGGAAAAAAGCCGGGCCTATCCGGAAAACCCGGAAAACCCGGAGAACCCGGAGAACCCGCTGGAGGACGGGCAGCCTGTAACGCCGGTCAATTTAATATGTATTATGAACGAGAGCCTGGCAGAGCTTAAGACGGCAGGTGATTTTACCACCAATACAGAATATTTCCCCTTTATGGACAGCCTTGAGGAAAACACGGTCAGGGGCAGCCTTTGCGTGCCCGTGTTCGGTTCCATGACAAGCAATACAGAGTTTGAGTTTCTCACCGGGGACTCCATGGCCCTGCTGCCTGCCAATTCCATTGCCTACCAGTTCAATGTAAAGCCGGGGACCTATTCCATGGTCAGCACCTTAAAGGACCAGGGGTATTACAGCGTGGCAATGCACCCTTATCCCGGAGAAAACTGGAACCGGGTGGAGTGCTATCAGAATATGGGATTTGACGCGTTCCTGGACCAGGAATTTTACGAGGGCAGTGAAGAGCTGCGCAACTATATAAGCGATGAGGCGGATTACCAGAAGCTGATCCAGGTGGTGGAAGCCAAGGAAAATCCTGAGGATAAGCTGTTTATCTTCAATGTAACCATGCAGAACCACGGTGGATATGAGGGGACCTACGACAATTTTGAACAGGAGGTATGGCTTACCGGCCAATATGAGGGAAAATATCCAAAGACGGACCAGTACCTGTCCCTCATGAAGCGTTCGGACCAGGCATTCCAGTATCTGGTGGAGTATTTCAGCCGGACAGACCAGCCCACCATGATTGTCATGTTTGGGGATCACCAGCCCAGCGTGGAGGATGAATTTTACGATGACATAGCCGGCATGCCCAGTTCTGAAGTTCCGGCGCAGGAACATCTCATGTGGTACGAGACCCCATTTATTATATGGACGAATTACAGCATGCCCTCCGGGAATATGGGGCGTCTCGGCGCTGTCTACCTGTCTTCTGAGGTCCTGTGGAGGGCCAATCTTGAGATGACACCCTATAACCGGTTTCTGCTTGCCATGAGGGAGGAACTTCCGGTGGTCCACCCTCTGGGCTGCTATGACAGGGAGGGAACCTATTACTACTGGGCCAAGGCAGAGTCGGAGCGCTGTCCCTATCAGGACACGGTACTGGATTATGAGGCACTTGTGTACAACCACAGCCTGGACCGGAAGAAGTTTAAGGAGCTGTTTGTTATAGATTCGGAAAATAGTATAAGCCAATAAAAACTTGTAAAAGCACTTGGCAAGCTGCCCCCGCATAGAATAAGATTAAGAATATGCAGGGTGGCTTTCTTTGAAGACTTTTCCGAAACCATTATCAGCAGGAGAGGAAAAAGAGTATCTGGAACGCTGCAAAGAGGGCGACCAGTCTGCCAGAGATATGCTGATTGAGCATAATATGCGTCTGGTGGCCCATGTGGTAAAAAAGTATCAGGGCTCTGATTACGACATGGAGGACCTGCTGTCCGTGGGAACCATAGGCCTTATTAAGGCAGTGAATACATTTAACGTAGATAAAGGCTCACGACTGGCCACCTATGCAGCCAGATGCGTGGAAAATGAGATACTGATGCTTCTGCGAGCCAGCAGGAAGTATTCCAAGGAAGTGTCCCTTTTTGAGCCCATCGGAGTAGACAAGGACGGGGAAACCGTCAGTCTGGTGGATGTGATAGAGATGGACAATAAAGAGACGCTGGATACCATGATTTTAAAACAGGACGTAAAGGAGCTTTATGAGGCCTTTGAGTCCTGTCTGACAGAGACAGAGAAGACGGTTCTGGGGATGCGATACGGGCTGTACCGCGGGAAGGAGCATACCCAGCGGGAGATTGCCGGCAAGCTGGGCATCTCCCGTTCTTATGTGAGCCGGATTGAGAAAAAGGCAATTGAGAAGATACGGACAGAGTTTGCAAAACACGGTTAAGGGGTGTCATTCAAAAAATATTGTAAAAAGATAGAAGAATTGTGCATTGTTTTATGACAGCTTTCCCTTTATACTAGTCATAACAGGCGGAACGGTCAGACAGCTTAACCTGTTCCGCCTTTTTGCAGCAATCAATTGTTCGTAAGGAGGAGATACCATGGCTATTTTAGTGACTGGTGGCGCCGGCTATATCGGAAGCCATACCTGTGTGGAACTGCTGACAGCGGGTTATGATGTGGTTGTTGTAGACAACCTTTATAATTCCAGCGAGAAGGCACTGGAGAGAGTGGAGAAGATAACAGGCAGGAAGGTAAAATTCTACGAGGCAGACCTTCTGGACCAGCCGGCCCTTAAGGAAGTGTTTGACAAGGAGGATATTGATTCGGTCATCCATTTTGCAGGTCTTAAGGCAGTGGGGGAATCCGTGCGCAAGCCTCTGGAGTATTATCACAACAATATCACAGGCACCCTGATTCTCTGCGATGAGATGCGCAGCCATGGGGTCAAAAATATTGTATTCAGTTCTTCCGCTACCGTGTATGGAGATCCGGCAGAAATCCCCATCACTGAAAACTGCCCCAAGGGAGAGATTACCAATCCTTACGGACGGACCAAGGGCATGCTGGAGCAGATACTGACAGACTTACATACAGCGGATCCGGAGTGGAACGTGGTGCTGCTGCGCTACTTCAACCCCATCGGCGCCCATGAGAGCGGTCTGATTGGAGAGGATCCCAAGGGAATCCCCAACAATCTGGTTCCCTATATTGCCCAGGTGGCAGTGGGCAAACTGGACCATCTGAATGTATTTGGCGATGACTATGACACGCCGGACGGTACCGGGGTCAGGGATTACATCCATGTGGTGGACCTGGCAAAGGGCCATGTAAAGGCAGTGCAGAAGCTGCAGGACAAAGAGGGCGTCAGCATCTATAACCTGGGAACCGGAGTGGGCTACAGTGTGCTGGATGTGCTCCACGCATATGAGAAAGCCTGCGGCAAGACGTTAAAATATGAGATTCAGCCCCGCCGGGAAGGTGATGTGGCCACCTGTTATTCTGATTCTGCCAAGGCAAAGCGTGAGCTGGGCTGGGTGGCTGAGAAGGGGATTGAAGAAATGTGTGCAGATTCCTGGAAATGGCAGTCCATGAATCCCAACGGATACAGGGATTAGAGACAAATCCAAATCCCGGACAGAATTATGCTCCATTGATTTTTCTGATAACTGTGAGGCCTGCGGCCGGATTCACGCCATATGATATGGCGGGGACGGGCGCAGGCCTCTTTATAATTAGGTTTCATACATGGGGGTGTATGAAAATAATAGTCAGAGAATATGGGCCTTAAAATAATAGCCTGAACGTGTTGAATCATTGAAAACAGCATCCCTAAAAGTTCGCCGGCAAGCAAAAAGAACAAATGTTCTTTTTGCGATTGCGTTTGCCTGAATTCTGTGTTATACTATCAGAACAAACATATGTTCTGGATGGTGATATCATGTTGATACAGGAGAATTTAAGCGTACAGGAAAAGTTAAAGATACTTACGGATGCAGCCAAGTATGATGTGGCCTGTACATCCAGCGGGGTAAGGAGAAAGGGAAAGGCAGGCAGCATAGGAAACACTTCAGAGGCCGGAATCTGCCACAGTTTTTCAGCGGACGGCAGATGCATCTCCCTTCTCAAGATTCTGTTTACCAACCAGTGTATCTATGATTGCAAATATTGTGTGAACCGCTGTTCCAATGATGTGGTGCGGACTGCCTTTACGCCGGATGAGGTGTGTAAGCTTACTATTGAATTTTACCGCAGGAATTACATTGAGGGCCTGTTTCTGAGCTCAGGCATTCTGTATAACGCAAATCATACCATGGAGCTGATTTACGAGACCCTGCATAAACTCAGGAACCAGTGGCATTTTAACGGTTATATCCATGTGAAGACCATACCGGGGGCTGACTCTGAGCTGGTGGAGCGGATGGGTTTTTTAGCTGACCGCATGAGCATTAATCTGGAGCTTCCCACGGCTGAGGGACTTAAGAATCTGGCTCCCGGGAAGACCAGGGATAAGATATTAAAGCCCATGCGTCAGGTGCAGCAGGGAATTGCGGTGTCCAGCCATCTCCTGGGATATGACAGGGAATTTAAGAAGCCCTATGCAACGGAGAGGGCTGGTTTTGCAGGCGGCGCTGCCCTGATTCGTCCGGAGCTGGCACAGCCAGGCGCCCTTTTGCCGGGAAACAATGGTTTATCCGGCGGGGGGCCGGATGATCCGGGTGATGGACAGAAGGCCATGCAGAGGGACGGGGGAGAAAGAAGGCACCTTCCCGACTCCCGGTATGCCAGGACGCCCTTTGTGCCCGCGGGCCAGAGTACCCAGATGATTGTGGGGGCTACTCCGGAGAATGATTACCAGATGATGGCTGTTACACAGGCATTGTATGAGAATTACGGCCTTAAGAGGGTCTTTTATTCCGCCTATGTGCCGGTCAACGACGACAGCTGTCTGCCTTCCGTGACAGCCAGACCGCCTCTGTTAAGGGAACACAGGTTATACCAAGCGGACTGGCTGCTCCGGTTCTATGGATTTAAGGCTGAGGAGCTGCTGTCGGAGGAACAGCCGAATTTCAACGTATTTCTGGATCCCAAGTGCGACTGGGCCCTGCGCCATCTGGAGCTGTTTCCGGTGGAAATCAACAGGGCTTCCTACGGGGAGCTTCTCAGAGTTCCCGGCATGGGAGTAAAGTCGGCCCAGAGAATTGTAAGTGCCAGAAAGCAGGGCGGACTCCGGTTCGAGGACTTAAAGAAAATGGGGGTGGTCCTGAAACGGGCCAGATATTTCATCACCTGCAAAGGGCGCATGATGGAAGGCGCCAGGCTGGACCAGGATTATATTACATCCTGTCTTGTGGGAGATGAGAGGCGCAAAGCCTGGGATATTGAGAACAGGGACAGTTTCCGCCAGCTCACACTCTTTGATGACATGCATCTGGAGATGCCGGTGACAGACGAAGACCATTATGCTTCTGTGACAGGAAGCCTGTAAGGATTGAGGAGGTGCACCATATGACGGTTTACATGTGCGAGCCATGGCTTGAGGGGATTCTCTGCGGCGTATACGATGCCTGGTCTGACCCGGCCGGCCATGAGAATGTCCGGCTGGCCGTAAAGGGAGAATATGAGGAACTGGAGCTTTTTGCAGAGTACAGGGATGTACAGATCTGCCCGGAAAAGGCGGAGAAGGTTATCCGTTCCGTATGCGCCAAGCTCTCCCAGGAGATATACAGGAAGGTATACACCGCCTCCCTGAGCCAGGACCGGGAACGGGCGGATAAAATATACAGGTTTCTGATACAGGCCTTCCGCCACGGCCCGTCGGTACTGGACATGCTTCAGCTTCCGGCCTGTTATGATATATTCGGCCTGTGCCGGAATGTTTACAATGAAAATCATCTGCTGACAGAGTTTCTGCGCTTTTCAGAGACTCCGGGAGGCATACTGGTGTCGCGTATCGGTCCGAAGAACGATATCATGACTCTTTTGGCACCTCACTTTGCAGACCGGCTGCCGGAGGAAAACTGGGTCATTTATGATGAGAACCATAAAAGGGCAGCAGTCCATCCCGCCGGACGCTCCTGGTTTCTTGTAAACCAACCCCTTGAACCGGAACAGGAGAACAGCGACCGGGGATGGGGCCGCTGGCTCAGGGAGAGAACAGACGAGGAGACTTACGAGGACATGTGGCGTATGTTCTGCGATACCATTGCCATCAGGGAACGCCGTAACCCGGTATGCCAGAGAACCCATCTGCCCCTGCGTTTCCGGCCCTATATGACAGAGTTTCAAAAGTAGGATGGGACAGGAGGCGCAGCAGTCCCCGGAGGGTCCCCAGGAGACATGTTATGGAAAACAGTTCAGATTGCCCCTTGTAATTTTATGTTCCCTTTAGTATAGTAATTATATCTTTCATTCAAGAGGATAGGGTTCTTCCTATCCTGTCTTATATTTAAATCCGGTACGGTATCGTGCCAAAGTTCCACTGATTTATGAATGTATATTATAGTTACCAGCAAGGTGAAAGGGGCGGATGGATGTTTACGCGAATCAACAGCGGAGGAATATGGGCTGTGGAAGGTGTCCTGGTCTCGGTGGAGGCGGATGTGTCTGACGGGCTTCCGGGATTTTCCATATCAGGACAGCTGGCTTCAGAGGTAAGGGAGTCCCAGGATCGGGTCAGGACAGCCCTTAAGAATTCAGGATTTCGTCTCCCGGCTAAAAAGATAACTGTCAACCTGTCTCCGGCAGGCATACGCAAGGGAGGTACTGCCTATGACCTTCCCATTGCGGTTGCCATATTGGGCGCGTTTCAGGTGGTGGGGACAGATACGCTGGAGGACAGCATGGTAATTGGAGAACTGGGGCTGGACGGCAGGGTGAAACCTGTAAGCGGTGTGCTTTCCCTGGCAGCCATGGCCAGGGAGAAGGGTATCAAAAGATGTTTCCTGCCGATAGAAAATGTGGCGGAGGGCCTGGTAATGGAAGGGGTAGATATGGTGGGGGTGGAATCTCTGGGCCATATGGCAGGGATACTTAAGGGCACGGCTTCCATGGAACCGTGCCATGCTCCGCTTTACCGTCCGGAGAGCGGCCGTCAGAAGAAGGATGGTTTGGATTACAGGGAGGTCAACGGCCAGGCCATATTGAGGAGGGCAGCGGAGGTGGCGGCAGCCGGCATGCACGGACTGCTTTTGACCGGCAGCGCCGGAACCGGTAAGACTATGATTGCCAAAAGAATTCCAACTATCCTGCCCGGACTGACGCGTGAGGAGGACATAGAGATATCCAGAATCTACAGTATCTGCGGACTCCTGCCGGCAGGCCGTCCCTTACTGTCTGAGAGACCGTTCAGAAGTCCCCATCACACCATAACAGCCAGGGCTCTGGCAGGAGGAGGTGTTCCTCCCAGGCCAGGGGAGCTGTCTCTGGCTTCGGGAGGAGTACTTTTTTTGGATGAGCTGCCTCATTTTAGCCCTTTTGCGGTGGAGATATTGAGACAGCCTTTGGAGGAACGGAAAATTACGGTGACAAGGGTATCTGGTAATTATGAATTTCCGGCAGATTTCATGATGGTAGCAGCCATGAACCTGTGTCCATGCGGATTCTATCCGGACAGGAACCGCTGTAATTGCTCGGAGAACCAGATCAGACGATATCTGGGGCATATATCCAGGCCCATACTGGAACGGTTTGATATCTGCGCAGAGGCGTCTCCGGTTACCTTTGGGGAACTGAACCTGGCCCAGGGTGAAAATGAGGACTCTGCATCCATCCGGAAACGGGTGGAGCATGCCAGAAAACGTCAGGAACGCCGCTTTTTGGGCTCAAAGATACGTTTTAACAGCCGCATGGGTATGAAAGAGGTAGAACTACATTGCAGCCTGGGACCCGAGGAGAAGGACTTTGCCCAACGGATATATGAGTCAGGAGGCTTCAGTGCCAGAAGGTACCACAAGGCGCTGAAGGTTGCCAGGACCATTGCCGACCTGGAGGACAGCAGGGATATAAAGAAGGAACATCTGGCAGAAGCATTGGGATACGGGGGACTGGAGGAAAAGATATGGGGATAGGGAACAGTGGGGAGCAGGAATCCAGCCGGAATGCGGTTTTCGGCCCGGAGATGGATTTAGTCAAGAGGCATGAAAAAGAATATCTGTACTGGCTCACCCGTATTCCGGGCTTTGGGGCAGTTACCATACGGCGTATATGGGAGATGGCAGGAAGCTTTGAGCGGGCGTATTATATAGAAGGAATGGAATTAAAGAAACTGGGAATCTTACAAAGCGAGGAAAAATGCCGCACGTATGACCGGTGGAAGGAACGGTTTTCCGGCATGGTCCGGGAGTATAACTGTTTACAGGATAAGGGAATCCGTTTCGTAACGCCCCTTGACAGGGAATATCCCAAACGGCTTCTGCATATTTATGACTATCCCATGGGACTTTATGTTAAAGGAGAGCTGCCGGATGAGGAATGTCCCACCGCAGCCATCATAGGGGCCAGGAACTGTTCGGAGTACGGAAGGCAGGCAGCCGGATTTATGGGAAAGGAGCTGGCAAGAGCCGGTATACAGATTGTCAGCGGTCTGGCCCTGGGGATAGATGGGGCCGGACATGAGGGCGCATTGAACGGAAAGGGGAGGACGTATGGAGTCCTTGGGTGCGGCGTGAACATCTGTTATCCCAGGAGCAATTATGATCTGTATGAAGCGATTCCTTTTCAGGGAGGTATCCTTTCCGAGTTCGGACCGGATGAGGAACCCATGGCCAGGAACTTCCCTATGCGTAACCGTATCATAAGCGGCCTTTCGGACGTGATTCTGATAATGGAGGCCCGAAAGAAAAGCGGTTCCCTCATAACAGCCAGCCTGGGTCTGGAACAGGGGAAGGAGATATTTGCGCTGCCGGGCCGGATTACGGATGACCTGAGTGCGGGGTGTAACGAGCTTATACAGTCCGGCGCAGGGATATTGACCAGCCCTGAGGATGTGCTGGACTATATGGGCATTTTTCACGAAAAAAGGTGTATTAACCGTGAAAAAGACCAGAAGGGACTTGCCAAGATTGAAAAAATGGTGTATAGTTGCCTAGATTCCGAACCCAGACATCTGGAACAGATTATGGTGCAGACAGGACTTTCAGCAGGACGCTGCATGAGCGCCCTTCTGGAGCTGGAATTGGAAGGATTTGCAGTGAGAACATCAGGTCAGAACTACATGAAAACAATCACATAAGTGTCAGGATTTTGGATATCCTCCGGCATCCGCCGGGGTGTGTCTCCATTTTGTGAAAATAAATGAACAGCGAGTAAGGAGTTTTACAATGGCGAATTATCTGGTAATTGTGGAGTCACCAGCAAAAGTGAAAACCATCAAGAAGTTTCTGGGCGCCAACTATGAGGTAGATGCATCGGGAGGCCATGTCAGGGATCTTCCGAAGAGCCAGTTGGGATTTGATGCGGAACATGACTATGAGCCCAAGTACATTACAATCAGAGGAAAGGGAGACGTTCTGGCCAAGCTGCGCAAGGAAGTGAAGAAGGCAGACAAGATTTATCTGGCAACGGACCCTGACCGCGAGGGAGAGGCCATTTCATGGCACCTGATGAAGGCTCTTAAGCTGGATGAACTTAAGAGTAAGGATGTTTACCGCATCAGTTTTAATGAAATTACGAAGAACGCGGTAAAGGCCTCCTTCAAGACCCCTAGGGAGCTTGATATGAACCTGGTAAATGCCCAGCAGACCAGAAGAATGTTGGACCGTATGGTGGGTTACCGGATCAGTCCGCTTTTGTGGGCAAAGGTCAAGAGAGGACTGAGCGCAGGCCGTGTACAGTCCGTTGCTCTGCGGATGATTTGCGACCGCGAGGATGAAATCAATGCATTTATCCCTGAGGAATACTGGAATCTGGAGGCAGACCTTCTCCTGAAAGGGAACAAGAAGCCTTTGGTGGCAAAGTATTATGGGAACAGGGACTCCAAGGGCGGTAAGGCAGTTATCCGCAACAAGGAGGAACTGGATCAGATTCTGAGCCAGTTAGAGGGATGTAAATACGAGGTGGAGGAAGTAAAGAGAGGGGAGCGGGTAAAGAAGGCGCCCATCCCGTTTACAACCAGTACCCTGCAGCAGGAAGCCTCCAAGGTACTTAACTTTTCCACACAAAAAACCATGCGTCTGGCCCAGCAGCTCTATGAAGGCGTAGAGGTAAAAGGCAAGGGAACCCTGGGTCTTATCACCTACCTGCGTACGGATTCCACCAGAATCGCAGACGAGGCGGACACAGCGGCCAGATCATTTGTAAAGGAGCATTACGGCGAGAAATATGTTGCTCAGGGAAGCCAGGCTAAAAAAGAGGGCGTTAAGATACAGGATGCCCACGAAGCCATCCGTCCCACTGACATAACATTGACTCCTACCATTGTAAAAGAATCACTGCAAAGAGACCTGTTCCGGCTTTACCAGTTAATCTGGAAGCGGTTTACAGCCAGCCGTATGGCGCCGGCCGTATATGAGACCACTTCTGTAAAGATTGGGGCTGGCAGCCACCTGTTCACAACATCGGCTTCCAAGCTGGATTTTGAAGGCTTTATGTCCGTTTACGTGGAGGCAGACGATGAGGAAGAGAAAAATCAGGTCCTTGGCAACCTGGAAAAGGGAACCGTCCTAAAGCTGGAACAGCTGGACCCAAGCCAGCATTTCACCCAGCCTCCGGCACACTACACGGAGGCGTCCCTGGTAAAGGCGCTGGAGGAGCAGGGCATAGGCCGTCCAAGTACCTATGCTCCCACCATTACCACGATCATTGCCAGAAGATATGTGGTAAAGGAGAGCAAGAACCTCTATGTAACGGAGCTGGGGGATGTGGTAAACCGCATCATGAAGAATTCCTTCCCAAGCATCGTGGACCCTAACTTTACAGCTAACATGGAATCTCTGCTGGATAAAGTGGCAGACGGTACTGTGGCCTGGAAGACCGTTGTCAGCAACTTCTATCCTGACCTGGACGAGGCGGTTAAAACGGCTGAGAAGGAGCTGGAATCCGTAAAGATTGCGGATGAGGTATCGGATGTGGTCTGCGACCTGTGCGGGCGCCAGATGGTGATTAAGTATGGTCCTCACGGCAAATTTCTGGCATGCCCCGGATTTCCGGAGTGCAAGAACACCAAGCCCTATCTTGAAAAAATCGGTATCCCATGTCCGAAGTGCGGTAAGGAGCTGGTGCGCAGGAAGACAAAGAAGGGACGTCTCTACTATGGATGTGAGGCCAGTCCTGACTGTGACTTTATGTCCTGGCAGAAGCCTTCCACTCAGAAATGCCCGGTCTGCGGTTCTTATATGGTAGAGAAGGGAAATAAGCTTTTATGTGCTGGAGAGACCTGTGGCTACCGCATGGATAAGAGTGAAAAATAGAAAAATTTGTAAAAACAAATAGGAAAAATATCAAAATCTTAAAATAATCGAAAACTTCAAAAAACTCTTGTTATTGCTTAAAAATTGTGTTAAAATTCTATTATTAGTAGAGTATTTTTGGGTGATATACAATTTGGATAAGGAGGCTTTCGGAGATGAGTGTTCAATTGTTGGACAAAACAAGAAAAATCAACAAGCTATTGCATAACAATAATTCTCATAAAGTTGTTTTTAATGACATCTGTAAAGTTTTGAGCGAGATATTGTTATCCAATATCCTGGTAATCAGCAAGAAGGGCAAGGTTCTGGGGGTGAGCATCTGTTCTGGGGTAGATGAGATAGAGGAACTTATCGAAGACCAGGTCGGAGGTTACGTGGATAAGATGCTGAACGAACGTCTTTTAAGCGTTTTGTCCACCAAGGAGAACGTAAATCTTGCCACCCTTGGCTTTGCCGAGGAAAATGTAAGGAAGTATCAGGCCATCATCACTCCCATTGATATAGCGGGAGAGCGGCTTGGAACCCTTTTCATTTACAAGTCGGATTCCCAGTATGATATTGACGATATCATACTCAGTGAATACGGAACCACTGTGGTAGGTCTGGAGATGATGCGTTCTGTCAATGAGGAGAATGCAGAGGAGACCCGGAAGGTGCAGATTGTAAAATCAGCCATCAGCACGTTATCCTTCTCCGAACTGGAGGCTATTATCCACATATTCGAGGAGCTGGACGGAAACGAAGGCATCCTGGTAGCCAGTAAGATTGCCGACCGCGTGGGCATTACCCGGTCTGTAATTGTCAATGCGCTCCGTAAGTTTGAAAGCGCCGGTGTTATTGAATCCCGGTCCTCAGGCATGAAGGGAACCTATATCAAGGTTCTGAATGACGTGGTGTTTGATGAACTGAAGACAATCAAGGCATCCAACTCAAATTTAAAGTAGATAAAAGGTACCGGTTAAAAAGCTGTTGGCGGATAGCCGGGTAATATAGAGTCAGAACAATATATATGGCAGTTTGCAGGAAAACTTACTAAAAGTGCTTGCAAGCTGCCATATTTTGTGATATATTTGAAAGGCTGACAAAAAACACGTCTGTGGATTCTGCGGGACGGTGCCTGGCCAGCAGTTTGCCAGGTCTTCCGGGAAGTGTCAGAAGCAGGCGGAAGAGCCTGAACTCCCATACGCGACGGAGCAGGCTAAAAACCAAATGGAGGTAAATAACATGAGCGTAATTTCTATGAAGCAGTTACTGGAAGCTGGTGTACATTTCGGTCACCAGACAAGGAGATGGAACCCTAAGATGGCTCCATACATCTATACCGAGAGAAACGGTATCTATATCATTGACTTACAGAAGTCCGTAGGCAAGGTAGATGAGGCTTACAAGGCCGTATCTGACATTGCTGCTGACGGCGGCACCATTCTGTTCGTAGGTACCAAGAAGCAGGCTCAGGAAGCCATCAAGGCTGAGGCAGAGCGCTGCGGAATGTACTTTGTAAACGAGAGATGGCTGGGCGGCATGCTGACCAACTTCAAGACCATCCAGAGCCGTATTGACAGACTGAAAGAAATCGAGACCATGTCTCAGGACGGAACATTCGATGTTCTTCCTAAGAAGGAAGTAATCGCCCTGAAGAAGGAGTGGGACAAGTTAGAGAGAAACCTTGGCGGAATCAAGGATATGAAGAGACTGCCAGATGCAATCTTCATCGTTGACCCGAAGAAGGAGCACATCTGCGTACAGGAAGCTCACACACTTGGTATACCGTTAATCGGTATTGTTGATACTAACTGTGATCCGGAAGAACTGGATTATGTAATTCCTGGCAATGATGATGCCATCAGAGCCGTTAAGCTGATTGTTTCCAAGATGGCTGATGCTGTTATCGAAGCAAAGCAGGGCGAAGTTTTAGAGGGCGCAATGGAAATCGAGATTCCTGCCCAGGCTTTCGAGACAGAGGCTGTTGAGGCTTAATTAAAACTTTAAAATTGGAGGAAGATGAAATGGCAGCAGTAACCGCAGCAATGGTAAAAGAGTTAAGAGAGATGACCGGAGCCGGAATGATGGACTGCAAGAAAGCTCTTGCAGCTACTGACGGTGATATGGAGAAGGCAGTAGAGTTCCTGAGAGAAAAGGGACTTGCCGGAGCAGCCAAGAAGGCCGGACGTATTGCAGCAGAAGGCATCGTAGCTACAGCAGTAGCTGCTGATGAGAAGAAGGCTGTAATCGTAGAGGTTAACGCTGAGACTGACTTTGTTGCCAAGAACGAGAAGTTCCAGACATATGTTGCAGATGTTGCAGCACAGGCGCTTACCACTTCCGCTAAGGATTTAGATGCATTCATGGAGGAGAGATGGGCTAAGGACGAGACATTGTCCGTAAAGGAAGCACTTGCTTCCCAGATTGCCATTATCGGTGAGAATATGAATATCCGTCGTTTTGAGCAGGTTGAGGAGGCAAATGGTTTTGTTGCATCCTATATCCATGCAGGCGGAAAGATTGGCGTCCTGGTAGACGTAGAGACAGATGTTGTTAACGATGACATCAAGGATATGGCTAAGAATGTGGCTATGCAGGCAGCAGCCTTAAAGCCAATGTTCACCAGCAGAGACGAAGTAAGCGCTGATTATATTGCAAAAGAGACAGAAATCCTTACAGCGGCAGCTAAGAATGAGAAGCCGGATGCCAACGATAAGATCATCGAGGGCATGGTAAAGGGCCGTATCAACAAAGAGCTGAAAGAAACCTGTCTGTTAGACCAGGTTTATGTAAAGGCAGAAGACGGCAAACAGAGCGTTTCCCAGTATGTTGCAGCTGTAGCCAAGGCTAACGGCGCATCCATCAAGGTAAAGAAGTTCATTCGTTTCGAGACCGGCGAAGGTCTGGAGAAGAAGAGCGAGGACTTTGCTGCTGAGGTAGCTAAGCAGATGGGAATGTAATTTGTTGTTGATGTGCCACTTAAAATAGGCACGTTGGCCCACAAAACAGCACCATTTTGGGGCTAAAATATCAAAAATAAGGACCTAAGGTATGTGAAAACCATACTTTGGGTCCTTTTTTTCGTGCCTGAAATCTCCCAGGCCCCTTGTCCCAGGCAATCCCCGGGGCCATCGGCCGATTTGCCCTGCCCAGGGCCATTCTGCCGTTAAAAATAGGGAGAAGAATAAGGAGACAAAAGGCTGAAACCCCTTGTAAACAAAGGCTTTGGCGGCGGTTGAGGCTGCCTGGGGCCAGAGGGCGAGGGGAGGAAAAAAGGGGCCAGAGGAAAGGGCTATGAGAGTGCCAGAGGGCAAAAATTCTGGATGCGAAAGCAGGAGGCAGAGGGCCGGGAGGCTGCTGTCTGTTATATATGTGCTGTTTTGTGGGAGAATGTGCCTATTTTAAATGGCAGAACAACATAGACCCTGCAACTAATGTGAATTAATTGCAGTTTTTGCATTTGAGATTAGAATTAATTGCAGTTTTTGCATGTAAAAATGGATTTTTCGGCAAATTCCGCAATTAATAGGTGTCAAACTCGGCAAATCCTGCAATTAATTAAGAAAATGGGGTTTGAATTAATTGCAGAAATTGCAGAAAGGAGGATTTTCATGGAAAGACGGCAAATCAATTCCCTCTCGGGCATCGACATCCCATCCCTTGGCTTTGAGGATATCCGTTTCATGTTCGGGACCGGGGTGAGCGAATCAGACGGGTTTGGGAGGCAAAAGAAGCGTTCCTTGCGCAAAGGGGTCCAGACACAAATCGGGGACATCCGGGAGGACCTCTGGTATCAGCTGGCGGAACAGGTCATTGGGCTGCATGGGGAGACGTGGCTCTTGGAGGCGCTGGAGGTGTGGTGCAGGGAGGAGATGCATTATCCAAGGTATGGCTTTGATTTGCACAAGGAGGCGTTGGAGATGCACAGCCACCGGATATTCGACAGCGAGGGGTGGATTGACTATATCCCTTTCAACAGGCGGTTCCGGCCGGAGGTGGTGGAAGGGCGCCGGTTCCCCAAAATCAGGGTGGACTGCTGTAACAGGGAGATAAGCGAGGTGACGGAAGAATCGCTCCGGAGGGACATGGCCCCATGCCCTGGATGCGGTGCCTTCCGCAGCTATGAGGTAATTGAGCGCCCGGAATAGGGCACATGGAGCAAGGAGGCATATATGGATAAAACGGAGTCAAAGTATAGGGATATACAGTTTTACAGTGAAAAGAATAAGTCTTTGATGTCGGTACACAGCAAGGACGCAAAAGCATATGCAGACCTTCTGGAGGCCAGCCCCCATGTGGTGAAGTATAAATGCATCCTGCCATTGGACCCGGGTTTTATGGAAGAGGTCTCAAGGCTGGGGATACGTCCGGAATGCTTCGGGATAGCCTGGGCTTCGGACTTCTGGATTGAGAATGCGGATGGGACTACGGGTATACGGGAAGTGGTATCAGTGGCGCAGCTGGTTAAGAAATCTGCCATCCAGAAGCTGGAGCTGTCGCGCAGGTACTGGAAGCAGCTTGACGTGGATGACTGGAAAATCGTGGTCATAGACAGAGGAGGGGATGAGGTTGTTCTTTAGGATGAATGGGGAATTGTTCAAGAGGCTGATTGCCCTGGACCATGGGGCCTGGGTCATCTCCTATGACGAGCCTGGGGTGCCGCAATACATCACGGCTGCCTTCCTGGAGGCCTGTGAGAAGGTAGAGATGCCGGAGGGGTACAGGGTTGCCCTGGAGCAGGCAAAGCATCTGACAGAGGCGGAAATGAAGAGGCTTGCGTTGATTGAACCGCTGCTGGAGGATTCCATTTACATCGTTGACGGGAAATCGTGGCTGGCCATGGCAAAGAGGATTGCAGAAGAAAACGGGACCACAAGGAAACGGATACTGGGACTGTATTACAAATATCTGGCAAGGCTGGTGCTCATGGAGAAAGGGGGAAGGGAAAGAGGAAAAGATAGGGACGTAAGGAATTTTGACTGGGCCATACGGAAGTTCTATTTCAGCGCAAAGAAGATGTCCCTAAGGGATACATACGACCACATGCTGGCATCCCGGTATATGACGCCGGATGGGAAGCTGATGGAGGTAGTCCCTTCATGGTACAGCTTTGAACATTATTACTACAGGCATGGATACAGTAAGTCCATCAAGTGCAGTGTCTCCAGGGGAGGGCTCTCCAATTACCAGAGGAATGAGCGGCCATTGTATGGCTCCACCATGAGGTGGAAGGACCGGGTGGGCGCGTTCGAGTGTGTGAAGAAATCTCTGTAAAAGCAGCTCTTCTATGATAATGGCAGGGGGG
>ENA-ORML01000719-ORML01000719.1-human-gut-metagenome-genome-assembly--contig:-NODE-719-length-35243-cov-3.990366_pt1 | contig 35243 bp, 31 predicted proteins | sample MGYA00242103_ERZ508995 | MGnify/ENA primary metagenome ERZ508995 (study PRJEB26280, sample SAMEA2338702) | human gut metagenome | biome: human gut; feature: human-associated habitat; material: faeces... | reverse complement strand
CTACAAGTGCCAGGTAGAAGAAATACCTATGAGGAATTGAAACTTATTTCGTGTTTTTCAAGGTACGATTAAGTTTTAGGATTGTAGAAGAAATACCTATGAGGAATTGAAACTTCATTTATTTCCTTATCGTTTAAGATACTCTTCTGATACACAACAGGTAGAAGAAATACCTATAAGGAATTGAAACAGATAGCATAGTTGCAGGGTTTGTGTTGCCCTCAGCTTCGGGTAGAAGAATTACCTATAAGGAATTGAAACAAATTTTTTTATAAGACATATTCATTTCTCCTTTCATGTAGAAGAGTTACCTATAAGGAATTGAAACCTAATTCGGTTACTTCTTTGCTAGGATCAGACTCCGCAGCTTCAACTGCAGTAGAAGAATTACCTATAAGGAATTGAAACAGGAAGAGGATAAGACTTTCCTCCTGGTACATTTATTGGTTTCAAGCCGGTAGAAGAAATACCTATGAGGAATTGAAACTTAAACGCCCCATTAAAATTACTTTGTTCATAATTTTTCCTCCTTTAAGTAGAAGAATTACCTATGAGGAATTGAAACGAACATGAAATTCAAATTCTTTATTGCTAGAATGGCTTTTATGAAATTTGAAGAAAATGTCCATGGGATTAGCCGAGGGATAGTAAGGGAGTATTTTAGAAAATATGGTGTAACCTCATAAAATGGGGTTACACCGTTTTTTATGCTTTCAGGCAGTTCTTCTTGCTCGATTCCATTTCTTTCCTTAAACGGATGATTTTCAAGGGGAACAAGCCACGCATTAATGCATTTACGGCAAGGGTTATTGGATGTTTGTTTGCCGGTTTTGAAGCTTAAGGAGAACATAAAAGTGCAAATAACTCGCTTGAAAAACCATATAAAAGTACAAATAATATATGGATTTACTTGATAATTGGTGCAAATTATAGTATAATACTGCATCATATGCTTGGAGGTTTACCTTATGGAGCGAATTGCATTAAAAAAGCTGGTAGATTGGAATAACAATAAACGCAAAAAGCCATTGATTATTTGGGGTGCAAGGCAGGTTGGTAAAACCTATCTTGTAGAAGAACTTTTCGCTAAAAAGTATTATAAAAACAACTACATCTATGTTGATTGTAAAAAAGAAGATGAGATTCGTGAGTTCTGTTCTAAAACAGCCAATGCAGAAAAAATTATCGAATATATTTCGTTGCGCAAAGGAAAGCAAATAGATAAAAGGACTTTGTTGATTTTTGACGAAGTGCAGGAATGTCCAAATATTATTTCTTCTCTCAAATATTTTTGTCAGGATTTTAGAGAAATTCCTGTTATTGCAACTGGCTCAATGGTTCGTATCAAACTTCAAAGAGAGACACATAAAAGAGGTTCAAGGGAAAACGATAAATTCCTTTTCCCTGTAGGTAAAATCAATCATATAACGATTTACCCTATGACCTTTGATGAATTTTTAATGAATAGCAATAAAATGCTTTTTGATGCCATCAAAAAGGCTTATGAAAACAAGCAGCCGTTGGATAAACAAATTCATGAATTGGCGATGGAGCAAGTATATAGGCATTTGCTTGTAGGCGGTATGCCCGAAGCGGTAGACGCTTATATTGACGAGAATAATCTTCTTGAGGCAAGAGAAATTCTTAAAGTTTTGTATGATAACTATCTTTCTGATATGGAACTTTATCAGGCAAGTCAAGAGGCAGTATTGCGTTCTCGAGCTCTGTTCCAAAACATTTATAGAGAACTGAATAAGGAATCTAAAAATTTCTCTCCCGGACTTATTGAGGAAAAGAGCAAAACAAGAGATTATGCAACCTCTATTCAGTGGCTCACAATGGCTCACGTTGTTAATCAATCCTTCCAACTAAAAGAACGTATTACAATGCCGCTTATGCCGGATAGCGAAAGTAGTTTCCGTTTGTTCCTTGGAGATATTGGCATGTTCTCATATCAAAGCGGTATCAATGCGGCTTCGTTTGTGTCGAGTGAAAGAGATAATACTTTGTCGGGAATATTCTTTGAAAACTTTGTGGCTAACGAATTGATTGCAAAAGAGCATAAATTGTTTTATTGGCGTGGTAAGTCATCGGCTGAGCTTGAATTTATTATTGAGTCGAACAACAAACTGTATCCACTCGATGTCAAAAAAGGCAGAGGCACACTTAACTCCCTTGAAAAATTCTCAAATCATAATAAGTTTGAATATGCCATTAAAGTTTCTAAGAATAACTATGGCTATAATTCTGAGCAAAAACTGCTCACTATACCGTTTTACTTTATCCCGTTTGTGGCAAAAGATCTTGCAGACGGTAAGATGGGGATATAATGCCTTAGTGATGCTGATTAAATAGCTTTCTTACATTTTTTGATTTTATCAAAGGTAGAGAAGCTATGTACCTTAAAACCGAAAGCCTCACGCTTGTCCACATTGAATATTTGTATGGCAAAGGCAATAAAAAGTGGGTCAACCGACGGTTAAAAATCCAAAAGGCCGGAAACCCTTGATTTTAAAGGAAACTTAAAAAGAGGTTGCCCCACTTTTTTTACGAAAAAAGGGCAAAAAATACAGATTTGGGGTGGAAAGGGAAAAAAGAATGTGATAAAATCAGTTGTAGAAGAATTACCTATAAGGAATTGAAACAAATCTAATTGTCGCTGTTGAGAAAAAACATTTTTTAAAAGTAGAAGAATTACCTATAAGGAATTGAAACCAGAAGCAAAGATGCTTTCAACATCGCCTTCAACTGCAGCCTGTAGAAGAATTACCTATAAGGAATTGAAACCTTTTTCCGCCTCCTCATAGCATTGCTTGTAATTTAGTAGAAGAATTACCTATAAGGAATTGAAACCCAATTTAAATTCTTCATGTACTTTCTCCTTGCGTAGAAGAATTACCTATAAGGAATTGAAACTACATCAATTTTTTTCATGTTTTTTCTCCTTACGTGGACCAGTAGAAGAATTACCTATAAGGAATTGAAACTTTCTCCGGATCAGCCTCAGCAGCTTCTACAGCAGCTTGTAGAAGAATTACCTATAAGGAATTGAAACAGCCCACCATTGGCCAAAGCCAGGACCAGTAACCTGTAGAAGAATTACCTATAAGGAATTGAAACCCTTAAAAATCGTACTTCACGGGGTACTTCTTGATAAAATTAGTAGAAGAATTACCTATAAGGAATAAAGAATCATCGCATATCACAAGTATGCGGTGTTTTTTTATTTGGAGAGAGAAATGTGATGTCGGGGCGTAAAATGCCAGTGTCATTGAAAGAACATGCCCGTATGTTAAACTGGATGTGTAAAGAATCATTGTGTGATATGCGGGAGTGGGTGTCCATGTTTGTTATTGTGGTTTATGATGTTGGTTCGAAAAGGGTATCCAAGATTATGAAAACTTGTAGGAAGTATTTATCTCATAAACAGAAGTCTGTCTTTGAGGGGATGATTACGGAGGCCCAGTTGAAGAAGTTGAAGTGGGAACTGGAATCGAAACTTGAAAAAACGGAGGATGCCGTCTGCATTTATAAGATTCAGTCTTTAAAGTATACGAGTAAAGAGGAGATTGGAAAAAGCTGTATATCAGACAACCTGATTTGAAGCGGGAGGTGCGGAAGATGATGGAGATGGTATTGGACGAGGCGAATATCCGCCGGGCGATTGAAGAATTATTAAAAGGAAAAAATACATGCGGCGTTGACGGCGTTTATGCGAGCGGCTTTGAGGATTATTGGAAGTTAAACGGGAAAGGGATTGTGGCGGCTGTCAGGGAGGGACGTTATTATCCGGATAGTGTGAGGGAAACGGAAATTTTGAAGAAGAATGGCGGAAAACGCCTGATTTCGTGTTATACATGTACGGACAGGGTCATATTAAGAGCGATAAAAAGTGTCATTGAGCCTTTGTGGGAGGGAAAGTTTTCTGAAAAAAGCTTTGCCTATCAGAAGGGAAAGGGTGTTGTGGCCGCGGTGAATCAGGCGGCTGAGTATATCAGAGAAGGTTACAGGTGGGTATTGGAACTGGATATTGAGGACTTTTTTGACGCGATTAATCTGGAACAGCTTTTTGAAAAAATATGCGGAAGTATTTCCGATGAATATTTGACGGCTCTGATTAAAAAGTATTTGTATTGTACAATTCAGTGTGATTATAATATAAGAAACAGGGTTCGGGGAATCGTCCAGGGGAATCCTTTGAGTCCCCTGTTCAGCAACATCTATATGGACAGTTTCGACAGATATATGGAGGAACGTTTTCATTTTTGCAGATTTTCGGATGATGTCAATGTCTATTTTAAGGATAAAGAAAGCGCCTTTGAGGCATGGAAGGACATTGAAAGTTACCTTAAAGTGAATCTTGGGTTAAGCCTGAAGCGTTCCAAGTGCGGTGTTTATCCGGCAATCAACCGGGATTTCCTGGGATATGAGTTTTATAAAAGGCAGAAAGATATCTGTGTGCGGAAAAAGATGCGAGGCCAGGATGTGTGCTACAGCCGGTGGCATGCGACGGCGATTCAGAAGATTAACCGGGATTATCATATCATTAACGACGGCATATTGAGCAAGCGGGACTATACCCTTTTATTTGAAAATAAAGACAAAAAATACTATATTCCGGTGGAAACCTGCGGTGCGCTGAATGTATACTCAAATATCAGTTTTTCATCGGGCTTTTTTGAGCTGGCTGCTAAAAAGAAGTTGGCTGTAAATATTTATGACCGGTTTGGAAGGCATGTGGGCAGCTTTGTTTCAGGGGAGCATTATTTATCCGCGAAAACGATGTTAAAACAGGCGGAAGTCTATCTGAACATGGGAGAACGGGTAAAATACGCTAAAAAAATAGAGATTGCCTCCCTGCACAATGTGCGGGAAAATCTAAGATATTATTATAAGCACAAAAAATCAAAGCATATGGAAGCGGCCATCGGGAAAATCACAGAAGCTATCCGGCAGATTAACGAGGCGGCAGCGACAGAGGATATCATGCTGGCCGAGGCCAGAGCCAGACAGCAGTATTACAGCTGTTTTGATGAAATTTCCGGGAAAGCGGAGTTTGCCTTTGAAAATCGTTCCCGGCGGCCGCCGAGGAATCCCATCAATGCAATGATTAGCTTTGGAAATGTTGTTTTATATCAGAAGATTGCGACAGAGATTTATAAGACCTCTTTGGACATTCGTATTGGGCTGGTACATTCGGCAAATAGCCGAAGCCAGAGCCTGAATCTGGATATTGCGGAAATATTTAAGCCGATTATTGTCGACAGGGTGATTTTCGCATTGATTAACAATAAGGCGATTAAGGCCGACCTGCATTTTACGGTGTTGGAAAATGGCGGCGTTATGATGAACCCGGAGGGAAAACGCATTTTTATCCGGGAACTTGAGAAAAAATTATTTCAGAAAATAACGGTAAAAGGAGATACAGTGACTTATCAAACATTGATGAAGGACGAAGTATGGAAAATATTTAAAAGTATTTATTACGGCCAGAAGTATACGCCGTATAAATATTATTAGTCAGAAAGGGGACGAGCGGTGAAGGTATATGTTGTTCCGGCTTATTTGTCGGAGGAGGAACTGGCGGTAAGAGGTATATGCCCGGAAGCCACGGTGGAAGCGGAATATGGGGACCGGGTTATCGAGGGACGGAGGATAACTCTGGCCCATCACACGGCGGCTTATGCCCATTGTCCGGCGCCCTGCAATAATGGGGAGGCCCGGAAGCTGGAGAATGGGGAAGCGCAGATTGTGTGCAGCCATTTGGATTTGGACACTCTCGGAGGCTGTCTGGCGCTGATGGGGGAGAAGCCGGAGGATGCGGCTTTCTGGCAGGCGGCAGAGTATATCGACTGTCATGGAATTCACCATATGTATAAGTTCCCGGAGGCTGTTCAGAGGAAACTAAATGCCTGGTATGCCTATGAGCAGACGGAGATTCCGGGAAATTTTGAGACGGTTTCAGAGGTGACCGATGCGGTCAAAAAGTCAGGAGATATCCTCAAACGGATATTTAACGGGGATGAAGCCCTTATTCGGCAGGGTATTCGGTGGCACAGGGAATCTGTGGAGCGGGTTGAGCAGAAGCTGATTTATGAGGACGGAAAGCTGAGGGTATTTCGGACAGAGGACAATACTTTTTGCGCCGCCGGATATTACTCGCCAAAATATCATGCCGTGGCGGAGGCCACTTTGACATATAATGCGGTAAAAGGCAGTATCACGCTGGCTTTTGAGGATGGAGGCCGCAGACATTCGGCCCGGGATATCGTGCAGGAGCTGTGGGGCGGGCTGGCCGGAGGCCATCCGGGCATTGCAGGCAGTCCCCGCGGCGTTTTTATGGATGAAAGTGCATTTGATAAAATCAGGGAAAGGTTAAAGGAGATACTTGAAAATGAGTAAGAGAATTATCTGTATTGATGAAACAGGAAAGTTTGAGGGCAGGGAGGAAAAGGCAAAGTTCCTTGGCGGCTGTACATTTATCGGCGAGAGAATCGGACAGGAGGAAGCCAATCTGGAAAAGATGTTTCAGGAAGTCTGCGATAATATCAGCAAAAAATTTTCGGGGGAATTTCCGAAAGGGACGCGGATGGTCTATCCTTACAGTTTTCATATGTCGGCTTTGAAGCTTTATGACTGCAATGACAAAGAAGTGATTTTGAACCAGAGGGAACTTCTTGCAAAAGTTAAAAATGAAATTTTAAAGCAGGTGAAGAGCTATCTGATTCAGCATAAAAATGAATACCGTTTATTTGCCTTTATTGACCCAAAACAGAATATCGGGAGTTATGAGGCGAATGAAAGGACAAACAATATCGATATTGTCGATTTTCATAATCCGGGGGTTTTATATGAACGGCTGATTACACTTCTTGTGTATAATTTTACCTTTTATTCATTTAATGAGGACGTAGATAAAAATATATTTAAAATAGCCTCCAGAACACCAACGGTGATTGCTGCGGATTTGAGCGATGAACAGCGTCAGGCCATAAAAAATCTGAATGACATATGGGTCGACGGCAATAATAAAATGCATTTGACGGCAACAAATATTAACACCTTTAAATCGGCTTTGGCCGTGAAATATTTTGAAGGGAACGCCATTAATAACCGGGCTGTAAATGATATTGAGCTGGAATGTAAAAGCCTGAATTATACGGCCAATAATTCAAAAAGTATCTCGCCGTTTTATTATCTGGCGGATATTATCTGTTATTATATTCAGCGTTATCTCTATCAGAAGGTCGGCTATGACGCCTTTGCGCTGGATGGAGATATTCTGCAAAAGGTCAGCCGGGATATGCCGGTGCCGATTGATTTTTGGGTTTATGACGAGGTGGACAGTCTGTTTAAAAAGATGATAGAGTCCTATGAGGAAGGCCGTCTGGCGGAGTGCTTTGCATATCGATATGACATTGAATACAGCGCCAGTCCCTTCAGCGCTTACTATATGGATACCTGGGTACAGCGTTTTGACCGCCGGGCTGCCGGTGACTATACAGGCAAACTGGATAATAAGAGTGATTCCGAAAAGAGGGCTCTGGCGGACAAACGGAAGGATTTCAGCCGGAATATGGATTATTATATTGCGGATGCCGAGGCCTATATGCGAAACGAGGCCTTGTACGGGAAGGGCATGTATATCATCAACCATTTGATGCAGATAGTGTCCCAGGGAAATTATAAGCTGACAAAGCGTCAGGCTTATTTGATAAATGATTTCAGCCTTCGGTATTATAATCATCAGGGCAGCATAGAAAAATCGAGAAAATATTTCCGGCGGCTGGTGGAATTGAAAAATGCGGTGAATATTGAGGAATTTGAATCCTCTTTGAACCGGGCGGCTCAGATTTATTTTAACCAGTTTGAGTATGGGCCGTTGGTGGATATTTATGAAATATTGCTCCAGGATGCGGAAAATGTGAAGGAGGCCTATCGGGCTCAGATGGCGTCGATGAATGAGATTATCGCAGAGTATTTTTCGGATGGAGAAGGGGCAGCGGATGCCGCTGAGAGTCAGAGCGGTTTGGAGTGGCTTGGGAAAATGTACAGCTCTCTCGGACAGGCCTACGCTTTTTCGGAGCGGTATGAGGACGCAGAGCAGTGTTTCAGGAAGGCCATCGGCGAATTTAACACGGAGTCTAATAAAATGCGGACTCTGGGATACCAGCTTCATGCCTATATTTCATCCGGGGAGAAGGCATTGTATTTGCAGGAGAGCCCTGTCTATTTTCAGTCGGATAATCCGGGAGTGCAGATGTCTGAATTGATGAAAAGCGATATCTGTGGTTTAGTCCGTTATAACCTTTTTGTATGGCTCAAGGGTGCGTGGACATTTGAGTTATATAAAGCGACGGCGTACAGGGAGGCCGTCCGTATGCTTGTTAAAAAAATCCGGGAAGTTTTTAAAACAAATTCGGAGGACTTTTTCCAGCATCCATGGGCGCTGATATTTAAGTACCTCTATTGGATCTGCCGGGAGACAAAGGCATTGAAGGACCATGCGGATTTCTTCAAGTCGTTATGCTTTGAACCGGCAGAGCAGGATGAGGAAACGGTGAAAGTGATTAAGCTCTTTAACCGGTATCAGGTTGGCGAGGCCGACGAGGCTCAGGCGGTGATTGGCGAAAAAGCCTATGACAGTGAAGCTTTAAAAGAAAAAATCACATATATGTATATATAAAATTTACGGGGTGAGCGGGAAAATGGCGGAAGATAAAGGTTTGGTTGTCAATATTGTGCTGGTGGGTTCGAATCCCATGCCCTGTTATGTGCAGGCGGCGTATCTGATGGATGAAAGCAGACAGGAGGCGGAGGCGCTTCCTGTACCGGATGTTCATATTTTGGCCCATACGAAGGACACGGCGGAGTATATGGAAACCACCCGGGGCATATTGATGGATAAATGCGGGCTGAGAGAAGACGTATTATCGGGTTTGCAGTTTGACAGCGAGGGACGGCAGGAAGATATTCAGCGGAAAATCGAAGATGTATTAAATGAAAAATATCAGGAAAAGCCAATACATAAAGTGATACTCAATAACACCGGCGGCACAAAGGCTATGACGACCTATGCAACGATGGCGGTGCGGGAATGGTGCCGGGAAAAATCAACGCCGCTGGTGGAATGTTATCTGGATGATGCTTCAAAAAAGTTAAATTGTGTCCGCCTTGGCAATGGTGAAAGCGGATGGGGCCTCCGGGGGTATGCATTTTATCCGGAGGAGAAAAATCTGAATTATTTTGTTCATTTATCGGTGGAGGAAATCGGCCGTCTTTATGGCTATGAAAAGTGCGGAAATAAAAACGGCGCTTTATTTGTCCGGCCTCTTGGGCAGGAACCTGCGGACCGGGAGGCAAGAGAGGCTTTTGAGGCTGCTTTGAAGGCGGCTGCAAAACGAATATTTTCCGATGAAGATTTCATGAAAAAATATTTAAAGCTTTTTGCACGGTTGATTTACATAAATAATTTTAAGAACATTGCCGCGGAAATTTGCACGGCGGAAAAGGAATTTTCTTATGAAATTCCCTGCTCTCCGAAAAATATTCTGAAGCTTTTTGATGCGGAAGAGGAAAAGGGCTGGTTCCATTATGATGATAAACAGGGATTTGTTGCGGCCACGCCGGAGGGGGAGTGCTGGACGAATTTATTTCATAAGATGGAGCCATTGTCAAAAAAGAAAAAAATGAAAGATAAATTTCCGGAGTATTTGACAATGTATCGGAAAGACTGGTTTGAACAGTATATTTACATGGCGGTCCGGGATGCGGTTGAGGAGGCGCAGAAATGCGCCGGGACGTTGCCGGAAATTGATTTGGCGTGGTCTCTTGAGGTGAAAAAGGAGAGCGGCGATAAGGGGTTTGAATTGGATATTGTGATGTCGGTGGGCTATGAATTAAAGGTGCTTTCTCTGACAATTGATAATGATTCCCTGATGGCCGAGCACAAGTTTTTTGAGGCGGTTTTCCGGGGAGAAATTCTGGGCGGAACTCATAGCCAGATTATTGCGGTCAACTGGGCCGAAAACAGGGATGAATTAAAGAAGGGGTTAAGCTCCTTCAGCGGTGAACAGTATCATCATATCGAGATATGGGGAAAAGAAGAAGTGTCGGATTATGATAAACTGAAAGAACATGTGAAAAAACTGATGAAAACAGAAGCAGCCGATATCTGCGGGGAGGAAGCAATATGAACAAAGAAAAGGAATGGCTGAATATCATATTGGTAGGTTCAAATCCAATGCCCTGCTATGTGCAGGCGGCCCATTTGATGGATAAAGCCGGATGGACAGAGGAGGAAAAAGAAAGCCTTTTTGTTCCGAACCGGCATTTGCTGATTCACACGAAGGAAACAGCCATTTATCAAGAACGGATCTGTTCCGCACTGAAAAGTCTGATATCGGAGAATCATTTTCGGCAATGTGAAATTGAATCGGTATGCCTGCAGACGGCCGATGGCGGAAGCGGAGGGGAAGTTTCCCAGTATGTTGTTGAACAGAAAATAAAAGAGATACTGGAAACAAAGAATCCGGAGGGCGTTATTCTGAATAATACGGGCGGCACGAAGGTAATGACGACCTATGCGGCGATTGCCCTGAGAAAATGGTGCAGCAAAAACCATAGGCCGGGGGCGGAGTGCTATCTGTCTGAGGGCAGAATGAATTGTTTTCTTTTTAATGAGCAGTATGGGAAAAAATATCTGGAGTTCCCAATAGCCAATGTGTCTCTGGCGGTAAAGGATATTGTTCGTTTGCACGGAATGGAGATTTGTGAAGATAAATCAGAAAATGAATTGACAAAAGAATTGCTTGAGGATGAGGACTTTTGCCGCCGGATAAAGAGAATTGCGGCCAGAATATTTTCAGGTTCAGATTCAGATATCTTTAGTGGGGAATATTTGCGTTTAAAAGCCTTTTTGACGGATATGTGCAATTCGGAGTATGCCTCATATTTTAAATCGCTGACGTATAAGAATGGATTAGATAATAATGGTGCTGATAGTAATATCGGGGAAAGCTGCGAGTTTATTTCCCCGGATAAGGCCCGGCGTTTTGAACAGTATACGGCCCTTCTTGAACAGTATAATAAGAAGAATCGGTGGTTATGCTTTGATGCGGCTGAAGACCGTTTTAAATCGGAAGGCGAAGACGGCGGCAGCGACATGTCGGACCTGCTTAATCAGGCACGGGCAAAAGGGCTTGACTGTTGGAAACTCTTTATGGAGGACTGGTTTTATTATTATATTTGTTGTGCAGTCAGGGAGGCGTTTTCTGCCCTTCGAAAAGACTATGAAGCAATTTTTCCGGCAGAGTCGAAATTCGGAGCGGATATCATGTACCGCCCTTGGGTTGAGGACGACAATGGCGGGCGGCAGTTTGATATCCTTTTCTCTACAGGCTATCAATTGACGGTTCTCTCGATTACCGGGGGAGAACAGGGCGGCAGTGTCAAGATGAATTTTTTTGAGGCGTTGTACCAAAGTGAAAAAATCGGCGGCAGCCGGAGCAGGGTTGTATTAATTAGTCGTTTCACGAATCGGAATACGCAAAAAACCTATGAGAAAGAATTCGAGGCATTCCGGAAGGATTTGGATTCTTTTGTGTCGAAGCAGTATCATCAGGCAGCCATATTCGGACAGGAAGAAGTTAAAGATTATGGACGATTGGTGGAGGCGCTTACGGAGGATATGAAAAAATGAAATACATTTTGACATTTTACAGCCAGGAACCGGTGATGGTCCCGGCAAGCTATAACAAGATATTGCAGGCAGCCCTGTTGTCCTGGCTTGGAAACCGGGGTTATGCATCGTTTCTTCATGACAGGGGGTATCAGAGGGATAAGCGTTCCTTTAAGCTGTACACATTTTCAGAGATGATGGGCGAGAGCTTTTATCATAGGGAAAAAAGAAAAAGAATTTTCACCGGCCCGGTGCAGATATGTCTGACCTTTTATTCCGATGAGGGACACCAGGTTATTGCTGAGGCTGTGGAAAGACGGCAGCTCCTCCGGCTGGGGAACAATTACCTTCAATTAGTGGACTGCCGGATGGTTATGGAAGAATATCGAAATTGCGTTGTGGAAACCTTATCCCCGGTAACGATTCATTCCACCCTGACAACCGGGGACGGAAGAAAAAAGACTTATTTTTACAGCCCGACAGAAAAAGATTTCTCCGGCATGCTCAGGGATAACCTTTTAAGAAAATATAAGGCCTATTACGGTGTGGAGCCGGAAAATACGGATTTCAAAATTCTGCCGGATACCTCCGACCGTCTTCGGGAGATAAAAACCTATTACAGCGGCTTTCAAATCCGGGCCTGGAAGGGCAGATTTAAACTGTATGGCTCTGCCGAGATGCTCGAATTGGCGCTGCTGTCCGGAATCGGGGCGAGAAACAGTATTGGATTCGGGTGCATTATTCAGAAAGAGATGCTGTAGAATAGTACGAGGCTGTGGAGAATTTCTCCACAGCCTCGGTGTTTTTGAATCTTTAGAATCGGAAATCCCGTTTTCCTTCGGCTATATCTTTTAAATGTTCTCGGGTGATTTCGCGGACTTTGTCGCTGGCCACATTTGCCAGCTCTTTTTCAATCAGCTTTTCGCCGTTTTTGCGGGTTTCCTCGGAGGCATAATCCATCAGGTATTCCTTGAGGGTCATTAAGGCGTTTGGCTGGCAGCAGTTGGAAATCTGTCCCGCTTTTAAGAGGGACATGAAGCGGTCGCCGGTGCGGCCTTCCCGGTAGCAGGCGGTACAGAAGCTAGGGATGAAGCCCATTTCCAGCAGCCAGTTGATAACCTCGTCAAGGCTGCGGCGGTCAGTGACATCGAACTGGGCGGAATTTTCTTCTTCCGGTTCCGGCTCCACATAGCCGCCGACGCTGGTGCGGGAGCCGCCGCTGATCTGGGATACGCCGAGCTGGAGTACCTTTTCGCGTACTTTTTGTGATTCCCGGGTTGAAATAATCATGCCCGTGTATGGAACAGCGATACGAATTAAGGCAACGATTTTCTCAAAAATGTCATCCGGGATGGCATTGGAGAAGTCGTTGACATCGATATCATCTGCAGGGCAGACGCGAGGCACACTGATGGTGTGCGGTCCAACGCCCTGAGCCGCTTCCAGATGTTCGGCGTGCATGAGAAGGCCGACAAAATCATAGCGGTACATGTTAAGGCCGAAAAGAACGCCGATACCCACATCGTCGATGCCGCCCTCCATAGCCCGGTCCATAGCTTCGGTGTGATAAGCGTAATTGCTCTTAGGGCCGGTTGGATGGAGTTCTTCATAACTCTTTTTATTATAGGTTTCCTGGAACAGGATATAAGTTCCGATACCTGCTTCTTTTAATTTGCGGTAGTTTTCCACAGTTGTGGCTGCAATATTAACATTGACACGGCGGATAGCGCCGTTTTTGTGTTTAATGCCGTAAATTGTATGAATACATTCAAGAATATATTCAATCGGATTGTTGACCGGGTCCTCTCCGGCTTCCAGGGCCAGACGCTTGTGGCCCATATCCTGGAGAGCTATAACCTCCTGTCGGATTTCCTCCTGGGTCAGCTTTTTCCGGGCAATATGTTTATTTTTTGCGTGATACGGACAGTAGGTACAGCCGTTGACACAGTAGTTGGACAGATAAAGCGGCGCGAACATAACGATTCGATTGCCGTAGAAGCGGTCCTTAATTTTTTTTGCCAGATGGAACATTTTTTCAATCTCATCCGGCATATCACATTCCAGAAGAACGGCGGCCTCACGATGGCTGATGCCTTTCATCTCTTCTGCTTTTTTTAAGATTTCATCAATGAGTTCACGATTGTTTTTGTTTTCCTGGGCATATCTGAGGCAGTCCAGAATTTCTTCGTCATTAATAAATTCTTCTGCCTTGAGTGATTTTACGTCATACATAAATTTCGTCTCCTTTTTTCATACTTTCGAATAAACAGTTTTGGTACTTACATCGGGAATCATGCCTAATTTGCCGGACAGCGCGCTGATGATATTCTGCGGCGCATCAATGACAATGCTAATAATAGATAATTCCCGTTTTGGATAAGGAATTCCCATGCGCCCGAGTATGTAGGGGGAATATTCGTGCAGAATATTATTGATTCGAGGCGCGGCCTCCGGGTTCTCAACAATGATGCCGATGACGGCGATACGTGTATCCATAAATCCTCCATTTATAAACGGTTTTTATACCAAAAAACCCTGTCCGCAAAAACTGCTGGACAGGGTAAGGGTATATATCTTACTGTAAGTTATCCTTATCTTCACTTTCGGGCGTACCCTAAGGTTCAGCAGGGGTTATAAAATTTGCCGAATGGTTTGCCGAAAGACGTATCTCGCGGCGCACCTTTTTATTCAGTATATGAGATTCTTTTTCAAAAGTCAATTATTATTGTGCCGATTGTAAAAGACTTTTCTTTGTGGTATCATATAGAAGAAAAGTGAAGAAATGCAGGTGAAGACATGGTAGAATTGGATTTGGAGAGAAAACATGCCGAGGATATGCAGAGGATACGGGAATTTCGCCTGCTGGATGATGATTTTATGAGCAAGGTTTTTGAGGATAAAAAGTGCGCCCGTTTTCTACTGCAGATTATTTTAGACAGAAAAGATTTGGATGTCAGGGAAGTACATGTACAGTATGATATAAAGAATTTGCAAGGACGTTCTATCCGGTTGGATATTATGGCAATGGATGAAAATGGACGTGTTTACAATATTGAAATTCAAAGGAGCAATAGAGGAACAAACATAAAGAGAGCCAGATATAATAGTAGTTTGCTAGATGCAAATATAACGGAGCCGGGAGATAATTATGAGAAGCTAGCGGAAACTTATGTTATTTTTATTACAGAAAATGATGTGTTGAAGGCTGGATTACCTATTTATCACATTGACCGGATAATTAAGGAAACAGGAGTAGTATTTGGTGACGAAGCTCATATCATATATGTGAATTCCCAGATAAAGGATGAAACGGAACTTGGTAAATTAATGTTTGATTTTTCTTGCACGGATGCGAAAGACATGCATTATAAAATTTTAGCTGAAAGAGTGCGTTATTTCAAAGAAGATGTGAAAGGAGTGGAAGTTATGTGCAAAGCTATGGAAGATATGCGAAAAGAAGCTGCTGCTGAGCAGAATATCATTACTCTGCTTGAAACACTTCGTAATCTCATGAAAAATTTAGGGTTGACGGCAGAACAGGCAATGACAGCCATGGGTGTTTCTGATACAGAAAAAGGAATTCTTATCAAAAAGATTTAAGACAGGTAGTTAGAAACTATGGAAGAAATTTTAAATGCATATAAATTTACAGCAGAGAAATATATTGAAGATGACGGCTCGGTTACTTTATCTTTAAATGGGATAGACCTGGTTGAAAATGGGGAGGATGAACAAAAGGCAAAGATAGCTTTGGGCAAAGCTATTTTTGAATATTCTGCAGATTATTATAATGATTATGCTTTTTACTCCCATAGTCCAAATAGAAAAGGACACATTCCATATATCTTTAAAGCATTATTAATGGACAGTCCGGAACGGATAGGAGAGAGTATTTTAATAACCACATATAAAAAATAAGACAGGCAATTCAGGGAAAGGTTATCTCCGAATTGCCTGCCTTATTTTTTAAATAGAAATCTCACCCGCCCCCTTCGACTGCTTCTAAAAGCCGGATGGCGCGGCTGTATTTTTCCAGCCGCCGGGCTGTTTTTTCATCGATGGAATCCAGCCGGGTTGCATCGGAATTATGACGCAGGTCGGCCAGCTTAACCTTGCGGGCCAGCGGGCAGGTGGAAAGCCGTGAAATGTAATCCATGTATTCCTCAGCCGGATTATGTGTCAAAAGGGTCAGGGCTGTCAGTATATCCTCATGAAATCCCTCGCGGGCCAGATCATCAATAGTGATATTCGTGTCCTCCGCGACATCATGAAGCAATGCTGTAATAACGGAGTTTTCATCGGACATACTTTCCGCCAGATGTATCGGGTGGTAGATATAGGGAATTCCCGTTTTATCTACCTGTCCGGCATGGGCGTCATAGGCAATCTTCATGGCCTTCCGGGTCATAGGCGTATAAATCATGGATTAATCCTCTTTTCGGTTAGCCCAGATTTTCTGTGCCAGTTTTGGAACAGAAAACTTATCTGCAGGACGGAAACGGCGGCCATTCAGGAAAACGCCTTTGATTTTCGTTGTCTTAATCTCTTCCTTCGGAATGGAAAGGATATCCTTGTCCAGCACGAGGAAGTTGGCTTTTTTGCCCGGCGTCAGACTTCCATAGTAATTATCGTCAAAGGCGCTGCGGGCCGGCCAGATGGTATAGGTTTTTAAAGCTTCCATCGGTGTCAGGGCCTGTTCCGGGTTTGGATGGTTGCAGCAAATGTGAATTCCCTCGATTGGATCCGGGATGGTGCAAGGGGCATCACTGCCGGAAGTGACGAGGAGACCGGCATCAATCATATCCCGAAGCGGAAGAATCTGTTTTGCCCGTTCGCCGAGAATAGATTCCAGATAAGCTTCCGGCTCCTGCGGCCAGTCCAAAAAGGCCGGCTGTACGGCGATGGTAATGCCAAGCTCCGCTGCTTTTTTAATGGCTTCAACATTCATCAAATCGCCGTGGATTAAAATGTGCCGCGCATCTTTTCGCGGATAATCCTTTAATGCGGCTTCATAGGCGTTCAAAGCCTGCTCTACGGCCGCGTCGCCGATGGCGTGCATCGTAATCTGCAGTCCGGCCCGGTTGGCCTTAATGCAGAAATCATTGACTTCTTCCTGAGTATAGGCCAGGAATCCTTTATTTTCCGGGTTATTTGTGTAGCCTTCGGACAGCGCCGCATCCTCTGAGCCGAAACAGCCGTCCAATGCCAGAGAGAAGCAGCCGCCGATGTGGGTCATTTTGCGCTTCACAACTTTATCCACATCCATTGTTTGGAAAAAGACGGTAAATTTCTGCGGGAGCGCCCGGCGGACAATGTTTATTGTGTCAATATCGATGTCATTTTTGTAGCCGACGCCTTCAACGGTATGAATATAGCCAATCCCCTTTTCAGCGAGGGCTTCTGCAGCATCCTGCATACCCTGGAGCAGGGTGAACGGAGAAATTTTTTGTGTAATAAAATTGACACCTTTGTAAAATGCGTTTTGATAGAGCCATCCGGTGTTGGAATCAAAGCCCGGGTCAGCAAGAACGTCCAGCGGGAAAAGGTCGATCAGGGCCGAGTTGGCCACTGCGGCATGACCGTCATATTTTACGATTAATAACGGCAAATCGGTCATAGCGTCCAAATCTTTTGTTTCAGGCAGACGTTTCTCGGCGACTGTATGGGCGCTGCATCCGTAGGCCGGCAAAAATTTGGCCTTTGGATGGGCATCTGTCCATGCACGAAGCATTTCACCCATCTCTTCAAAATTTTTAGCATCACGGACATCAACGGTTGTGCGGAAGAGGGCAAAACTTTCAAAGTGCATATGGGTATCTGAGAAAGCCGGGACAACAGTGTATCCGTGCATATCGATGGCCGGACATTCGGCATATTCCTCCGGAACAGTGTCGCCGGTATAGATAATTTTATCCCGGTCAATGACCATAACTGAAAAACAGCGATTTTCATCATCGCAGGAAATAAAATGACCATTGGTTAAAATTTTCATAAAATTTCCCTCCTTATATAATATAAATTGGTTATTTTTATTATACTCCAAAAAAGTGTTGGGGAAAAGACATACTTTTCATTGACAATTCTTGGGTTTAGGTATTACAATAAACCGTAAATTAGAAGGAGGAATAAAAACATGAAAAAGATGACAAAAGTAATGAGCATGGCATTAGCCGCTTCTTTAGTCGTTGCTTCTTTGACAGCCTGCGGCGGTGAGAAAAAAGAAGAAACAAAAGCAGCAGAGACAACAGCAGCCGGCGAAACAGCAGCTGAAGGCGAAACAACAGCAGCGGCAGATGGCGAAGTATTCCTGATTGGCGGTATCGGACCTCTGACAGGCGATGCTGCTTCCTATGGAAATTCTGTAAAACAGGGCGCTGAGATTGCTATTGAAGAAATCAATGCGGCAGGCGGCGTTAAAGTTGGCGATAAGACTTACACATTGGATATGACTTTCGCTGATGATGAAGCAACTGAAGATAAAGCCATTCAGGCTTACAACTCTGTTATGGACGACGGCGCTCAGGCGATTCTCGGCTGTGTAACAAGCGGCGCTTGTATCGCTATCACAGATTTGACAGCAGAAGATGGTATTCTTCAGATTACGCCATCCGGTTCCGCTATCGACTGTACAAAGAATGACAATGCTTTCCGTATTTGCTTCACTGATCCGGCTCAGGGTGTCACAATGGCAGGTTTAGCAGCAGAAACACTTGGTTACAAGAAAGTTGCTGTTATTTATGACAGCGCATCCGACTACAGCATGGGTATCAAAGAAGCATTTGAAGAAGAATTCGCAGCTAAAGGCGGCGAAATCGTTGCAAGTGAAGCTTTCACAGGCGGAGATGTTGACTTTAATACACAGTTAACAACAATCAAAGGTACAGATGCAGAAGCTATCTTTGTTCCTGCTTACTATCAGGAAGCAACATACATCACAAAACAGGCTAAGGATATGGGTATGGAACTTCCATTCCTCGGCAGTGACGGATGGGACGGCGTTCTCGGCACAGTTACAGATACAGCAACCGTTGAAGGCGCTATCTTCTTAAGCCCATTCTTCGCAGCAGACCCATCTGAAAACGTAGCGGCATTTGTAAAATCCTATGAAGAAGCTTACAGTGCAACGCCTGACCAGTTTGCAGCAGATGCTTATGATACAGTTTATACAATCAAAGCAGCTATGGAGCAGGCCGGTTCCATCGAAAGCGCTGACTTAATTGCAGCTATGACAGAAATCACAGTTGATGGTCTGACAGGTGATGGTATCACATGGACAGCAGAAGGTGAACCGAATAAAGGAAGCAAGTTCATCCAGATTATCGATGGTGCTTATACTTTATATGAATAATTTTATCTGACAGGTTTATGTCGGATTAGTTGGAGACGCCGATGTCCCGCCTATGGGATGTTGGCGTTTTCTTTTCATGAATGAGGGCTTTTGGTATTTTTCGTGTTTTCCTGACAAAAAATGGATTTTTCCACATTAATCCTTGCAAGCAAGAAAGTATTATATTAAAATATATAGTTAAGTTCGGTAATACAAAACATAGAAAGGTGGAGGGTAATGAGTCTGATTAATAATCTTGTGGAACAGTTAATCAACGGACTGAGGACAGGGAGTATTTATGCCCTGATTGCCCTGGGGTATACCATGGTATATGGTATTGCAAAGATGATTAACTTTGCTCATGGAGACATCATTATGGTAGGTGCATACGCACTTTATGTATTTGCAGCGTTATTGGGGCTTCCGGTGCCGGTATGTATTTTATTGACCATTATTGTCTGTGCGGTTCTCGGAATAACGGTTGAACGTATTGCGTATAAACCGCTGCGTAACGCGCCGTCGCTGGCCGTATTGATTACGGCGATTGGCGTCAGTTACTTTTTGCAAAATGTTGCTTTGATCATATTTAAGGCAACGCCGATTCCTTTTGGGTCGGTTATCAAGGTGCCGTCGGTAAAAATCGGTGGTATTCACATTTCAGGAATTACAATTGTTACATTAATTGTAACGGTAATTGCCATGGTGATTTTGACCTGGTTTATCAATAAAACAAAGGCCGGAAGCGCTATGAGAGCCGTATCTGAGGATAAGGGTGCGGCGGCCCTGATGGGAATCAATGTAAATAAAACGATTTCCATGACTTTTGCGATTGGTTCGGCCTTAGCGGCTGTGGCAGGTATTCTGTTTATCTGCCAGTATGAATCTTTGTCCCCGACTTTGGGCGCTTTGCCGGGAATTAAAGCTTTCGTTGCGGCGGTTCTCGGAGGAATCGGAAGTATTCCGGGAGCAATGCTTGGAGGAATTGTACTTGGAATCATTGAAAGTTTAGCCAAAGCGTATATTTCCACCCAGCTCGCGGATGCCATTGTTTTCGGTGTGCTTGTTATCGTCTTATTGGTGAGACCATCCGGTTTACTTGGTAAGATGAAAGCAGAGAAAGTGTAGGTGGCTGTCGTGAATAAAAAAATTAATAAATCAGTAATTATGAATATTATTATAACGGTTATCGTTTATGGTATCGTTATGGCTTTGATTTACGGCGGATTTCTTGGGCGTCAGGCTATGTCCATTATTATTCCCTGCTGTATCAATGTTATGCTGGCCGTATCTCTTTGCCTGCTTGTCGGTTTCCTCGGCGAACTGACATTGGGACATGCGGGCTTTATGTCCATTGGCGCTTATGCCGGTGCGTTGACAACAAATGCGCTGGAACTTCCGCCGATGCTTGAGCTTTTCATCGGCCTGCTTGTCGGCGGGGCTGTGGCCGCGCTGTTCAGTTTGATTATCGGTCTCCCGGTACTGCGTTTGAAAGGCGATTATCTGGCAATTGTAACCCTGGGCTTTGGTGAGATTATCAAATCTGTAATCAACTCCCTGAAGTTTACGGGCGGCGCCAAAGGTCTTTCCGGTATCGGAGCTTACAGCAATTATAAAAACTTTACATTTGTTTATATCTTTGTCCTGCTGACAATTGTTGTCATTTCCAACCTGGTAAAATCCAGACATGGCCGTGCAATCTGCGCGGTGCGTGATAATTATATTGCGGCGGAAGCAGTAGGTATTAAGGTCAGCAAGGCAAAAACAATGGCGTTCGTCATTTCCGGTTTCTTTGCCGGTATGGCCGGTGTGTTCTATGCACATAATGTTGGTATTTTAAAGCCGGTAAATTTCGACTACAATAAGTCGATTGAGATTCTTGTTATGGTTGTACTCGGCGGTATGGGCAACATTAAAGGCGCAATTGTTGCGGCGGTTATTTTGACAGCCCTTCCGGAAGTACTGCGAGGCGCTGCGGATTTCCGTATGTTGTTGTATGCGATTGTATTGATCGCAATGATGATTTTCAACAATTCAAAATTCCGTATGGCGATGATTGAAAAACGGAATCTTAAAAAGGCAATGAGTATTCAGAAGGAGGGCGAATAGAATGGCTTTACTGGAAGTGAAAAATCTTGGAATCTCCTTCGGAGGCCTGCGGGCCGTAGATGATTTGAATATGAGTATTGAGCAGGGCAGCCTGGTCGGCCTGATCGGTCCGAATGGTGCAGGTAAGACGACGGCCTTTAACCTTTTGACCGGCGTATATGCGCCGAGTGAGGGGATTATCGAGCTGGACGGCGAAAATCTGGTCGGCAAGACGCCGACAGAAATCTGCAAGTCGGGCATTGCGAGAACATTCCAGAATATTCGGCTCTTTTCAAAAATGACCGTATTGGACAATGTTAAAGTAGCGCTTTTTAATCATGTACAGTACAGTCTGGCCGAAAGCTTTTTCCATTTTGGAAGTTATTCAAAAAAGGAGAAAGAGATGGATGAGCGGGCAATCGAAATATTGAAAGTATTCGATTTGGACGGTTATGCCGATGTGCTGGCGTCGAATCTGCCTTATGGAAAGCAGAGAAAGCTGGAAATTGCCCGTGCGCTGGCAACTGAACCGAAGCTGTTGCTTCTGGATGAACCGGCGGCCGGTATGAACCCGAATGAAACCCAGGAACTGATGGACACCATTCAGTTGATTCGTAATAAATTCCATATTACAATTCTTCTGATTGAACATGATATGAAGCTGGTATCCGGCATCTGTGAGTATCTCTACGTGCTGAACTTTGGTATGGAGCTGGCTCATGGAGAACCAAAGGTTGTGTTAAATGACCCGAAGGTTATCACGGCATATCTGGGCGAGTAGGAGGGCAGTACCATGGCAATGTTAAAAGTAACAGATTTAAAAGTATATTACGGAGTTATTCAGGCGATTAAGGGAATTTCCTTCGAGGTAAATGAAGGAGAAGTTATCGCCCTGATTGGCGCCAATGGTGCAGGAAAGACGACAATTCTTCATACAATTACAGGCCTGGTGGAAGCAAAGTCGGGAACCGTTGAATTTGAAGGCACGAATATTACGAAAATGCCGGGGCATAAGATTGTTACATTGGGAATGGCCCATGTGCCGGAAGGACGCCGGGTATTTTCTGAGTTGACGGTTTTGGAGAACCTGAGAATGGGCGCTTATACCCGGAAGGATAAAAATGAAGTAGAAAAATCCCTGAAGATGGTCTATGAGCGTTTCCCGCGATTGGAGGAACGTAAGAATCAGCTGGCAGGAACCTTATCCGGCGGCGAACAGCAGATGCTGGCTATGGGCCGGGCGCTGATGTCCCATCCGAAGATTATCCTGATGGATGAACCGTCCATGGGATTGTCTCCGATTTTTGTTAATGAAATTTTTGATATTATCAAAGAGGTCAGCGCCGGCGGAACGACGGTTCTTCTGGTTGAGCAGAATGCTAAAAAAGCCCTGAGCATTGCAGACAGAGCTTATGTATTGGAAACAGGTAAGATTGTTCTTGAGGGTGATGCGAAGGAACTGATGAATGATGAATCGGTGAAGAAGGCATACCTGGGTGAATAGGAGGGGTTCACATGAGTCATACAGTTATTACCATTGCACGACAGTATGGAAGCGGCGGTAAAACCATCGGTAAAATGCTGGCGGAAGATGTGGGAATTCATTTTTACAATCGGGAAATCATTCGGCTGGCTTCGGATGAGAGCGGAATTAATGAACGCTTATTCGGCGCGGCAGACGAACAGCCAAAATCCGGAATATTGGGCCGTATTGCCAAAAAGGTGTATACGGGGGAAGTGCTTCCGCCGGACAGCGATGATTTTGTTTCAACAGATAATTTATTTAATTATCAGGCAAAGATTATCAAGCAGCTCGCAGAAGAGGAATCCTGTGTCATTATCGGACGGTGTGCCGATTATGTGCTGAAGGATTATGACCACGTTATCAGCGTTTTTATCCATGCCCCTGCGGATTTCTGCTTTGAGCAGGCAATGGCAAAAAACAGCAAGACAGAGGATGAAATGCGAAAGTTCATCCAGAAAAAAGATAAATACCGGGGAGATTACTATAAATATCATACCGGCCAGGAATGGTACGATGCCCGGAATTATCATCTGTGCCTGGACAGCAGCAAACTCGGTTTCGAGGGCTGTGTGGAAGCCATTAAGGCTTACGCAAAGGTAAGGGGATTGGAAATGAAATAAACAGGAAATAAAAAAATCTCAGGAAAAACCTGCGGCATTTGAAGCCAGGAGCCGGTTTTCCTGAGATTTTTTTAGGATAACAATCGTCATAAATTTCAATAGATTCTGAAATTTTTATGAACTTCAGGCCTTCGGTTGAAATGTCTTATCAAACGTTTTATAATTGAAATATTAACATGAGGCAGGAGGCGAATCCATGGAGGCTTATGTAAAGCTGGAAAATGTGACGAAAATCTATCGCATGGGAGAGATTGAAATTCATGCGGCGGACGGTATAGATTTTGAGATTATGAAGGGTGAGTTTGTTGTTATTGTTGGCCCGAGCGGGGCCGGGAAGACAACGGTTTTAAATGTTTTGGGCGGTATGGATACGGCGACAACCGGGTCCATCTGGGTGGATGGAAAAGATATTTCCAAATATCATGCGAGACAGCTTACGGAATACCGAAGAGATGACATTGGTTTTGTATTTCAGTTTTATAATCTGATTTCAAATCTGACGGCCCTTGAAAATGTGGAGCTGGCCCTGCAGATTTGCCGGGACCCTCTGGGGGCGCGAAGTGTTTTAAAGGATGTTGGTTTGGGGGACCGTATGAAGAATTTCCCTGCCCAGTTATCCGGCGGTGAGCAGCAGCGAGTGTCCATAGCGCGGGCCTTGGCGAAGAATCCGAAATTACTTCTCTGTGATGAGCCGACCGGTGCATTGGATTATAATACAGGAAAGTCTATTTTAAAATTGCTGCAGGACATGTGTCGGGAGAAGGGGATGACAGTTATCGTTATTACCCACAATTCGGCAATCGCGCCGATGGCCGACCGGGTCATTAAGATTAAGAACGGTAAAGTATCCGGTATCACCGTTAATGAGAATCCGGTATCTGTGGAAACTATAGAATGGTAGTGGGGAGCGCTTATGAAAAAGAAGGCATTGGCGAAGGATTTCCGGATGGAGATTCGGAATAGCCTGAATCGATTTTTATCAATATTTTTTATCGTTGCGCTTGGCGTCGCCTTTTTTGCAGGAATCCGGGCTTCTGAGCCGGACATGCGGTATTCGGGAGATGCCTATTTTGACGCGCACAATATGATGGACATGAAGATTTTGAGTACCCTGGGATTGACGGAGGATGACATCAAGGCAATCGGGGCCGTTGAAGGTGTGGAAAAGGTTGAACCGGGATATATGATTGACGTCCTTGCCTTAATGGGCGAGAGTGAACGGGTGCTTCATGTGGAATCCCTGCCGGAAACGATGAATCAGGTTGATGTGGATGAAGGCCGTTTGCCGGAGAAAAAGGGCGAATGTGTTGTTGATATGGATATGGCGGCGTCCTATGATATTAAAGTTGGGGATACTCTGTCATTTACATCGGGAACAGATAAGGAGCTGTCTGAAAATCTGGCAGTGGATACATATACGGTGGTTGGCACCTGTTCCAGCCCGGTATACATATCTTTTAGCCGGGGAAGTACCAATATCGGCAGCGGTGAAATCGATATGTTTGTCTATGTGACAGAGGACAGCTTTGACCAGGAAGTTTACTCTCAGGCCTATGTGACGGTTGAAGGCGCGAGGGATGCAATGGCCTTCACGGACAGCTATAGGGAAATCGTTGATGAAGTAAAGGAAAATGTGGAAAATATTTCGGATGTTCGCTGTGATATCCGTTATGCAGAGATTATGGACGAAGCCAATGAAAAAATTGCGGAGGCCGAGTCCGAACTGAAAGAAGCCAAGGAAGAAGCCGAATCCGAACTGGCCGAAGCGGAGCAGGAGTTAAAAGACGGCGAAGCGGAACTGGCTGACGGGAAAGCGGAACTGGCATCATCGGAAAATGATATCCGGGATGCAAAGAACAAACTTTATGCGAGCCGGGGTACGCTGGATGACGGCTGGAGTCAGTACAACAGCGGAAAAGCCCAGATGGAATCAGGGAAAGCGGAGTTGGCTGAAGCCGAAAAGCTGCTGGCGGATAATGAGGCAAAGTTGAGCGAGGGTGAAACGCAGATAGCCGAAGCTGAAAATCTGTTTTCCGAAAAGGAAAGCGAGCTGGCGGCAGCGGAACAGGGGCTGGCGTATGCCAAAGCCCTGCTTGCCGGGTTGTCAACAGGCTGGCAGCAGTATCAGGGCGGCATGTCCGGCCTGGAGACTATGAAAAATCAGTTGTCCCAGCTGGAGCAGCTTATCGGCGCAGGCATGGCGACGCCGGAGCAGACAGCGATGGCTGAACAGCTTCGGGCAGCAATTCCTCAGACAGAGGCTCAGTTGGCGGAGGCAAAGGCAAGCCTTGATGCCATGGAAGCCATGCGGCCGGCTGCGGAAGAAGCATTAAAGCATGAAGCAGAAATCGGAGCAGGACGGGAAGAGCTTGAAGCCGGAAAAGCAGAACTGGAAAAGCAGAAGGCTGAACTTTCTGCGGGGCGTCAGCAGCTGGAGGCCGGGAAAGCGGAACTGGAAACACAGAAATCCGCATTGGCCGAGGCCGAAAAAACTCTGGCGGACTCCTATAATCAGCTTACCAGCGGGGAGAGCGCCTATACAAGCGGCTGGAGTCAAATCAATGAAGGGGAGGCTCAGATTGCCGAAGCCTATGCGACCATTGCTGAAAATGAGCAGAAGCTGGCAGACGGCTGGGAAGAGTACGAAAAAGGGAAGAAAGAAGCGGAGGAAAAGATTTCCGATGCGGAAATTAAAATACAGGATGCAAAGAATGAAATTGACGGCATTGATAAGCCATCCTGGTATATCAATGACCGGGACAGTGATTCGGATTACAGTGGTTATTCGGACAATGCGGACCGTATGCGGGCTATCGGCTCTGTATTCCCGGTGCTGTTCTTCCTCGTGGCAGCCCTTGTCAGTCTGACAACGATGACTCGGATGGTTGAGGAGCAGCGTATTCAGATTGGCACGTTAAAGGCATTGGGATACAGTAAGTTCTGGATTGCGGCCAAATATGTGAGCTATGCCCTGGCGGCGACTTTGGGCGGTTCTGTTCTCGGCGTGCTGTTTGGACAGAAAATATTCCCGTATATTATTGTCACGGCCTATAAGATTATCTATATTCATATTCCGGATGTGGTGATTCCATACAATATGGGTTATGCCCTTGCGGCATCCGGGGCGGCTATTTTATGTACAATGCTGGCAACTGTCAGCGCATGTTACCGGGCTTTGCAGGCACAGCCGGCGGAATTAATGCGCCCGGAAGCGCCGAAAAGCGGCAAGCGGGTATTTTTGGAGTATGTTCCGGGGATTTGGGGACGGCTGAATTTTACCTGGAAGTCTACGGTGCGGAATCTGTTGAGGTATAAAAAACGGTTCTTTATGACGGTATTTGGCATCGGCGGCTGTATGGCGCTGATGATTGTGGGATATGGCCTGAAGGATTCGATTATGGATATCGCCCGGCTCCAGTTCCGTAAAATTCAGATATATGATTTGATGGCGGTAATCGACGGCGATATTGCCGAGGAAGAAAAAGGGGCCATTGATGAAAAACTCGGGTCCGATGAACGGATAGGCTCATTTATGGACGGTTATATGCGGTTGACGGAGATGACCTTTAAGGGTAAGGACAAGGATGTTTATCTTTACATACCGTCTAAACTGGACAACCTTGAGCAGTTCCTGACTTTCAGCGACCGGGTTTCCGGCGACACATGGCTTATGTCGGAGGACAGCGCCATATTGACGGAGAAGGCGGCAAGGGACTTGAAGATTTCTGTAGGCGACGAGATTCAGCTAGAGCTTGAAGACGATGAAAAAATTCAGGTAACTGTGACAGATATCTGCGAAAACTATCTGTCCCATTATATTTATCTGTCGCCGCAGCTTTATGAGAAATTAACGGGAGAGCTGCCGTCCTATAACTGTATTTTTGCCGATATAAAAGAAAACCATGGAGCGGAGTTAAATCAGGTTGGCGAGGAACTTCTGAAAAACGACAGTATATTGACGGTTTCCTACACAAATAATATGGAGAGCCAGATTGAAGATATGCTTGGCGTATTAGACAGCGTTATCATTGTGCTGATTATATCGGCGGGCATGCTGGCCTTTGTTGTACTTTATAATTTGAACAATATTAACATTAATGAGCGTAAACGGGAATTGGCCACGCTGAAAGTCCTTGGCTTTTACGATATGGAGGTCGGCAATTATGTATATCGGGAAAATATACTGCTGACAGTGATTGGCGCCTTTGTTGGCGTATTTCTCGGAAAAATACTGCATCAGTTTGTCATTCAGACGGTGGAAGTGGAGATGACAATGTTCGGACGGAACATTAATATGCCGAGCTACCTGTATGCGATTGGTTTTACCTTCCTGTTCTCGCTGCTGGTAAACTTTGTTATGTATTTTAAACTGAAAAAAATTGATATGGTGGAATCACTGAAGAGTGTGGAATAATGGAGGAAAAGACATGAGTAAATACCTTGTTGTTGTGGATATGCAGAAAGATTTTATTGACGGAAGCCTTGGCTCAGCGGAGGCCCGGGCGATATTGCCGAAGGTGATTGAAAAGATTAAAAATTTCCCTGGAACTGTTGTTTATACGAGAGATACCCATGAGGAAAATTATCTGGAAACATTGGAAGGGAAAAAACTCCCGGTTGTACATTGTGTCCGGGATACAGAGGGCTGGAAGTTCCAGGAGGACATCCAGGAACTTATAACGGCAAACCGCAGCCTTGTATTTGATAAGGAAACCTTTGGCTCCATTCAGATGGCCGGCTGTCTTCAGGGAATTGACCGGATGGCGCCGATTGACGAAGTTATTGTTGTCGGACTCTGCACAGATATTTGCGTTATGGCAAATGCAGTGCTGATTCGGACGGCGATGCCGAATACGCCGGTGCGGGTGGACGCTTCCTGCTGTGCAGGTTCTGCGCCGGAGGCCCATCGCTGTGCGCTGGAAGCCATGAAATCACTGCAGATTGATGTTGACGGCTTTGATTTTTAATCAGGAAAAGAGCGGATAAATATGTGGATACTCCTGGCCTTTGGCTCTGCCTTTTTTGCCGGGATTACGGCAATTTTGGCGAAGCTTGGAATAAAAGACATGGACTCCCATCTGGCTACGGCCCTGCGGACGATTGTAGTGCTTATTTTTGCCTGGCTGATGGTTTGGGTGAAAGGAACTCAGTCAACGATGGCGGATATTTCCGGGGAGAGCTATTTGTTTCTCGCTTTATCCGGCCTGGCTACGGGAGGTTCATGGCTTTGTTATTTTCGGGCGCTTCAATGCGGTGATGTGAATAAGGTCGTGCCGATTGATAAGTCGAGCACTATTCTAACAATGCTTGGGGCGTTTCTTATTCTCAGAGAGCCGATAACCCGGTATATGATTCTGGGCATGTGCGCGATTGCCGCGGGCACAGCGCTGATGATTCAGAAAAAAACGGTGCCGGAGAAAAAGGCTGCTTCGTTGGAACAGGCGGAGGACGGGGCAGGTATAAAAGCAAAAACTTATTCGAAAAACACAGCAGCAGATTATCGATGGCTGGTTTATGCGGTTTTATCGGCAGTATTTGCCAGCCTGACATCGATACTCGGAAAAATAGGCATGGAAAATGTGGATTCCACTCTGGGAACAGCCCTGCGGACGATAGTTGTTTTGCTTATGGCATGGCTTATTGTATTTATGACCCACAAGCAAAAAGAAATTGGAAAAATTGACCGTAGAAGCTGGCTGTTCCTTATTCTGTCCGGCGTGACAACAGGGCTTTCCTGGCTATGTTATTATCGGGCGCTTCAGACGGGGAAGGCCAGCATTGTCGTGCCGATTGATAAATTGAGTATTGTTGTTTCTGTGGCCTTTGCATGGATTGTGTTTAAAGAAAAACTGTCCTCAAAGGGACTGGCCGGGCTTGTTTTGATTGTAGCCGGAACATTGATATTATTACTGTGATGGAGAGAAATAGAATGAAATTTTATATGGCGCCTTTGGAGGGCATTACCGGATATGTTTTTCGGAATGCCCATTATGATTATTTTCATCCTGCAGATAAATATTTTACACCGTTTATCACGCCGGGACTGAACAGCCGGCGGACTTCAAAAGCGCTGAGGGATGTGCTTCCCGAAAATAACCGGGGACCTGAAATTGTGCCTCAGATTTTGACAAACCGGGCCGATGAATTTATATATACAGAAAAACAATTAATAGATATGGGTTATAAAGAAATAAATCTGAATCTTGGCTGCCCGTCGGGAACCGTTGTGGGCAAAGGCCGGGGTTCAGGTTTTCTTGCCTTTCGTGATGAGCTGAACCGCTTTCTGGAAGAAATTTATCGCGGCGCGGAAGTGAAAATTTCTATAAAGACCCGCCTGGGCAAGGACAACCCGGAGGAATTTGATGCGCTGCTGGATATTTATAATCAGTATCCATTGGAGGAACTGATTATCCATCCGCGGACACGGGAGGAGTTTTACCGGGGAAAACCGAATCTGGAAATGTTTCAGCTCGGACTTGAAAAAAGCCGGTGTCCGGTGTGCTATAACGGAAATATTTTTCAAAAGGCGGATTATGAGAACCTTTGCCGTCGGTTCCCGGAAGTAACATCGGTTATGATTGGCCGGGGAATTATCGCAAATCCGGCATTGCTTGACATTATAATCAGAGAAAGGGAAACGGTGGATAAGCTGTTGCTTCGGGAATTCCATGACCGGATTTATTCGGATTACGCAGAAATAATGTCGGGAGAGGTTCCACTGCTCTATAAGATGAAAGAATTATGGAATTATATGATTTGCCTTTTTACCAATGCGAAAAAGTACGGCAAAAAGATAAGAAAAACTCAGAGCCTGAAAAACTATAATGGGATTATAAATAGCCTTTTTGAAACGGAGGAAATAATTCCGGGGGCGGGATTCGGGTCGAATGGTATCGACAAATAATGAAAATTGAATATACAAATTTAGAAGGGGCATACGTTATTGGTACAGATTTTATAACTCTGGTAAAAATGGCTTACAGACTGTAAGCCAAATAGAACTGATTGAGAAAATGGTAAAAGGAATTCCTTGGGGACATAATCAGAGGATTATGTATAAATGTAAAAATATCGGAGAAGCCAAAGGTGCTTCGTGAGGAATTTAAGAGTAGTTTGCCGACAGTTGAAGAAATAGAAAGTGAGCTGTCTGAATAAAATTAAATGACCCGACATGGTACGCATCGTTGAGAGGCGTGTCGGGTTTTGTTATTAATATTGAATGCGTATAAAGGGAAGTATTCTATAGTACCCCCAAATGTTCCAGAAGGATTTTTAAACCAATAAATATTAAAATAATGCCCCCGGCAATCTCGGCTTTTTTCTCATAGCGCCGGCCGAATTGGTGTCCGATGCCGACTCCGGCAAAGGACAGGGCAAATGTCGTGCATCCGATGAGACAGACTGCCGGAATAATTTTAACCTGGAGGAAGGCAAAGGTGATGCCGACGGCCAGGGCGTCGATGCTGGTTGCGACGGCCAGCATAAAAAGCTCTTTCATATCCAGAAGTTCCTGCATATCCCCGGAAGCGTCGTCATCATCGCCGACAGCTTCGCGAATCATATTGACGCCGATAAAACCGAGGAGTATAAAGGCAATCCAGTGGTCGATGCTTGTTATGTAGCTTTCAAATTGTTTGCCGAGAAACCAGCCGAAAACAGGCATCAACGCCTGAAAAACGCCAAAAAACAGGGCGATAATTCCGGCATGGCGGTAGTTCATGCGCCGCATATTCAGTCCCTTGCAGATAGAAACGGCAAAGGCGTCCATGGACAGGCCGACTGCAATTAAAATCAGTTCAAATAATCCCATTAAAATTATCTCCTTTTATCAATCAACCTTCTTGGCAATAACCGCCATGCGCCCGTCTTCCTGGCTGTATTCACAGGTGGACAAAGTAATCAAACGGTCTCCATAAACCGCCGTTTCTCCCGTATCATAGAGGCTTATCTGGCGGATATTATTCATGTAGTCGTTAAAATCAGCCTCATCGATAAAGTCGAAATGGCTGTAGTAACGGAAGCCTTCTTCCTCTTCAGACAGGGCCCTGGAAAGAATAACAGCCACCACAGTATAGGTTCCTTTTTCGTGAAGTGTGTCGAAATAGATTGTTTTGTGGGATTCAAAAAAATCCCTTTCTTTGTAGTTCATCAATGGCTGGAACATGCTGTTGTCATTCATATGGTGTCCATAAATAACCAGGTTTTCGCTGACCGGATTTATCGAACAGTAACCGTCGATGAAAGGAACGCCGCCGGCATCATATTCTTTATTGAAGTTTGAGTGAAGGTAGGCATCATTATCCCCTTCAACGTACATCACCGGGTAATCAATAGTTGTATCCGGAATCTGAATCCATCCGGCAAAATCCGGGTTCTCTTCATGGAGACGGGCATATCGCTGGAGCACTTCATTGTTGTCACTGCCGGTTTCATCATTTGTATTGGAATTGCCTGTTTCTTCCACAAGCAGTGATTTGATGTCATTCATGTTTTCCGCCGAGACATGGCGCTCCCAGAAGTACTTACCGAGATACCCGGCGCTGCCCAAAAAGCATATAAGGGCGATGATAAAGATGAATATTTGCATTTTTTTCAAGACATAACCTCCTTTTTTTAAAATTATATCATAAATGGGCTGGTCAGTTAAAAAAAATATGTTAAAATAAGGATATAATTTTATGGGAGGAAAAAATAATGAATGTATTAGTAATCAATTGTGGAAGTTCATCATTAAAATTCCAGTTAATTCAGTCCGATACAGAAGATGTACTGGCAAAGGGTCTTTGTGAACGTATCGGAATTGAAGGCAGCAGAATCGTATATACACCAGCAGGAAAAGACAAAATTACAATCGAATCTCCGATGCCAGATCACACAAATGCTATCAAGCTTGTGCTTAACTGCCTGACAGATGCAGAAAACGGTGTTGTAAAATCTCTTGAAGAGATTCATGCCGTAGGCCACCGTGTTGTACACGGCGGAGAAAAATTTGCTTCTTCTGTTGTTGTGGACGATGAAGTTATGAAAGCGATTGACGAGTGCAGCAATCTTGCACCGCTTCACAATCCGGCCAACCTTATCGGTATCAGCGTATGTAAAGAATTAATGCCGGGCGTACCTCAGGTAGCCGTATTTGATACTGCTTTCCATCAGACAATGCCTGAAAAAGCTTTCCTTTATGGTCTGCCATATGAAGCATACACAGAGGATAAGATTCGTCGTTACGGTTTCCACGGAACATCCCACAGCTATGTATCCAAACGGGTTGCTGAAATCCTTGGAAAGAAACCGGAAGATTTGAAGACGATCGTTTGCCATTTGGGCAACGGTTCCAGTATCTGTGCTGTAAATCAGGGTAAATGTGTGGATACAACCATGGGTCTTACACCATTGGCCGGTTTGATCATGGGAACACGCTGCGGCGATATCGACCCATCCATCCTTGAATTCTATGCTCAGAAACATGATTTAGATGTCTTCCAGGTAACAGAAATCTTAAATAAAAAATCCGGTGTTCTCGGTATCAGCGGCGTAAGCAGCGACTTCCGTGATATTGAAGAAGCAGCAGATGCAGGCAACGAACGCTGCAAATATGCGCTTGACGCTTTCAAATATCAGGTAGCTAAATTCATCGGCGGCTATGCGGCAGCTATGAACGGCGTTGACGTTATCGTATTTACAGCCGGTGTAGGTGAAAACAGCGCAACGACACGTCAGGGCGTATGCGATTACCTTGGATACCTTGGAATTACAGTAGATGCAGAAGCTAACGGAAAACGCGGTGAAGAAATTGAAATCACAACTCCGGATTCCAAAGTTAAAGTATTTGTTGTTCCAACAAATGAAGAATTAATGATTGCAAGAGATACTGTTGCTTTAACAAAATAAGGACAGGCACTTTTTGCGCGGAAATGGATATTCTATAAGGAGACTGTGGGAAGGTCGGGGATTCTGAAATGAGGAAACGGCTTGTCTGGCTTTTTATAGGATGTTTGCTGGCGATTCCCTGTGTGGGAACGCAGATTTATCAGAATTACAGGCCCTCGGCAGATTGGGAACAGTCTGCCGAGGGCCTTACTGTTCATATGAAGGAATTTGGGATGGACCGGGTCGTTGGTTTTGACGAATATGCGGTTGGGGTTCTGGCCGCGGTTCTGGATGCGGATGCCCGGGAAGAAACCGTGAAAGCCATGGCTGTCGTTTTGAGAACATACATAGCCTATATGTCGGCGGGCGGCCGGACGCCGGAAGGACAGTGGCTTGGCCAACCATGGCTGTCGGCAGGGGAGCGGTTAGCTAAAGGCATGGATGAGGAGCTGCTGAAAAAGGCCGTAGCGGAAACCGAGGGGCGCAGGATACTCTATGATGGGGAACCTATATTGCCTTTATACTGTCCTTTGTCCAATGGAAAAACGAGGAATTTTGCCGATGTCTGGGGCGGTGACGCGGCCTATCTGGTGAGTGTGGACAGCGGGTGGGATAAAAGTTCTTCTGATTATATGGAAAAAATATTTTTGAGCCGGAAAAAAATCATCCGCAGCCTTGCGGAAGCCGACGGCACGGAAAATGCCTGGGACCAGTTGTCGGAGAGCATGGTTCAGATAGTGGAGAAGGACGATTCGGGATATGTCCGGCAGATTCAGATTGGCGGCCAGACTTATTCCGGAGAAGACTTGCGGTGCCGGCTGGGTCTCCCCTCCGCATGTTTTGATTACTCAGTGAAAAATGACGGCATTGAATTCACCTGTTATGGCCGCGGACATGGCGTTGGCTTGAGCCTGTACGGCGCTGATGCCATGGCGGCGGAAGGAAAAACCTGGGAAGAAATTATTTTATGGTATTTTCCGGGAACCAGTGTATAAAGTTTGATTTCCTGGTCAAACTATAGCTACGAGGTGATAACAGGTGAAAGAAAATTTAAAAAATTATTGGAAAAAGAATGGATTTTACATGGTGCTGACAGGGGCCTTGGTTGTGGTTCTCGGCATCTCCGGTATTGCCGGATACCGCTCCGGCATGAAGGATAAAGCAGATGCGGAAAATGCCGCAGAATTCAGTCAGGCAGAAAATGCCCCGGAAGTTTTGGATGAGACACCGGCAGTGGCTGTGGGAAATACAACAGATATTGAGAATGCGGTGGCCGAATCTGTGGCGGCAGCGGAAGCTGCAAATGCTTCAGTTGCGGAGACCTTTGGCGAGGATGCCAAAATGGTATGGCCGGTGGAAGGCGAAATTCTCAAAGAGTATTCTCCGGATAAAACCATTTATTTTGAAACGCTGGACCAGTACAAATGCAATCCGGCGCTGATGATTAAAGCCGATGTCAATCAGGAGGTTGTTGCGGCCTTTTGCGGAACCGTAGAATCTGTTACTGAAGACAGTGTCAACGGAACAATGATTACCGTGGATATGGGAAATGGCTATAAAGCTGTTTACGGTCAGATGAAAGATGTGAATGTTAAAGAAGGCGATGCGGTCGTTAAGGGTCAGGCCATCGGCAATGTCGCCCAGCCGACAAAATATTACACGGAAGAGGGAAGTCATCTTTATTTTGGAATGACAAAGGATGGCGCTCCTGTGAATCCGCAGAATTATCTGGAAAAATAACGGCCGGTTTTCCAGTCACCAAATCTGAAAAACAACATAAGATATAAAGCAGGCGATGATAAGTCGGTGATACATATTGAAAAATATGCTGCCGATTCTATTACAATTTTTCTGGTATTACCGGCCCGGGCCAGACATTTGAATAAATACTGTATTTTCATCGGCTGCTTTATATAGCGGGGCATTGTCACAGCGGCAATGCCCTTTTTCTATTTTTACACATTTGGTTGAAATAAAAGTATTAATCAGATATAATATCCTCTGTAAACCATTTTTACATTTAATGGGAAGGATATTATGAACTATACATACATTTTAAAATGCAGCGACGGTTCCCTTTATACCGGATGGACCAATCATCTGGAGGAACGGGTTCTGGCGCATAATGAGGGGCGCGGG
>ENA-ORML01000690-ORML01000690.1-human-gut-metagenome-genome-assembly--contig:-NODE-690-length-36184-cov-4.029505_pt1 | contig 36184 bp, 35 predicted proteins | sample MGYA00242103_ERZ508995 | MGnify/ENA primary metagenome ERZ508995 (study PRJEB26280, sample SAMEA2338702) | human gut metagenome | biome: human gut; feature: human-associated habitat; material: faeces... | reverse complement strand
CGTCCCTTCTGTGGATGTCACGGTAGTCACCCCTGAGACGGAGGGCTATCCGGCTACAGCGGAGTTTACCAATGATTATGAATATCCCGGCTATGGAACGAGTGTCGTCAATCATTTTGAACATATCGGCGAAGGCTGGGAATGGAACCCGCAGGCGGATAATGCAGGAAATATCGGAGAGGAGTAAGCCATGAAAATAAAGAAATCACAGAATCGAATAGGCGTATTGCTGGCAGTTCTTGCTTTTGTGGCGGTACTGGGGATATCGGTGAAGGATTCGCTGGCCTATTTTACAACTTATGCGAGGGCCCAGGGCGGTAAGGTCCTGACTCTGGGAAACTCAACGGAACTCGAGGAAGAGTATGACGGACAGAAGCATATCCGGGTGAGCAACCAGGGCAATGCCGACTGTTATGTCCGGGTGAAGGTATTTGCAGGCAGCCTGGTAGAGCTTACCTATGAAGGAAGCAGCCAATGGGTTTTGGGCGGTGACGGATATTATTATTATGGGGATATCGTGCCGGTTGGCGGTATGACGGATGAGCTGCTCGTATCTATCCATGCTTCCGAAGAAATCAAGGAACTGGGGACAGATTTTGATGTCATTGTTATTCAGGAGTGTGCCCCGGTAATATATGATGAGAATGGTAATCCGTATCCGGCTTCCGATGCGGAAGTATGGGCTCAGTCCTTTGAAGTCAATACAGAGGGAGGCGCAGGCAATGAATAAAAACCGCAAGGATATAACGACATTTGTTTTATTCGGGCTGGCAGCCGTCCTGCTGGTGCTTGGAACCGCGGGTTCAAGCCAGGCGGCCCTTACCTATTTCAGCGAGAATTATACGGCCCAGATTCAAGTATACGATATCGGCGTAACTCTGACAGAGAATGGCAATGATATTAGTTGGAGAAATTACACGGGCAGCGGCGATGCCTGGAATGAGAATACCGGAGAATTGCTGGCAAATATGATTGATGCGGAAGCCGGGGAGAAGCTTGTTCCGGGTAAGGCCTATCCGGAAGCCCTTTCCGTTAAGAACAGCGGGACGATTGACCAGTATGTGCGGGTGATGGTCTACCGCTATTGGGTAGATAAAGAAGGTAATAAGACAACGGAGTTGTCGCCGGAACTTATCGATCTCAACCTGACAGGCAATGGCTGGGTGGAGGATGAACAGGCATCCACGGATGAGCGAACCGTTTTATATTATACGGGAATACTTGCCCCGGGGGAGACAGCGCCTGCATTTTCCGATACGATTACAATTGACAGCTCGGTTGCGAAAAAGTTTAAAGAGACAAGGGAAACAACCGGCAGCGGAACTATTGTTACGACAACTTATGCGTATGACGGATATATGTTTGTTCTTGAGGCTGAGACCGATGCGGTACAGACTCATAATGGGGCGGCCGCAATTAAGAGCGCATGGGGCATCGATGTTGCCGTCGGTTCAGGCGGCGGCCTGAGCCTGCTTAATTAAGAGGGAGGCAGAAGAATATGAAGAAGAGGATGCTTTGCTTTGTTGCGATGCTGCTTCTCATGACGGGCAGCGTGATGACAGTTCAGGCGGAGGAACATAAAGGTGACGATGGATGGGCGGTTGAATTTAACGGGGAGAAAATGGAAAGCAATTTCAGTACCGGAAGTCTGTCCGATGTCATATTGGCGATGCAGCCGGGGGATAAGTCGACGGTTTCTCTCAGTCTTAAGAATTCCGCAGATTATACAACAGACTGGTATATGACGAATGAGGTACTTTCCAGTCTTGAGGACAGCCAGTCCGTGGCAAACGGCGGCGCATACACCTATATTTTAACCTATACAAACCATGCCGGAGAGGCGACGACCCTGTACAGCAGTGAAGCTGTCGGCGGTGAGAAGGCCTCAAGTGCCGGTGAAGGACTTCATGAAGCAACAGAATCTTTAAAAGATTATCTGTATCTGGAGCGGCTGAATTCCGGGGAGAGCGGGAGAATTTCGCTGGAAGTGGCCCTGGACGGTGAAACTCAGGGAAATGCTTATCAGAATACACTGGCGGATCTGCAGATGAATTTCGCAGTGGAGAAGGTGGCTGCGTCAACAACCCCATCAGGCACAACACCGACAGGTGAGAGGAAGAAGCCCGGCGAGCAGGGGACAGTTGTCCAAACGGGGGATTCGAGTCATTTGGGCCTGTGGTCGGCAGCGGCGCTGATCAGCGGTTTGGTCCTATTGATTTTAGCTGTTATGCGGTTAAAAAGGAACAAACGGGAGAGGGGGATGCATCATGAATAGATTCCGAAAAATTGTGCTGGCCATCCTCACGGTCTGCGTTGTGCTGCAGGCCGGAAGTCTCCGTGTTCTGGCAGCAGATAAATACACCTATGTGGTAACATTTTATGCGGGAGATAAGGGAACCTTCACCGGTGCAGGCGTGCAGGTCAACAGCAGCTCGGGCAGGGCGCAGGTAAATGTCAGCGGTTCTAAAATTACGGTAACAGGGCTTGAGATTGGCGACAGGGTCGGACTTCAGGCAGCGTCCGGCGGGGCGGTCGCTTTGAACGACGGCGGAAAATACTATGTCAAAGGTATCCGAAAAAGCGGATATGATAATAATACGGTATCGGCAGCATCCTTTGAGGTCACCGGGGATGAGGATTATGTGGTAGCCTACGGTATTCAGGGCGATATGGCGGCTTATACAGTGAATTTCCAGGATGCCGCCGGGAATACCCTTGCGCCAAGTGAAACCCATTACGGCAATGTGGGAGATAAGCCGGTGGTAGCTTTCTTATACGTAGAAGGCTATGTCCCGGATGCCTATAATCTGACAAAAACACTTGTCAGCGATGAATCTCAGAATGTATTTACTTTTGTATATTCACCGATTCCGGCTCCGACAGCAGAGACGCCGGCCAGCGGCGAAGGAACGGGAACGGCCGCAGGTACAACTACAGGTACAGCCGCAGGCACGGGCACAGGAACAGAAGCGGGCGCCGGAGAAGAAGCTGCCGGAAACGAAGCGAATGAAGAGAATGTCGGCGATCCAAATGAAGAGGAGAATCAGGAACTCCAGGAGCTTGAAGATGAAAGTGTTCCGCAGGAGCTGGTAGACCTTGATGATGAGCAGAAGCCATTGTCGAATGTGGAGCTTCCGGGAGCATCTGAAGAAACTTCGCCGGAGAATGCAAGCTCAATGCTTGGCCATGTTTTGATTGGCGCAGTATGTGCGGCAGCCATCGGAGCAGCTTTATATTTCTTCTTTATAAAGCGGAAAAAGACTTCGGATAAATGAAATACGGGGGAATAATAAAGTGAAATTCGGAAAAAAGATAGCAGCAGCCTGTAATATCATCGGGCTGCTGCTGCTCGCAATAGTTGTTATTATGTGTATTCCGCTGGCGGTTCCGAGGCTGTTTGGCTTTCAGACATATGCCATTGTGAGCGGGAGTATGGAGCCGGAGATTCCGGTGGGAAGTATTGTTTATGCAAAGAAAGCGGAGCCGACGGCGGTGACGCCGGGGGACGTGATAGTCTTTTACGGCGGACATGACTCGGCGGCTGTAGTGACCCACCGCGTGGTGGAAAACCGTAAAGATGAGAAAGAATTTGTAACGAAAGGCGATGCCAATGCAGGCAATGACGTCACCCCGATAGCCTATAATCATTTGATAGGAAAAGTTGTATTTCACCTGCCCGGAATCGGGAAATATCTGCCGGTTCTCACGGGAATTCAGGGCAAAATATATATGATCTGCATTATCGTGGCGGGGGTATTGCTCCGGATTGCAGGGAAACTCCTTTCTGAGGAATAGTAGAGCGAGATATCGGGAGATAGACGGTTTTAGACAGGAGGAAAGATGCGATAAACTAAGACTATCCTCGCGAAAAGAAGGTACATAGATGTGGGCGAATTAAAAAATAATGACGCTATCCAGTTATATAAAGATAAACAAATCCGCACCGCTTGGGATGTGGAACGGGAAGAATGGTATTTTTCCATTGTGGATGTAATTTCTGTTCTAACCGATCAGAAAACACCGCGCGGTGCAAGTAATTATTGGGCCAAATTGAAACAAAGACTAAAAGATGAGGGCGCAAATGAACTGCTGACAAATTGTCAGCAGTTGAAAATGACAGCCGCCGATGGCAAAAAACGCCTGACTGATGTTGCCGATACGGAACAGATTTTATAACTTCCTTCCGAGCATATCCGGGTTGGTTGCATATTTCAGCGCCGTATCCCGGCTGATAATGCCCTTTTTACACAGGTTTAAAAGACTTCCGTCCATGGAAATCATATCTTCCTTTGTGGAAGAGTAGATGAGTCCCTCGATTTGAGGGACTTTGTTGTCCCGGATCATATTTCGAATCGCCGGTGTGACCGTCATAATTTCCAGTGCAGGCACCACGCCGCCATCGACAGTAGGGACAAGCTGTTGTGATACAACGGCTGTCAGCACGGTAGAAAGCTGAACGGCAATCTGGCGCTGCTGGTTTGCAGGAAATACATCGATAATACGGTCAATGGTATTTGCTGCGCCGATAGTGTGGAGCGTCGAAAGGAGAAGATGGCCGGTCTCAGCCGCAGTCATTGCGACGTTGATTGTTTCATAATCGCGCATTTCCCCGAGAAGAATGACATCCGGGCTCTGGCGCAGGGCTGCCCGCAGAGCAGTAACGTAGCTTTCTGTATCCACGTTGATCTCGCGCTGGCTGACGATGCTGCATTCATGGCGGTGAAGGAATTCCAGAGGGTCCTCCAGTGTTATAATGTGTTTCTGCTGATTTCTGTTGATTTGGTCAATCATACATGCGAGGGTAGTGGATTTGCCGCTTCCCGCAGGGCCTGTGACAAGAATCATTCCCTTGCCGCCGTCGCCCAAATGAATTACATAGTCCGGGATTCCAAGTTCATGAGCATCCGGCAGATGAAAGGTAATGATTCGTATAACTGCGGATAAAGCGCCCCTTTGTTTATAAGCGCTGACACGAAAACGGGACAGTCCCTGAATGGCAAATGAAAAATCATCGTCACCCGCATTGTGAAGGATATTCAAATCCCGGTTCCCGGCTTCCTGATATATTTCATTCAATAAAGACTCCGTATCCGGCGGAAAAAGCTTTGTATCATTAACCCGGTTGATGACGCCGTTTCTTCGGAAGGATACCGGAAGGCCCGCAACGATAAAAACATCAGAGGCCTGTTCTGCAATTGCCTGTTCTAATATTTCTTTTAATTTCATTGTTATGAACTCCTCATTATTATTCTACAGGTATAAGGTTGAGAGAATTATCGCCATTCCACTCCTCAGTGGATATAAGCTGCCATGCCTGGATTTTATAGTAATTTTCATGTTCAGAATCATTTGTGACAAGTAAAGCTACGTTAAGCGCCTGTTTCTCACCGGAGGGAACCTGATAAGAAATGACGGTTTCTCCGTCGGCGCCGGTGCAGGATAAAGAAATGTTATCGATTTCTTTGCCGTCAAGCCGAGCGGTTACCTGATCTGAATTCTCGGCCAATAGCTGGTCAATCTCTCCAAGAATCATTTCAGCCCTGGAGGACGCTTCATAATATTCGGTTTTATGCTCTGCGAATTTTTTGCTGAAAGAGTAGTCACTCTGGGCGCTTGAGAGGGAGAGTATGGCAAATGTCGTCAGACAAAGCACAAGAAACACCATCAGCAGAGAGGAAGAGCCGATATTTATAAATGTCGATTGCTGCTTATTTCGTTTCATCGGATGACCTCCTTGCAATATGATATTTTGTTTCAAGCTGATAAATGGATTCGCCGGAGGTTTCACTGAAATCCATCCGGGCTGTCAGTGTGTAATTTTTCTGAGACAAATGAAGCGACAGGGTATAGCTGCTGTTTTCTTCGGCGCAGGAGGAAAAATTGTCATCATAGCAGAAAAGAATGTCAGCTTCGGAACCCGTCTCGCTGTCCGGCGATTCTCCGTCTGAAAATGTTCCGTTTGGATATTCCCTTTTCAGGAGCAGCAGACAATCTTCAATTCCGTCTGCAGTATCTATGATTTCGGCAAGGCTGGCAGATTCATTTACCCCGTAATTTAAAGCTCTGGAATTATTGCTCAGCATATGGGATGAGACAAAAATCTGCACGCAAACAGCGCTTGCAACAGAGAAAAATAAAATTGCAAGTATCAATTCCATCAGAAATAAGCTGGATGACCGTGCCCTGCTTCGATGCTTCATAAAAAATACAATCCTTTCTATTATTTGCTCTTAATGCTGACAATCGTGGAGGCTTTTGTGTTTGTGTTATCCACGCAGCTGAATTTCAGCAGATTTTCTGAAATCTCCTCCATAGAGAAATCCTGAATCTCCATAATCGTCCGCCCGGCGGACGCTGTTACGTCTACCCCTTCTTTTATAAAAAGTTCTTTAAGTTCCTGGCCATAAATATAGATATATGTATAATAGCGTTCATTATTATGGGCCTGTTCCATAACTAAAGCCTGACATCCATCAAATTCATCCAGATATACGGCGCCATCGCAGTCATTTTGGTGTATTTTTTCATTAATGTAGGACAAACTGGTTCTGGCGGTATAGTTGAGGGATGAACTTTCTGTAGTGGACTGATAAATCCGTGCCGCGAGGAGAATTACTGTAAGCGCGGATAAGGCGAATACAAAAAATAATGCGACTGGAAACAGGAAGTCAATCATATGCTTTTGTTTTGTTTGAAAGCGCATTATTTGTCCCCCTTTTCAATAATCGTGATGTCCGGCAAAATATTGGAGCCGGATACCCGGTAATCCACAAAAAACATATCTTCGTCATAATAAAGACCATAATTATCCCTCAGATAATCCAGACTTTCCGGATAGGCGCCTTCGACAGAATAGCAGTAGGTAATACTGCGCATAATTGCCTTTTCAAGGCTCTCACGCTGGCGCTTCGCCGTACTCTCAGACAGAGAAGATATCCCCTGAATGAACAGCAGGAGTATCAGCAGAAACAGGCAGGCGGAGAATATGAATTTTGGCGGGTTATGAGATTGTTTTCGGTATTGAAAACGACGCATATTTACCACTCCTTATATACTGGACATAATTCCCATAAGCGGCAGCATGACTGACAGGAGAATCACGCCGACAATCAGGGACAGCAGAATGACGAGAGTAGGCTCGAGCACCGCAAGGACATCATTCATCCGCGAGTCAATATCTTCCTGGTACAAATCGGCAATCTGCTCCATGGCGTGGTCCATAAAACCGGTTCTGGAGCCAACGGAAACCATGCGGGCATAGACGCCGGTGAACATCCCGGAAGTAAATAATGCCTGAGAGAGCTCCTGCCCCTCATTTATCTGCTTCTGGCAGGCGTCGATTTTTTCCTGGAATACAGGGTCATCATTCAGAGAAGTCACAAGCTCCATGCTGTACTCCGGATTCAGACCGCTTTTTAAAGTCAGCGCCATACCGCTGGCAAACCGGCAGGCGGCAATATCTTCATAAATAACTTTTGTAAATTTCAGTTTATGGGCCAGTCTTCGGAATATGCTGCGCCCGGATGCTGTCTGAGTGCCATAGAGAATCAGACCGGCAATAATGATAATAAGTACAATAAAGGCAATCGAATAGCGGTTAATGGCTGTCCCGATATTCATAAGCATACGGGAAAATCCGGTCATTTCCGTGCCGAGCTGAACGAAAACCTGATTAAATATCGGCATGACCTTCACAAGCAGGACAACGATGACAACCACCATCATGCCTGTCATGATCATCGGATATGTAACGGCATTGCGGATGTTTTTGCGGATAGAATCTTCTCTTTCGTAATGATTCTGCAAGGCGGCCATGACCTCATCCAGAGTACCGGTTTCCTCGCCAATCCGAACCATATTCAGCATATAGGGAGGGTAGATTTCAAGGGTTTCCATGGCCTGATACAGACTTCCGCTCTCCTGCATATTTTCAAGGAGAGCCTCGAGAATCTTTTTTTCCTCCGCAGAGTCCGCATCCTCCAGCATAATAGTAAGTCCTTCCATGGAAGAGATGCCTGACCTCAAAATCAGGGCAATCTGCCCACAGAAAGCAGATAATTCCAGATTGGAAAATGGTTTCATAATCGTCCTCCATTCATAAGTTAATAAGAGTATTTTACCGTGTAATTACTTCCGTCGCCGATATATTTTTTGACGGCGGAACCTTCGTTGTTGGCGGCCAATGTAGGGTCAATTAACGACCAGCTTTTGCCGTCAAATTCTATAATTTTGTCAACCCATCCGATTTCATCCAGATAAACGCTGATCCAGGCGTGGTAGGCATCGCCGGAATATCCAACGACCAGCTTGGTTGGAATTCCCTGGGAGCGGAGCAAGGCAGCCATCAGGGAAGCATAGTCGAAACAGATACCTTTTCCTGTTTTCATCGTCACATCGATATCCGGGAGATAATCGGCGGAGACATTGGCGGCCAGTTCCTTATCATAGGAAATATTGTCTATGACATAGTGATAGACTTGCGTTACATAATCCAGGTCTCCGGAAGAACTGTCCGAAAGTTTTTCACCATAGGATACAGCCTCGTCATCCTTCGTGAACCACACATACTGATTTGGATACAGGAAGGGTTTAAATTCGTCGTTTAAAGCAACCTCAATATCCTGCGAAAATGCCATGGCATACATATTGTCATAGGCATGTTCAAGAATATCCAGATGATAAGCGCCGTTTCCCCCGGACAGAGGGAAGGTCTCATAGGCCCCGGCAAACAGCGTGTAATTATATACAGAGCCGTCAGGCACCGTAATCTGCAGCCGAATCTTATCGGCTTCTCCCGAATATCGAACCATAATATATCCTTCGGAAGTATTCGAGGCATCGATAGAGATAATGTCGTTTTCATAGACTGTGCTTCCGGATGCCTCCGGGAGAAGAAATTCATGCAGCGTTTTACGCTTTTCTTCCGCCGCGCCTTTCTCCGTTGTCACGCGCTTTTCCCCCGGTTGAGCTTCCGAAGCGGCGTTGGCCTCCTGGCCTGAACAGCCTGCTAAAAGGAAGACTATAAATGATACAATAAGAAACACCCGTATACGCAGTGCTTTTTGCCGCATTGTACAGCCTCCTTTCATGCTTTTGCGCGTATTTTTCTGGTGCATAATAATTAATTATAGTATATCATATGCTGCAAAAAAAGCAATTTACTTCTTTTAAAACGACGTTCAAGGGCTTGCCGAGGGAGTAAATTTATTTTGTCAAGTATGTTGTTTTTATGCATATCAGGGCGTATAATAAGCTCATAATAGCTGCCGGGAGGTTTTTATGAGTTATAAGACTATAGATGGCTTGATGCGGCATTTGCGGGACAGTGGAATTGAGATTTCGGGAAGTAAACAAAAACGTCAGTTGATGAATACAGGATATTTTCATGGATATAAGGGATATCGTTTTTTTAAGAGTGCCCCCAATAGATTGCCTTTCGTTTCTTATGATGAGGTATATGCGACAATTCAATATGACTCATCTCTGAAGGCTTTGTTTTATGGAAAAATGATGTATATTGAGACTGCGGTAAAAAATATTGCCCTTGAGAGCATATTGATTAATGTAAATTCAGAAAGTATCCAGAATATGTATGATAAAGTTGTGAGCGGATATAATAATGCGCCGCCTTCATTCTCATCAGAGCAAAGGAAAAAATTGCAGGAAAATAAATTGAATTTACAAAATTCTGTTCAATCGAGTCTTGCACGTGCCTATAAGAAAGGTAATCCTAAAATTACACATTTTTATAATAAGAAAGGTTATTCAGGTGTTCCGATATGGGCATTGTTTGAGATAATGACGATGGGGGATTTGGGTTATCTGTTGTCTTGTCTTACATATGATGTGCGTGATGATATTTCCAGGCGACTTGGAATTAATGTTTCAAGTGATACGGCTCGCCAGTTGATTTATAAGTATATTTATACATTGAAGGATTTGAGGAATGCTATTGCGCATAATGCGGTGGTGTTTGATACAAGATTTCGCAATATTGATCCTACCAAAGCAATGAAGCAGTGTTTGAAAATAGAAATAGGTTTACCTTATGTTAATTTCAAAACGATAGGTGACTATGTTATACTTATGTGTTATTATATGAAATTACTGCGGGTATCTAAAACAGAAATTAAAGCATTTGTTCGTGAATTTGAAAGAATAACGGAGGATTACAGAAAAGCTGTCAATGCTAATGTTGCATCGATTGTAATTCATCCGGATTTATCGGCAAGAATGTGTTTATTAAAAAAATTTTTGTAGAACTTGCATTTTTAAGGGGATTGTCGTATACTATAAATACTAATTGGGGTATGCGTTTGCGGACGCATATTTAAGAAAGCCGGAGAAATCCGGCTTTCTTGCATTTTAATGTGATATGTATTTTATATAGCTCTCAATCAGTCTTCCAAATAGCGTTTTAAAACGCGGCCGACATCTTTGACATCAATCGGTTTAGCTATATGGGCATTCATTCCGTGCTCGAGGCATCGCTGGATATCTTCAGAAAATGCATCCGCCGTCATTGCAATGATAGGAAGGGATGCGTCGGAGCGCTCCATGGCTCGAATAGCCTCGGTGGCTTCATAGCCGTTCATGATCGGCATTCGGATATCCATTAAAATAGCGTCATAATATCCCGGTTCGGATTTTCGGAACATATCGGTGCAGACCTGTCCGTTTTCTGCCCATTCCAGTTCAAGGCCCAGATCCTGGAGCAGTTCGCAGGCAATTTCCCAGTTCAGTTCGTTATCTTCGGCCACCAGAATTCGCCTGTTTGCAAAGTTCGGCATATCCTCTTCGTGTACAGGCAGCGGCTTGTCATTATCAATAAAGGTGCGCAGGCTGTAAAACAGGGTGGAGCGGAACAGAGGTTTCATCAGGAAACCATTAATACCGGCGGCACGGGCCTCTTCTTCGATTTCAGTCCAGTCATAGGCGGAAATCAGGATGATAGGTACGTCGTCACCCAACTGTTTGCGCAGTTCGCGGGCAGTTTCAATGCCGTCCATATCAGGCAGTTTCCAATCCAGCAAAATAATATGATAATCGTTATGGATACGGTGATGCTCGGTAACTACGCGGATAGCGGTTTCGCCGTCTAAAACCCATTCTGCCCGGATGCCGATGGATTTTAAGGATGCCACGGTGCTTTCACACAACTGTTGGTCATCATCCACCACGAGCATATTCCAGTCAGGCAAAATCATATCTTCGGCCGTTTCCTCTGCGCGTTCAAAATCTAAAACGACCTGGAATTCGGTGCCGACGCCCTGTTTGCTGGATACGCTGATTTCACCGCCCATGGCGTCCACAATATATTTGGTAATCGCCATGCCCAGGCCTGTTCCTTCCGTCCTATGAACACGCTTACTGTCCTCACGGGAGAAGGATTCGAAAATCTGGGCCTGAAATTCCTCGGAAATGCCGATGCCGTTATCCTTAACATGGATGCGGATGCGGACATAATCGCCGCCCTTCGGAGAAACCTCTTCGTGAAGGGTAACTTCAATCCGGCCGCCTTCCGGCGTAAATTTAATCGCATTTGACAGCAGATTCAGCATTACCTGATTTAACCGCACACCGTCGCATTGAATGTTTTCCGACATAATGTTATAGATAGAAACATGAAAATGCTGATGTTTGGCCTTTATCTGAGGCTGTACAATGCTGACGATGCCGTCCATAACCTCACGCAGGGAAATTCTTTCGACATTCAGAGTCATCTTGCCGCTTTCTATTTTCGACATATCCAGCACATCGTTAATCAGGCCAAGCAAATGCCGGCTGGACAGGGTGATTTTTTTCAGGCAGTTTTGTACCTGCTGCGGATTATTCATATTGGCTGTGGCAATGGCCGTCATACCCATAATAGCATTCATCGGCGTGCGGATATCGTGACTCATGTTGGAGAGAAACTCGCTTTTTGACTTGCTGGCGTTTATCGCCGTTTCTTTGGCTTCCTCCAGCTCTTCCATCTGCGCGCGGTTCATGCTGAAGTATTTGAAAAATACAATCAGAACAACGATAAGAATTGCTGCACAGCTAAACAGCGCGGCGAGCAGAGAGCGGGTTCCCAGAGTTTCCACCGACTCATTCAGCGCGCCGTAAGGCATCAGAGTTACCAGATACCAGACAGAATTTGGCAAACTGGAGCAATATACGTGGCGGCGTTCGCCTTCAATCTGAATGATAGCGGAGTAATCCATGTTGGCCGCTATGGCTTCCTTCAACTCCGCAATGTAATCGCTGCGGCTTTTTCCCTTCCAATCTTCATAAACATTTTCAACCCGGTCAAAATAGTTATCCCGGTAGGCATCGCTGGTTCGAACGACAAAACCCCCGTCTGCGCGGATAACAAAGGAATATATCAGAGAATCTTCCTCTTCCAGGGAAAGGGTGTCGGCAATATAACTGATTGGAAGTTCGCCCACCAGGGCGATGCAGTCCTCCTTACCGGGAATTTTGGAAGTAAGGGGCACGCCGGTCAGAATCACCTGTTCCCCATCGTCGTTATAGCCGATGGCTAATCGTTTTTCACCCTTTTTCATGTAGTCAAGAAATGATTCGGGGTCAGAGGGCGTCAGCCCACCGCCATAAAGCGACTCAAGACTTCCGTCGTCATAGCAATAGGCGGCGGAATCAAAGCCTCTTGTCTGCACATTGTATACAAGCCATTGATTCAGAGCATCTTCATCGTTGACATATTCCGGCGGGATAGTTTCCGACAGAGATTCCAACTGGGTCATCCGATGCTCTGTCATGGTTTCAAAATGCTTAATGATTCGGTCATTCATGTTGGACATGTAGATATTTCCAAGCTGGCTGACTGTCTCATCGTTTTGCCTGTTGATGTAGAGAGTGAGCAGTGCGAAAACACTGATGCAGACGATGCAGACAGCAATCAGGCTGGCGACCAGAAAATGGTTGATTTTATTTTTCATTTTCATAGTCAGACCCCACATTCCTCACGAAAAGCCTGAATTGCCGATACTACGGCAAGCTGGTCAGCTTTTACCTGCTCAAAAAGCTGGTCGGCTTCCGGCGTCCAGCCATGCCGAAGGGCATCGGATAATCCGCTGCTGGAATCCAGCAATGGGGTAAAACTCAAATTTTGGCATATGCCTTTGATAGTGTGGGCGGCCCGGAATGCCTGCTCATAATCTTTCTCAGCCATAGCGGTGCAGAGAAGGCCGAAGCTTTGGTCATCCAGATATTTGAGCATGAATTTCTGAACTAAGCGGTCGCTACGAAGGCGGGCGGATACATCTGCGTAATTGCCGCCGAAGGCGGCGTAACAATCTTGAAGTGTCATTTTTCATTCTCCTTTACAGCTTTAATCAATTGATGATATGACGGATAAAGTATCCTTCATGGAATCATTATAGAAACAGTACTGACTGCGCCCTGAGCGTTTTGCATAATAGAGGGCCTGGTCTGCTGCATGAAACAGCTTTTCATATTTATTGCCGATTTCTTTTGTGATGGCAATACCCATGCTGACGGAAAGCGGAAAATCTTCATAATTTCCGGTCATGGCATTAAAAATACGGCTGATTATCTGTTCAGGCGCGGTTTTATACTCTATGAAGATTAAAAACTCGTCCCCGCCCACACGGGCAACGATATCTCCCCGGCGGGTTGACTGGGATAATTTTTCAGCCATATGTTTTAAAACCTGGTCGCCGAACATATGTCCATAGCGGTCATTGGCAGTTTTAAAATGGTCCAGATCAAAAATAGCCATAATATGATTTCCGTTAGGGTTATGTTCAAGCGTAGCCTGAATAAGTTCTCTGGCGGTGCTGTGGTTTAAAAGGCCTGTCAGTGTGTCGTGGGTGGCGCGCTTTTCAAGTTCCTTCAGCTTTTCACGGGAGTTGTGGATATCGACACATTTCCCGATAGCGCCCGTGTAGACGAGCGGTTCGTCGCCTGCCCAGATAGCCTGAGAAATAATCCGGTACCAGCGCTGCTGACCGTTCAAATTCAATGGACATTCATAAGTAATTATCGGAGATTCCGGAGTGGTTGAATGTAATGCTTTGGAAATGTCCTGCCATGCCTCCTCGCCTAAAATCCGGAGAACATTATCATTGGACTGAGGTTCCAGAATTATTTCATCCACGCCTAATTTTTTGGCTCCCCAGCTGGATAGGGTAAGCAGGCGCGGTTCTACAGTATACTCAAACTGAATCTCCTCAGTCATGGCGGCGTAGAAATTATATTTCATCCGCTCATGATCCAGCAGCCGCAGCGACCGTTCAGATACCACATGGCTTTCATGAAATGTTATTTCCTGGGAAAGCTGCCGAATATCCGGATGGTATACATGGGGCGCCGCATTTTCCAGCGTATTTACCAGCATCGGGGCTGCTTCCTGCAGGCATTCCAGCAGCATCGGATTGAAGGCGCCGCACTGGCCATCCAAAATCATCTGAATGGCGGTTTCGTGAGAGAAAGCCTTTTTGTAGCAGCGTTCGCTGGTTAAGGCATCGTAAACATCGGCCAGCGCTACAATTTGAGCAGAGATGGGAATATCATCTCCGGACAGCCCATCGGGATATCCCCGGCCGTCGTAGCGCTCGTGATGCCAGCGGCAGATTTGATAAGCGGTTTTGACCAACGGCTCACTTTCATAGGTAGGAAGGTTTTTCAGCATTTCCGCACCTATCAAAGAGTGGGTTTTCATAATTTCAAATTCCTCTTCCGTCAGCCGGCCCGGTTTATTCAAAATGTCTTCACGGATGGCAATTTTACCGATATCGTGAAGGGCTGAAGCGGTGCCGATGAGACTTATATCCGCATCAGAAAGCGGATACTGCTCCGTTTTTTTACGCAATTGCTTCAGAAGCATTTCAGTTATCGTGCGGACATGGATAATATGTACGCCGCTTTCGCCATTTCGGAACTCCACAATATGACTTAAAATATCCACCATCATACTGCTTCGGCGCTCTTTTTCATAAATCTGCTCGGCCAACATTCCAATGAGCTTTTTCTGCTTGGAGTATAAGAGGATGGTGTTGATCACTCGACGGCGGACAATCAGCATATCAAAAGGACGGGTGATAAAATCAGTAACTCCAAGGTCGTAGGCCCGCTCTACCTGCGAGGTGTCCTTTTCTGCGGAAATCATAATCACGGGGATATTTTCAATCCAGTGATTTTGATTCATTACAGACAACACTTCAAAGCCATCCATCAGAGGCATTACGATATCCAAAAGAACTACGGAGATATCCAGCGATTGCTTTTGAAGGATGTTGATGGCCGCAAGTCCATTTTCAGCCTCAACGATTTCATAGGCGTTGTCCAGCATATCTGTTAAAATAGAACGGTTCATCTCGGAATCGTCCACAATCAAAATTTTTTGTTTTTTTGTATTCTCAGAGTTAATCATACATCCCATCTTCCCGTAAAAAATTTTAAAGCATATATATAAAATCATAGTACAAACGCCGATTTTTTTCAATATGGGAATAAGGTATCTTTTGAAAAAATGGGGAAGAAAAAGAACAAGTTTCGGAAATTTTTGCCGATGTATAAAATTTCCCGGTTTACAGATACTACTTGCAGAAATGGACAGTACAGTAATGGAGGAATTTTTATATGAAAGCTACAGGAATTGTGAGGAGAATTGATGATTTAGGCAGAGTTGTTGTCCCAAAGGAGATTCGCAAGACGCTGCATATCCGGGAAGGGGACCCATTGGAAATTTTTACGGACAGGGAAGGGGAAATTATACTGAAAAAGTATTCTCCGATTGGCGAACTGGGTTCCTTTGCGCGCCAGTATGCGGAAGCGCTGGCCCACAGCACGGGCCATGTGGTGAGTATTACAGACAGAGACAACCATATCGCAGTGGCCGGAAACGGCAAACGGGAGCTGATGAATAAGCCCGTCAGCAAAGCGTTGGACGAGGCTATTGAAAAGCGGAAAATGGTGACGGCTGCCGGTTCAGAGAGGGATTATATACCGCTTACTGAAAGTGAATCGGAGCATTATAGCTATCAGGTAATCTGTCCGATTATTTCCGAAGGGGATGCTATCGGAGCGGTTGTCATCGTGAGTAAGGATGAAAAAAGTCCGATGGGCGATGTGGAAAAAAAGCTGGCTGCGGCAGCCGCAGGATTTCTCGGACGCCAGATTGAACAGTAACAGAAGAAAGATTAAATCTTGACAAGAGGAAGCGGGCCGGGGCGGTGCAAAAAATGGTGAAAAATGGCACTGTTCCGGCCTGTTTCAATTGACTTCCTGCGGAAAATATATTAAAATATTTTTCATGGGAGGGGATAAAATTATGCAAGAAATACTTCATCATCTTTTACATGAAGTCGTTACATATGCGGTGATTGGATTCGAGTGGATTGGCGTTATCATTATTGCCATTTCCGGTATCCGCGGTGTAATTGAACTGTTTAAAAAGAATCCGGATATTGATTTACATTTGAGTCAGGGCATGGCGGTAGCTTTACAGTTTATGCTTTGTGCGGAGATTGTTAAATTAATTACAATTGGTGATTTGACGGATATCCTTTTAGTACTCAGTATCGTGGTTCTGCACATTGCGATTACATTGCTGGTTGCTTATGAATTGAATCATAAGAAGCATGAGCGCCATGAGCGGCACGAGCGCCATGAAAAGAAAAAGCATGAGCAGGAGCAGCAGCTCCGGACACAGCAGCCTGAGGCAGCGGATTCATCGGCAGAATAACGGGCCGGATGATGTACAATTTGGTAAGATTATAGAATGGAAACAGAGAGAGACTATCATTTTCACCATAGTTGGTGACGGTGATGGTCTCTTTGAATAATAGGAAGTCGACGAGGGTTGGCAGTGAAATTATAAGAGGGACAGACATGGATGTACATGAGTTATTATTAAAGGTTCAAAATAAAGAGATAGATTTGGGCGACGCAGAGGAATATTTAAAAAAACTGCCTTATGAGGATTTGGGTTTTGCCAAATTGGACCATCACCGGGCATTACGTTCCGGCTTTGGCGAGGTAGTCTATTGCTCGGGGAAGACAACGGAACATTTGGTGAAAATTTTTGAGAGTTTCAGTGCACGGAAAAGCAATGTTCTCGGCACACGGGCATCGAGGGAGCAGTATGAGGCTGTTCGGGCCGTGCTGCCGGAAGCGGTTTATGAGGAACTGTCACGGACAATTTATTTACAGTATAATGTGCCGGAGTTAAAAGGGCGGATTGCTGTGTGTACCGGGGGAACTTCGGATATTCCGGTGGCTGAGGAGGCCGCCCGGACAGCAGAATTTTTCGGCTGCTATGTGGATAGGATTTATGATGTGGGCGTGGCGGGAATTCACCGTTTGCTCTCGAAAGCGGAACTTATACGCAAGGCCAATTGTGTGGTGGCGATTGCCGGAATGGAGGGCGCTTTAGCCGGAGTGATTGCCGGACTGGTGGATAAACCGGTGATTGCCGTGCCGACATCGGTGGGCTACGGGGCAAATATGCATGGGCTGTCCGCGCTGCTGACGATGATAAACTCCTGTGCGGAGGGTATTGCTGTTGTCAATATTGACAATGGCTTTGGCGCCGGATATATGGCGGCTCAGATAAACCGGCTGGCGATTGGAGCGGATAAAGAATGATTTATGCGATTACGAACCGGAAGCTGGTTTCCGGGGATGAAGAAGCTTATTTTAAACAGATAGAAAAGATAGCGGCGGCGAAGCCGGACGGCATTATTCTCAGAGAAAAAGATTTATCTTCCTCAGAATATGCGATTTATGCGGAACGGTGCCGGGAGATTTGTGACAAATGGGGGACACCGCTGATTCTCAACCATTTCTGGGAGGTTGGGAAAAAGCTGGATATCCGCAGGATTCACCTGTCCATGCCGGTATTCAGGCAAATGGTTGAAGGGAAGAAGGCTTCGGACGGCGCCTGCGTTTTCGCCGGATGGGAGAAGATAGGCGTATCTGTTCACGGTTTGGAAGAAGCGGTTTATGCCGGGGAAGCCGGGGCAGACTATCTGATTGCGGGCCATATTTTTTTGACGGATTGTAAAAAAGGGGTTCCGGCCAGGGGGCTGGACTTTCTCAGGGAAATTTGCGAAGCGGTGTCAATTCCCGTATTTGCCATTGGCGGAATGAATGTGGAGCATGGCCGGGCGGCAATGGAAGCGGGAGCTTCCGGCGTGTGCATGATGTCTGAGCTGATGGGGAGCGATGCGCCGGAGGATATCATAAAAATATTTTCTGGACGCTCCGAACAAAGAATGATAGAATGAAAGTGACTATCTAATGCAAGGAGGAGACACATTATGTTAATTAAAGCAGAAAACACAGCAGCAATTATTGTCGATGTTCAGGAGAAACTGATGCCTGCCATGTTTAATCAGGAAGAAGTTGAAAAGAATGTCAATCGTTTAGTTGCCGGTTTAAAATTATTGGAAGTTCCGATGATTGTAACCCAGCAGTACACAAAAGGGATTGGTATGACGATTCCTTCTGTTATTGAAACTTTTGGTGATGATTTCAGTTACATGGAAAAAACAAGTTTTGGTGTCTATGGGGAAGCGCCAATTAAAGAGGCTATTGACGGGCTTGGCAAGAAAAACATTATCGTATGCGGGACAGAAACCCATGTATGCGTCCTTCAGACATGTATCCAGTTAAAAGAAGCCGGATATCAGCCGATTCTTGTGACAGATGCCGCCGGTTCCAGACATGCAGAAGACCGCAAGTTTGGTATTAAGAGAGCGATGCAGGAAGGTGTTCTTGTGACAACTTATGAAGCGCTGCTCTTTGAATTGATGGGAGGCTCCACCTGCCCTGTATTCCGCCAGATTTCTAAAATTGTAAAATAATGCGGTTTATCATTTCACCAGCGAAAAAGATGAATGAAACTCCGGATATCCTTGATTTTCAGGGATACCCGGAGTTTGTTGAAGATGCGGATATTCTCCGGGAATATATGGCGGGTCTTTCCTATGGAGAAGCAAAAGCACTTTGGAAATGTAATGACTCCATTGCGGAATTGAATTTTGAGCGTTTTCATCAAATGGATTTGCGCCGGGGGCTGACTCCGGCCATTATGGCCTATGAAGGCATCCAGTATCAATATATGGCTCCGGCGGTGATGGATGAGGCTTCCCTCAGCTATTTGCAGGAACATTTGAGAATCCTGTCCGGCTTTTATGGCATACTCAAGCCGATGGACGGTGTTGTCCCTTACCGGCTGGAAATGCAGGCAAAATTAAAGCCGGAACTGAAGGCGCCGTGCAGTCCTGAGAACCCGGCGGATATCGAAGCAAAAGGCTTTAAAACCCTGTATCAGTTCTGGGGCCGGCGGCTGGCCGATGCACTGTTCAGAGAAACCGATACAATTATCAATCTGGCCTCAAAAGAGTACAGCAAAGCGGTTTCTTCCTATTTAATACCGGATATCCGATTTATTACCTGCGTTTTCGGGGAATATAAAGATGGAAAAATCATCGAAAAAGGGACATTTGCGAAAATGGCCCGGGGCGAGATGGTTCGCTTTATGGCGGAACGGCGGGCGGAATCGCCGGAAGATATGAAAAAATTTGACCGGCTCGGCTATCGGTTTGCGCCGGGAGAATCCGATGAAAAAACTTATGTGTTTGTGAAATAGCCAGAAGGAAAAAGTGGGTCAACCTCCGGCGAAAAATCCGGAAGGTCGGGAAGCCTTGAATTTAAAGGATTCTTAAAAAGAGGTTGACCCACTTTTTAGAGGAAATCATGGACAAAAAGGGCAATTTGGAGTGGAAATTAAAAAGAAAATGTGATAAACTCTGGTGTAAGAGAAATACCTATGAGGAATTGAAACTGATTTTTTCACCTTGCCTTCCTCCTCTTGTATAATTAAGTAAGAGAAACACCTATGAGGAATTGAATCTTTTTTGCATACTTATCTTCTGCCTTTTGTTCAATTTTTGCGGAAGGGAACTACCTATAAGGAATTTAATTTTTTAAAGCTCATTTCATTTGGATGACGAGCAAAAAAGTCATCGCATATCGACTTGATATGCGATGGCTTTTTTTGTGGGTAAATTTAAAGAGGCAGTAAAAATAAAATGCGAGTGTTGATTACAGGGGTAAAAAAATAGTGTTTAATAGAGACAGATTTAAACGACACATGTTTTTGGGAGGGTTGTCTTATGAGGAGAGAAAAGAGAAATCGAATGTACAGGTTAAAGCTTCCGCGGTTGAAAGGGCTTGTGTGGCTTCGGGGGCGGATAGACGGAAGAAACGGGACAGCGGCGCTTAATGACAGGCAGGTCGTGCAGAGTGGGGAAGTGCAGATGTACCAAAAGCGTTTTCAGATGTTTGTGGGAGCCCGAATCCGGAATCTTGATGAGGCGCTTCATTCCCTGTCTGCGGAGTCGGAGAAGTTGATTTATGAATTGAATAGAAAGATGCCGCCAATTCCGGAGTGCAGGCCGGTGCCGGAGGGCGGAAATGCTATCGAACAGCGGGCGGCAGAGCGCAAAGCCTGTGAAATCCGGCGGATGAAGGAGGAACGGCGGATAAAAAGGGAGGCGGCGATTGAACGTCTTATTGATATTCGGACAGCTTTCAGCGAGAAGGAGGCTTCATGTCAGGAAAATCTTATGGGAAAGGCGGCTGCCATCGAGGAGATTCTGGCGGTTTACTGCAAGGGCGTTCTTTATAAAAAACCTCTGCATGAAGAAAATATTCCGGTTGTAAACGTTGAAGGGGCGATTAAGCAGTTCCACGATGAGATTGAGTGGACCCATGCGGCCCTGGAGAGGATCGATAAGGAGGTGCGGAAGTATCATGAAAATCCATAAGCCAAAGTGGTTGGAAGCAAGAAAGCGGAGAAAAAAGGAGGAGCGGTTAAAACGGCTGCATAATGCGCCGGAACCGTCTTATCAGATTATTTATCGTCTTCCCACGGTAGGAGATACGACGGTAGCCTATGATTATAACGATATTCTTGACCTCTATAACGACGCCGATCTGTATGCGGTGAAAAAGATTGAATCAGGGATAAAGGTTGACGATAAAAGCGGAAAGTTTCTGAAACAGGATGTAGAGGTCCGATGCCTCATGCTGAGAGCTCTGCTGATTGAGTGGCGGGAGCGACACAGAAATGCGCGTATCAGCATTAATGAAGAAAAGAGAGCTTACAGAGAGCAGTTGGAGTTTGAGTTGAGGGAACTTCAATTGAAATACGATGAATTGTGCAGAGGAGAGTGATTCGAATGAGGAAAAAACAGCCGATTTTAAAGCGTATCATCCGGGAGCGGCAGAGCGCAAGACTTCCCGAAGGCGCTAAATGGGCCATTGTTTTAGGTTGTATCATGTTTGACTGTATCTGTTTTTATACCAGTTACAATTTGCTGCTCCGTCAGAGTTTCTGGCTGAATCTTTTTACGGTGGCGGTGTCCGCTCTGACAATGGACCTTTTTCCGGTAGTTTTGGCAATGCTTTTGAGCCGCTCGGAGAAGGATAAAATGGAAATCGGCATGGCAGGAACCATTGGCGTGGCCTTTCTGTGTGAAGCGGCAATGTCCTTTTTCATCCGCTATAACACCCGCGCGCTTCTGTTTGAAAGCGGAGGACTCGGATTGAAATTATCCGGTCAGGCGGCGCAGAATATTTCCCAGGCAACACCGGCGGCCACATCGAGGGCTCAGGCGGGCGTTGTGATCCTTCTGGGTATTATCCCGGTTTTAACGTCCCTTCTTTCCTTTGCGGTATCCTATGATAATCCGGTTCGAAGAAAGAGGGAGAAGCGGGAAGAACTTCTGGCGGATTTGAAAGAAGAAATAAATAACCATGAGGTCAGTATTCATCTTCTTGATGAAGAACTGGAAAAAAGAAATCTGTTTAAACTGGATGAAACCCGGTTTAAAGTGGCTGACATTTTAATTGATCTGGCTGAGATCGGCTCAGAGATTAAAGCCGGGCAGGAGATTGCGGCGCTGCTTTCGGATGTGGACGCAACAACCATGCTGACGGAAAATGCCGGGATCAACAGCAGGCTTGAGGATATGAAAAAGCGGCTTGACCGGCTGATTGAAGAAACGGCCTACAATGAGGAGGAGATTGAAAATGAAGAAGTTTACTAATGTACTTTTAACAATGAGTTGTCTGTTTTTATCCACACTTATGCTGGCCGGCTGCGGCAAAGACGGGGAAGCGGGTGCAAATGGCATGGAACCGGTGCATGCGGCCCTCATACTTCAGCCCATATCCACAGCGCCGGTGGTAAATGTGGAGGCGGCAAGAGATTTGCTCGAAACCGTATGCCGAGTACCCGGCTCATCTGTGTCTATTATTGTTGCCGATGGGGAACCGTGGGAGTATGCTTCGGTGGCGCCGGATGATATGGATACATCGTTGAGCGCCGATATGCAGAAGCAGATTTTAGAGGAACGGGTTCAGGAACTGATTGCGGTTGCGGCTTCGGCGGAATCCGCCAATCCGGAAACTGACCTTCGCAAAGCGGTTGAGATGGGAGCGAGGGAGCTGCATAGTTATCAGGATGGTGTCGATTTGGAAATGATCATCTGCGGTTCTTTTATCAACACTGTGGCTCCGATACCAATGCAGGAGCTGGCGCTTTCCTATCTGGATGTGGACTCGGCGATTCATCAACTGGCAGCGGAGGGCTATGTGGCAGATCTGCATAACATCCGTATTACGGGCTATAACCTCGGCGATACCTGTGGTGCGCAGAAAGATTTATCCAATAGGGATAAGGCGGCGCTGGAAATGTTCTGGTCCTCCTTTTTTGAAGCGGGCGGGGCGAAAGAGGTTTGTTTTATGGATGACCTGCCGTCGGAATTGTCCTACGAGGGGCTGCCGAAAGTCAGCACGATTCCTGTGGTGGAGACCGGCTCCGCTCTCCAGGAACTGGCGGCGGCGGACATGGCGGTCGTCGATGCGGTTTCCTTTGATGAAACAGTCATTGCATTTCATCCGGGGACGGCAGAACTGCTGGATGGGGAGGCGGCCCGGAAAGCGGTGGCTTCCGTTGCCGAATATATGCGCGGCGGCGATATTTCTGCTTTGCTGGTGGGCGGAACGGCCCACTGGGGAGATATGGACGACAGCATCCGGCTTTCTTATGAAAGGGGACAGGCGGTAAAGCAGTTGTTTGTGGATGCCGGAGTGGATGCCCGGAATCTGACGGTGGTCGGCGCCGGATGGCTGAGTTGTTTTTATGTGAATGACCTCACGGAAAGCGGAGAATTGGATGAGGCTCTTGCTCCGCAAAACCGGGCATGTACATGGGTTAAATGCGGTTCCGAACTGGCCGGACAGGTGTTGGGCGACGAAGATTATCATTGTTTTATTGTGGAATAGAAGGGAGAATTTGTCATGAGAACTCAGGGAATCATCAAAATAGCAATATTGTTGGCAGCAGATTTTGCAATAATCTATGGATTGTTTAATATTTGGGCGGCGGGCGGTGTTCTGGGGGCTATGCTGCTGTATGCGTGGCTTGGAGAGTTCATAGCGTTGCGAAAGGACAGAGCCGTTGGGATTGAATATGTGGATGAACGCAGTCGGGCAAAATTGAATAAAGCAATGGATTTGCTGAAGGAAGAGGTAAAGGCGCGTTTTTTGGAGGATGTGCCGGAGATGAAGCTTCATGTTCTTCCAACCGATGAGATTAACGCCTGTTCCTATGGGGCCGGAAACATTGCCGTAACCCGGGGAACGCTGAAAGTTGCGGACATTTTGACGCTGAAAGCGATTCTGGCCCATGAATTATCTCACAGTCTCTGTCTGGATGCGGTGTTTCATCGAATCGTATTCGCTAATGTGACGGCCATTTTACTGGGGATTACGGTGACTTCACTTTTTGCAACTTCATTTATATGGCTTGTTTTCCTCATTCTGTGTTTGATGGGAATGTGCGGAAGTTTTCTGTCGGTTTATTGTACGTCCGGCATTGCAAAATTTACCCGGGGATTTTTCCGAGGGCTTCAAAAGCTGGTGCTGGTGATTTATCAGACATTGATGGGACTGGTGTCCAGAGCAAGCGAGTATCGGGCAGACAGATATTCATGCCGGCTGGGATACGGAGTTCAGCTCAAATATTTTTTGAGGACTTATGTGCTTCCGCAGGATGGGCAGAAGCGGACACTGACAGAAATCATCTATGCTTCCCACCCGGACACCTGCAAGCGGCTTGAAAAGATTGAGCGGAATGAAAGGCAGGAGATTAGCGCAGCGTAAAAGGCATAAAAGTTTCCCCGGAAATTCGACGAAGCCTTTCGGGAATATACTGGGCGTGCTATAATAAAAATGAGGTGGAATTATGTCAAAAGAGAGTGATGGAGCAGTCAGTCTGCAGGCTTGTGTGGATTATTATGAGAAGCACGGCGCCCATGATTTATATATGGAACAAATTGACAGGTGCCGGTCCCAGCGGGCATTGCTTTTCGGATTGTTAAAGTCCTTTTTTCAGCGGGCCGGGCTGGAGACAGAGGAGGATATCAATGAGTTTTGCAGAGATAAATGTATTCGGAAATCCGAATGGTTTTACGGTGCCGACGGAGATGGGGACAAGGTCACGGGGATGACATGGCACAACTGGAAATACGGAAAAAACATACCGGAAAGGAGCTCATTAATTCAGATGGCATTTTACCTTGGGCTGAATGCGGAAGATGGGGACAGGCTTTTAAAGACTGCGGACCACCGGGGGCTTTACGCCAGAGATTTCCGGGATTTGACGGCGGCTTTTTATCTGAATCAGGGATTTCAGGAGAGCAGCGGCGCAGTGCCGGATACAAAAACAGCGGAAGAGCGGATGCTGCGGATGCGAAACAAAATCCGCCTTTTCAGAGAAAAATATTTAGAAAAAAGAGAGCTGGTATATGATGCGGCGCGGGATATATGGTATTACACAGGGAAGCTGGATGCGGATATCCCGGTGCATCAGCCGATAAAAAATATATCAGAGGAAATATATAGAGACTCTGTCGGAAAAACAGATATGACGGAGGAAGATTTTGAACAGTTTTTATCGGAGCATATAAAGGATTTGGAGATTCGGCGCATGGGTGCGATTCACATTATGGAGAAATATATGTCCGACAGGGGTTGTTTTTTTAAATATCTGGAGGATTCAGAGAAATATAAGGTTTTAACGAAATCCGGCCGATATGAATATCGGAGAGAAGTCCAGGGGATTTTGAAACGTATTCTCCAAATCAGCGGCGCTTCAAATTATGACTTTATTATGAAAGGAAGAAAGGCGAGCGCCGGGGAGACTTTGAGACTGACAGATAAAGAGGCGTTGTATAAGATAGCAGAAACGAATATTTACACCCTGGTACGCTTTTGTTTTGCGACGGGAAATGAGTCGCCGGAAAAGGTAAACCTGTTGTTGAGGCGTTCCGGCTTCCGGGAAATATCCCGGTGTGAGGAGGAATATTCGAGGCTGGATTTTTTCCTCAATTATTTATACAGGGTGGCGGATATTGATATTATGAGAGTCGGGAAAAAGGATAACGGGTGGATGAATCTGGCTGTTTGGCGGCATAATTATGACTATTTTCATCATCCGATATTTGAGGACTATTGGTATGCCTATGAAACCCGGTCCAGGAGGGTATAAAGTGAAATCTTATCAGATAAATGACAGGTTAATCAGCAATAATACGGGAATATATGTGGTTGAGCGCCTGCTGCAGAGCGGAGAAAACAGTCAAATGTATGTTGTGAACCGGTTACTGCAGGGGGAGCGGGATGACAGTTATCGCTACTTTGTGAAGCAGCAGAGCTTATCCCGCGAAGCAGCGGAGCGGGCCAGAACCATTTCAAATAAATTGAATCAAAGCGTGTTTTCCGAGGTAGGAACGCTGCTGGAGCTGACATTGCCGGTAATCGAGGTGTTTGAATTTAACGGAGATGTATTTTCTCTGATGAAATATTATGACGGTGGCATGTTTCTGGAGGATATCATCTTTGAGCAGTTGGAATCGATGAGCGCCGGTGATATTTTTGAACTGTTTGGCCGGATTCTCCGAAATACGGAAAAGATTCATTATCTGGCTGAAAAAGAGGGCGGCATACTGCATTTGGATGTGCATCCGGGCAATATTTTCTGCTGCAACGTGGACAGGGATTCTTCGGAAGGCCGGTTGACGGTGGAGGGTGTGCGCTATATTGATTTTTCAGAGGCATTGGAAATGCCGGACGGTGACAAAAGCTGTCGGATTGAAAAGGCAAACCACAGAAAGGCGGCCAGGGGTTATCGGGCCGCTGAACTTTTGAATATTTCCGAGGGAGAAACCGAAGTGTCCAGGGGAACCGATATTTTCTCACTCACGGCGATTTTGCTGTTTATGCTGAGAAAAAAGGCGGACCCGGCCTATGTGATGAATGATGATACGATGTACTTCTACAGCGATATCACGCTGGATGACAGGGCGGGCGAACGCCTGGGGCTGGATACGATTACATTAAATTTATTAAATCAATTTCTATATACAGGCTTATCCATTGATAGGGGGCTTCGTTTTAATGAGGATACCCGGTTATACATCAAATGCTTTGAGGATGTCTTTTCTTCTTATCAGTCATTTCACAGCGGAAAACTGGATGAAGTGCTCATGATGGGATTCAAATATTCTTTGCAGTCCATATATAATAAATATCTTCCGTGGGAGCGGATGAAATATCTTTGGTCGGAGCGGCCGGAACAGGCGGGGCGAATCGGACAGGCGGAGCGAATCGGACAGGCGGAGCGAATCGGACAGCCGGAACAAGCGGTTCTTGCGATGCATAAATCGGCAGTCCGGGAGCTGGCGGAGCAGCTTCTTCAGCCCAAGGCGGATAATCGGAATAATGGGCTTCACGAGTATATGTTCCGGATTTTATGGGACATGTACAGGCGGTTTGAAAGCTTTTTTAAGATAAAACCGGATGGGGAAACAAAGGCGCTTCTGGCAGCAACGGGCATTGCGATTTATAACAATTTAGGAAAATCCGTGGATGCGGGCCCTTATGTGACATTGTGGAAAAAGAATAAAAGCTTTATTTCGCCGGAAATCGTTCTCTTCACGGCAACAAAGATACCGGGACATTATGAAAATATACTGGATTTTCATACGGCGCTGGAGGAGGCAATGCGGAATGTGCGGGCCCAGAGGCAGCAAAGCAAGGCATTAAAGGCCATTATGGAAAGCTATTATGATATTCGCTATGAGGCCGGTTCCGAGGTGACAAAATCTCCGGTGTATGCAAAATCATTGAGCGCCTGCGGCCGTTACTACAGCTTTATGGGAGAACGGGATAAGGCAGAGCAATGCTTTGAAAAAGCCCTGGCATCCTTTAAGTCGGATGACGCGGTAAATATAAAGCGGACGCGGGGCTATTATGCTCATTGGGCGATAGAATTCGGCGAGGAAGATAAGTTCAGAGAATTATATTCCGGCGGGGCTGACTGGCAGGATATGCTGGAAAATTTATGTGCAGACATGGATAAAATACCGGGATATGATTTTTTGATTTTCATTAAAGGTTTTCATCGCTTCGGGCATCCTGAGGATGTCCGGGCGGAAAAAGATAAGCTTCGTCTATTCAAAGAGATTGTCAACCGGGGGGACAGTTACACACAGCATCCATGGGGACTCATTTACCGGCATCTTGGTTCCATATTTATGGAGACCGGAGATGACGACATGAAAGTTTGGGCCGATAAGGCATTTCAACTGGCGTGCCGGAGAATGGATGACGATGAGAAGAATTTTACATTAGAAACGATTTTTGCCTATCATTCTTATTTTATCTGGCGGGGCTGCAATAGTCTCACCAGGCCGGAAAGAGACGAAGTGAATGTGCGATGGGAAGAGCTTTTTGAGCGAATGTCAGCCCACGGCATTAAAAAGAACATTTCCGGAGATAAGATTACAGGTGCGGCTTCAATAAAAGCTAAGGTAAATATATTAAATTCGCTTTTCAGATATGAGTTTGTCTGAGGGTAAACCCTGCATTTATATATTCGAAGGAGGAGAAGAACATATGGAAAACAACAGGTACTATTTGGCGTTGTATGATATATCGGGCATCCAGTCCTATATTTATCATTCAAACAAATTGGCGGAGATAAAAGGCGCCTCAATTCTGGTTGAAAAGAGCCTGAAGGTTTATTTGAAACAGGCCTTGAATCAGGTGTGCGGCTATGAGGATGATTCTCTGGCAGTTTCGGATTCATTTTTTGCAAATGATGGGCTTCAGGCAAAAATCGTGTATATCGCCGGCGGAAACGCCCTGGTACTCTATAAGGGGTGGGAGTGTTATACAAAGGTGAACACCGCTTTGAGCGCCTGTCTGATAGAAAATGTGCCGGGGCTTCTGTTCCAGGTACACGCTGTGGAGACCGACTGCGGAGAATCCCGGCTGAAACAGGATTACAGGCAGCTTTTCGGAGGGATGCAGAAAAAGAAAAATGAAAATCCCCAGATGGATTATCATAAAGTATTTTCGATAACAAAAACATGCGAGCGGACAGGAAAACCGGCCCAGGTGTATGCTCAGGGACGCTGTGTATCCGAAGAACTGAATAAAAAGACGGCGGAAGCCAGGAAAGAACGGGAGGACTATAAAGAATTGTCCGATCTGACCGGGGACGGCGATAAGAATTATATTGCCGTGGTACATATTGACGGCAACCGGATGGGTGATAAGATTCAAAACCTTCTTTCGGAGGACAGCCTGAACTATATGAAAGGGCTGGAAAGGATTCGTTCATTTTCAAAGGATATCGAGGAGATTTTTAATGACAGTTATGAGGCGATGGTTGGGCGAATCGGGGAAGCCATCAACCGGTCAAAGAGTCTGGAATTGAGAAAATTCAGAGATGGCCATAAGGCGGCGCCATTCCGGAAGATTTATCTCGGCGGCGATGATGTGACTTTTGTGTGCAACGGCTATGTCGGCGTTAAAGCGGCGGAAGTATTTTTAAGACAGTTGGCGCAGAAAGCGGCTGAAAAGGGCCGGACAGATATCTCAGCCTGTGCGGGAATTGCCCTGATTAAGCCGAAATACCCATTTTATTTCGCTTATCAGACGGCCCTCCAGGCCTGCGAGAGCGCAAAGCATTTTATCAGCAGCCATCCGGTGTATAACGGACTGGATTTTCATATTGTACATTCAAACCATGTTGCGCCGCTTTCAGAAACACGCAGCAGCCAGTATGTGAATGACGATATTAATCTGCTGATGCGGCCGTACATCGTTTGTACATCCGCGGAAGCGGAGGCGGAGAGCGAGATTCAGCGGCATGACATCCGGGCGTTTTACGAGATATCCCGGATGATTTCCAGAGAAGAAAATGTGCGGGCCAAATTAAAAGCTATACGAAATGCTTATGTTATGGATAAGCTGGACCTGCAGAAAGCCATTCAGGGGCTGACGAGCCGGGCCGAGGGCAGAAAGTTTATGGAGCGGATTCGGAAGCTGCTGGAAAAATATAAGTTTAATCCTTCCTATATCGGCAGCTATTATGAATATTCCGGCGACCGGGATGATAAGAACTTATCCCGAAGCATTTTGTTTGATTCTTTAGAGTATATGGATTTGTATGTAGAGTGGGGCGATGAATAATGGAATATAAAGTCAGAATTGAGGCATTGAGTGATTTCTGTCTGGCGTCGGGCGAGAGTGTGGCCGGCGTGGTGGACACGGATATTTTAACCGATGATTACGGCATCCCGTATATTTCAGCCAGAGGCTTTAAGGGACTGGTTGGGGAAGCCATGGATGATTTGATTGATTTCGGAAGAGGAAGCCGGGAGATGAAGGAGTCGCTTCTCGGTATTATGGGAAATGATGTCCCGGGGAAACTGATTTTCGGAAATGCCAGACTTGAAGATGAAATGTTTTATCAAAAGCTGGATGAAATGTCTGCCAGCCGGGAGACAAAAAAATATGCGGCGAAGGACAGGGTAAAGGATTATTTTACTTATGTGCGGACCCAGACACGCATTGATGACAGCGGCGTTGCCGTGGATGGTTCCATGCGGACGATTCGTGTCGGAAAGCGCGGGATGATTTTCAGTTTGAACCTTCAAACTTTCGAAGCGCTGAATGATGAGGAAGAAAAACTGCTTGGCGAGGCTGTCGGGCTGGTTCGCCATATCGGAAGCGATAGGACCCGCGGACTGGGAAATGTGCAGTGTACCCTTGAAAAGGCGGACAACCTTGCCGAAAACAATTCGGAGAATGGGTCGCAGGCGGCAGAAATTAAAGATGGGAAAATCGGTATTCATTTAACTTTGATGCAGGACTGTATTCTGGACACAGATTATATACCCGGCCGGAGTCTCCTTGGGATTTTTGCCTCCATGTTTCAGAAAAATTACACCGGCAGCGATAAAGAAGAGAAATTTAGGGACTGGTTTTTAAAGGGGAAGATTTCATTTGATATGGCTTATCCGAGGATAACGGATAAGGCGGCCGGCGAGAAAATTGATTTTATACCGTCACCGAAGAGCTTTTATTATGACCGGAGGAAAGCCGGGGACGCCGAACTGGAAGTCTGGGATATGTCCCGGGAGGAAATGCCGGATGCGGACATGAAAAAATATTCCCAGCCTTATGTGGCCTTTTGCGGGGATAATGTCTACGGCTGTTCTCTTCCTGAAAAAATCATTTATCACCATCGGCGGCCGGGGGATAAAACGATTGGCCATGTTCTCAAAAAAGATGAGGGCGACAGCATGTTGGTTTACGGCCAGCTTTTCCAATATGAGGCTCTCACCGCCGGAATCGAGTTTTACAGCACAATCTCCGGTGCGGAGGAAGATTTGGAGGAATTGATGGCCTGTGTGCCAAACCATTCGGTTGTACATATCGGAAAGAGCCGGAACGCCCAGTACGGACAGGCGGCGCTGACCTATGAAACCGTAGATTCGGCCTATGAAACCCCAGAAGATGAGGACGACTGGGAGGATAATTTCGGCGAAGAATATCCGCTGGTTGTCTTGCTGAAATCGCCGATGATTTTGAAAAATGCGGACGGAAGCTGTAAGGCTGACCCGAAGGAAATCGGAAAGGAAATTCTCAATTATTTGAATATCGAACCGGAGACGGACACGGATATTGAATGTTGGAGCCAGCGGTCAGTGACAACAGGGTTTAACGCCCACTGGCGGATGCCGCGGGCCCAGGAGACGGCCTTTGATGCGGGGACAGTCATCTGCATTAAGGATGTGGTGCTGGATGATGCCCAGGCAAAGATGCTCCAAAATGCCCGCTTTGGCGAGCGGACAGCCGAGGGTTACGGCCGGGTGCTTCTGATGCGGGAAGAGTGGATGAACGGCTTTGAGTCGGGCATTCCGAACCACTATTGCATAAAATCATACGCAACCGAAGAGAAGCCGGGTATTCCGGAATTCTTTAAAGATAAGCATTTCTGGAAAAATATCTCAGACAACGAGTTCGGGCGCTATCTGAGCGGCTGCATCTTCCAGGAATTGAAAAATGACTTAAATAACAGCCGTTACTACCGGCTGACAGAGGTGCGGGAATCTATTAAAGATGAAAAAGTATGCACCAACAGTTATCTGGCAACATGGATGCAGATGCTGGATTCCTCTGCGAATTTTGAAGAATTTGAGCGGCAGGAAGCCAAAGTTGTGGAACGAAATTCGAGTGATGTTCTGAAAAAAGCCTATAAGAAAATGGAAGAACAGTTAGAGGCTATCCGGGGTGAAATCGGAGAGATTTTGAAAAAGGATTCTCAGGTCCGCCCGGAAATCTACAGCATTTATGTGGAGAATAATCTATATGAACTTTTTTCTGAGGTGATTCAGAATATTTTGACGGATGAGCGGAACCGGAGAAAAATCTCATTGACCGGGTCAAAAGGAGGGCGTTCAAATGAATGAGAATAAAATGAATATGGCATTGCTTTTTCAGGCGGACCTGGTATTGGAATCGCCGCTGACGCTGGGTAATGGGGAGGCGGAATATTCCCATAAGGATTTGATGCTGGACAAATCGGGCCGGCCGTTAATTCCTGGCAGCAGTGCAGCCGGAATGTTCTATCACTATTTCAGCAGACATTTGAAAGATGATGAATTGCCGATGCTGAACCGGTTGTGGGGAATCAATGAAGGAAAGGGTGATTTTACCGCCAGTCCTATCTGCTTTTATGATGCGCCCCATATCGGCGCCTGGGATGACGGGCAGATTGGAAAGCGGGACGGCGTTCGCATAGACCGGGATACAAAAACAGCGCGGAAGATGGGCAAATATGATTTCCAGATTCTCTACCCGGGCAACCGTTTTATGTTTAAAGCGGAAATCGTGCTGCGGGAAAAACAGAAAGATTACCGGGAGTTTGCCCTGAAAATTCTCCGGGCAATATGGGAACTGGGCCGAAGCGGAAACATTCGCCTGGGCGGAAAGACGAGCCGGGGTTATGGGCTGGCCCGAATGGAAAACGCTTATTATCATTCTTTTGATTTTGCAGAGCATCCGGAGGCGTTTGAAACCTTTGTCAACCATCCATGGGAGGCGGAAAATGACATCCATGGGCTGGAGCAGTTGAAGTCGGAGCTTGAAGGGCGGAGATGGACCCTTACCATCCCCCTTGTTTTGAACCGCAGTCTGCTCATCCGCTCCTATGATATGGCGACCTGGGATGCGGACGCACGGCAGGTGGATAATAACGATAACCGGGCGGTGGTTCCGGGGACAAGCTGGGCCGGAGTTTTCCGGGGGCGTATTCAGAAAATCTATGAGGAGATTGCCGCCTGTTATTTCCGGGAGTTGACGGAGAAACAGAGAAATGAAATTGATGACGAAATAAATTATCTCTTCGGTATTGAGAAGCGGGGAGCAACGGGACAGAAATCCCGGATTATTTTTGACGAATCATCCGATGCGGAGGAAAGCCATTTTATTGATATTGTCCGTGTCGCCATCGACCGCTTTACCGGGGGCAGTTCCCGGGGAGCGCTGATGAAAAACCGGTTGACTGTGGACGGCCATTTCAACCTGTCTATTACGGTCGATCAGCCGACGGATGCCGAGAAGGCGCTGATTTATCTGGCGCTGGAGGATTTGCTCGACGGCATGCTTGCCGTTGGCGGTGAAACGTCGATTGGGCGGGGAATCTTTTCTCCGGATGCCGAAAAGGCGGAGGAATGTCTGAAAGCCATCGAGGCGGAAAGTCAGAGCTGGTGCGATGCTTTAGCGAGTCATATAATTGAGAGTCTGGGGGAAAAGTGATATGAAGACAACGTATATTAAAAGAGAAATATCCGGAAGTATTGCCATAGACGGCGGATTCAGCGGGATAGAAAAGGCTGTCGATGAAAAACAGGCCGGAATCATTTATTATGTGACGGATGACTGCGTGGACTTCGGTTATTATGACGGCCATGGCTGCTGGAAGTTTTATAAGGACGAAAAACCGGATGTGGATGAACTGCAGGAAATGTATTTGATTTTCCCGGATAAGGAAATATATCTTTTTAAACTGGCCGGGGAACTGTGTATGCGGGTGCTGGCCGAGGCGGATACTCCGGAAGAAGACTTTGAGGAAGTTCTTTACTCAGAGGAAAAGCATTATATGTGGGGAAGCCGGACAGGCGCGGTTGAAAACGGTTTTTATACCGTCAGCGAGGACAGCGGCATTACTTATCATCTGCCGGAAGACATTGCCTCCGGCGAGAGTTATGCGTATACGATGCGGTACTATTTCAAAGTCGGCGGGGACGGCATTTTAGAACCGGCGGCAGAGCGAATTGTTTCAGTGGATGGAGGGATTAGAAAATGATCAACGGATTTATCAATCCTTATCACTTTTTACCATTAGAAAGTAAAAAGACTATAGAAACTGCGGCGCCGGATGAGGCAAAATACAGCGGTTTCATTCAGGCTCGGATAAAGAATCGAACGGCAATGATTATTCCGAATCCAAATGCCGATGATATCGACAGAAATAAAGTGCTGAATTTCTTTACCTATTATGAAGAATATGCGAATCCGAACGGCACGGGAGAGAATATTGCTTATAAAAATCACCCGCCGGTCATTCCGGGCAGCGCGATTCGCGGTATGCTGCGCTCCATCTATGAGATGGCGACCAATTCCTGTATGTCGGTGTTAAATAAAGATGCGGTGGTCAGCCGCCGTATCTCGGACCCGGGAATACCGGGGCTGCTTCATAAAAATGGCGGAACGATGGAACTGTATACGGAGGTTACAACGGTGGGGAAGATTGAGCCGGACAGTGTAAAGGACAGGGCCGAATGTTCCATCTATAGTATTCGGGGAAAGGAAGGGATTCTTGTCAAAGGCGAAGCCTTCTGGAGAAAACGCTGTCATGTTTTTTATCCGCCGGATGACCCGGATGGAGCGGCGAAAATCAGCATTTCCGATGCGGATTTGAAACGTTTTGAGCAGGTGCTGGAACTTTATGCGGACAGCAGTGTTAATAAAAAGATGGCTACGGGGCACGGCGGTTATAAAGAGTATGCGAAGTGTTATAAAAAATTTAAGAAATCCGCCCAGGGCGCCCTGGAGTATTTCCCTGTGTACTATTCGAAATTAGATTTGAAAAAACCGGGCGGCGGTGGAAAAAAGACGGTCTATTATATTACACCGGCTCAGATATCCAGAGAAGTGTATGAGGCTCAGCCGATGAGCATTGTCAAAGATACCTATGCGCCGTGTCAGTCGCTGTCGGAATTGTGTCCGGCCTGCCGGCTCTTCGGAATGGTTGGCTCTTCTGAGGCGTTGGCCAGCAAAGTGCGGATTACCGATGGAGCATTTGTGGACACTGCGGGCGAAGTCAAAGGCGGACGGTATGACACGCTTTATAATGCCCAGCCGACAGTGCTTGAAGAATTAGCCAGCCCGAAGCCGGGTAATATGGAGTTTTATTTCAAACAGCCGAAAGATGCTGATTTCTGGACGCCGGATTACTACAGTCAGAATGGTGTTTTGTATCAAAACAGTAAGCCGGAGCTGATGGGCCGCAAGTTCTACTGGCACCATGGGGAAGAACGTTTGCCGGAAGGCGTGGAGAAGACGAAACGGAATTCTAAGGTTCGACTTTTAAAGCGGAACAAAACATTTTCCTGCCGGGTCTATTTTGAAGATATCACGAAAACAGAATTGCAGCGTTTGATTTATCTCTGCAACATCAGCGGCGAACAAGCTGAGGACGGAACGGCCCGGTACGGATATCATCTGGGACTTGGAAAGCCGCTGGGCCTCGGCTCCATAGAAATGTCGGTTGAGGACGTGCGCATCCGAAGATGGATTTCCGGCTCAGAAACACTCCGTATACAGCCGATGATGCAGAAATACGCCAATGTTTTTCATAATACATGGCAGGAAGATGCGACTTATGAAAAGGGAGATTTTAAAGGCGATAAAAAATTGCTGCTCCACATGCTTGAATTTAATGCGGCGGGCGATACGCCGATTACTTATCCAATCGCTGACGGACAGTCTGAGAAAATCATGGACGAAGGATATCAATTTTTCGTCAATAATAAGTATCAGCTGAAAAGAGAAGGCGCCAAAACTGTCAAATATGAAAACGGCAGCGTTTTGGCACGGAAAAAGATTGTTATACAGCAGTCGCTGCAGCCTCTTGAAGATTCGAGTCAGATGCCAATACTGAAAGTCAACAAGGGGGATGTCTCCTATAGTTCACTCTGCGATTTGCAGGATGTGAAAGGCGAAACGAAGAAAGCCGGCGCAGGCAAAAAGTCAAAGAGCAAAGGCGGCAAAGACGGCAAAGACGGCAAAAACAAGCGAAAAGGGAACCAGAGAGAAACATTTACCGGGACAGTGAAGAGCGTCAGCGGGGCCGGTTATAACATCAACCTGGATGAGAATTCGAAGCTAAAATACAAAGCCGGTTTTATCAACAGAAAATATCTGGATAATAAGGGAATTACATTGTCCAAAGGCGATAAAATTTCGGTGAATATCTATAAAGAAGATGAACAGAGAAAGAACTACACGCTTGACTTCGTTTCCAAATCCTGAATTTAAAAAAGTGGGTCAACCGACTGCCGAAAATCCAAAAGGCCGGGAACCCTTGATTTTAAAGGAATCTCAAAAAGAGGTTGACCCACTTTTTTTAAGAAAAAAGGGCAAAAATGGGAATTTTGAGTGGAAAGCGAAAAAAGAATGTGATAAAATCAGTTGTAGAAGAATTACCTATAAGGAATTGAAA
>ENA-ORML01000687-ORML01000687.1-human-gut-metagenome-genome-assembly--contig:-NODE-687-length-36249-cov-15.194480_pt1 | contig 36249 bp, 25 predicted proteins | sample MGYA00242103_ERZ508995 | MGnify/ENA primary metagenome ERZ508995 (study PRJEB26280, sample SAMEA2338702) | human gut metagenome | biome: human gut; feature: human-associated habitat; material: faeces... | reverse complement strand
AATCTATCAAATATAGCCAATATCGGACTCTATTCTGTCTCAGGACACACTTTCTATGGCAAAAATGTTTGCTTTACTGGAACTTATAGCGATGACACTAGAAAGGGAGTGCTGCAGGAAAATAAAGAAGTTGGTGGTGTTCCTTCTGATTTTATAACAAAGAAGCCAGAGGTACTAATAGTTGGCCTGCAAGATTTTCATGTTGTTGGAGAAGCTGGAATGGCTAACAAACAGAAGAAATTAATCGATCTTATCTAAAGGGCAAAAACGAATTTCTTTGCAAATTTAAATCTTTAAACAGATATTAATATGTCAGATATGAAAAAATTACTATTTTTATTTGTAGGGTTTGTTGTTTTGGCATCATGTAATTCTCCTAAAACACAAAAAGTGTATATAACTTTCCCTGTTGAGCAATGGGTTATGGATTATGTAAAGAAACATCCAAACTGTATGAATAATGAAATTACCAAAAAGCAAACTAATTATGATTTAATCAAAGCCGTTGACGACTCAACGCATAAAAACTGGTTGGAAGGTATACCGGTTAAACTGAAAACTATCAATAAAGTTAATGACAAATATATAGCTTTATTCGGTTCGGACTATGCTTATGGATTAACTTACAAAGCACCATTATCTGATGTAAAATTTGATATAATCACAGAGGTTCCGGAATCTTTAGTTCCACAACTAAAAAAAGACGAAGTTTACACTTTAAAAGACGTACGAACAATTTACAGAACAAAAATAAGCTGGGAGGCTGATAATTTATTAGGCGCCGAAAACTCTTACGATATTTCTTATTCTTCATTTGACGTCAGTCTAGAACCAGACGAATATGAAACCACACCAGATTTTACGACTAATTGTTTGACGGCAAATTTAGGTGTTTATTACTGTGATGTGAAATTCATCAAAATTTTTACAGAACGAAAAAGTACAATAGTTTCTATTAAATAAGACAACTAAAGTTTCCTATCGCTACAAAACAAGGCTTTTGCGCATGGTCATACATGTAAGGAAATAGAGAGGAAAGTAGAAAGGAATTGGCAGCGGAGAAGAAACGCTGCGGCTCGCACAACTGCACACAGTCCGTACTCTGCACCTACTGCGACCTGACAGGACTGGACGAAGAGACCATCAAGCACGCGGGCAACTGTTTCGCAGCGGGCATGGGCAACGGAGAAGGTACCTGCGGATCTATCGTGGGCGCAGGCATCGTCTATGGACTGGCCGTGAGAGACCAGGCCAAGGCTGTGAAGGGCATGAGGCAGATCATGGAGAAGTTTCAGGAGCGCAACGGTGCCACTTGCCGTATGTTCGTCAACGGAACAACTTATATTATTGGATGAAAAAGGACATCCGTCCCCCTTTGCTCCTATAATGATAGCCACGCTTTCAACCTGTGCACAATTGGAGCGTGATAATATCTCATTTCGATTGCAGTCAGGAAGGAAGCAGTATATAGAGAAAGGTGGAAAACTCGGACGCAAGGTAGGCTCTGTAAAAACGGCAGAACAGATGAAAGCCGTAAATAGGGAAGTAATAAGTCCGCTTCGCAAGGGATATTCAATTCGGGATGTGGCGAAGTTGTGTGGTAAAGGGGTAAGTACCGTACAACGAGTGAAGCGATTACTAAAAGTACAATCATCGCAATAATACTATTGATTTTACGTTTTTTTCAAAGAAAAGGTTGTGTGATAGTAGTTTAAAGGCTAAAAGCATTACTTTTGAATGCTGTTAAATATGGTAATGTTCAAAGTCACAATTTGTGATTTTAGAAAAATGAATATAAATATGACAGATAAAATAGAAAAAAAGGAGAGCTGCGAACTGACCACAGAAAGTGACCAGTTGGTTGGTGTTGATAATATAGAGCCTCTAATAAAAATCATTAGAGGACAACAAGTTATGCTTGACCGTGACCTTGCCACACTTTATGGCGTTGAAACAAAGCGTCTTAATGAGCAAGTAAAACGTAATATTAAACGATTTCCAGAAGATTTCATGTTTCAATTGACTAAGGACGAATGTTTAAGGTCGCAAATTGCGACCTTAAACGAAGGACGCGGACAACATTTGAAATACATGCCTTACGTATTTACTGAAAACGGAGTCGCTATGCTTAGTAGTGTTTTACGTTCTGACACTGCGATTGAGGTGAATATTCGAATAATGCGAGCTTTCACTTCAATGCGTCACTTTCTACAGAACAATGCCGAAGTGTTTCAGCGTCTCTCGACTATGGAATACCATCAATTGGAAATGCAACAACACTTGCAAGAATCCGACAAGCGTATAGAAGAAGTGTTTCGCAGATTGGACGAGGGCAATGCAAAGCCGAAACAAGGTGTGTTCTACAATGGTCAAATTTATGACGCCTATACTTTCGTGTCCGACTTGATTAAGAGTGCAAAGAAACGTATTGTCCTTATAGACAACTATGTTGACGAGACTGTACTGACATTGCTCGATAAAAGAGATAATAACGTGTCTGCAATCATCTACACTCAGCAGATAAGCCGTCAGTTCCAACTCGACATAGACCGTCATAATGCTCAATATGCACCGATTGATGTTGAAACATTCCATTTATCACATGACCGCTTCCTTTGTATAGACGATGATGTGTATCACATAGGAGCATCCATTAAGGACTTAGGCAAAAAGTGGTTTGGTTTCTCCAAGATGGAGATACTTACACCAGATGAATTGGTAGAAAGAATCAATAGAGAGTAAGACGCCTCTATATGTAAAGCAAAAAATATGATATGAGAAACTTGTGGATATTTCATAAGAACAAAAACTTAAAACAATGAGATTCCTTGTTTTATTTATTACGATATTATTATGTTCGAACACGATTAAGGCTCAAAGGCTATATAGAGTTTATTAATTTAAGGTAAGTTGTTGATAATTAAGAATTTACTTGCAAGATATTTGTTCAGTTCATACGCAAGTTCAACATAGAACTGCAATTCCAGGTACAGGCGTAGCCTAATAATCTATACTTGAAAATCAGAGAATTGGGTTAAGAGATTTTAAGAAGACTACCGACGTTTTTCAGCAAAGGATTCATACCTTTGCAGAACCATCCCAACTGCAGGCTTGCCGCTTGCAGGCCAACTACAAAAACGAACCGAATCAAGACGAACAAGAACAATGGAAAGTAGAAAGGAATTGGCAGCGGAGAAGAAACGCTGCGGCTCGCACAACTGCACACAGTCCGTACTCTGCACCTACTGCGACCTGACAGGACTGGACGAAGAGACCATCAAGCACGCGGGCAACTGTTTCGCAGCGGGCATGGGCAACGGAGAAGGTACCTGCGGATCTATCGTGGGCGCAGGCATCGTCTATGGACTGATCGTAAGAGACCGGGCCAAGGCCGTGAAGGGCATGAGGCAGATCATGGAGAAGTTCCAAGAGCGCAACGGTGCCACCCGCTGCAAGTTGCTCAAGGGCGTGGGCACGGGTGTCGTGCTGCGCGAATGTCCGATGTGCGTTTCCGACGCATCCGAGTTTTTGGAGGAGTTGCTGGAGAAGGAGGCGTAAGCCTGCGGCAACGATGGGGCGCAGTACTGCCCCACTCCATCGGTTTGTCATCACCATCTCCCTTCCCCGTCGGCTTGTGTCATAGCCAACAGTCTCAACAAGCTATTGGAGCAGCATCGTGACCAGCGGTATGGTGAGGATCGAGGCGACGGTGGTGACAAATGTCATCTCCGTCATCAGCGACGCACTGCGCCCAAACTTCATGCAGAACATGGTGCCGAAGGAGGCGACAGGCATGGCAATGACCACCGTATTGATCTGATTGACAAGGTCGCTCACGCCACAGGCCTTGAACAGAAAGTACACCGACAGAGGCACGACGAAGAGGCGCAGGAAAGAGGCAACATAGACTTTCACACTGCCCACGACCTCGCGAAGGGGCAGGCGCGCCATAGACGATCCGATGACCATCAGGGCGGCAGGTACGGTGATATTGCCCACCATCGTGACGGGACGGGCTATGAGGTCGGGAGTGCGAACACTGAAGGCCACCAGCAGGGCGGCAGCAAAAGCGGCAATCATAGCCGGGGAGAGCAGCACCTTGGGATTCAGATTTTTCACCCCATACTCGCCTTTCACGAGCATCACACCGGCCGTGAAAATGAAGAAGGTGTTGGGCATATTCAGCAGGGCGGCATAGAAGACGGCCTTGGGGCCGAAGATGGAGGAGACGATGGGATAGCCGATGAATCCCACATTGGCAAACATCAACGCAAAGCCGATCATCCCTTGCTCATCACGGTCCTTGGAAACAAACCGCGGCACCCAGAAGCCGAACACCAACAGCACGACGTAGGTGAGGAAACCGACTCCCAACAGGGGCAATATCAACGAGCGGTCGGGCAGTTCCGTCCCCATCACCGACGAGAGAATCAACGCGGGACAGGTGACATCGATCACGATAGAGGACAATTTCTGGTCAAACTTGTCTCCCATATAGCCCAGCTTGCATAGCGCATAGCCGAGCACGACGATGATGAAAAGAATCACCATCACTTCTAAATTTTCCATTAGTTTTTGATTTTAGTTTCCACAACGGTCTTACCCCACCTTTCTTATATGGCGGGGCAGCCTTAAGTAGGGACACTTAACAGACGTTACTTACGACCAGGGCGAAGGGTAAGCTATCCTGAGTATAGCAGACTAATGACTGGAAATAATCTTCTTGCTTTTGCCGTTGGTTAGCGACCGCGAGGAATGATTACGGTCCGGACCCGATGAGGCGTGATCCGCAGGATGGTAGGTGATGCCCATCGCCTGGAGGCGGTTGACAGCAAACTGGTCTTCCTCATGGTGTTCTTGCCAGTGCAAGTCCATATCCATTTATACCAATAGAAGGCCTCTTCTCTGTCAATGTTCTCGTAGTATAGTCCTAAATTGTAGCAAGCGGGGGTGTAGCCATTGCTGGCAGACTTTTTTGCCCAACGGAGATACTCCGCATCGTCCTGCGGCACACTGTATGCACCATACTTATATAGTTGCGACAAGTCGTATTGAGCACCAGGTTCTCCACTGGCAGCAGCCTTCTTGAGCCAAATAGCATATTGGGCGGTATCCTCACTGGCTCCGTCCCAACCATACTGATAGCAATGTGCCATGTAATACTGCTCTGAGGCATCACCAGCCTCAGCCTTTCTCTGCCTCTACACATTCTGGCCAAAGCTCCATGCGGGCAGACACAACGCCAGAAGCACCACAAATAGTTTTTTCATCTTCGCCTTTGCTTTCTCCGCAGCCGACAGTCTTTATCTCCTTTTGGGTCCGACGAAGCTCCGCTCACCTGTGCGCTGCGTTTTCACAGGCGCCGAAGTTCGCCACGGCAATGCAAAAGTAGTCTTTTTATTTGACATAGAGGGGAAAAATAGGAAAAACTTCCAAGTTGGCCCACAGATTTTATAACGGTCAAAACATGCCTAAAAAAGCCTATTGGCTTCGTTGGCCAACGAAGTTATATTCATCGGCCTACGAAGTTAACTTCATCAGCCTGCGAAGTTAACTTCATTGGCCTATGAAGTTAACTTCATAAAAAGGGGTGAAAAAGCCACTTGTTCACACCAACCCTGCAACCTTTTTCCCAGACGCAAATATATTTACATAAGTTTTATCTCCTATAGGCTTTTTTCTTGTTCATATTTCGCTTTATCTCTTGCAGTTCTTCCATTGTGCTATACTTTTGCTGAGAGAAGATATGACGGATTTCGGAAGTATATTCTAACGCCATAGCAATACCGATGAGATTTTTGAGCGAGATGAGTCCTTTCTGTTCAAAGCGCACAATATTGCTCACCGCTACTCCCGACTTCTCGGCCACTTGCTCGCGAGTTAGATTCTTCTCTATTCTACGCCGGCGAAAATCAGCAGCTATCTCCTTGGCAATCTCATCTGGATTGTCATGTAGATAGTTATCTAATATTGCTAATATATTGTTCGTTTCTACCATAACACATAAGTTAGTGATAATATCTTATCGATTGCAAAGTTACGCATTTTTGTTGAAACCACAAAACCATACCATTTTCCTTTCGCAGTAACATACCAAAGCAGTGGCATTACTCTGTTTGATATAGGAAAAACTTTTTCTGAAAAATAATTGCCTCCGATTATTTGCATATATCAAATAATAATCGCAAATTTGCGGTGAAAATACAATCACCGAATAAAAGGAACTAAAAGTATGTCTATATTCAGTCGCCTCTTTGGAAAGAAGAGCAATCTAACCGTGGACTCTGACATCAAGAAACAAGATGGCAGAGGCAGGAACATTGCCTTCGTCGATACCGAAGTGGGACTGAAAGACCATAAGATACACGACATCGGAGCTTTACGTCATGACGGAGCCACCTTTCACCAAACATCCCAGACGGCACTGAACAAGTTTCTGCAAGAAGGGAAGGTCGATTATATCTGCGGACATAACCTCATCCACCATGACGCACACTATCTCCATCTCAACGCCATTCTGATAGATACCCTCTACCTCTCCCCGCTCCTCTTCCCCAAGCGTCCTTACCATCATCTGGTGAAGGACGACAAACTGATGAGCGAGCAGATGAACAATCCTGTCAATGACTGCGAGAAAGCCAAGGAACTGTTGATGGACGAGATCGCTGCATGGCATCAATTGTCTGAGAAGAAGAGGAGGATCTTCACCTTGTTGCTCCAGCACGAAGAGGAGTTCTGCGGATTTCTGATGTATGTGGGAGCCTTCGAAACGGATGATGCAGACATAGGAGTTTCGGAATTGATTCTTTCTGAATACAACCATCATATCTGCGCCCATGCCGACATTCCTGCTCTTGCAGCCCAGTCGCCTTGCGGCTTGGCATACGCCCTGGCCCTCATCGGCACAGACGACTACCGATCGGCTACTCCTGGCTGGGTGCTCCACCATTATCCCGAGGTAGAGCATATCATCTTTATGCTCCGCCATACCCATTGCGCCAAGGGCTGCGAGTATTGCGACCGCATGCTCGACATTCACCACAACCTGAAGCAACTCTTTGGCTATGACAGCTTCCGCACCTATGATGGCGAACCGCTACAGGAACAGGCCACGCAAGCGGCAGTGGATGGCAAGTCGCTATTGGCAATATTCCCTACGGGTGGCGGCAAGTCGCTCACCTTCCAGTTGCCTGCCTTGATGGATGGCAGAACCGTACACGGACTCACCGTGGTCATCTCGCCGCTGCAATCGTTGATGAAAGACCAAGTGGACAACTTGGCAGACCGTGGCTTCACCGATGCCGTGACCATCAACGGGCTCCTGGATCCTATCTCTCGCTCCCAGGCTATCGAGCAAGTACGGAGCGGCGATGCCTCCTTATTATATATAGCGCCAGAGATGTTGCGGTCCAAGACCATCGAGCGTATCTTGATGGCCCGGCATGTGGTGAGATTTGTCATAGACGAAGCCCACTGCTTCTCGTCATGGGGACAAGACTTCCGGGTGGACTACCTGTATATCGGCAAGTTTATCAAGGAATATCAGGAGCGCAAATTTGGCAAGGACGCAATGACCCGCAATCATGGGCATAGCCTGATACCCGTATCTTGCTTCACCGCCACTGCAAAACAGAAGGTGGTGCAAGACATCTGCGACTATTTCAAGCAGTGGCTGGGCTGCGACCTACAGCTCTTCGCCTCATCAGCCACTCGTACCAACCTCCACTATTCCGTGATCCACGTAGATTGTGACAGCAGCAAATACAACCTCCTACGCTCACTCTTGGAACAGGCTGCTTGCCCGACCATCATCTACGTATCCCGCACCAAGCGAACACGAGATCTCGCCCAAAAGCTAACCCGTGACGGCATTCCCGCCCTGCCCTATAATGGAAAGATGGATGCCGACGAGAAGATACACAATCAGGATGCCTTCATGAGCGACAAGGTTGGCGTCATCGTGGCCACCTCCGCCTTCGGTATGGGAGTAGATAAAAGCGATGTGGGGCTGGTTGTCCACTATGACATCTCCGACTCTCTGGAGAACTATATACAGGAGGCTGGACGCGCGGGACGAGACCCACACCTCAGCGCAAAATGCTATGTGCTCTATAGCGACGAGGACTTAGACAAGCACTTTATCCTGCTCAACCAGACGAAGTTGAGCATCAGCGAGATACAACAGGTATGGAAAGCCGTCAAAGACTTTACCAAGCTGCGTCCCAACGTCAGTTGTTCTGCCCTGGAGATAGCCCGACAAGCTGGTTGGGACGACTCGGTATCCGACATAGAAACCCGTGTGCGCACCGCCCTATCCGCGCTCGAACAAAGCGGATACATAGAGCGTGGCAACAACGTTCCGCACGTTTATGCCACAGGTATTACTGTCAAGAACATGGACGAGGCAAGACTGCGTCTCGCCGAATCCCCCCTATTCTCTGAGGAGGAGATGCAGAATGCCATACGCATCATCAAGTCGCTCATCACGCAAAAGTATATAGCCAAGGCACAAGATAGCGAGGCGGAATCCCGCATCGATTACCTCGCCGACATCCTCGGTCTCAGCAAGCGAGACGTCATCTCTTCCGTTGACCGTATGCGCCAGGAAGGCATTCTTGCAAACACACGCGACATCTCAGCCTATCTGCAGGACGTCAGCGACAAGCAGCGCAAGCCTCAGCAGATGCTGGAGAAGTTCGCCAAACTGGAAAGGTACATACTGGAGCACATTCCAGACGAATCGCTGCATATCACATACAAGCAACTCAACAACAATGCCGTAAACGATGGCATCAGCACCTCCACGGAAAAGCAAATACGCACACTGCTATACTTCTTAGTAGTGAAGGGGTATGCCCACAAGAAGGAAGACGGCGCTCGCAGCCTCATCGTAACAAGAGAAAAAGACTTAGAGACCATGATCAAGCGATTTGAAAGACGAGTAGAGGTTTGCCGATTCATTATCGAAAGACTATATAGCCTTGCTGAAGAAAACAAGAAAACTGTAGAGAGCATTCGCAGTACTTCTGAAGAAAAGGGGGAGGCCAGAGAAAGCGCTTTAGGAAAAGCCTCAGGCGCAACAGAGAAATTCAAGGGAAAGCCTCTACAGTTTTCGGTCGTCGAACTTCTGAACGATCTGAAGTCCAGCAAGCAGTCGCTCTTCTCCAACTTCTCTTCCTTGCAGTTGGAAGACGTGGAGGAAGCCTTGCTCTATCTCTCCAAGATAGGAGCCATGAAGCTGGAGGGAGGATTTCTGGTACTCTACAATGCGATGGCGATTCGCCGCATCAAGGAGTCTCGCCTGCGCTACAAGCAGGAAGACTATCGGATGCTCAATGAATTCTACAAGCAGAAGATTCAGCAGATACACATCGTGGGCGAATATGCCAACCTGATGGTAAGCGATTATAACGCGGCCTTGCAATATGTGCAGGATTACTTTCAGATGGACTACCAACGTTTCATCACAAAGTACTTCAAGGGCAAGCGAGAGGCAGAGATAGAGCGCAACGTAACGCCTTCGAAGTATAAGCAACTCTTCGGAACGCTCTCCAAGCGACAGAAAGAAATCATCGACGACCACGAGTCCCACTGCATCGTAGTCGCTGCCGGCCCTGGCAGCGGCAAGACACGTGTGCTCGTACATAAGCTTGCCTCGCTCCTGCTGTTGGAAGACGTAAAGCACGAACAACTCCTGATGCTCACTTTCTCGCGGGCAGCCGCTACCGAATTCAAGCAACGGCTGATGCAACTCATCGGCAATGCCGCACATTTTGTAGAGATCAAGACTTTCCATTCTTATTGTTTCGACCTGATGGGCAGGGTGGGCAATCTGAGTGAGGCAGGTGATGTGGTGAAGCAAGCTGCCGAAATGATCAACAACGGCGAAGTGGAACCCAATCGCATCAGCAAGACCGTGCTCGTTATCGACGAAGCGCAAGACATGGGCAAGGATGACTATGCCCTTGTCACTGCTCTGATGAAAGCCAACGAAGAAATGAGAGTGATAGCTGTAGGCGATGATGACCAGAACATCTACGAGTTCAGAGGTTCCAACTCTCAGTATCTCTATGAATTGACCCGGACAGAGCACAGCCGTTTCATCGAGATGACCGAGAACTATCGCAGTCTTCGACATATCGTGGATGCTGCCAACGACTTTGCCCGCAACATTCGACAGCGCATGAAGTCAGACCCTATCATCTCCATGAGTCAAGAAGATGGAGAGGTAAGAACCGTGAAGCACCCATACCAGATTCAGGAGAAAAGGGTTTATATGTACCAGCCTATCCTCGAAGAAGTGATGCGACTGCTTGGAAACAACGCGTCAAAAGGAACCGATGAAGCTCTCGACAAAAAGAGCGAAACCATCAGTATTCTCACACAGACCAACGAAGAGGCTGTCATCATGCTCGCGCTTCTTCATAGCCATGGCCTCAAGGCCAAACTGGTGCAATCAATGGACGGCTTGCAATTTTGGAATCTGGCAGAGGTAAGATACTTTTTGAAGAAGATAGACCAGGGGGTCAAGGAGACGAAATCTCCTATCATCTCCGATGAGATTTGGAATGCTGCCAAGCAACAGACATTTCAAAAGTATGCCAATAGCCAGGCATTGCCCTATCTGCACCGCAGCCTTCAGGTATTTGAGCAAACCAATCGTGCCAAATACTATAGCGACCTGAAGGAGTTTATGTTTGAATCGTCAGTGGAGGACTTCTGTGAGATCTCGAAGTCAGACATCGTGGTCAGCACCATCCACAAGGCCAAAGGCCATGAGTTTGACCATGTCCTGATGCTCGTCACCCATCCCGAGCATCCTACCGACGAGAAACTGCGCCAATACTATGTGGGCATAACTCGTGCCAAGCATACGCTTGCCATCCACACCAATAGCAATATCTTCGACGCGCTGCATTCTGCCCAGCATCTCCATGATGCCCAAGGCTACGATGAGCCCAACGAAATAATGCTCCAACTCTCCCACAGGGATATTAACTTAGGCTTCTCCAAGCCTCACAAGAAGGCTATCCTTTCCCTGAGAAGTGGTATGCCATTAAGCTACCACGGCCATTACTTCTACATCCCATCAACAAGTATAGACATAGCCCAGCTCTCCATCAAGATGACGGAGAAATTAGCCAAATGGGAGTCGAAAGGCTACAAGGTCACTGCCGCCCGAATCCGCTTCATCGTGGCATGGAAACCAAAAGAAGCAACAAGGGATGAGAAGGAATCCGCCATCGTGCTCGCTGATTTGGTGATGAAAAAACAAGGTGAGCTCGTCAAGGCGTGAGCAGGATTTCAAGCAAGGCTCTGTTATCTACTATTTCATGCTAAAACTCTTTCGACTTCCGCTGCACGAAATCGTTGTAGCGGCTTAAACATTATCTTCATGGATAATTGCTCAACTTTACAGAAGCATCAATGTTCATGTTTTCAATCCTTTAAGATGTTTTGTTTGACGTAGTCCATCACAGCCTCCTTCAAGCCTTTCACATCCAGGATTTCCACATATTGTGCATGGCTCAAATAGAATTGCATCAACGGATACAGGTTATATGTGAAGGTGGTCAATATCCACCTTTTTTCATTATCTTGCTTTATGCATTGTGATAATCCTGGATAGTATTCCTCGATAGCATTCTTAGCCGGCAGCTTCAATCGTAGTTTTACTTCTATCTTTTGGTCGCCGGACATATGGAATGGGTCGATGCTCATCTTTTTGTGCTTGTCCTTGAACTCCCATCTGTCGTCAAGCATGACAATCCTTTCGGCACGAGAGATGCGAAACATCTTCACCTTGTCATGCTCGTGTTCGTAGCAATGGATATACTCGTTGTTGTCGATATGGAAAGCCTCTACAACGCGGTTTTGTATAGTGCCGCTGTTTGACGATTTATAACCTATAAGACGCACTTTGCGCTCCTTCTGTATGGCATCCTGTATGATGATGATCTTGTCGTCTGTCTTACGTAGGTTCTCCAGTCGGCGGCGACGTATATCCTCAATGGTCGAACTGTCTGTTATTGGAGCCGAGGCATTGTTTTTTCTGAGATATGTCTGACCATCTTTAAGGTAGACAATGTCGTAAGGATATGGCTCTACGACAATGCTTACCACATTGTGCTCGCTTATCGGTTTTAGTGTTACATATTTCCAGCAGGTCTCACCAAACCACTCTTCACCCATTTGGCTGATTTTCAGCATATAAGCATCAAGAGTAGGCGACAGATTATAGCGTTTGGAGATATAGTTCAGGTCGTTCTTTACGCCTACGGGAACTCCTCTGTCGTCGACACCCAGGTAGAGCACGCCACCACGATTGTTCATCATAGCGCAGATGCCACGGAAAATGTTGCAGAACTGCCGTTGTTCCTTGGCGTTGGCAGGAGCTTCAAAGAATGATGTCTTAAACTCCTTCATATCGTCTTCTTCACCGAACAAGCCTTCCAGCTCGTTAGAGAGTTCCAGCGTCGAATCGCCGTCAGTGACAACCGAAAGGTGGTAGAGTATTTGCTTCTTGATACCTTTAAGAGTCTTGCTATCCAACAGGCTACACAGTCGGTTGTACGACTGAACCAAAGAGGCTGTCTTGCTCAGCGTCTCGTTTTCGCTGTCGATGTATGGATCAAGAATACTGCTCGTTTCATCATACCCTTTGGCGAAACAAGAGAGAATATTCAATATGTCGGCTCCGTTTGTCACAGTCTCCTCATCCTTAAGATCTTCGGGCGTATCAATCGTGATGACAGTATTTCCCTCATTGCTGCCTGCTTGGGCAAACAAGATGAGCGTCTTGATGTACTTGGCTATATACTGACAGTATTGATCGTCATTCTCCTTTTCAATGAGTGTGCACAGTATGCGCATAACACTAAGAATTCGATAACGAATCATCGGGTTGGTCTCACGACGCTGCAATACATTTAGCGTATTGCAGTATTCCTTGATAAATTCCGGGTCTATACGCTCACATTCCTTCTCTTCCAATAGCTTGATGTTGCTATGCTCAGCAATAAAATTCTTGAGCATAAGCGGGCGCACCGTTTCACGCGAGAAGTTTTGCGACTCCACCTCGTAGTCGCATATTCTACCATACAAGCAGCCATGGAACTGCCCCTCGCCACAGTGGGTTATCTCAACACCGGCGTATCTGGAATGTTCGTCAAGTTCTTTATCTTCTTCCGTCAGATCAACGTACACCATAAAGCCGGCGTCCGTCCAAAACTCATACCACTTGATCCGTACACCTGGCACTTTATTGTTGTGGGCATCAAAGATCTCTGCCTCTGATACCTTGTTTTTAATATAGTCTACAAACAAATCAGTCAGACTGAAACTGTTGTTCTCTGTGTTGACCTTGACATTAAAACGGTCGCCGACCTTCAGTACTTTTGCCCATTCCTCCACAGGATATACCTTGGAAAATAATTTCAGATCCTGCTCGAATACCAACGGACCGGTAATAGGACTATAACTTGGATCGATGGTCTTCAGCGTTATTCTCTGAGAAGTACATTCCGCAACCTCTACAGGCACACATTCTCCATCCGAATAGCGCCGAAGGCGTTTCTCGGCTGTAGTTCTTTTCACAGTCTTCATTTCTTGCAGGATGCCATCCACAAATTCCTCAACTATCCCAATGTCATCTTTCTGCGAGTCTTTAATCTGCAGATCGTTGTTCGAACAGACCTTAAATCCATATTCAGAAAGGAAAAGCGTCTTGACTATGGAGTTCTACAGATACTTCGTTTCGTAAATATCCTTTGAAAAAGTGGCAAGCTCTACATCCCCTTTTGTTGCTGCCATCAGGCCCTTGCCTTCATAAAAGCCATCTGACGTTGTAGTACATTCCATATTCAGGAAATTCATGATGAACTGGTCCATTTGGAATTCTATCAAGTGACGCCAAGTGAAAGTCAAAGTTTCGGGTGGGTTATGCGTAGCCAACTTGATAGCCATTTTTATCAGATTGGGTATATTATTGTATGCATAAGAACACTGACCCAGCGCCGTCACCTTGCCTTGCAATGATAGATACAGAAGATTGTTGATCATGGTCAGCAACACTTGTTTGCGCTTCTGCATACTAGCGCTTGGGGTAGCAAGAAGCCATGCGCCACATAACCTCGTGTTAAATTGCAAGGTTCCCGTAACTTTGTTTTGTCTGTATATAGGAGTGTTGTTTCTCTCTCTTATTAGAAGATCGACACGCTCCGTCAATAGACGTAAGGACTCCAGATACAAAGCATCGGGAGTGGATGCTGAGGATTTCAGATATTCCAGAAAGTCCTCAAAGTATTCGTCTATATGAGTAGGCTTAGGTTTAAGCCAAATCTGTCTATTTTCCATAATTGCCAACAATATTATATATATACAAGTGTACAACTCTGTTGTAGCTGACAACAAAAGTCAATCATAAAAAGCGAAGTTCCACCGTAGTACGCATCGTTGAGAGGCGTGCTGGGATAGTTGCTACAAAAATACTCTTTTTTAGTAGAAGCCCCAAACATTTTCTTAAAAAACCACTTATCAAACTTGGTTTTTAGCGTGAAAAATTCTAGTTTCTATGACTTTCTCCTTATAAGCAATGGGAAATTTAGATATTTATCGCAACAGAACCATCGAATAAAGGCGTCCTTTGTATAAAAACAGACAATAATTGTTCCATGATGGAATATATTCCTCCAAAAGGAGTGAGTTTCTCAGATTTAATTTGTATTTTTGCCGTGTCATATCAGAGTTTTGCTTGTTTTCTTTTCGCAACACTAAGATAAGTAATAATTCTGACATGGTAGAATCCCGAGCAACTTTTTGTTGCCCAGTTACTTAAAAAGTTTAATTTATAATAGTGTTGCAGAATTAAGGTAAAAGATTAAAAGACAGGATCAGTTATGAACATCAATTCACGTATTAAACAATTACTCCAAATCAGCCTCGTTGCCATCGTTCTTATGTCAAGTGGAATATCAGTAATGGCACAAACTTTTGATGCTGATAATATTGCATTTGGTGGAATAAACATGCCATATAGAGTTGCACATACAAGCGGTATGGGGAAACCCTCACTTGTCATATATCTGCATGGTGGCACTAGCAAAGGTAATGACAATGAAAAACAAATGGGAGAGCCTGGCATTGACAGCATTGCCAACTATATTAAACAGCAACAGATGGGGGTATATTTCCTTGTTCCCCAGTGTCCTTCTGACAAGTCATGGGGAGGTCCGATGCTCAGCGTGCTGAAGGCATTGATAGACCAATACATCATGGAAGGCGTTGTGGATAAAAACAATGTATATATATTTGGAGGATCTATGGGCGGAACAGGCACATGGAGCATGCTGTCGGCATATCCGGGCATGTTTGCAGCAGCTATGCCTGTGGCTGGCAATCCGACAAAGTGTGATGCAGACAAAGTGGCATTAACGCCAGTATATACTGTAATGGGAACGTCTGACAAGATTATGAGTGTCGAGAGCACAGCCGACTTCATCGACGAGTTGAGCGCTCGTAATGGCACGACAAAATTTGATATTGAGGAGGGATGGACTCACGAGATGACCTGCATCCAAAGTTATACAACGCAGCGACTTGAGTGGGTATTCAGTCACAGCAAAAATTCCGCGGACATTGAAAAACGGACAACGGAAGATAAGGATGTCGTATCAATGCAGTATTACGCAACTGACGGCAGAAGATTGGCTGAACTGCCAAGCAAAGGATTGTATATTATGCGATGTGCCTATGAAGACGGAACGGTGAAGGCGTTAAAGAGAATCAAATAAACAAGATATGCTAAACACCTTCTAATTAAAACGCAGATAATAATCGAATACATTTCCCTTTTCCAAAACTTTACTTTTGGAAAAGGGAAAGATTGCTCAAAAACTATATCTCGTGCGCAAAGACTGTTCTTTTTCGATCTTGGCCTAGGAAAGGCGGTCGGCAAGATTGACCCAACGGTTGGACTTGCTCAACCCCGAAAGAAAGCCTTGAAGTTCAAACAAGTCGTGTATACGGTATTGTGAGTAGTATTTCATGTCGCCCTTACGAGTTTTAAAATTAGAAACAAATAAAATGAAACAGTTTATATTAGTCTTTATACTTTTAATAATAATGATTGTTTTTAGTAATTGTACCTTTGAGAACCGCAAAAATACAACTCAAGTGTGTCTCGAAGATTTGGATGTATATGTCCAAGACACATTAAGAAATCTACCTGTTGACACTTTGGGTTGTTATCCTGATTTGATAGACTTAACAGGGCATTATAAATTGACAATAAAAGAAATTGGTCCGTGGTGCTATGCGCAAAAATTGGAAAATTTAGAAACAGGAAAGTTTTATTGGTTCGATTATAGTACTCCACGACCTATTATTGTTACAGCCGAAGAAATCATATTCCCTATGGAATATAATATAGTAAATAGAGGGGTAGAATCAACAGACAAATTTAATATCATAAATATTAATTAGAACAAAAGAGGATTGCAGGTAAGATTACTCACAATAAAATCAGAAATAGGAACTTTCTAAAACGGTTTTTATTGTGAGTGCTTTTTCTTCAATACAGAGAGTAAAATAACTTTGTCAGACTACGGTTCTATAGTTAACACTCTTATTTCCACTCCCAATTTATCCTTTCAAGACCAAAAAGTAATCTTTTTATCTGAACTGACTAAATGTTTTGTTAGTTAATTTCTTACTTATCAACAACTTGCATCAAATTGATTAATCCTATCTGTCCTTTCTTTTTCTACACAAAAGTGTAATTCTTCAGCCGGCTACCTCGGAAATACACTTTTGTGTCAAAGGCTTTTTTCATTCATATTATACTTTTGCTGCAGAGAAATAAATGAAGCAAACAAAAAAGTAGCAATATGAAGGCAAAAGTAATTTTTACCACGGCGCTGTGCCTTTCGGCTATGACGCAGATGATGGCGCAGAATATCACCGGTAAGGTGATGGATATGAAGGGAGAACCTTTGGCGTTTGCCAATGTAGTATTATTGAATAGAACAGACTCGGCTTTCGTCAAGGGCGCGATGAGTGGAGAGGATGGCAGCTTTGTCATCGACTCTTCCTGCAATGGTGGAATCATCAAGGTGACCTCCGTAGGCTATAAGACAATCTGCAAGGATTGCACTGGTGAGAATGTGGGCATTATCAAGATGGAAGAAGACAGTAAGATGCTCGGCGAAGTAGTCGTGAAGTCATCCCTGCCTAAGACTATCCTGAAGAATGGCGGAATGACGACAACCATTGTCGGATCCGTACTTGAAAAGGCAGGAACCATGGAGAACCTGCTCGACCGCATCCCTAACGTGTCTGCCCAAAATGGCAGCATCGAGGTATTCGGACGCGGTGAGCCTGTTATCTATATCAATGGACGACAGATGAGAAGCAGGAGCGAGCTGGACCGTTTGCAATCCGATAACATCAAATCGGTGGAAGTCATCACTAACCCTGGTGCCCGTTACGCAGCCAGCACCAGGGCGGTCATCCGTATCACAACGAAGAAGATGCTGGGTGAGGGCTTCGGATTCGATGCGATGACTACTGGTGAATATGACGAAAAGGAAAACTTCGGTGGATATAGCCAATTGAATATGAGCTATCGCAAGAATGGATTGGAGCTGGGCGCATACGCCTTTGGGGCAAAGCAATACCAGCCAAACAATCAAGACTTACAGCAGAAGACTTATCTTGAAAAGACCTGGGACCAGAAGAGTGTAAATAGACAAGTAACTATGGTAGAAGCCATGAACTTTCGCCTGGATGCCAGCTACCAGTTGGATGCCAACAACTCTATAGGTGCCAACTTTGGCTTATTGAGAAATCCGAAACAGACCTGCGAAGCCAATATGGCTACAGAAATATGGCAAGATGATGAGCTGACAGAGAACTCTGACAGCCACGGTAGTTTCTTCGAGCAGAAGAGTACTCTTTCAAGCAACATTTACTATGTAGGAAAGATTGGCAAGCTCGGCATCGATTTCAATGCCGACTGGCTTTGGTCGAAGAATAACGAGGACGTTGTTACAAAAGAACAATATCAGGAAGTGGGGATGGACGCACAGAGCCAGACGGTTCATAGCCTTACTGACAAGAAATATCGTTTGTTGGCTTCCAAGTTGGTGCTTTCTTACCCATTGTTGGGTGGCGAGTTGTCTTTGGGCGGTGAATATTCCAACACGCATCGCACATCCAAGTATCAGGTTGTGCCAACCAACTTCGTGTCGGATGATGACAGCCGTATAACAGAAAGCATGGCATCTTCATTCTTGGCATATTCAAGGGATTTCGGAAACGTGAGCATGGAAGCAGGATTGAGATACGAATACATCGACTTCAACTACTATGAATATGGCAAGTATGTGCCTGGACAAAGCAAGTCGTATGGCAACTGGTTTCCATCCATCAGCTTATCGATGTCTGTAGGCAAGGTGCAGATGCAGTTGAGCTATGCTACCGACATCGACCGCCCTTCCTATCATTACTTGCGCAGCGGCATACAGTATGACAACCGCTACATGTATGAAACAGGAAATCCATTCTTAGTATCAGAGATAAGCAAAAATCTCAACTACGAATTGGCTTACAAGTGGTTGACTTTCGACATGACCTACAGCCATACTTCGCATACGATGATGTCGAATGTGGAGACTTACAAAGACAATCCTGCAATAGGACTGCTTAAACCGGTGAATGGAAAGGCATATAATCATGTAGAAGCTTCCGTCAACTTGCGACCTTCGTTTGGTATTTGGCATCCTTCATTTACGGCATCTGTGGTAAAACAGTGGCTTGATACGGATGCACATGATGGCAAAATATCCAACAAACCTATGGCAGTATTCCGCTTTAATAATACCTTCAACACCAAGTTGGCAATGTTAACGTGGATGATGTCGTATACCACAAAAGGTTATGGAAGAAATATATATTCGTATAAGCCAAGATTTTGTACCAATGTATCTGTATATAAGGCTTTCTTGAAAGACCGGTTGTCGTTCCAGCTCTTTGTCTATGATTTGTTTGGAACAGACGACATCCACATGAGTGCTCATTATGGCAAAATGAGGGACATGATTGTTGATATACAGTCAACCAGCAAAGTGTCGCTTACTGTACGGTATAAGTTCAACACTACAAGAAGCAAGTATAAGGGTACAGGTGCAGGAGAAAGCCAGAAGAACAGAATGTAATCTGTCTATCTGCTGAATCTAGCAATGGTGTAATGACAATAAATCTCTCTATAAATGAACAACCCAATAAAACTGTTGATTAGTGGCGCAGACATGGGAGGCTTGATAGCTTCCTGTGCCTTGCGCCATGACTTCCATGAAAGCTCTTGGCAGGAAGATAGATTTCAAATCTATCGCATAGAAAAGGATACGCTGACGGTGGAAGATGTGGATGCATGCGACTTGTCGGGCATCCGGTATGCGGTGAATGCAACCTTACATGACAACGAAGCCTCGTTTGCTTTCGATGAGAAATGTAAGGAGCAGGGCATCACCGTTATCCATGCCGTCAATCTTGGCAAGGCTGCCTTTCTCGCTGTAGAGAAACCGAAAGGCTATCCATTCAGCGAAGTAGTGAAAAAAGGAACGGATGATTTCCGGTGCTCACTGGGCAAGTATATCTCGCAGTACGGTATGTTCTGGCAGATGCCTGTGCCTTGGATAGATGAAGCCATCAGGCACTATTCCAAGGAGTCTTTCCCGCAACTGGGCATCGGGGCATACATAGCCGCCGGCTATTGTGCCAACATCCTCGCAAACCTTGCGGAAGGCAAGGAGGTAAAATACTTCCCCAAGTTCTATCTCTCGCCATTGTTGGAAGAGATATGATTGCGATTATATCATCTGATAGTTTGTGGCATGAAACAGCGCTTCGGCAATGTTCTTCACACCTATCTTGGCGAAAAGGTTGCGCTTGCAAGCCTTTATAGTGTCAACCGATTTGCATAGTCGGTCGGCAATATCATTCATCGTGTAACCTTGGGCAGACAATCTCAAAACATCTCTCTCTGTCTCGCTCAAGGTTATGCCTTCTTTCTTTTCCCACTTGTGGCGCAATGTGGAATATTCAAAATAGCTACGCTCACCATTCTTCTGCATGATGATATGTCCCGGTTCATCGGTTGCTGCCAATGATACGGTGCAGAGGGCAAGCCAGATTCTTCCATCATCAGAAAGAAGTATCGGAGTGAGGTGATGATGAATCAATCGGCTATGTCTGCCATTGGTAAGATGAAAGTCGTACGAGATGGTATAGTCCAGACGGTCGCCCACAGGCAATTCATTGAAAAGATCAAAACCTTTCTTGTTCACTTCGAGCAGCATCTGCAGGTCAGCATCCGGAACATGGTCGATATACATCTGATAACCAGCCTCCATCAACTGCTCCGGTTCCAATCCGCAGAGATAAGCGAGGTTGTCTGATGCATAGATGAAGTCCTGATGAAAATAGTCGATGATATAGACGCACTGGTAGGTGCTGCGGGCAAAAGCCTTTGCCGCATTCACCAATAATTCTATCTTGTCGTAATCTTCTCTGTTGATATGATTCACCTCATTGGAATGGAGGAAGAAATCGTCTTTTACTTTATTCATAAGCTATACTGAATAGTATCCTTTCAGCTTGCAGGCGAGCCCCACATGCTCATTTGCCTGCAAAAGTACTGTATTTTCCGCAATTATGGCCCTACGACATGGTTTTTATTACACATCATTATATTCATGTTTTTCCCATCATTATGCCGAAAAAGAAAAAAGCAGCTATGATTTGTCGTAACTGCCTTGCTCAATGTGGACCAGCTAGGGCTTGAACCTAGGACCTCCAGATTATGAGTCTGTTGCTCTAACCAACTGAGCTACAAGTCCAATGAATCAAAGATGATTCGTGTGTGCAAAATTACAAAGTTTTTTTGAGATTTCCAAATGTATCGCAGATTTTTTAGAATACGAAACATTACTTTTGCTGCAGGCGCGTCGGATACACACGGAAAAGATGAAACCGCAAGACCCGAAAAGATAGGAAGCAGGTCGTCTGGGTATTGAAGGAAAAAGCCGCAAGCGAGGCATAGTTCCTGCTTGCGGCTTGATGGTTATTACTCAGTTCCCTTTACCAAGGGAATAGTAGTCTTACTCGGCGGGAGTCGGCGTCTCCACAGAGGCCTCGTCCTGTTTCATTTCCTGGCTGGCGAAGTCGATGACGTTCTTGCGATTGGCAACGATGCGGTCATGCTCCTCCTGGGATCCAACGATGAGCTTCTGCCACTGTCTCAAGCCCGTACCAGCCGGGATGAGGTGTCCACAGATGACGTTCTCCTTCATACCCTCAAGGAGGTCGGACTTACCACGGATAGCAGCCTCGTTGAGTACCTTTGTCGTCTCCTGGAAGGAAGCGGCACTCATGAAGCTCTTCGTACCAAGGGCAGCACGGGTGATACCCTGGAGAACCTGCGTGGCCGTAGCAGAGCGCGTGTCGCGGACCTGTACCTGACGGAGGTCACGACGCTTCAGCATACTGTTCTCGTCGCGCAACTTGCGCACGGTGATGATCTGACCTACATAGAGCGATTCGGAGTCACCCTTGTCAGTGACCACCTTCTTACCCCAGATACGGTCGTTCTCAGCAGCAAAGTCGAGCTTGTCCACCAAATCCAACTCCAGGAAGGTGGTGTCGCCCGGATCGTTGATCTGTACCTTGCGCATCATCTGGCGAACGATGATCTCGAAGTGCTTGTCATTGATCTTCACACCCTGCAGACGGTACACATCCTGTACCTCATTGACGATATACTCCTGAACAGCCGTGAGACCCTTGATAGCAAGGATATCGGCCGGCGTGATGACACCGTCAGAGAGTGGCGTGCCAGCACGCACAGCATCATGCTCCTGGACAAGGATCTGCTTGGAAAGGCTGACGAGGTACTTGCGCTGCTCGCCCGTCTTCGACGTGACGATAATCTCGCGATTACCACGCTTCACCTTGCCCAACTCGACCTCGCCATCGATTTCGCTGACGACAGCAGGGTTGGACGGGTTGCGAGCCTCGAAAAGCTCCGTGACACGAGGCAGACCACCAGTGATATCACCAGCACCACCCACAGAACGCGGAATCTTGACCAACGTCTGACCCGTAGTGATGAGCGTACCCTCGGTGAGGGTCGTCTCCAAGTGACCACCCACAGGGAGGTTGTAAGATCCCAGGATATCGTTGGCGGCATAGTGACCATCGGCCTGCTTCTCAGCGTCCTCAGCCACGATATCGACCGTCGGGATGCGGTTCTTGTCCTTAGACTCGGTGATGATGCGCTCCATAAGACCCGTAGCTTCATCGGTCTCGGTACGGTAGGTGATGCCATCAACAACATCGCGCAGATGGATCTTACCCTTATACTCGCTGACGATGACCGCGTTGAACGGATCCCACTTACAGATCAAATCGCCCTTCTTCACCTTGTCGCTCTGCTTGAAGTAGAGCGTGGCACCATAGGGGACATTCTCCGTCGAGAGCACGATGTTCGTATTGACATCGACAAAGCGGACCTCGCTCAGACGGCTGACGACCATGCGGCAAGCCTTCTCCTCATCATCAATGAAGGGAACAGTACGCAACTCGTCAAACTCCAGCTTGCAATCGTTCTTGGCTACAATCTTCGCATTGGCAGCGGCGTTACCAGCCACACCACCGGCGTGGAATGTACGGAGCGTAAGCTGGGTACCCGGCTCACCAATAGCCTGGGCGGCAATCACACCGACAGCCTCGCCCAACTGCACCATACGGGCGGTAGCAAGGTTGCGGCCATAACACTTCATACAGACACCCTTCTGGCTCTCACAAGTGAGCACTGATCGGATCTCGACCATCTCAATGGGAGATTCCTCGATAGCGCGCGCCTTGTCCTCTGTGATCTCCTCGCCAGCAGCCACGATGACCTCGTTGGTGCTGGGATGAATCACGTCGTGGACGGAGACACGACCCAGGATGCGCTCGGAGAGAGAAGAGATGACCTCATCACCGTTCTTCAAAGCACGACACTCCAGACCACGCAATGTGCCACAGTCCTCCTCGGTGATGATCACGTCGTGAGAGACATCGACCAGACGACGGGTGAGGTATCCAGCATCGGCTGTCTTCATAGCCGTATCAGCCAGACCCTTACGGGCACCATGGGATGCGATGAAGTATTCGAGCACGCTCATACCCTCCTTGAAGTTGGAGAGGATAGGATTCTCGATAATCTGTGCGCCCTCGGCACCAGCCTTCTGCGGCTTGGCCATCAGACCACGCATACCAGCGAGCTGGGCAATCTGGTCGGCAGAACCACGGGCTCCGGAGTCGAGCATCATATAGACGGCATTGAATCCCTGGTCAGCCTCGGTCATGTGCTTCATCACAGACTGCTTGAGGTTGTTGTTGACGTGGGTCCAAGCATCAATCACCTGGTTGTAGCGCTCCTTGTCGGTGATGAAACCCATACCGTAGTTGGCACGCACCTGATCGACCTCATCCTGACCCTTCTGCACGATCGCTTCCTTCTCATCAGGCACGATAATGTCGTCGAGGTTGAAGGAGAGACCCGCGAGGTAAGCCATACGATAACCGAGGTTCTTGATACCATCAAGGAACTCGCAGGCACGGGCCATACCGACAGCTTTGATCACGTCGGCGATCAAGCCGCGGAGACTCTTCTTGGAGATGATACCATTGAAATAGCCGATCTCATCCGGCACGATCTGGTTGACGATGATACGACCTACAGAAGTCTCTACCATTCGGTCGGTGAGCACACCATCGACAAGGTCCTTCACGCGGACGTTGACCTTGGCATGGAGATCGCACTTGCCCTCGTTACGGGCAATGAGGGCCTCCTCAGGACCATAGAAAGTGAGTCCTTCGCCGAGTGCACCCGGACGCAGTTTCGTGATATAATAGAGACCAAGCACCATATCCTGCGAAGGAACGGTGATAGGAGCACCATTGGCCGGGTTGAGGATGTTGTGGCTCTGGAGCATCAACATCTGTGCCTCCAGGACAGCCTCGTTGCTCAAAGGCAAGTGGACAGCCATCTGGTCGCCATCGAAGTCAGCATTGAAAGCCGTACAAGCCAGCGGGTGGAGCTGGATAGCCTTACCCTCGATGAGCTTCGGCTGGAAAGCCTGGATACCGAGACGGTGGAGCGTCGGTGCACGGTTGAGGAGCACAGGGTGACCCTTCATCACGTTCTCGAGGATGTCCCAGATGACAGACTCGCGGCGATCCACAATCTTCTTCGCGCTCTTCACCGTCTTGACGATTCCGCGCTCAATGAGCTTGCGGATGATAAACGGCTTGTAGAGCTCGGCAGCCATCAGGGTCGGCAGACCACACTCTCCCATCTTCAACTCCGGACCGACGACGATCACCGAACGGGCAGAATAGTCCACACGCTTACCGAGCAAGTTCTGACGGAAACGGCCCTGCTTACCCTTCAGCGAGTCGGAAAGCGACTTCAGCGGACGATTGCTCTCACTCTTGACGGCAGACGACTTACGGGAGTTGTCAAACAAGGAGTCAACAGCCTCCTGCAGCATACGCTTCTCGTTGCGGAGGATCACCTCAGGGGCCTTGATCTCCATCAGTCGCTTCAAGCGGTTGTTGCGGATGATGACACGACGATAGAGGTCGTTGAGGTCGGAAGTGGCAAAACGACCACCATCAAGGGGAACAAGCGGGCGCAGGTCGGGAGGCGTGACAGGGACGATCTTCATGATCATCCACTCCGGACGGTTGATGCCCTTCGACTGATTGAAGGCATTGACAACCTGCAGACGCTTCAAGGCCTCCGTCTTGCGCTGCTGGCTAGAGTCGTTGGCAGCACGCTCACGCAACTCGCCAGCAAGGAGGTCAAGACCCGTCACACCATTGACATCCTCACGAGACAGCTCGCAGAGGAGATCGTAGATAGCCTCCGCACCCATCTTGGCGATAAACTTCTTGGGGTCATCGTCGGGCAGGAGCTCATTGGTCTCGGGCAACTTGTTGTCAACTATATTGATGTACTCATCCTCGCTGAGCAAGTCGAGTTTCGTGGAACCGTTAAGCGGTTCGTCGTTGGCATCCTTCATGCCCTCGACCACACCCGGCTGGATAACGATATACTTCTCGTAGTAGATGACCTGCTCCAGTTTTTTGGTAGGCAGACCCAACAGATAACCGATCTTGTTAGGAAGGCTGCGGAAATACCAAATATGGGCTACGGGCACGACCAACTCAATATGGCCGGCGCGCTCACGACGCACCTTCTTCTCCGTCACCTCGACACCACAACGGTCGCAGACGATTCCTTTATAACGGACACGCTTGTACTTGCCACAGGCACACTCATAGTCCTTCGTCGGACCGAAAATGCGCTCGCAGAACAGACCGTCGCGCTCGGGCTTATATGTACGGTAGTTGATGGTCTCCGGCTTCGTCACCTCACCATAGGAGTTTTCCAAAATCTCCTCAGGAGAAGCGAGGCCGATGGTAATCTTCGAGAAATTACTCTTAACTTTATTGTCTCTTTTAAAAGCCATGTTCTACTTTCTGTATTTGGGGTGTACGTTTAATCCAGTTTGATGCTCAGTCCAAGGCCGCGAAGCTCATGGAGCAGGACGTTGAGCGACTCGGGGATACCCGGCGTAGGCATCGGGTCGCCCTTGACGATGGCCTCATAGGCCTTGGAACGTCCCACGACGTCATCAGACTTGACGGTAAGAATCTCTTGCAGCACATGGGATGCGCCAAAGGCCTCGATGGCCCAGACCTCCATCTCTCCGAAGCGCTGTCCACCAAATTGAGCCTTACCACCGAGCGGCTGCTGGGTAATCATACTGTACGGACCAATGGAGCGGGCGTGCATCTTGTCCTCGACCATGTGGCCGAGCTTCAGGAAGTAGGTGATACCCACCGTGGCCGGCTGGTCGAAGCGCTCACCCGTCTCGCCATCGTAGATATAGGTGGAGCAGAGGTTGGGGAGCCCGGCCTTGTCGGTCCACTCCTTCAAGTCATCCAGCTTGGCACCGTCGAAGATCGGGGTGGCAAACTTCACGCCCAGGCGCTTTCCTGCGGCACCGAGAATAGCCTCGAAAATCTGTCCGAGGTTCATACGCGAAGGCACACCCATCGGGTTGAGCACCAAGTCCACGGGACGACCATCCTCGAGGAACGGCATGTCCTCCATGCGCACGACCTTGGAGACGATACCCTTATTACCGTGACGACCGGCGAGCTTGTCACCGACCTGGATCTTACGCTTCTTGGCAATATATACCTTGGCGGTCTGGAGCACACCTGAGGGCAGCTCGTCGCCAATGGTGATAGCAAACTTGCGACGCTTCATCTCTGCGTCGAGTTGCTTGTACTTACGTATATAGTTCATGATGAGGCGCTGGATGAGCGAGTTGGTGTGCTCGTCGTCCGTCCATCCGCTACTCTGGATGCCCTCATAGTCGAGGTTCTTCAGCGCAGCCATCGTAAACTTGTTGCCCTTGGTGATGATCTCGGCATTGGAGTAATCCTTTACGCCCTGGCTAACCATGTCCTCAGTCAGCTCCAGCAACTTCTCCACGAGAATATCCTTCAGGTCCTCGTTCTTGGCCTCATACTCCTCGTCGATCTTCAGCAGTGTCTGGCGATCCAGGCGCTTGCTCTCCGTCGTCTTAGTTGCACGAGAGAAGAGTTTCTTGTCGATGACGACACCACTGAGCGACGGATTGGCCTTCAATGAGGTATCCTTGACGTCACCGGCCTTGTCGCCAAAGATGGCGCGGAGCAACTTCTCCTCCGGCGACGGGTCGCTCTCACCCTTCGGGGAGATCTTACCGATCATGATGTCACCTGGCTCCACACGAGCACCGACGCGGATCACACCATTCTCATCGAGGTCCTTGGTAGCCTCCTCGCTGACATTGGGGATATCGTTGGTAAACTCCTCCACACCGCGCTTCGTGTCGCGGACTTCCAGAGAATACTCATCGACATGGACAGAGGTGAGCACGTCGTCGCGCACCATACGCTCTGAGATAACGACGGCATCCTCGTAGTTGTAACCCTTCCAAGGCATGTAGGCGACCAGGAGGTTACGACCCAATGCGAGCTCACCATTCTCAGTGGCGTAGCCCTCGGTGAGGATGTCTCCCTTCTTCACGCGCTGTCCCTTGTTGCAGATAGGACGAAGGTCGATGACCATGTTCTGGTTCGTGCGGCGGAACTTCGGAATGCGGTACTCCTTCAGAGCCGGCTCGAAGCTGACAAACTCATCATCCTCGGAGCGGTCGTAGAGGATACGAATGGTCGTGGCATCGACATACTCGATGACACCCTCGCCCTCAGCGGTAATCATCGTGCGAGAATCTTCGCAGACCTGCTTCTCCAGACCAGTACCAACAATTGGCGCATCGTTGTGCAGCAATGGCACGGCCTGGCGCATCATGTTACATCCCATCAGTGCACGGTGACCGTCATCATGCTCCAAGAAGGGGATAAGACCTGCCGAGACAGAAGCGATCTGCTGCGGAGCAACGTCCATGAGTGACACCTGATCAGGCGTGACGACAGGATAGTCGGCATCCTGACGACACTTCACGTAGTCGCGGATGAAACTGCCATCCTCCTTGAGCGGGGCATTGCCCTGACCGATGATTTTCTCCTCCTCCTCCTCAGCGGTGAGATAGACCACATGGTCGTTGTCCATATCAACCTTGCTATCGACAACGCTGCGATACGGCGTGACGATGAAGCCCAGGTCATTGATCTTGGCATAGAGACAGAGCGAGGAAATCAGACCGATGTTCGGGCCTTCAGGAGACTCGATTGGGCAAAGGCGACCATAGTGGGTATAGTGAACGTCACGGACCTCGAAACCTGCACGCTCACGGGAGAGACCGCCAGGACCCAGTGCGGAGAGACGACGCTTGTGCGTCACCTCGGCAAGGGGGTTAGTCTGGTCCATAAACTGGCTCAGCGGATTCGTACCGAAGAACGAGTTGATGACAGAAGAGATGGTCTTGGCGTTGATGAGGTCCGTCGGCTGGAACACCTCATTGTCGCGAACGTTCATGCGCTCACGGATGGTACGGGCCATACGAGCCAAACCGATAGAGAACTGGTTGGCAAGTTGCTCTCCCACCGTACGGACACGGCGGTTGGAAAGGTGGTCGATATCATCCACAGTCGCATTGGAGTTGATCAACTTGATGAGATACTTGATGATCTCAATGATATCCTCCTTCGTCAGGACGCGAACATCAGAATCGGTGGTCAAGCCAAGCTTCTTGTTGATACGATAGCGGCCTACCTCGCCCAAGTCATAACGCTTGTCAGAGAAGAAAAGGTTCTGGAATACCTCACGCGCACTGGCATCGTCGGCAGCATCGGCATTGCGCAACTGACGATAGATGTAGTTGACGGCCTCGATCTCAGAGTGGCTCGGGTCCTTCTGCAAGGTATTGAAGATGATGGAATACTTATTGGCCATCTCCTCGTCCTTATGAAGCAGGATGGAAGACACACCACTCTCGAGAATGGCGTCAATATTGTCGGCAGTCAACTCAGTTTCACGTTCGACAACGATCTCGTTGCGCTCGATGGAAACAACCTCACCCGTATCCTCGTCGGCGAAATCCTCATTCCACGTCTTCATGACATTACCAGCCAACTTGCGGCCAATGGCATCCTTCAAATTCTTCTTAGTGACCTTCACGTCCTCGCAGAGGTCGAAGATCTGGAGAATGTCCTTATCAGTCTCATAACCGATAGCGCGAAGCATCGTCGTGACGGGCAACTTCTTCTTACGGTCGATGTAAGCAAACATCACGTTGTTGATATCCGTAGAGAACTCGATCCAAGAACCCTTGAAAGGAATGATACGTGCGCTATAAAGCATCGTACCATTGGCATGCTGGCCCTGGCCGAAGAACACACCCGGTGAACGATGGAGCTGGGAGACGACCACACGCTCGGCACCATTGATGACAAAGGTACCGTTAGCCGTCATATAGGGAATCGTACCCAGGAATACATCCTGGATAAAAGTGCCAAAGTCCTCGTGATCGGGATCCGTACAATAAAGTTTCATTTTGGCCTTCAAGGGCACACTATAGGTAAGTCCCCTCTCCAGGCACTCAGCGATGGTATAACGCGGTGGGTCTATGAAATAATCGAGAAACTCAAGGACGAAGTTGTTGCGCGTGTCCGTGATAGGGAAGTTTTCCGCGAACACCTTATAAAGTCCATCATTCTTACGCTCCTCGGGCGGTGTGTCCAGTTGCAAGAAGTCTGAGAACGACTTCAGCTGCACGTCAAGGGAATCGGGGTAAGGATAGGGATTCTTGACAGAGGCAAAGTTGACACGATTATTGATGATCTTTGTTGCCATATAATGTTTGAAATCTTATTGAATACGTCACAAGGACAATGATTGAGCAGACGCCCAAAAATATAGAAAGACATAAAATGGTTAGGACTCACCGACTGGGCAAATCCTAACCATTATAGCTTTTTCCAGAAAATCTGGAAATGAATTAGCAAATATTACTTGAGCTCAACCTTTGCGCCCTCAGCCTCGATAGCCTTCTTCAGGTTCTCAGCCTCGTCCTTTGACAAGCCCTCCTTCAGGGTAGAAGGAGCACCGTCAACGAGATCCTTAGCCTCCTTCAGGCCAAGACCACAAGCCTCCTTAACGGCCTTGACGACCTTCAGCTTGTTAGCGCCGACCTCGGCGAGAACTACGTTGAACTCAGACTTCTCCTCCTCAGCGGGAGCAGCACCAGCGGCGGCGGGACCAGCAACAGCAACAGCTGCAGCAGCCGGCTCAATTCCGTACTCGTCCTTCAGGACAGTTGCCAACTCGTTTACTTCTTTCACAGTGAGGTTTACCAACTCCTCTGCAATAGCTTTGATATCTGCCATTTTATTTTAATTTTTATTTTTTCTTAATTTATGAAAATGTTTTGACTTTAAATCGGTCTTTTCTTGTAATTAAAACCGTGATTACTCAGGACGCTCGCCTAAAGTCTTCAGCACACCATGGATGGTGTTTGCACCTGATTGGAGAGCAGAGACAACGTTCTTTGCCGGAGACTGCAGCAGAGCCACAACATCGGCGATAAGCTCGTTCTTGCTCTTGAGAGCTGCCAGCTCATCGAGTTTGTCAGCACCTACGAAGATGCTCTCCTCGGCGTAAGCAGCCTTCAGTGCAGGGACACCCTGCTTCGTGTAGTCCTTCAGCAGCTTGGCTGGCGTGTTGGCAACTTCCGAGAAAAGGACAGCCGTATTGCCAGTTAGTGCGGAATAGAGACCTTCGTAATCAACCTCTGATGCCTCGAAAGCCTTGTGGAGAAGCGTGTTCTTCACAACGACCATCTTGATCTCGCTCTTGAAGCACTTGCGACGAAGATTGCTCGTGTCCTCAGCATTCAGACCCGTCACATCGACGAGGTAGAAATGAGGATACTGCTTCAGCTTCTCGCCAAGCTCGGTGATGATAGTATCTTTTACTTCTTTCTTCATTGTTTCTTGCTTTTAGCGTTACTCTGCCTGCTTCGTGTCGATTCTGACACCCGGGCTCATGGTGGAAGACATAAAGATACTCTTGATGTAAGTGCCCTTAGCAGCAGCCGGCTTCAGCTTGACAACCGTTGAGAGGAACTCACGAGCGTTGCCAGCGATCTGATCTGCAGACATGCTTGCCTTACCGATGGAAGTATGAATGATACCAGCCTTATCGACCTTGAAATCAATCTTACCCTGCTTGACCTCCTTGACGGCGGTAGCAACATCCATGGTAACAGTACCACTCTTGGGGTTAGGCATCAAACCACGGGGACCGAGGACGCGGCCCAAAGGACCAACCTTACCCATGCAGGAAGGCATCGTGATGATCACATCGACATCCGTCCATCCACCCTTGATTTTCTCAATATACTCATCGAGACCTACATAATCAGCACCAGCCTCCTTTGCAGCTGCCTCCTGATCGGGGGTGCAAAGACAAAGCACGCGCGTCACCTTTCCAGTACCATAGGGAAGCGAAACTACACCGCGTACCATCTGGTTGGCCTTGCGAGGATCTACGCCGAGACGTACATCAATGTCGAGGGAAGCATCAAACTTGACCTTGGTCATATCCTTGATCAGCTGAGCTGCCTCGTCCAAAGTGTATGCCTTCCCTGCTTCAATCTTGTCGGCCACTGATTTTTGATACTTTGTCAGTTTACTCATCTTAATTGAAGTTTATTATTTATTCTCCAGGGAAGTCCCCTTTTACAGTGATACCCATACTGCGAGCAGTACCAGCAATCAGACGCATAGCTGACTCGATGGTAAAGCAATTCAGGTCGGGCATCTTATCCTCAGCAATGGCGCGAACCTGTTCCCAGGTCACGCTCGCAACCTTCTTGCGGTTAGGCTCGCCGCTACCCTTCTTGCCTTTGGCGGCTTCGAGCAACTGCACAGCTGCGGGAGGCGTCTTGATGACAAAGCTGAAAGACTTATCCGTGTAGTAAGTGATTACGACAGGAAGTACCTTGCCAGCCTTGTTCTGGGTGCGGGCATTGAACTCCTTGCAAAATCCCATGATATTAATACCCTTGGAACCCAAAGCAGGACCAACGGGGGGAGAAGGATTCGCTGCACCACCTTTAATCTGTAATTTGATTAATCCAGCAACTTCTTTAGCCATTTCTTCTTGTGAATATTAAATGATTCAATATGGAAAGAGAGAACAACATCCGTAACAATGCTTATTCTTCTTTCGCCACTTGCATAAAACTAAGTTCCAAAGGATTCTGACGTCCGAATATCATGACCATTACCTTCAGTTTACGCTTCTCAGCATTCACCTCTTCGATGATGCCGTGGAAACCACTGAACGGTCCATCAGTCACCTTCACACTCTCACCCACCTCGTACGGCATCTCTGTAGCCTCTTGGACCTCAGACTCCTCGACAGTGCCAAGAAGTCTATTGAGTTCTGCCTTGCGAACGGGAGAAGGGTGCTCAGTTCCACCAAGGAAACCAAGAACATTAGGCATAAACCTCAAAGCTGCAGCTACCTCTCGAGTAAGATTGGCTTCTACGAGGACATAACCAGGGAGACTCATTCTCTCGGTCACATACCGCTTACCATCTCTCACGGTAGCATGCTTCTCCATAGGTATCAATACCTGAGACACATGTTCTGACAGCTTTGCGTTATGTCCCAATTCAGCATCGATGTATTCTTTCACCTTTGCCTCCTTGCCACTGATAGCGCGAAGCACATACCATTTCATTTCTGTTCCAGCCATCTCTTTGATGAAACTTTATCCAGGATAGACGAACTTCATAACAGTCTCGGACACAAAATCCATGGCCCACACAACCAACGCAATGACAAGGGAAGCAGATAAAACTATCATTGCACTGTGCGTAAGCTGGGCCCGACTTGGCCAAGTAGTCTTATGCGCAAGTTCATCGTAACAAGCCTTGCAGGAATTTACTATTGTTTGAAATACCTTAGACATAGTTTTATTCGTTAGCACGGGTTGGAGGGCTCGAACCCCCGACACCTGGTTTTGGAGACCAGTGCTCTACCAACTGAGCTAAACCCGTAGAAATTCCCCACCCCGAAGAGCGGGGAATTATTATCTGTTGAAGATTTACTTCACGTCGTCCAGGATTGAAGTGATCTGACCTGAGCCGACCGTACGACCACCCTCGCGGATAGCGAAACGGAGACCCTCGTTCAGAGCGACCTTGTAGATGAGCTCAACCTCGATCTCAACGTTATCACCAGGCATGACCATGTCAACACCCTCGGGGAGCTTGATCTCACCCGTGCAGTCCATCGTGCGGAGATAGAACTGAGGACGGTACTTGTTGCCGAACGGAGTGTGACGACCACCCTCTTCCTTCTTCAAAACGTAGATGGAAGCCTTGAAGTGATCGTGCGGAGTGATAGCACCCGGGTGGACAACCACCATACCACGCTTCACCTCGTTCTTATCGATACCACGGAGGAGCAGACCGACATTGTCACCAGCCTCACCCTCGGGCAGAGTCTTGCGGAACATCTCGACACCCGTGATGACAGACTTCTTGTCCTCACCAAGACCGAGCAACTGAACCTCATCACCGATGTGGCACTTACCAGTCTCGATACGACCCGTAGCAACAGTACCACGACCCGTGATAGAGAACACATCCTCGACCGGCATCAAGAAGGGCTTATCGACCTCGCGCATCGGCTCCTCGATCCACTCATCGACAGTATCCATCAGCTCAACAACCTTGTCAACCCACTTCTCAACACCATTGAGAGCACCGAGAGCAGAGCCACGAATAATAGGAGTATCCTCCTCATAACCGTACTGCTCGAGGATCTCACGAACCTCCATCTCAACGAGGTCAAGCATCTCCTCGTCATCAACGAGGTCACACTTGTTCAGGAAAACGACCAAGCGCGGCACGTTTACCTGGCGAGCCAACAGCACGTGCTCACGTGTCTGGGGCATAGGACCGTCGGTAGCGGCAACAACGAGGATAGCACCGTCCATCTGAGCAGCACCAGTAACCATGTTCTTCACATAGTCGGCGTGACCCGGGCAGTCTACGTGTGCGTAGTGACGCTTGTTGGTCTCATACTCGATATGTGCGGAGTTAATGGTGATACCACGCTCTTTCTCCTCAGGAGCGTTATCAATCTGATCGAAAGACTTAACATCCTCACCGGTGCCCAAGCGCTCGTGGAGCACGAGGGAGATGGCGGCGGTCAGCGTAGTCTTGCCGTGGTCAACGTGACCAATCGTACCAATGTTTACATGCGGTTTGGTGCGCACGAATTCTGCTTTAGCCATAGCTTTCCTTTATTTTATTTAAATGAATAATCTTTTGTGCTTTTATCTGCTTCACACACAATCGCCAAAAGAGCTGTAACTGAGAGTTGAACTCAGGACCTCTTCCTTACCAAGGAAGTGCTCTACCACTGAGCTATTACAGCATTTCTGACTCAAAAGAGCGGAAAACGGGGCTCAAACCCGCGACCCCCAGCTTGGAAGGCTAGTGCTCTATCAACTGAGCTATTTCCGCGTTTTGTGTGGGTGGTGATGGATTCGAACCACCGAAGCTAGAAGCAGCAGATTTACAGTCTGCCCCATTTGGCCACTCTGGAAACCACCCAAACCGAAGTAATCTTTGCAGCCGCTTGACCGTTCAGACTATCTGTCGGAAAACGGCTGCAAAGATACGGCTATTTTTTGATACCTCCAAATTTTAGAGGAACTTTTTATAGATTTCTTTGTTTTTCCTTGAACTTGGTGAGTTGAACCTTCATTGCGTCCAGACACAGATCCACACCTTCCTCAAACGTGTCGCACGTTTTCTCCACGAAAAGTGTATTGCCTGGTGCAGTTACCGTCAGACTGGTCGTCTTGTTCAATGCGGCAGCAGGTTTCTCCACCTTCAATTGCACCTCTACTTTCTGAATGTCTTCGTAAGACTTCTGCAGTTTCTCTACTTTCTTGTTGATGAATTCCTGCAGTTTTTCGGTAGCGTCGAAATGTATCGACTTGATTCTGATCTCCATAGTTACCTCCATTTTAAAGGTGTTCGTAATTCAAGCCCTGGGATGGGCTTCTTTATATGCTCTCTTCAATTGCTCAAAGGTCGTATGCGTATAAATCTCCGTTGTGGCTAGAGACGCATGACCGAGCAACTTTTTTACGCTTTCCAGTCCTGCTCCATGATTGAGCATCGAGGTTGCGAAGGTGTGCCGAAGCACATGAGGCGAACGCTTGCCAAGCATGGGAATGTTACCCAAAGCCACCTTGACTCGCTTTTCGACCTGCGAGCGGTTGATACGCACTCCCTTCTTCTGAAGGAAGAAGGCCTCCGACTGCTTGTGAGCAATCTCTGCATCGCGTTTGGCGCGATAGATCGTCACCGCTCTCGCCACCTCTTCACCGAAAGGAATCACACGCTGCTTGCGACGTTTTCCCGTCACCTTCAGTTCACCGTTGATAAGACTGACGTCTTTGTCATCGAGTCCCACCAGTTCGGCCAACCGAATGCCCGTCTCATAGAATACGATGAGTATCGTACGTGTAAGACAACTGTCATAGTCGTCTCCCCACTTGAACGGGTCAAGCAACTTGTCCATCTCCTTATCGCGGACAAAGTTTGGCAAGGGGCGCTGCTTCTTTGGACCTTGGATCATGCTGACAGGATCGGCTTCTACCAGTCCACGTCGCAAAGCCCAACGGTAGAAGGCTCTAACCGCACTGAGCTTAAGATTGACAGTGGAAGGGCTCTCGCCCGCATCCATCAGTTGTCCTATCCAGCCGCGCACAATGTCGGAATCGATGGTAAGCCAACTAAGTGGCTCCTCCAGCGTCTCAAAGTAGTCTTTAAGGCTTCGCAACGCCCGTCCATAGTTGTCCACCGTGGACTGAGAGTAATTGCGTTCCAGCCTCAGATACTCCAGAAATTCTTCCTTCATCATCGCGCCACGCCCTTTCTAAGCTAATTAGGCTACGAAGTTATGGAAAAAAAATCAAACTACCAAATTTTGACGGAAGTTTTTTACTGCTCAGCGTCGCGGAGCTTCTGCACATAGATGGCATGCTCCATCTTCAAGCGCTTCTTCACAGAAGGCTTAACGAACTGCTGACGAGCGCGCAGCTCCTTCGTGACACCTGTTCTTTCAAACTTTCTCTTGAACTTCTTGAGAGCTCTCTCGATGTTCTCACCGTCCTTAACTGGTACAACAATCATGTTTTGCTTTTGTAAATTTTAAATGATTTGACTTAAACGACGCTTGCGCGCCAATTTGCGGGTGCAAAGTTACGACTTATTTTGCATCCCACCAACACTTTAAGCATTTTTTTAGGCCTTCTTCGACAATTGAGTCCCCCTATGCATCAATTACTCCCCTATCCTTCTCCAGAGAGTTCTGGCAGGCAAAGAGACGGGTGATAGTAGAAACTCAGAAACGACACAATAGAAGATCTATAACTAATAACAACTCACATTGCCAATTACAAAAGCCCACAGCCATCATCAAAGCTGAGAGACTTAAGCTATATTGAGAAACCCTGATGGCATAGTTATGGTAAGGGGCAATAATCATGAAAGAGGGTCTCCATACGAATCCGCATATTACAAGGAATAGCATATATATAATGAGAAGAGCCTCCAAGCATAATGCTCGAAGGCTCTCCTGTTGAA
>ENA-ORML01000686-ORML01000686.1-human-gut-metagenome-genome-assembly--contig:-NODE-686-length-36284-cov-7.250407_pt1 | contig 36284 bp, 33 predicted proteins | sample MGYA00242103_ERZ508995 | MGnify/ENA primary metagenome ERZ508995 (study PRJEB26280, sample SAMEA2338702) | human gut metagenome | biome: human gut; feature: human-associated habitat; material: faeces... | reverse complement strand
AGCCCCATCCATATCACCGTTAGGTCCGGGCGGAAGCGCAGTGCTTCAGAGCGACGAGGAGGAAAAGCTGGCCTACTACGAAAAGCGTCTGGCAGAGCTGGATGCCCAGGTACAGAAGATGCGCAGCGAATCCTCTGATTCCACTACGTATTCCATGAAGACGCTGGCCGAGAAGGAGTTTAAGCTCTGGAACATCGAGATGAACACCATTTACGCGGAAATCATGAATGGACTGGACGAGGATGCGAAGGGAAAGCTGGAAAGTGAGCAGCAGACCTGGATGAAGAGCCGGGATACAAAGGCGGAGGAAGCGGCGAGAAAGTACAGCGGCGGTTCTCTGGAAGGCGTCGAATACACGGCCTCCCAGGCCGAGACCACGAGAACAAGGACGTACGATCTCGTGGAAACGTATATTAACTCGCTGCCTGCGGAGAATGAAGGTTAGAAGAAAAAGAATCCCCATACAGAACAGGAGTACCGGTTCTGTATGGGGACTTCGATTTTTTGGGAAAATAACCGCCGGCGATACAAAGGAAAAGGGAGGAAGGATGACGTGGGAAACTGGTTTACAATCGATACGATTGGTGAAGATACCTTTATGATCAGTGAGTACAGGCACTGGGAGGAGACACACGCCTACCTGCTGAACGGCAGTGAACGGAGTCTGCTCATCGACACAGGTCTTGGAATTGAAAATATTTATGAGGAAGTGATCAGGCTGACGGATAAGCCTGTCACGGCCGTGGCCACCCACATTCACTGGGATCATATCGGCGGCCACCGGTATTTTCCGGATTTTTACGTGCAGGAGGAGGAAGTGAGCTGGCTTTCCGGAGGATTTCCCCTGCCGGTTGAACAGGTAAGAAAATCCGTTGCAGAGCGGTGTGATTTGCCGGAGGGATTCTCGGCCGATGCGTATGAAATCTTTCAGGGAAGGCCAGCGAGAGTACTTAAGGATGATGAAATTATTGACATCGGAGGAAGATCAGTGAATGTGCTGCACACGCCGGGCCATTCGCCGGGCCATATGTGTTTTTTCGAGAAGGAGAGAGGCTGGCTTTTTGCGGGCGACCTCGTATATAAGGGCACGTTGTTCGCATACTATCCATCAACCGATCCTCAGGCGTATCGAACCTCCCTGGAACGCGTATCGGCGCTTCCGGTAACACGGGTGTTTCCGGGCCACCACGATCCCGATTTGCGGCCGGAGTTTCTGGAAGAGGTAAAAAATGCATTTTTGACGCTTCATGCGGAAGGAAAACTGCACCATGGCGGAGGCATGCACCAGTATGACGGCTTTGCCGTGTGGATTTAGGAAATATCACAGAAAATCGGCGGCAACATCTTGATAAATAAAATTCGATATGATAGGATAGTACAATGAGTTTGGCTAATGTATTAAGAACGGAGGTTGAATCTATGACAGCAATTTTAGCAAGTTTTCTGCAGACAGCAATCAAGTTTCTGTTTTTCCTTGCAGTGGCAGGAGGGGGAATCGTGTGCGGCAAGAAGTACAGAGACTACAAGGATGCGAAGAATGCAGGCAGTGTGACAGAAGAAAGTAAATAACTAACGGAGGACAGTAACGTGAACAAGACAGGTGTGAATGAACTGAGGAGAATGTTCCTTGAATTTTTTGAGAGTAAGGGACATCTGGCGATGAAAAGCTTCTCCCTGGTTCCGCATAATGATAACAGCTTATTGTTAATCAACTCAGGTATGGCGCCTTTAAAGCCATATTTTACAGGACAGGAGATACCGCCGAGAAAGCGTGTGACCACCTGCCAGAAGTGTATCAGAACCGGAGATATCGAGAATGTGGGAAAGACTGCCCGTCACGGCACCTTCTTTGAGATGCTGGGCAATTTCTCCTTTGGAGATTATTTTAAGACGGAAGCGATCCGTTGGTCCTGGGAGTTTTTGACAGAGGTTGTAGGACTGGATCCGGACAGGTTATATCCATCCGTCTACTTAGACGACGACGAGGCTTTCGATATCTGGAATAAGGAAATCGGCATTGCCCCGGAACGTATCTTCCGCTTCGGCAAGGAAGACAACTTCTGGGAGCATGGAGCAGGCCCCTGCGGACCGTGTTCTGAAATCTATTATGACCGCGGGGAGAAGTACGGCTGCGGAAAGCCGGGCTGCACCGTGGGCTGTGAATGTGACCGTTACATGGAAGTATGGAACAACGTATTTACCCAGTTCGAGAATGACGGACACGGCAATTACGAGGAACTGGACCAGAAGAATATCGATACCGGCATGGGTCTCGAGCGTCTGGCCGTGGTGGTTCAGGATGTGGATTCCATCTTTGATGTGGACACCATCAAGGCTCTGTTAAACAAGGTTGCAGAGCTTGCCCACACGGAGTATCAGAAGGATGCATCGGTTGACGTTTCCCTTCGTCTGATCACAGACCACGTCCGTTCCTGCACCTTTATGATTTCCGACGGCATCATGCCATCCAACGAAGGACGCGGATACGTGCTGCGCCGTCTGCTTCGGAGAGCGGCCCGCCACGGAAGGCTGCTCGGCATCGAGGGAAGATTCCTCGCGGAGCTTTCCAAGACCGTAATCGAGCTTTCCAGAGACGGATATCCGGAGCTGGAAGAGAAGAGAGCCATGATCTTAAAGGTTCTGACTGAGGAAGAGGATAAGTTTAACCGGACTATCGACCAGGGACTTGCCATTCTCGGCGAGATGGAAGAGAAGATGTCCGCCTCAGGCAAGACGGTGCTGGACGGTGAGGATGCATTTAAGCTCTATGATACTTACGGATTCCCGCTGGATTTAACGAGAGAAATTCTGGAAGAGAAGCATTTTGAGATCGATGAGGATGGCTTTAAGAAGGCCATGCAGGAACAGCGTGAGAAGGCCAGAGCGGCCAGAAAGACCACGAACTACATGGGCGCTGATGTGACGGTGTACCAGTCCATCGATCCTGCGCTCACCACGGAATTTGTCGGATACGACAAGCTTGCCTGCGATTCTAAGATTACCGCTCTGACGACAGAGACGGATCTGGTGGAAGCACTGACGGATGGCGAGACCGGTACGATTGTGACGGAAGAGACTACGTTCTATGGCACCATGGGCGGCCAGCAGGGCGATAAGGGTGTGATTGTCAGCGTAAACGGCGAGTTTGCGGTGGAAGACACCATTCATTTACAGGGCGGCAAAGTCGGCCATGTGGGCAGGATGAAGAAGGGCATGTTCCAGATCGGCGATGTAGTCACCTTAAAGGTCTGTGAAGAGAGCCGTATGAGCACCGGCAAGAACCACAGCGCGACCCATCTGCTTCAGAAGGCGCTCCGCACCGTTTTGGGCGAGCACGTGGAGCAGGCAGGTTCCTATGTGGATGAAGACCGTCTTCGTTTCGACTTCACTCATTTCTCCGCCATGACACCGGATGAGATTAAAAAGGTGGAATGCCTTGTCAATGAGAAGATCAAAGAAGCGCTGCATGTAAAGACAGAGGTTATGAGCCTTGATGAGGCGAAGAAGTCAGGCGCCATGGCTCTGTTTGGCGAGAAGTACGGGGATAATGTCCGCGTGGTGAAGATGGGGGATTTCTCCACGGAGCTGTGCGGCGGTACCCATATTTCCAATACAGGCGTGATCGGCTCCTTTAAGATCTTATCTGAGACGGGAATCGCAGCCGGCGTGCGCAGAATCGAAGCCCTGACGGGCGACGGCCTGATGAAGTATTATCAGGATGCGGAGACCGAGCTTCACGAGGCGGCGAAGGCGGCGAAGGCCACGCCTCAGACACTGACAGCCAAGATTGAAGCCATGCTTGAGGAGATCAAAGCGCTCCATTCTGAAAATGAGAAGCTAAAGAGCAGACTGGCCAAGGACTCCCTGGGAGATGTTATGGACCAGGTGAAGGAGATCGGCGGTGTCAAGGTTCTGGCTACGAAGGTTGCCGATGTAGACATGAACGGCTTAAGAAACCTGGGAGACCAGTTAAAGGATAAGCTGGGTGAAGGCGTGATCGTACTGGCTTCCGTCATGGACGGAAAAGTGAACTTAATGGCAACCGCTACGGAGGAAGCGCAGAAGAAGGGTGCCCATGCAGGCAACTTAATCAAGGCTGTCGCAGGACTTGTTGGCGGCGGCGGCGGTGGAAGGCCAAATATGGCCCAGGCCGGCGGCAAGAATCCTGCCGGAGTTGACGCATGCCTGGAAGAGGTTTATAAAGTAGTGGAAGGCCAGATGAAATAAGTAAGAATTTTCCCGGAAAAAAATGAAATTTTCCTTGACGAATGGGAAAATTATGCTATAATCATATCAGTGCTATAAAATACCCAAACAGTTGTATTATGCACAAGTACACAACTGGAGGGAGGTTAGGTGTGAGCTATGTCAAATGTAATCGTTAAAGACAACGAGAGCTTAGATAGCGCTTTACGCAGATTCAAAAGAAACTGTGCGAAAGCAGGTATCCAGCAGGAAATTCGTAAGAGAGAGCATTACGAAAAGCCAAGCGTAAGACGTAAGAAAAAGTCTGAAGCTGCAAGAAAACGTAAATATAACTAATAATTGATTAGTCAAACAAGGTTAGTCCCTGGTCATTTTATGATCAGGGATTTCTTTGTTTCATGTTTACTTTCACGTTACCCTGCATAATCGGACGCCGTTTTTGCATATAGTATAATATCATTGGCTGAAAGGCAGAAACGATATGTTCGAAGAGATGAAGTTTAGTGCAGCTGAGAACTTAAAGCTTCCGAAGGATGTGGTCCTGGGCGAAGTGCTGGTATCTTTTCTGGGGCGCCACAGTGTTGTGATTGAAAATTACCGCGGCATCATTCTCTATACAGATACCCTGATCAAGCTCCAGGCAAAGACGTGCCGCGTGGCGGTATCGGGAAGCCGCCTTGTGATTGAATATTATACGAATGAGGAGATGAAGATTAACGGACTCATCAAATCCATGGAGTTTGAATAAGGATAGAAAAACAAGGAGGTACCAGCGTGATTGTAACATGGCTTAACCACCGGATGTCCGGTTATCTGTTTGTGGAGATGACGGGATTTTCTCCGGAACGGTTCTTTAATATGTGCAGCGTTCATGAGATAGAAATCTGGGGAGTGTCCGATACAGGCCATTCCTATCGCTTTTATATGACCGTGAAAGGGTTTAGGAAGATAAAACCCATTGTCCGGAAATCGAAGGTCAGACTTAAGGTACTGGGAAAGTTTGGACTTCCTTTTTTTTTATACAGAAACAGGAAGCGAAAGCTCTACGCGGCCGGGATGGTGTCCTTTTTTGCCCTGCTTTACATACTCTCCATCTTTATCTGGGATATCGAGTTTGACGGAAATCACATGTATACGTATGACACCCTTTTGAAATACTGTGAAACAGAGGATATCCGCTATGGCATGATAAAATCGAAGATCGACTGCGACGCCCTGGAAGAATCGCTGCGAAGCGCATTTCCGGAAATTACCTGGGTGTCGGCCAGGGTATCGGGAACACGTCTTCTGGTTAAGATAAAGGAGAACGAGGTCCTCTCTGAAATACCCGCAAAGGATGAGTCACCCTGCGACATCGTGGCGTCAAAGGACGGCGTGATTACCTCCATGATCGTGCGCCAGGGCGTTCCGGCGGTTTCCGTGGGCGATGAGGTAAAGAAGGGCGATGTGCTTGTGAGCGGCACGCTCCACGTCATCGGCGACGGCGAGGAGATCATGAACACGCACTATGTCCATTCCGACGCGGATATCACGGCGCGGACGGAATACCATATCACGAGGCAGATGCCGCTGTTTAAGCGTGTGGACGTGGAAACCGGGAGAATACGCCGCGGGAAGTATGCGAAGGTATTTCAGTATTCCCTGATGCTGATACGCCCGAAGCAGGAGGGAACCACCTGGAAGGTGACCATGGAAGAGGATCAGCTTCACCTGTTTCAGAATTTTTATCTGCCCGTCTATCTCGGCGATATCACGGCCAAAGAGTACATTTCCTACGAGCGCCCCTACACGGAGGAGGAGAAAAATCAGGCGGCTGAAACCATCAACGAGAATTTGAAAAAAAATTTATTGGAAAAAGGGGTACAAATTCTGGAAAATCATGTTAAAATACTAGATAATGAATCTTTATGCCAAATTGCCATCGATATTGTGGCGGAGGAACCCGTGGTGGAACGGACGAGCGTAGAGATACCAATTAATCAGGAACAAGAGGAGACGAAAGAGTCCAATGAGCGTAATTGAGACAATCATAGATATACCGGCTGAACACGAGAAGAATGTCTGCGGACAATTTGACAGCTATTTGAAGAAAATAGAGAGGACTCTTCATGTTACCATGATCGAACGCGACGGCGCGCTGAAGATTATCGGCCCGGAACAGATGGTGCAGAAGGCGACGAGCGTCTTTAATAATCTGATCGAGCTGTCGAAGCGTGGAAATGCGATCACGGAGCAGAATGTGGATTATGCCCTGTCCCTGTCCTTCTCGGAGAGCGACGGACAGATTCTGGAGATTGACAAGGACATCATCTGCAGGACCATTACAGGCAAGCCGGTGAAGCCGAAGACCATGGGGCAGAAGCAGTATGTGGACCAGATCCGGAAAAAGATGATCGTATTCGGAATCGGCCCGGCCGGTACCGGCAAGACGTACCTTGCCATGGCCATGGCGATTCAGGCCTTTAAAAACGGCGAGGTAAGCCGGATTATCCTGACACGTCCGGCCATTGAGGCGGGAGAGAAGCTGGGCTTTCTGCCCGGCGATTTACAGAGCAAGATCGATCCGTATTTACGGCCGCTCTACGATGCGCTGTATCAGATCATGGGTGCGGAGAGCTACTTACACAATGCGGAGAAAGGGCTGATCGAGGTGGCGCCCCTCGCTTACATGCGGGGCCGTACACTCGACAACGCCTATATAATTCTGGATGAGGCGCAGAACACCACGCCGGCGCAGATGAAGATGTTCCTGACGAGAATCGGATTCGGTTCCAAGGTCATCGTCACCGGTGACCAGACGCAGAAGGATCTGCCGGCCGGAGCTGTATCCGGTCTGGATACCGCGGTCCGCGTGCTGAAACGCATCGATGACATCGGCTTCTGTTACTTAAACAGCAGCGACGTGGTGCGCCATCCGCTGGTTCAGAAAATAGTACAGGCTTACGACGAATACGAGACGAAGAAAAAACCTGCAGAGAAAGAACGAAAGACAACAAAAGCCCCCGGAGGCAGAAAGGCACGTTATGACGATTCATATTGAGTATGAGACGGAAGAGGAGTTAAAGCTTCCGTACGAGGAGATCATCACCGCTGTGGTGAACGAGGCACTGGATTATGAGAACTGCCCTTATGAGGCGGAGGTGAATGTGCTCCTGACGGATGACGAGGACATCCGTCAGATCAATAAAGAATACCGGGAGATCGATCGTGCGACCGATGTGCTGTCGTTTCCAATGGCCGACTACGACAGCCCGTCGGATTTTGACCGTCTGGAAGACATGGCAAGCGATTACTTCAATCCGGAGACAGGGGAGCTGCTGCTGGGAGACATCGTCATTTCCGTGGACAAGGTGAAAGAACAGGCGGAAAAATACGGCCATTCCGAGACGCGGGAGCTGGCCTTCTTAGTGGCGCACAGCATGCTGCATCTGTGCGGCTACGATCACATGGTGGATGAGGAACGTCTCGTCATGGAGAAAAAGCAGGAAGAGATTCTGAAACGAGGGGGATACGAACGATGAAGAAACGGGCATGGTTCTGTGCGGCCGGACTGCTCCTTTTGATGGGAGCGGTGACCGGATGCCAGGGAAAATATCAGGAGGTGGCTGTGACGGACGCCTCGGCAGAGACGGACACCACGCCCGCCCCTACGAAAGAGATTAAGATTGAGACTACCACGGAGGCGCCTGCGGAGGAGGCTGTGGAATCCGGCGACTGGTATACCTTCGAGGAGCGCACCGAGCAGGATGGAAAGATCCGCAGCTACTTAACCGGCGAGATGGTCGATGCGGCTATCGGAAACCGCAGGCCCATCGCCATCATGATGAGCAACGACAAGGCGTCGCTGCCGCAGTACGGCATCAACCGTGCGGATATTGTGTATGAGGCCCCTGTGGAGGGCGGCATGAACCGTTACATGGCCATTATCGAGAATTACGACGATCTGGACAGAATCGGTTCCGTGAGAAGCTGCCGGACGTATTATACATACTTTGCCCGCGAGTTTGACGCCATTTACGCTCACTACGGGCAGAGCACCTTTGCCAAGCCGTATCTGGCCAATGTGGACAACATCAACGGGCTGGATGGAATCGGCACCGTGGCGTATTACAGGACGAAGGACCGTAAATCACCTCACAACGCGTATTCCAGCGGAGAACGGCTGAACAAGGCGATCGCCCAGCTGGGATACTCAGAGAGCTACAGCGCGGATTACAAGGGCCATTACCGCTTTGCGAAAACGGGCCATGAGGTGACGCTGGACGGAGCGCCCAGTGTGATGGAAGCAGCCAGGGTCTATCCGGGCTACGTGATGAATAAGCCGTGGTTTGAATATAACGAGAGCGACGGCTTATACTACCGGTATCAGTACGGAGCGGCCCATAAGGGCAATGAAGGCCCGATCGCCGTGAAGAATATTCTTTTCCAGTACTGCCCGTCAGGGCACTACGCCACCACGGATTATCTGGATATCAACGTCCACGACGACTCCTACGGGCTCTATGCCACGGAGGGGAAGGCGATTCCGGTGAAGTGGACGAAGGACGGGGAGTTCGGCCTGACACATTATTACGACATGGAGAATAACGAGGTGATTCTGAATCAGGGAAAGACGTGGATATGCGTTATTTCCGCACAGGATTCCTCAAATGTAGAGGTTTATGGAAAATAACAGGACAAGCAGAAGCAGAAAAAAGCCTGAGAAAAAGGGCGCGTCAAATTTTATCATACAGGGAACGATTCTTGCGGCGGCGGGAATCATTGTGCGTCTGATCGGGATGCTGTACCGGATTCCCCTTGCCAACATTCTGGGGGATGAGGGAAACGGATACTACAGTTCGGCTTTTACCATCTATTCTATCTTGCTGATCGTCTCCTCCTACAGCCTTCCAACGGCTGTTTCGAAGATGATCGCGACGAAGAATGCCAGGAAAGAGTATAAGAATTCGGTCCGTATTTTAAAGGCAGCTCTGTTTTATGGCACGGTAGTCGGAGGGATCGGAGCCGCGGTTTTATGGTTCGGCGCTGATTTCTTTGCTACCCGTTTCTTAAACATGCCGTATACCAGATACGCGCTTAAGACGCTGGCTCCTACCATATGGGTCATCGCGTATCTCGGCGTGTTCCGCGGATATTTTCAGGGCTTGGGGACGATGATTCCCACGGCCCTTTCGCAGATTTTTGAGCAGATTATCAATGCCGTTATCAGTATTGTGGCGGCGGAACGGCTGTTCAATGCAGGATTAAAGGCAAACCTGGTGCATGAAACCACGGAATTTTCCTTTGCCTTCGGAGCTGCCGGCGGCACCATCGGTACAGGCGCGGGCGCGGTGGCAGGGCTTCTGTTCCTGCTTTTTCTGATGGCCAGTTACCGGCCTGTCATGATGAGGCAGGCAAAGCGTGACCGGACCAGACGGAGAGACAGCTACGGAGAGATCTCTTCCGTTCTGCTGATGACCGTTCTTCCCATTGTGATGAGCAGCGTGGCTTACAACATCAGTACGGTCATCGATAACAGCATCTATGGGAAAGGAATGGCGTTTCTCGGAATGGGAGCGTCGGAGGCCGTCTCAACCTGGGGCGTCTATGCCGGAAAGTACCACCTGCTGTTTAATATTCCGGTGGCGATAGCCAATTCGCTGGCCTCCTCCCTGATTCCGTCCCTGTCGCGGGCGGTGGCAGGCAAAAACCGCGGACAGATCGTGAGCAAGGTATCCATGGTCATTCGCTTTTCCATGGTGATCGCGATTCCGGCCACGGTAGGACTTACCGTGCTCGCAGGCCCCGTGTGTAATCTGCTGTTCAGCCGTTACGATAACACCAACCTGATCCGCATGATGATGTACGGTTCGCTGGCTGTCGTATTCTTCTCCCTGTCTACGGTTACCAACGCCGTTCTGCAGGGAATCAACCATATGCAGACACCGCTTAAGAACGCAGTGATCTCGCTTGTGCTCCATATCCTTGTGCTCTGCGTTATGCTGTTCGGATTTAAGATGGGGATCTACAGTGTGGTATATTCCAACATTCTGTTTGCGCTCTTCATGTGCATCCTGAATGGAATTTCCATCAGACGGTTCTTAAATTACAGGCAGGAGATGAAGAAGACGTTCATTCTTCCGACCATCGCCTCCGGTATCATGGGCGGGGCGGCTTACGGCGTTTACAAGCTGGTTCATATGACGGTCAAGAGCAACACCATCGGCGTGCTTCTGGCGATTGTGGTGGCGGTTATGGTCTACGGCGTCCTGCTTTTGAAGCTGCGCTGCGTGGACGAGACAGAGCTTGCCGGTATGCCCGGCGGTACGAAACTGGTAAGAATCGCACAGAAATGCCATTTGATGTGATTAAAATGAGAGAAGAAAGCAGATACTATACTTCGAAGGAGGTATTATCCTATGAAGAAGTATATGTTCTGCTTTCTTTTATTTGCAGCCACTTCGCTTCTCTGCCTCGGAATTGGTTTTGTCATTACCAAGGACAGCGTGCAGCCGGAGGAGGCCATACCCGGAGCGACTCTGGAGACGGAGACCGTGACGGAGGACCAGATCGTCATCAATCAGGAGAAGGTGTCGCCTGCGCCGGAGAAGGAAAAGGAGAAATTTTATCTCGTATCGGAAGACGGTTATCTGCTTGTCCTGTATCAGGATAAGACGACGATCTGCCTGTATACCCATATGCCGGTCACCGATTTCCCGGAGGAGGAGCGGGGCCGTCTTATGGATGGCATCTGGTTCTCCTCCATGATTGAGGTGTTTAACTATCTGGAGTCGTATACGAGCTAGAGTGTGTCTGACCGAATGGACCAAAACACAGGACTCGTCAGGAAAAATAATGCTTGAATTGAATGGAGGAACCGGATACAATAGGGCTGGTGACAGTACGGTCGCCAAGTGCTTACAGCAAGGAGGAATCCATGAAGAGAAGAGTGATGATCATAGGCGGAGGCGCCTCCGGTATGACGGCTGCGATTGCGGCTGCCAGGGAGGGAGCCGATGCCGTGATTCTGGAACATACAAAGAGACCCGGGAAGAAGATCCTGTCTACCGGGAATGGGAAATGCAATTTAACAAACCTGGATATGAGAAAGGAAGCCTTCCGCGGGGAGAATCCAGGATTCGCATGGAAGGTGGTCGGGGAGGTGCCGGTAAAAGAGACACTTTCCTTTTTTGAGGATCTGGGTCTGGTGCTGACAGACCGGAACGGATACGTTTACCCCGCCACGGGGCAGGCGTCTTCTGTGCTGGATGCGCTGCGCTTCGAGCTGGAACGCTTAAACATTCCGGTTCTCTGTGAATGTGAGGTCTTAAGCGTGTCAAAGAAGCTGGAACTCGCCACATCCCAGGGAGCCATGAAGGCGGATTCGGTCATACTCGCGGCAGGGTCCAAAGCGGCGCCCGGAACGGGATCGGATGGCAGCGGCTATAAGCTGGCGGAGAGTCTGGGACACAGCGTGATAGAACCGCTTCCAGCCCTGGTGCAGTTAAAATGCAGGGAGACGTGGTATAAACAGTTTGCAGGCGTAAGGACAGAGGCTTCTGTGACACTGTATTCCGATGGAAAAGCGGTCGCTTCCGACCGGGGAGAACTGCAGTTTACGGATTATGGAATCTCCGGAATTCCTGTTTTTCAGATCAGTCGGTTTGCAGCGCGCGCCTTAAGGGATGGGAAGAAGGTGACTGCCCGGCTGGATCTTCTGCCGGTTATGGAAAAGCAGGAGCTCTTTCAATTCTTAACGAAACGGGTAAAACGGCTGGGATACCGGCCGGGGGAAGAATTTTTAAACGGCGTCCTGAATAAGAAGCTGCATCAGGTGCTTCTTAAGGAATCCGGGATACCGGCTGGCCGCCGGACCCGGGAGATCACGGAAAAGCAGCTGGGGGTTCTGACAGACCGGATCAAAGGGCTCGAAACCACCGTGGCAGCGGTGAATCCCTTTGAGCAGGCGCAGATCTGCTGCGGCGGTGTCGATACGAGAGAGGTAAATCCGTGTACTATGGAATCAAAATTAGTCAGTCAGCTGTTTCTGGCGGGAGAAATTCTGGATGTAGACGGCATCTGCGGAGGTTATAACCTGCAGTGGGCGTGGTCATCGGGAATTCTGGCGGGCAGAAACGCAGGAAGAGGTCCTATATGATAAGAATCAGCCAGTTAAAGCTGTCTGTAAACCACAGCGAGGAAGATTTAAAGAAGAAGGCGGCAAAGACGCTGAAGCTTCAGCCGGCGGACATTCGCCGCGTAACGGTTGTGAAGCAGTCCGTGGATGCGAGAAAAAAGAGCAGTGAAGTGCTGTTTATCTATACGGTCGACGTCGAGGTGGCGAAGGAGGACAAGGTATTACATAGAGTGAACAGTCCAAACATTGCGAAGGCCGAGAAGAAGGAATATCAATTTCCGGAACCGGGAACGGAGCGTTTAGAGCACCGCCCCGTCATCATAGGAAGCGGACCGGCCGGCCTTTTCTGTGCACTGATGCTGGCAAGAGCCGGCTTTGGCCCCATCGTATTCGAGCGGGGAGAGCGGGTGGAAGAGAGAAAACGGTCGGTGCTTCAGTTCTGGCAGGGCGGAGAGCTGAAGAGCAACTCCAACGTACAGTTTGGAGAAGGCGGCGCGGGAACATTTTCCGATGGGAAACTCAACACGCTGGTGAAAGACCCGCTGATGCGGAACCGAAAAGTGCTGGAGGTGTTCGTGGAGTTCGGAGCGGATCCATCCATTCTTTATAAGAATAAGCCCCATATCGGAACCGATGTGCTCAGTGTCATCGTGAAAAATATGAGGGAAGAGATCATCCGTCTGGGAGGAACCTTTTACTTCCAGAGCTGCGTCACCGATTTTCGGATTAAGGACGGAGCGCTGAAGGCCATCACGGTAAACGGGTCGGAAGAATTTGAGACGGATGTCACCGTTCTGGCCGTGGGACACAGCGCGCGTGATACCTTTGAGCGGCTGCTGGAGAGAAGCGTGCCCATAGAGAAGAAAGCGTTCGCCGTCGGACTGCGCATTCAGCATCCGCAGAGAGACATCAATGCCGCACAGTACGGCGCTGCAGAGATCGAAGCGCTGGGGGCGGCCGATTATAAGGTGACCCATCAGTGTGCCAATGGAAGGGGCGTATACTCCTTCTGCATGTGCCCGGGCGGCTACGTCGTCGATGCGTCCTCTGAACCGGGGCGTCTGGCTGTCAATGGCATGAGCTATCATGCGAGGGACGGTGTGAATGCGAACAGCGCACTGATCGTCACCGTCACGCCGCAGGATTTCCCGGAAGACAGCCCTCTTGCGGGCATCGCCTACCAGCGGCGCCTGGAGGAAGCGGCCTACCGGTGCGGCGGAGGGAAAATTCCGGTGCAGCTGTACCGTGATTTTAAGAAGAAAAGGGCGACAACGGCCTTTGGAGATGTGGCGCCGGCCTTTGAAGGGCGGTACGCCATGGCAAATCTGCGGGATTTCTTTCCGGATACGCTGTCGGAATCGCTGATCGAGGGCGTAGAGGCGTTTAACGGGCGGATCGCAGGATTTTCCAGAGGCGACGCCATCCTGGCAGGCGTGGAGAGCAGAACCTCGTCCCCGGTGCGCATACCGAGAGATGAACGGTTTGAGAGCAGCATCAAAGGTATCTATCCCTGTGGGGAAGGCGCCGGCTACGCGGGCGGTATCACGTCCGCGGCCATGGATGGGATCAAGACGGCGGAGGCAGTCGCGGCACGCTTCTCAGTCCCAACGTAACAGTTTGGCACTCGCTTCCAACCGCTGCTCATTTGACGAATGGATAAAAATGTTGTAAGATATGAGACAAAAAGACTGAAAGAACATGATTGGAGACACCATGAGAACTGAAGTGCGGGAAAAGCTGAAGGATAAACAGAGGATTGTCATAAAAATCGGTTCGTCTTCCCTGACCCATACGTATACGGGGGACTTGAACCTGATGAAGATCGAGAAGCTGGTGCGTGTCATCAGCGATTTGAAGGGAGAAGGGAAATCCGTGGTTCTGGTTTCGTCCGGGGCCATCGCGGTGGGACGCCAGGCGCTTGGCCACCACACGAGGCCGGTTACCATCTCGGAGAAACAGGCGTTTGCAGCGGTAGGCCAGGCGCGCCTGATGATGGTGTATCAGAAACTGTTTGCGGAGTATAATCAGGTGGCGGCGCAGGTTCTGCTGACGAAGGATACCATGATCAATGAAAGCTCCCGCTATAACGCGCAGAATACCTTCGACGAGCTGCTGAAGCTGGGCGCCATACCGATTGTGAATGAGAACGATACGGTATCCACCTCAGAGATCCCTTACGTCGATAATTTCGGTGACAACGACCGGCTGTCCGCCATTGTAGCGGCTCTGATCGGAGCCGACTTACTGATTCTTTTGTCGGATATCGACGGCCTGTACTCTGACGATCCGAGACAGAATCCAAAGGCGCGTTTTATCAGCCAGGTGGATGAGATTACGCCGGAGCTGATGGAGATGGGAAAGGCCACCTCGGGCAGCGACGTGGGCACCGGAGGCATGGCGGCGAAGCTGGCGGCGGCCAGGATCGCCACAGACAGCGGTTCCGATATGGTCATTGCCAACGGGGATGACGTGGAGGTCGTCTCACAGATCATGATGGGTGACAGTAAGGGGACGCTTTTCCTGGCCCATCCCAACTTTGATTTCGATCTGATGCACTACATAAATAATGAATATTAGGAGGCACATCGATGCAGCAGGAAAAAATAGACAGAATCAACACGCTCTACCACAAGGCGCAGGCGGTAGGACTTTCTGATGAGGAAAAGGCAGAACAGGCCGCCCTGAGAAAGGAATACATTGAAGCGATCCGCATGAGCTTAAGAGGAAACTTAAACAGCATTTCGGTTAAGGAAGAGGACGGAACCATTACGGATCTGGGGAAAAAGTATGGAAATGTCAAGCAAGAATGAAATCAGGGAATGGGTGAAGGAGAACCGGCAGGCTCTCACACAGAAACAGGAGATGGAGTGGAATGACGCCATCTGCAGGAAGATTTTAAGCCTCCGGTCCATCCGGCAGGCGTTCTGTGTCTACTGCTACGTATCCTTTCGTCATGAAGCGGGGACTGAGAAGCTGATTCAGGGGCTGCTGGAGATGGGAAAATACGTGGCAGTACCGAAGGTAGAAGGAAAAAAACTGGTATTCTATGCAATTCAGGGAAAAAAGGATTTAGAGAGCGGCGTCATGGGGATCATGGAACCGAAAGCCAGCTGTCTGCGCATCCGCGACGAATTCGCACCAGTCATCGTGCCGGGAATCGCATTTGACAGGGAAGGACACCGGATCGGCTACGGCGGCGGCTATTACGACCGCTTCTTCGACGAAGAGCCGGAACATCCCAGATTCGGAATCGCCTATCCTTTCCAGCTTTTCGATTCTCTGCCGGCAGAGGCCCATGACAAGGGAATGGATATGGTAATCACTCCATAATTCAAACTCAAAATGTGGAGTGAAATAGCAGGATAACAGGGAGGAACGCGATATGACACTAACTGAGACAGGAAAAAGAGCGAAAGAGACGGCCGGTGTTCTGGGGATTCTCGGCTCTGATAAGAAGAACGAAGGTTTAAGGGCGGCGGCCGCCGCTTTGCTTGAGGGCGAGGAAGATATTTTGACGGCCAATCAGGACGATGTGATTCAGGCGACGATAAATGGCATGAGCGCCGGGATGATCGACCGCCTGGAGCTGACACCTTCCAGGATCGAGGCCATGGCCGACGGACTGATCAGCGTGGCCAGGTTAGACGACCCGGTGGGAGAGGTGATCTCCATGAAGGCCCGGCCAAACGGACTCACCATCGGACAGAAACGCGTTCCCATGGGCGTGATCGGCATCATTTATGAAGCCAGACCCAATGTGACCGCGGACGCCTTCGGACTCTGCTTCAAATCCGGCAACTGCGTGATCTTGAAAGGCGGAAGCGACGCCTTAGAGTCCAACAAGGCTATCGTCAAATGCCTCCGTGCAGGACTTAAGAACGCGGGACTTCCGGAGAACAGTGTACAGCTCATCACCGATACCGACAGGGAGGTGACGAAGGAATTCATGCGCCTGCACGACTACGTGGATGTGCTGATTCCGCGCGGCGGAGCCGGACTGATCCGTTCCGTGGTGGAGAACAGTACGGTGCCTGTCATCGAGACGGGAACCGGGAACTGCCATATCTTCGTGGATGAGACTGCGGATTTCACGATGGCTCTGGACATCATATTCAATGCCAAGACCCAGCGGATCGGCGTCTGCAACGCCTGTGAATCGCTGGTTATACATAGAAAAATCGCGGAAGAGTTCCTGCCGCTGTTAAAGGCCAGGCTCGACGAAAAGCAGGTTGAGGTGCGGGCGGATGAAGAAGCCTGCCGTATCGTGCCTGCGTTTGTCCTGGCTGCTGCGGAGGATTGGGGAACGGAGTATTTAGACTATATTCTGTCCCTGAAGCTGGTGGACTCCATAGACGAGGCCATCGCCCATATTAACCGCTATAATACGAAGCACTCCGAGGCCATCATCACATCGGATTACGCAAACGCTCAGAAGTTCTTAAATGAGATCGATGCCGCCGCCGTCTACGTCAACGCGTCCACCAGATTCACGGATGGATTCGAGTTCGGTTTTGGCGCAGAGATCGGCATCAGCACCCAAAAGCTTCACGCGAGAGGCCCTATGGGGCTAAAGGAGCTTACCACGACAAAGTACATTATCTATGGAAACGGACAGTGCAGGCCGCCGGCTTTGTAAAATAGCTGTTTCCATATCAAAGTCCGCCTTGCCACAGGGCGGACTTGATTCTTTTGTTACAATTCGCGGCCCCACGCACCGGAACGCCCGGCGGAGTTTTTCCGTGGGGCCGCTAATTGTAACTTTTTTTCAGGTGGACGGCCGTTGTATTTTTGGTGTTTGCAATAGAATGTATTTATGCTATAATATTCAAAGTCATTCCGGGTTTACAGATTATGACGGAATGCGGAGTGAGATAAATGGAGGAAACAGCTGGATGGATCATTTACATATGACACATGAGGAAGCTTTAAAGGCCGCGCCGGCGGAGGAACCGGGCAGACAGCAGTTCTTTATGGAACGCTGCCGCCAGTTGATCGATGAGAAGAAGAGAAGGGACGAAACGTACCGCGGAACCTTTCACATCGAGACGTTCGGGTGCCAGATGAACGCCAGGGATTCGGAGAAACTGACCGGAATTTTAGAGGCTTCCGGATTTACGGAGACGGACACGGAGGAGGCGGATTTCGTCCTCTATAATACCTGTACGGTCAGGGACAACGCCAATCAGCGCGTTTACGGCAGACTCGGCTACTTAAACCGCATCAAACAGAAGAATCCCAATATGATGATCGCTCTCTGCGGATGTATGATGCAGGAGGAAACCGTGGTGACCAAGATTAAGAAGAGCTACCGCTTTGTCGACATTATATTCGGAACCCATAATATTTTCAAACTGGCAGAACTGATTTCTGAACGCATGGATGAGAAAAAGATGGTAGTTGACATCTGGAAGGGGACTGACCGGATCGTGGAAGAACTTCCCACCGACCGGAAGTACCCGTTCAAGTCCGGCGTTAATATTATGTTTGGCTGCAATAATTTCTGCAGCTACTGTATCGTTCCTTACGTGCGCGGCCGCGAGAGAAGCCGGAATCCACAGGATATCGTGGGAGAGATCAGACGCCTCGTCGCAGACGGTGTGGTGGAGGTCATGCTCCTGGGACAGAATGTCAACTCCTATGGAAAGAATCTGGAAGAGCCGATGACCTTTGCACAGCTGTTAAAAGAGGTGGAGGCCATCGATGGTCTTCGGCGGATCCGTTTTATGACCTCCCATCCGAAGGACTTATCGGATGACTTAATCGAGGTCATGAAGAATTCCGGGAAGATCTGCCATCATCTCCATCTGCCGCTCCAGTCCGGAAGCAGCAGGGTCTTAAAGGCCATGAACCGGAGATACACGAAGGAACAGTATTTGGAACTGGTGGAGAAGATCAGGGCCGCGGTTCCCGATATCTCTCTGACCACGGATATCATCGTCGGCTTCCCGGGAGAGACGGAGGAGGACTTCCTGGAGACCATGGATGTAGTGAGAAAGGTCCGTTTTGACAGCGCATTTACGTTCATTTATTCGAAGCGCACGGGCACTCCGGCGGCGGCCATGGAAGAGCAGATTCCGGAGGCTGTGGTGAAGGACCGGTTTGACCGCCTGCTCTCAGAGGTGCAGAGGATATCGGCCGAGGTATGCGGACGTGACGCCCACACCGTTAAGGATGTACTGGTGGAGGACTTGGATGACCATGTGGAAGGCTTCGTTACGGGCCGGCTCGATAACAACACCACCGTTCATTTCAAGGGAGATGCGTCCCTGATCGGTCAGATCGTGGATGTGTATCTGGATGAGTCGAAAGGCTTTTATTATATGGGAACATTAAAATAGTACGACAGAAGAAAAGAGGAAAAAACGTGGCCGGAATGTCACCAATGATGGTCCATTATTTGGAAACCAAGAAACAGTACCCGGACTGTATCCTGTTTTACAGGCTGGGAGATTTTTATGAGATGTTTTTTGAAGACGCGCTGACCGTCTCCAAGGAACTGGAGATTACCCTGACGGGAAAAGAATGCGGGCTGGAGGAACGGGCGCCAATGTGCGGCATTCCTTACCATGCGCTTGAAAATTATCTGTACAGGCTGGTCCAGAAGGGCTATAAAGTAGCGATCGCAGAGCAGATGGAGGACCCGAAGCTGGCCAAGGGGCTGGTTAAGAGAGAGGTCATCCGTGTCGTTACCCCCGGAACCATTACCAGCGCCCAGGCACTGGATGAGACGAAGAACAACTACCTGATGGGCATCGTCTATATCGACGAGCGGTTCGGCATTGCCGTTTCCGATATCAGCACAGGCGATTTTTTGGTGACCGAGGTGGAGACGGAGCGGGAGCTGGCGGATGAGATCAACAAGTTCAGCCCCTCCGAGATTATCTGCAACGATGCGTTCTTTGTGTCCGGTGTGGACACGGAGGAGGTCAAGAACCGCTACCAGACCGTGATCGCCGCACTTGACAACCATTTCTTTTCCGACGAGGGCTGCAGGAGAATTTTAAAAGAACACTTTAAAGTGGGCTCTCTGGACGGTCTGGGCCTGCAGGATTACGATACGGGAGTGATCGCGGCGGGGGCTGTCATGGAGTACATGTACGAGACCCAGAAGAGCACACTGTCCCATATTACGACCATCGTTCCCTATTCCACAGGGCAGTTCATGATCATTGACACCTCGACAAGAAGGAATCTGGAGCTCCTGGAGACCATGCGGGAGAAGCAGAAGAGGGGAACCCTTCTGTGGGTGCTGGATAAGACGAAGACGGCCATGGGCGCCAGGCTTTTGAGAACCTATATCGAACAGCCGCTGATCCACAAGGATGATATCATTGCCCGCCAGAATGCCATCGAAGAGCTGAATATGAATTACATTTCCAGGGAGGAAATCTGTGAATACTTGAATCCCATCTACGATCTGGAACGTCTCATCGGCCGCATCAGCTATAAGACGGCGAATCCCAGGGATTTAATCTCCTTCAGGAATTCTCTGGAAATGCTTCCTTACATAAAAGATCTCATGGGAGAATTCACGACTCCTCTGCTGAAAGAGCTCTGGGAAGAGCTGGATGCCTTAGAGGATGTCCACGATCTTGTCTCCCGCGCCATCGTGGAGGACCCGCCCATATCCCTGCGTGACGGCGGCATCATAAAGGACGGCTATCACGAGGAGACGGATAAGCTGCGCCACGCGAAGACGGAAGGAAAGACGTGGCTCGCCGAACTGGAATCGAGAGAGCGCGACAAGACCGGAATCAAGAACCTGAAAGTCAAGTACAACAAGGTATTTGGATATTACTTCGAAGTGACAAACTCCTTTAAAGGGATGGTTCCCGATTACTTTGTCCGCAAGCAGACGCTGGCCAACGCCGAGCGGTACACAACGGATGAACTGAAGGAGCTGGAGGACATGATCCTGGGAGCGGAGGACAAGCTCTATACCCTGGAATACGGTCTGTTCTGCGAGGTGAGAGACGCCATCGCCGCCGAGGTCCTGCGGATCCAGCAGACGGCCCGGGCGATCGCGGGTATCGACGTGATGACTTCCCTTTCCGTTGTGGCTACGAAGAATAATTATGTGAAGCCGCGCATCAATGAAAAAGGTGTGATCGATATCAAAAACGGCCGCCATCCGGTGGTGGAAAAGATGATGCGGGACGATTTATTCGTCGCCAACGATACGTATCTGGACAATTCGAAGAACAGGCTCTCCATCATCACCGGCCCCAACATGGCCGGTAAATCGACGTATATGCGCCAGACGGCCTTAATCGTACTGATGGCTCAGCTGGGAAGCTTTGTGCCCGCGGATGACGCCAATATCGGCATCTGCGACAGAATCTTTACCCGTGTGGGCGCTTCCGATGATCTGGCATCCGGCCAGAGTACCTTCATGGTAGAGATGACCGAGGTTGCCAACATCCTGAGAAACGCTACGAAAAACAGCCTGATCGTTCTCGACGAGATCGGCCGGGGCACCAGCACCTTCGACGGCTTATCCATCGCCTGGGCGGTGGTGGAGCACATCAGCAACCCGAAGCTTTTAGGAGCCAAGACGCTGTTTGCCACCCATTACCATGAGCTGACAGAGCTGGAAGGAACCATAAACGGCGTCAACAACTACTGCATCGCCGTAAAGGAACAGGGCGATGATATCGTATTTCTTCGAAAGATTGTGAAGGGCGGAGCGGATAAGAGCTACGGCGTTCAGGTCGCCAAGCTTGCCGGTGTTCCCGATTCCGTGATTGTACGGGCAAAGGAGCTTCTGGTGGAGTTAAGCGACGCGGATATCACGGCGAGGGCAAAGGAGATCGCGGAAGCGGGCGCAGGTGCGCCGAAGCATGCCAGCATCCCCAGGCCGGATGAGGTGGATTTGCAGCAGATGTCCCTGTTTGACACGGTGAAGGACGACGACATCGTCCGGGAGCTGGGAGAACTGGAGCTGGGAAATATGACGCCGATCGACGCCTTGAACACGCTGTACCGCCTTCAGACGAAACTTAAGAACCGCTGGCAGTAAAGAGATAAAGGAGCGATAGCCATATGCCAAACATTACGCTACTGGATCAAAATACCATAAATAAGATTGCAGCGGGCGAGGTGATCGAGAGGCCGGCCTCTGTTGTGAAGGAGCTTTTAGAGAACGCCATCGACGCCAGGGCTACGGCTGTGACGGTTGAAATAAAGGAGGGGGGCACCACCTTCATCCGCGTGACCGACAACGGCTGCGGAATTCCGAGGGAAGAGGTTCCGCTGGCGTTTCTGCGCCACTCCACCAGCAAGATCAAGTCCGTGGAAGATCTCTTTACGATCTCATCTCTGGGCTTTCGCGGTGAGGCCCTCGCAAGTATCGCTTCCGTCTGCCAGGTGGAGCTGATCACGAAGACCAGCGAAGCCCTGACGGGAAGCCGCTACAGCATCGAAGGCGGCATTGAACGGCCGCTGGAGGAGATCGGCGCCCCGGAGGGCACCACATTTATCGCCAGAAACTTATTCTTTAACACGCCGGCCAGAAGGAAATTTTTAAAGACTCCCATGACAGAGGGCTCCCATGTGGCCGAGCTGGTGGAAAAGATCGCGCTCTCCCATCCGGAGATTTCGATCCGTTTTATCCAGAATAACCAGAACAAGCTGCATACCTCCGGCAACCACAACTTAAAGGACATCATCTATACGGTCTTCGGCAGGGAGATTGCGGCGAATCTGCTGGCAGTTGAGGCGAAGAAGCAGGATATCGCCATCAGCGGCTTTATCGGGAAGCCTGTGATCGCCAGGGGCAACAGAAACTACGAAAATTATTTCATCAATGGGCGGTATATCAGAAGCAGCATCATATCGAAGGCCATAGAAGAGGCCTACAAGCCGTTTATGATGCAGCACAAGTATCCGTTTACCATGCTCCATTTCACCATTGAGCCGGAGCTTCTGGATGTCAACGTCCATCCCACCAAGATGGAGCTTCGCTTCCGCGACGGGGAGATGGTGTACCGTATGGTCTACGACGCCGTATCGGGGGCACTCGCTCACAAGGAGCTGATTCCGGAGGTGGAACTGAATAAGGAAAAGGCGGAGCAGGAGGCAAAAGAGGCGAGGAAGCACGAGCCGTCACCGGAGCCCTTTGAGCTTCGCAGGCTGGAGGCCATGAGCCGGCAGCAGGCCGCCTGCGCGCCTGGCTCCAAACGGCTTAAGCCGGCAGAACCGTCTCTCATGAGAGATCCTGATTTTCTGGCTGAAAACTGGCTGAAGAAGCCGGCTGGCGCAGACTTTTTACACGGGTTACCGGAATCGGCTGCGAAAAATGAAGAAACGGTACAAAATCAGGCAGATGGTGCAAGGGAACATGGACAATTAAACGGAATGACGGACCGTGGAGTGCAGCCCGGAGAGGGAGAGGCAGCAGCGAGAGATGCGGCAGCGGAAGAGGCAGCAGCGAGAGATGCAGCAGTGGAAGAGGCAGCAGCGAGAGATGCGGCAGCGGAAGAGGCAGCAGCGAGAGATGCAGCAGCAAGAGAGGCTGCAGCGGGTGAAGCTCAGGCAGGTGCAGCCGCATTTTCCGGGAAGCCGGAACAGCTGGATCTCTTTGACGGAAAGCTGCTGGAACCGAAATCAAGGCTGATGCATAAGCTGATCGGCCAGGTGTTCGACACCTACTGGCTGGTGGAGTTTAACGAACAGCTTTACATTATTGACCAGCATGCGGCCCATGAAAAGGTTTTATATGAGAAAACTATGGCAACACTTAAAAACAGGGAATACTCATCGCAGATGCTTAATCCGCCGATCATTCTGACCCTGAACATGAACGAGGAGGTGCTGTTAAAAGAGCACATGAAGTATTTCTCGGACATGGGCTTCGAGATCGAACCGTTTGGCGGCAGGGAGTATGCGGTGAGAGGCGTACCGGCTAACTTGCTGTCTATCGCCAAGAAGGATTTGCTGATCGAGATGATCGACGGGCTTTCCGACGATGTTTCGACTCATAATCCGGATATCATCTATGAGCGGGTAGCGACCATGTCCTGCAAGGCTGCGGTCAAAGGCGGCAGCCGGCTGTCGACGGAAGAGGCCAACGAACTGATAGACCAGCTCCTGAATCTGGAGAATCCGTATGCGTGTCCCCATGGACGGCCGACGATCATCTCCATGAGCAGGTACGAGCTGGAGAAAAAATTCAAGAGGATAGTATGATGAAACCACTGATTATCTTGACGGGTCCCACGGCTGTGGGAAAGACGGCCCTGTCTGTCCGGCTGGCGAAGGCCGTGGGCGGAGAGATCATAAGCGCCGATTCCATGCAGGTTTACCGCCACATGGATATCGGTTCTGCCAAGGTGACCCGGGAGGAGATGGATGGGGTACCTCATTATCTTATTGATATTCTGGAGCCTGCCGGGGAGTTTAACGTTGCCGCGTTTAAAAAACTGGCGTCGGAGGCGGTAGAGGAGATATACGCTCACGGACATCTCCCCATCGTTGTGGGGGGAACCGGTTTTTACATTCAGGCCCTACTGTATGACATCGATTTTACAGAGCAGGGAGAGGAACGGGAGATCAGGGAGGAGCTGGAACGGCTGGGAGAGGAACGCGGCGCCGTTTTTCTGCATGATATGCTGGCGGAGATCGATCCGGAGGCTGCCATGGAAATCCATGCCAACAACCGGAAACGCGTGATCCGCGCCATCGAGTTTTACCGGCAGACGGGAGAAAGAATCTCCGAGCACAACAAACGGGAGCGGCAGAAGCGCTCTCCCTATGACTTCCTGTATTACGTCCTTACGGATGACAGAAAGACGCTCTATGAGCGGATCGACCAGCGGGTAGACGCCATGGTAGAGGCCGGTCTGGTCGGTGAAGTGGAAAAATTAATGGAAATGGGCTGCACGAAGGAAATGGTCTCCATGCAGGGACTGGGATACAAGGAAATCCTGGATTACCTTCAGGGGAACACCTCCCTTGACGAGGCGGTTACCATTTTAAAGAGAGATACGAGACATTTCGCGAAGCGCCAGATCACCTGGTTTAAGCGGGAGCGGGATGTGCGGTGGCTGAATCTGGAAGACTTCGGCCGCGACAGAGAAAAGGTCCTGGAGAAAATGCTTCAGGATATCAGAGAAACGTATGGATTGGAGACAGAAAATCATGGAAATGGATGCGATGTATGAGCAGCTGGGAATCGAAAGAAAGGTTCTGGAGTTCGGAAAGGAGATAGAAGGGCTGCTTTCTGAGCGCTTCGCGGCGATCGATGAGACGGCGGAGTATAATCAGCTGAAGGTTATAAAAGCCATGCAGGACAACCGCGTCAGCGACATTCATTTTGCCGCAACCACCGGATACGGTTACAACGACCTGGGACGGGATACACTGGAAGATGTATACGCCAGCGTGTTCCACACGGAAAGTGCCCTGGTGAGGCCGAACTTAATCAGCGGAACCCACGCGCTTCACGTGGCGCTGTCGGGCAATCTGCGGCCGGGAGACGAGCTTCTTTCACCGGTGGGGAAACCGTATGACACACTGGAGGAGGTAATCGGAATCCGGGAGAGCGCAGGCTCTTTAAAAGAGTACGGGGTCATCTACCGCCAGGTGGATCTGCTTCCGGATGGAAGCTTTGATTTTGATGGAATTGCAGCGGCAGTCAATGAGAAGACGAAACTGGTGACAATCCAGCGTTCCAAGGGGTACGCCACCCGGCCGACCCTGTCGGTAGAGCGGATCGGTCAGCTGATCGCCTTTATCAAGGAACGGAAGCCGGATGTCATCTGTATGGTGGATAACTGCTACGGCGAGTTTGTGGAGAGGATGGAGCCGGCCGACGTGGGAGCGGATATGATGGTGGGGTCTCTCATCAAGAATCCGGGCGGCGGACTGGCGCCGATCGGCGGATATATCGCCGGAAGAAAGGACTGCATCGACCGCGCCTCCTACCGCCTGACCGCCCCTGGTCTGGGACGTGAGGTAGGAGCCAGCCTGGGGCTTAACCAGTCCTTCTATCAGGGACTGTTCCTCGCGCCAACGGTGGTGGCAGGGGCCTTGAAGGGAGCCGTATTCGCAGCCAATGTCTATGAAAAACTGGGATTTTCCGTGGTTCCGAACAGCACGGAGTCGCGCCACGATATCATTCAGGCAGTGACCTTCGGAAAGCCGGAGGGGGTTATCGCGTTCTGCCAGGGAATTCAGGCGGCCGCGCCGGTGGACAGTTTTGTCACTCCGGAGCCGTGGGCGATGCCGGGCTACGACGCGCCGGTTATCATGGCCGCAGGAGCCTTCGTACAGGGTGCATCCATCGAGCTTTCCGCCGACGGACCGATCAAACCTCCGTACGCCGTTTATTTCCAGGGAGGGCTTACCTGGTACCATGCGAAGCTTGGAATTCTCATGTCCATGCAGAAATTAAAGGACGCGGGACTGATCACGTTATAGAGCCAAACGGCAAAAAAAGTGTATACACGACTGCGTTTCTATGATAGAATAACAAAGCAGGCATGGATTTTCCTGCCAAAAACGAATGAGGGGTAGTAACAGATGAAACGTAAAAACTGCTGGGTACTGCTTCTTCTGGTGCTGACGGGGATTGTGCTGGGCGGATTTATCGGGACGATGGCTCAGGATGTATCCTGGCTGTCCTGGCTGAATTTCGGACAGTCCTTCGGATTCGATTCACCGCTCATTATTAACTTCGGTATTCTGGTCATTACCTTTGGCCTGAGTATCAAGATCACCATGGCAAGCATCATCGGAGTGGCATTGGCTCTCATTACCTATCGGTTCATTTAAATACATATGTCTTTGACACGTACCTGGAGAGTAACGGACAGGAGACATATGAACAGAATTACGATGAAAGACATACCGGCGGATGACCGGCCTTATGAGAAGTGCCTTCGGACAGGCCCTGAGGGGTTAAGCGACGGAGAACTTCTCTCCATTATCATCCGGACGGGATCCAGGGAAGACAGTTCCCTGGCACTTGCACAAAAGATACTGGCCTTAAATTACCCCAGCGAGGGTATTTTAGGGCTTTTGCATCTTTCACTCCCCGAACTGACTCAGATTAAAGGAATAGGAAGAGTGAAGGGGGCGCAGCTCCTCTGTATTGGAGAGCTGTCGAAGCGGATCTGGAAGAAGGCCGTGCTGGAAGACGTGGCCACCTTTTCCAACCCGGAAGACATCGTGAACTACTATGTGGAAGACATGCGGCACATGGAGCAGGAGCAGATCCGCATCATGCTGCTGAACACAAAGGGCGTGCTCATAAGAGATGTGCTGATTTCCCAGGGGACGGTGAACGCTTCCGTCGTTTCACCCAGGGAGATTTTTATTGAGGCGCTGAAGTACCACGCCGTGAATGTCATTGTGGTTCACAACCATCCCAGCGGCGATCCGGCACCCAGCCGGGAAGATATCACATTAACCAGAAGAATCATGGAAGCCGGAGAATTGATCGGAATCCGTATGTTGGATCATATTATCATAGGAGACAATTCCTATACCAGTTTTAAAGAACGGGGAATCATATAGATGGAATCGAAACGCAGTAAATACGTCCTGATTGCCTTAACGGTGATCTGTGTGCTTTTAATCGGCCTTACATCAATCCATGACGAGTGGCTGACGCCTTTGAGGACCGGAGTCGGGTACTTTCTGATCCCGGTGCAGTCAGGAGTCAATAAGGTGGGCTCCGCCATTTACGATGAAATCGTGGATTATACAAAACTGAAAGACGCTCTGGAAGATAACAAGGAGATGAAGGACATCATCACCCAGCTGACGGAGGAAAATACCAGGCTTCAGGCGGAGGAATTCGAACTGAAGCGGCTGAGACAGCTGTATGAGCTGGACCAGGAATACGGCCAGTACAATAAGGTCGGGGCCAGAGTCATCGCCAACGACTCCAGCAACTGGTTCCAGGTGTTCCGGATCGACAAGGGATCAAAGGACGGAATCGCCGTGGATATGAACGTGGTTGCAGGCGGAGGTCTGGTGGGAATCGTCACGGACGTTGGCGCCAATTACGCCACGGTCCGGTCCATCATCGATGATTCCAGCCGTGTCAGCGCCATGGCCATCCAGTCCGGAGACGGCTGTATCGTGGGCGGTGACTTGACGCTGTTTAAAGAGGGGCGGCTCCGCATCACCAACGTGCTGAAGGACAGCGACTTAAAGGATGGCGACAAGATCGTCACCTCCAACACCAGCTCCGTCTTTGTGCCGGGAATACTGGTGGGCTATGCCGCGGAGATTACCAATGACACAAACAATGTGACCAAATCGGGTTACTTAATTCCTGCAGCTGAATTTGACAGCCTGCAGGAGGTTCTGGTCATCACCGATCTCAAAGTGAAGATGACAGAGGAGACAGCCGCGGAAGACGGCGCCTCTGCCGAGACGCAGGCGGGAGAGAGTGAGACGAACGAGGCCGGGGAGACGGCGGCTTCTTCGGAAGAAGAGACTGCTGCGGCACAGTAGAAGCCATGAAGAATCGAAAAAACGATAACGAAAGGAGCGGCGGCGATGAAACGAATCATCTTTAATATTCTTATGATTATTCTGGCGTTTACGGTTCAGAACTGTATCTTCCCGCTGCTCCCGTTTCTCTCTGCATCTCCGAATCTGCTGCTGATTCTGACCTTTTCCTTCGGATTTATCCACGGAAAGGAGGCCGGTATGTACTACGGCCTTCTTTCCGGTCTTCTGATGGATTTATTCTACAGCGGCCCGTTCGGTTTTTACACGCTTATTTTCATCTACGTGGGATATGTAAACGGCATCTGCACCAAATACTACTATGAGGATTACATTACGCTGCCGCTTATTTTAAGCGTGCTCAATGACCTGGCGTACAATCTTTATATTTATGTGTTCCGGTTCCTGATCCGGAAACGTCTCGGAATCGGATACTACTTCATGAACTTAATGCTGCCGGAGATCATTTTCACGGTGGTGACAACACTGCTTATTTACCGTATTTTCCTGATGTTCAACCGTCATCTGGAAGAGATAGAAAAAAGAGGAGATTCATCGATTGTTTAGAGATTTATTAGACATCTTAAAAGACTTTTTGAAGAAAATCGCATCGTCAAGACTCCTTGTACTGGGAGTCATCTGTATAGCCATGTACGCAGGACTCGTCCATAAGCTGTTTAATTTACAGATCGTAAACGGAGAACAGGCGTTAAACGATTACATGCAGCTGACGGAGCAGACCCTTACCACAGCGGGAACACGCGGCAACATCTATGACAGGAACGGCAAGGTGCTGGCTTACAACAAGCTGGCTTATTCCGTGACCGTTCAGGACACCGGGGAATATAAGACCACGGCAGATCAGAACGCCATGTATCTAAGGCTGGTCCGAATCCTGGAGAAGCATGGGGAGACGGTACAGGGAAAGTTTGAGGTAGCCATCGACAGCAACGGAGATATGATCTATACTTCTTCCTCAGAGGCCGGCAGGAAACGCTTCCTGCGGGATTATTACGGCTTGAAGAGTGTAGATGAGCTGGATGATGAAGAGAATAAGTACCCTTCCGCGATCACGGCGAGAGAATTGTTTGAAAAGGCGTGTGCCACCGGCAAATTAACTGAGATGAAGGATTCCGACGGCAATCCGGTCACCATGACGGATCAGGAGGCACTGGATATCATCAATATCAAATACGCACTCCGTCTCATGTCGTTCCGTAAATACGAGGCAACGACGGTAGCGACACAGGTATCGGATGAGACTGTCGCGGATGTGCTGGAGCATACCGCAGATCTGGCAGGCGTCAACGTGGAGGAAACCACCATCCGGGCCTACAACGACAGTATCGCATTTGCCCCGATTATCGGCTATACCGGCAAGGTGCAGGAAGACCAGCTGGAGGAACTGAAAAAGAACCGTCCCGACTACGATGTGAATGACATCGTGGGAACCACGGGAATCGAGTATACGATGGAGCAGGAGCTCCAGGGGACGAAGGGCAGCAAGACCATCTATAAGGACAGCCGGGGCCGGGTCAGAGAGACGCTCGACGAGACCGAGTCGAGAGCCGGCAACGACATTTACCTTACGCAGATCGCAGGGCTGCAGACCGGTATTTACCATCTGGTCGAACAGTCCTTGGCCGGTGTTCTGTTAAAGAAAATTGAGCCCGGCGATGTGGAGATTACCAGCAGCACAGATGGATCGAACATGACGATCCCTGTTAAGGATGCGTATTTCCAGCTGATTAACAATAATATTCTTTCTCTGAAGCATCTCGAATCCGAGGAGGCCTCAGATGTGGAAAAGAATATTAACAGCAAATTCTTATCATCCAGGGAACAGATTTTTTCAGAACTGCAGAATGAACTTATGAGCAGCCATCCGGCTTCATTGAAGGATCTGGATCAGGATCTTGCTGCCTATATGTACTATATTTACACGTATCTGGCGAGTCCGACCGTGGGCATCATAAAGGAAGATTTAATCGACAAGACGAGCGCTGAGTATCTGGCATGGAAAGCGGATGAGATCAGTCTGCGTGACTACCTGTATTATGGAATCGCAAACGGCTGGGTGGATACCACAAAGCTGGAGACGGATTCCAAGTATTCCAATGCCGATGATACCTTTAAAGTGCTGGTGGATTATGTGTTTGCCCAACTGAAGGAAGACCGGAATTTTACGAAGAAAATCTACCGCTATCTGATCAATGACGATGTCATCACCGGACAGGAGCTCTGTCTGGCCCTGTTCGATCAGGGAATTCTGGAATATAACGAGGAAGATATCAACCAGTTAAAGGCGACAGGCGACGCCTATGCGTTCCTGATGAAAAAGATATCGACGCTGGAGATCACACCGGCCCAGCTGGCGCTGGCTCCGTGCAATGCAGGTGTGGTGGTAACGGATATCAAGACCGGAGAGGTTCTGGCCCTCGTGTCGTATCCTGGTTACGATAATAACCGGATCGGCGACAGCGCCTATTTCAGCCAGCTTCAGAATGATTTGTCACTGCCGTTGTATAACAATGCGACACAGGCCAAGAAGGCGCCCGGATCTACTTTTAAACCGCTTACAGCCGTTGCCGCACTGGAGGAAAATGCAATCGGAATCGAGGATACGATCGACTGTACCGGACGATATGAAGAGATCGACACACCGATCAAGTGCTGGATCTATCCGGGCCGTCACGGTCCGCTTAACATGGTTGGCGGTCTTCAGAATTCCTGCAACTTCTTCTTTGCGGACCTTGGACACAGGCTGTCCATGGATGCCGACGGCAACTACGTTCCGTCTCTCGGACTGGATAAGCTGCATAAATACGCAGCCCTGTTCGGACTGGATCATAAATCCGGCGTGGAAATCGACGAGCTGGAGCCTCAGATTTCAGACATCGACCCGGAGCGTTCCGCCATGGGACAGGGTAACCACGCCTATACCAATGTACAGTTATCGAGATATGTGGCGGCGATCGCCAGCAGGGGTAATGTATTCGAACTCAGCTTACTGGATAAGACAACCGATTCTGAAGGTAATCTGATTAAAGATTATACCCCTGAGATTTCTTCTCATATTGACGCGGCGGATTCAACGTGGGATACTGTACAGCAGGGAATGAGGGAAGTTATCGCCAGTGGTACGGCGAAGAAGCTGTTTGCCGATTTGGAGGTTCCGATCGCCGGCAAGACCGGTACGGCCCAGGAGGCAAAAAATAAGCCTAACCACGCGTTCTTTATTTCCTATGCGCCATATAACAATCCGGAGATCTGTGTTACCGTGAACATTCCGTTCGGATATTCGGCTTCCAATGCCGCGAATATAGCAAAGAGCGTGTATCAGTACTATTATGGAGAGATTGATTTGGAATCGATCCTGAGTGCCGGTGCGCGTGATGCGGCGAATGTCACGATTCGCGATTAAGAAGGGTGAGAGAAAAGGTCAGGTGGATATGATGCATAATACCGTAGTGATTAAAAGCAACAAGGCGGGTATGACCGTATATCTGGAACCGGAGGTCCCGTTTCAGACGCTTCTTGCCGATATCGGCAGGAAGTTCGGGGACAACACGAAGTTCTGGGGCTCGGCCCAGATGACGCTGACGCTGGAGGGAAGAAAACTGACGGCGGAAGAGGAATTTGCGGTTGTAAACCAGATTATGGAGAACTCCAATTTAGAGATCGTCTGCCTCGTTGATACGGACGCTAACCGCATCGAACGCTGCGAAAAAGCACTGAATGAGAAACTGATGGAACTGTCCTGCCAGACGGGACAATTCTTTAAAGGAAATTTACAGGACGGAGAGACGCTGGAATCGGAAGCCAGCATCATTATCATCGGAGATGTGGAACGAGGCTCCAAGGTTATGGCGAAGGGGAACGTGATCGTTCTCGGCGCGCTGTACGGCACCGTATGCGCGGGTGTTGCGGGCAATGAGGGCGCTGTGATTGTGGCGTTGACCATGGCGCCGACGCAGCTTCGCATCGCAGACTGCACCTCACGGCTTGACGGCCGTGGGAAGAAGCTGGGCCGCGGACCGATGACCGCTTCACTGGATGGAAATAAAGTCTCTATCAAACCAATGAAAAAAAGTGTGGAAATATTCCGAAAATTAATGTAGAATAGAATATGGATTGAATCAGGAGGATATGAGATGAGTGAAATCATTGTCATTACTTCCGGAAAAGGCGGGGTAGGCAAGACAACAACCTCTGCCAATGTTGGTACCGGCCTGGCCATTCTGGGGAAAAAGGTAGTTCTTATCGATACAGATATAGGACTCAGGAACTTAGATGTGGTCATGGGACTGGAAAACCGCATTGTCTACAATCTTGTAGATGTGGTAGAAGGCAACTGCCGTATGAAGCAGGCCCTGATAAAAGACAAAAGATATCCAAATCTGTTTTTGCTTCCATCGGCTCAGACCAGGGACAAGACCTCGGTGAATCCGGGCCAGATGGTGAAACTTGTTGATGATCTGCGGGAAGAGTTCGACTATGTACTTCTGGACTGCCCGGCTGGCATCGAACAGGGGTTTCAGAACGCCATCGCCGGCGCCGACAGGGCGCTTGTGGTAACGACACCCGAAGTATCGGCGATCCGTGATGCGGACCGCATTATCGGGCTCCTGGAAGCCTCCGGCATGAAAACCATCGATCTGGTGGTGAACCGGATCCGTATGGATATGGTGAGACGCGGGGATATGATGTCCCTCGATGACGTGATGGACATTCTGGCCATTGATATCATCGGTGCAGTCCCGGATGACGAGGACATCGTCATATCCACCAATCAGGGAGAGCCTCTGGTTGGCATAGGAACACCGGCCGGACAGGCTTATATGGACATTTGCAAACGTATAACCGGCGAAACGGTGCCGCTTTTGAATATGGCGGCGCGTGGAGGGTTTTTCTTTAAGCTTTCCAACCTCTTGAAGAGAGCGTAGGAGGGATGAGATGAGCCTGTTTCCTGTATTCCGTAAGAAGAATTCAGGAGAGATTGCAAGAAATCGTCTGAAACTTTTGCTGGTTGCGGACAAGGCGGACTGTTCTCCTGAAGTGATGCAGATGATAAAAGACGACATGATCCATGTGATATCGAGATACATGGATGTTGATTCCGACAGAATAGAGATACAGATGACGAAGATGAAGCAGCCGGACTGTGACAGCTATATGCCGGTGCTTTATGCGAACATCCCTATTCGCGATATACCTGACAAGGGGATATACTGACTATGTTTTTTGACTACAATTTTAAATACTATAATTACCGTTTGGTTCTTTACATGGTGGCGTTATCCGTCATTGGGATTCTCGTGGTTGCAAGTGCATCCGGACAGGATTCCTCGACGGTTACAAAACAGATAATCGGTATCCTGGTGGGATTTGCCCTGGCCATAGGGCTTTCCATCATCGATTATCATAGAATTATTAATTTATATGCGCTGGATTACGCAGTATGCATCCTTCTTTTAGGTGCGGTGCTGGTGATGGGTCACACGGCAGGCGGAGCCACAAGGTGGATCGACGTTCCGGGTATCGGCCGGATACAGCCTTCCGAATTCGTGAAGATTGGGCTTATTGTATTCTTTTCCTGGTATTGGAATAAATATCAGGAAAAGATGAATATGCCTGTTATGGTGGGGATCGCGGCCATACTGGCCGTAATACCCATCGGTCTTATTTTCGCGGAGCCGAACTTATCCACCAGTCTGGTTGTCATTGTCATCATACTCTGTATGGTGTATACAGCTGGCATCAGTTACCGCTGGATCGGCGGCGTGCTTGCGGTTGCCATACCTGCAGGCGCATTATTTATCTATCTGCTGACGCAGGGGTTGATCCCCTTTATCCACGATTACCAGGCGAGACGTATTCTGGCGTGGATCTATCCGCATGCGGAACAGTACGCGGAGAATATGTATCAGCAGAAGAATTCTATCATGGCAATCAGTTCCGGACAGCTTCAGGGGAAGGGACTTTTTAATACGACTATCGCATCCGTAAAGGATGGAAACTGGCTGGGCACCACCGGAGAGACAGATTTCATCTTTGCAATTATCGGAGAGGAGCTGGGCTTTATCGGCGGGGTAACCGTCATTGTGCTCTTCGGTCTCATCGTATTTGAATGTCTGCGCTTGGCGTACAAATCCAGAGACATGGCGGGGCGGCTGATCTGCACCGGCATGGCGGCGCTTATCGGATTTCAGGCTTTTGCCAACATCGCCGTAGCGACACAGATTTTCCCCAATACCGGCCTGCCGCTTCCGTTTATCAGCTCGGGAGTCAGTTCCCTGATCAGCATCTTTATCGGGATGGGCCTTGTTCTGAATGTTGGATTGCAACGCAAAATTGGTAATTATTAAGGAGGTATATCGTTATGAATATAGGATTAGTTGCACATGATTCAAAGAAAAAACTGATGCAGAACTTCTGCATCGCCTACCGGGGGATTTTAAGCAAGCACACCCTGTACGCGACAGGGACCACTGGCCGTCTGATTGAAGAGGTCACGAATTTAAATATCCACAAGTACCTGGCTGGTCATTTAGGCGGTGAGCAGCAGCTGGGAGCCCAGATTGAGCACAACGAGATCGATCTGGTGATCTTTTTGAGAGACCCGCTCTCATCAAAGGCTCATGAGCCGGACCTCGTTAATATCATGAAAACCTGCGACATGCACAATATCCCGCTGGCAACAAACCTGGCGACCGCAGAACTCTTAATCAAGTCTCTGGACCGCGGTGACTTAGAGTGGCGTGAGATGTATAAGTAGGAGTCTGTAAGTGAAAAAGAAAATTACGATGAAAGCCGGCTGCGCGTTTTTATGCGTGACCATGCTGTCGGGCTGCTCCAGCTTAAAAAAACTGGATAATCCCTATGACTTCGCGCAAAGGACGGCTCTATATGAAGGAACTGCGCTATCGGACAGGGCAGAGAGTTTTGCACATAATCTCTGTGTCGTCACGGCGGACACTCCATCCACAGATCAGGCGGTTACCGCGGAAGCGGCGGCGGTCTTTGACCTGTCGGATAAAACGGTGATTTTCGGAAAGAATCCCTTTGAAAAGCTGTATCCGGCCAGCATCACCAAGACGATGACGGCTCTGCTGGCGATCAAATACGGGAATCTGTCCGACGAGGTAACGGTACCGGAGGAAGCGGTGATTACGGAGAGCGGTGCGACCTTATGCGGCATCAAACCGGGCGATAAACTGACTATGGAGCAGTTGCTCTACGGTCTTATGCTGCCTTCCGGCAATGACGCCGGCGCTGCGATTGCAGTCCACATGGATGGCAGTATTGAGAAGTTTGCCGACCGTATGAATGAAGAGGCGAGAAAGCTGGGAGCGACAGGGACACATTTCGTCAATCCCCATGGCTTAAACGATGAAAACCACTATACGACCGCATACGATCTGTATCTGATTTTCAATGAGGCCATGAAATATCCTGATTTCAGGAAGGTGATCGGTACGTCATCCTATGACGCTGTCTACGCGACGGCCTCGGGAGATACGCTGACAAAGACCTGGAAGCAGAGCAACTGGTATATGACCGGTGAACGGGATATGCCGGAAGGACTGACTGCGCTGGGCGGCAAAACAGGCACGACAAAGGCTGCGGGAAGCTGTCTGATCATGGGCAGCAGCGGCTCTTCAGGGATGGAATATATTTCCGTTGTCTTAAAAGCCCCTGATAGAACGGGCCTTTACGATAATATGTCAAATATATTGAATAAAATTGTAGATTAGTCGTTGCGTTTTATGGGGATTTGTACTATAATTACTTTAATATTAATAGACTTTTTATACAAATCATATAACTCAAGGAGGAGATCGCTATGGTGCAGATAATAGCAGGAAAAAAGGGTAAGGGGAAGACAAAACATCTGTTGGATAGGGCCAATTCCGCCATCAGGGATTCCAAGGGATCCATCGTCTATTTAGACAAGAGTTCCAAACACATGTATGAGTTAAGCAACAAGATTCGTCTCATTAATGTCAAAGAGTACCCGATTGAATCGAGCGAAGGATTTATTGGTTTTATCTGTGGAATCATTTCACAGGATCACGATTTGGAAATGATGTTTTTAGACAGCTTTTTAAAACTGTCCTGTTTAGAAGGTGAAGATATTACAGACACCATCACGACTTTGGAAAGAATCGGTGAAAAGTATCACGTGACCTTCGTTCTCAGCGTATCCATGGACGCAGAGAATCTGCCTGAGAACGCGCAGGCCGATGTGATTGTTTCATTATAATCATACATAAAGGAATTGTGGGCGTATCTGACAAATGCTGAACTGAATGGCATTTGCGGGTACGTCCCTTTTTTGTGGAGGAAGGGATGCGGACTTTTGCATAGGGGATCGGGGAAAAGGGAGAGCGGGCGGCAGGGAGGGAAAGGTTCAGGGATTCCGAGGGGGTGGGACTAAGGGCGAACAGCCCCCTCCGCAGGGGTCCCGGGCAATTCGACCGAACGCCTGATGCGTTCG
>ENA-ORML01000682-ORML01000682.1-human-gut-metagenome-genome-assembly--contig:-NODE-682-length-36547-cov-5.160145_pt1 | contig 36547 bp, 37 predicted proteins | sample MGYA00242103_ERZ508995 | MGnify/ENA primary metagenome ERZ508995 (study PRJEB26280, sample SAMEA2338702) | human gut metagenome | biome: human gut; feature: human-associated habitat; material: faeces... | reverse complement strand
GGGAAACGGATAATTGTTGGGTTTTCTTCTAATGCATTTGCCATTTCATCTTTCTCTGTTTCCACAAACTTTTCTTCCACTGTATCTTCAAAAGCTTTAACTACAGCAGCTTGAACTCTATCACGAACTTCCTTAGAAATAGGATGAATATAGCTTTGAGTCTGAGTTTCTCCATTTTTATCCTGATACTTTTTATATGGGAAGAAGATTGAGAATTTGTCATCTTCTTTTTCTGTCAATGAGACATTGCCAAATAGAGGTAAGCCCTCTGTTGTTACAGAGAAGAATCCGACTAATGTTGGATTATTTTCGAATGAAACTTTTCTAGGAAAAGTTACCTCCACTGATGGATTTTCTTTATCAGCTGTTGATTTTGAAGCTGTAGCTGCAGCTTTTTTTGCTTTAATGCTTGCCATGTTTATTTCCTCCTTATGTTTCGCATAGATTTACGTATATATTTTATCATAAATTTCATGAGTTGCGTTTTTCTGTTTGGATGTTATAAGTGTCAAAGGGGTTAGATAGCCCACTTACCCTTTGTCATGAATTATCCAATGCATAATAGCTAATTCTTTTAGCACTTCCTTTCTGACAACAATGTTAATTGGCTGCTCATATAATCCACATGATAAGACTGGATAGATATTCATGCGATTCCTATTTTTGACTAACTCTCCTTTTTCATTGAACCTTGCAGCACTTTTTTGGTGTATTTCATATGCTCTTATCTTATCAACAAGTATCTCTAAATCTCCTAAATGTCTTTCAATCTCTTTTTTAAGAGTTTCTTTATTGATAAGCATTGCTTCTGTTTCAGCTACATTATCTTGTGTCATAAGAGCCTTACCTTGCCTGTAGGATGAAGCTCCAATAATCTCATGATAGACGATAAGATAGTAATCTGTTTCTACATCTGGGTTAATTAGCCAACCTTTTTGCGAAGTGTTTATATTTCCTGAAATTTCAAAGCAGAATGTTGGAAGCTGTGAAGCAATAGACTTTATATCTACTTTGATATCCTGACCATAAAGTTGAGCAATGACGTCAATTCCTCGTAGCTGTCTATCCCTGTCCTTCACAATTTCCTGAATATTCATATCCTTAAATATATTCGTGTTTTGAAGATATTGGATAGAAGTTTCTTCAAATGCTTTATCCCCTACCCAGTTTGTTCTTTTATTTGATTGTGATGAATGGATAGGCCGAGACGTCCTGTTTCCTAGATTTAGTTTGTATGCGTGGTTATTTTCTCTTTTATTAAAATCCATAAAGTTTCATTCCTCCTTCCTTTATTTTTTATCAATATTTAAGATAGGCAAATCACCATTATAGTCTTTTTTTAGATGTTCAAAGATTTGATAAAGTGCTTCAACATCGTTAATAGCTCTATGTGCGACATATTCAATACCATATAATTTTCCTAAGTCAGACTGCTGATTTGATGCAACAAGTCCTTTTTCTTTTAGCTTCATGTTTATTGCCATCTTTAGTGTGTCTAGACTCCTTTCAAATGGAAAGTTAAGTTTGAATCTCTTTGTAGCTACTTTTAACATTCTGTTATCAAAACTATTAATATTTTGTCCAACTGCTAGACTTGTTTCTTTGCTGTTGCACCATTCAACAAACTGTTTAACTACATCATATTCTGGTGGCTTATCACTTAACATCTTATTTGTAATACCAGTAATCTCAACAATTCTTTGAGTGATAAAAATCCCTGGATTACATAGTGCAGAAAATGAGTCAACAATAGTATTATCTTCAACATAAATAGCTCCAATTTCAATGATATGGTCCTTATTAGTTAAACCTGTTGTCTCTAGGTCATACATGATATAATGGCCAAGCGTTTTATCTGTGACTTGCTGATAGATGCAAATCGGAAATCGCAGACATCTTAAATCATTTGATTCATCCAATAGGCAACCACATATTGGACACTTGTTCTGTTTCATCTTTATCCTCCTTTAAATAATAAGATAATTGAAATTGTATAATAGACTGTTCTTTGATGTTCCTCCTCCTTGAATTGTTTAGACAGAGTCAATATGATGACCTTGTCTTCAACAAAAAAAGATATACCTCTGCTGAGATATACCTCTTCTTCGTTCTAATATACATTCATATTGTATCATATTTTTTAGTATTGAGTATTTATATTAATCATTAAATTATTGTTTTAAGAGAAGTGACTCGTGAAATAAAAAGGGTTAGTTAACCCATTGTAAAGGTCAAGGGCTATTTAACCTTTTTTTATAAAAATGCTCTAATTAATTTGCAGGATTTTATGTTGACTTTTAAAAGGGTTCTTCTTAAGCAAATATAACACTAACTTTATATTTATAATTATTTTTAAGAGGATTTTGGTTGTTTATTTATGGTTTTTCTTATTTCTTATTCAGAATGTATTTTATTGGATATTTTTTCAGAAAAACGCATATTTTTTCATTTTTTTGAGTTAGCATTATACTATCACTATTCAGCCTTTGTTAAGTATAAAGTGAGGTGGGAGGGATTTATCAGGTATCTTGAAAAACTCTTTGGATATACTACCTCCTTAACATTCTTTAAAAACTCCTCCTATACCCCTTTTATTTCATTTGAGCTTATATGCTATAGCAAGTTTTTATATGATTGCTTATATAATCTCTAAATTTCAATTCTAAGAGACTTTTATGTGCTTGGTGGATAGTTGGAGGGTGTTTGCGAATAGGAGGCGGAGAGAGGGATTTAAGAGCGTTTTTATATGCTTATGCTTAAAAATATATAAATGTTGATAAAGTAATAATTGAGTAACATCTCTTAACATCCCTCAATCTCTTTTAAACTCCTTTTTTTAAATTATGTTGGACCGTGATTCGTTTCATCATCTATTGAGAATCACCTTATGAAAGGTAGCAGAAAAGCATGCAGAAAGAATTTTATATAGAGCAAGTTTTTATATTGGATATAAAAGGATTGTAGGAAGGGGTTAAATAGCCCTTGACCTTTGATAAAGGTTGATTAGCCTTTGTATATAAAAGAAATGACTGGCATAGGTGATAATCCTATTTACATTCCAGTAAAAATCTAATGACATAAAAAACAGGTAGATGTGGAAGGAGTTAAAGAGATTTTTGTCATGCAGATATGTGTTAGCATATAAAAGTTTCCTCTTATAATTCCTTCTATCCTCTTTTTAATTCTAAATTTTAATAGATACAAAGAATGGTAGGAGGTTTTAATGAGAGTCTGCCTGTTAAGGGGAGTAGTTGGGGTATAAAGAGAATTTTGAGAGTAGACAAAGCTTATCTAGAAAAGTATGACTTGAGTTTGAGTGGAATAAAAAAAGACTCTCGAGAGAATCTTTACAAACACTTTCTAAGCTGTTCAGAGAGACTTCTAAGAATTTCCTGTGGGTATCTTACAAGCATGTTTAATGAGTCAGTATAGCAAAACTGTTTAGACTGAAATCTAAATATTATCCATGATAATCCTACTAAAAATATAAATAGTATGAGCAGCACCAGAGAAAATGCCTGAGCATTCCATTGATGAGAAATGAAGATATAGAGGAGTGTTAGGAATGTTGAAAGAGCAATACTCATCAAATAATAAGTTGAAGTTTTAAATCTTGTATAAATATCAATCTTTGTTTTCTTTCCAGTCCCTAATAAAAACTCTATACATTCCTGCTTGATAAGAATAGTTTCTCTTAAGTTAAATTTCATATATGACACCTCTTTTTTGTGAGTTACGAATAGCGAACATCTTTTACAGTTAGGATTATAACATAATTACTTTTGGAAATCAATAAATATATGTTGCGTCAGGTAAAGTATTGCTTTAGCATAAAAACTAGGAATGTGGTTGAATCAGAAGCAAACAAAGCATTTTGGGTAAGTGAATGGAATGGGTTTTTAAGAGAAAGGAAATGAATGTTGAGAGGAGGATAGGGAAGTAGGGAGAGGGGAGAGAGGTAGTAGGGGATAGAAAATGCGAAATCAATAAAATCGCTTCATAATCTATAAAATTAAAAAATTCACCATAAAAAAGTATGATAAAATAAAAGTCCAAAAAAACGCTCAAAAACCTCTAAAAACTCCTTAAAAATAGTGGCAAATATAAAGTTAGTGTTATATTTGCTTAAGAAGAACTCCTTTAAAAGTCAAACCTTATTGACTCTCAATATATAATTATCTAAATATATTAAAAAAAATCCAAAAACTTAAAGAATTATGCTTATGTGGGCTAACTAACCCATGAAAATAATTTCTATTGCGGAAAAAGTCAATTCAAGTTATAATTGACTTTGATTAGAGTAACTTGGATATAAAAATATTATCAAAAAGCAAGGAATTTAATTGAGAAGGGAATGGTAGCAATGGGCAAAAACACAAAAGTAATTACACTCTATAATCAAAAAGGAGGCGTTGGTAAAACAACAACAACAATTAATCTCGCTCAAGTTCTAGGGAGTACCTTTAATAAAAAAGTATTAATTATTGATAATGATGCTCAAAACTCTCTTAGCTTTCTGGCAAATATACAAATAAGAAATAATGGAGCTGTAGAAGATGAAGATGGATTAAAGACATTAGGGTGGCTGGAACAGATGTTTCAGTTATACGGAGATGTTCCAACAGTTCGAGATATTCAGGAAACAATTATAACTCCAACATATCAAAAATCGGAGAGAATTGAAGGAACCATTGAGTGGGGTATAGTCGAGAAAAAATTTGCGTTCGATATGATTCCTGGAACTGGAAAAGACTTATCTTTGGCTGAATTGATTTTTATCACGCCCAACGATGAACCTTTTATTCTTAAGCCAGAAAATAGAAAATTGGCGCCATATGTCTTGAAAGTTATCATTGAGCAAATAAAGAAATACTTTGATTATGATTATATCTTAATTGACTGTCCTCCATCACTAGGTATCTTAAGTATGGGAGCTCTAGTTGCATCAGATTATTTAATTATACCAACAACAAGTGATATGCTATCAACGATAGGGATTCAAACAATTATAGACAATCTTAAGGAATTACACTTATATGTACCAGACTTTAATATATTGGGAGTTTTGTTTAATTGCTATTCAGATACAAAATATGATAATGAGTTGATAGAAGATGTAAGAAATTTTGGAGACTCTCAAGGAATATCTGTATTTGAAGTGAAAATTCCTAAGAAAAATCAAATGAGAATGGTAAGTTCTGAAGAGATTATAGCAGTTCTCAAAAACGAGAAGGCTTTTAAGAGTTATACTGAGTCAATTATTGACCTTGCTCAAGAAATTATAAAGAAAAGTGAAGGGGGAGAATAGTTATGCCACCAAAAAAGAAATCGATGAGTGATACGGGAACACATAAGGCTTCTTCATCAAGTCTGTTCTCAGCTCTTGGAGATGGAATAGATGTTACTGGTTTTGACCCAGATTCAAAGACAGTGAGTGAAACATCCAGATTTAGAACCGAATATCTAGAACTATCAAAAATTATAGACAATAAAAGTAACAATTTTAGAGCCTTGGATACATTCTATTTGGAATTGTCAATTGCAAAGGTAGGGCAACTTCAACCAATTATTCTAGTTCCAGAAGTTGTAGAAGGAAAATCAACTGGGCTCTATGAAATAAAAGTGGGGTCTCGACGTTTTGCTGCATTAAATAGGCTACTAGAAAAAGCTTTTAAAAAGAGTAATCAAAAGGACATTGAAAAGTACTCAAAAGCTTTTGCAATTATTCTGCCTTATGGTGCTACTCAAGATGAAATTGAAACAATTTATCGAGAAACGAATACTACAGCCAGACCATTAACTGTAGAAGAAGTTTTCGCCCATTTTGATGGTATCTTTAAAATAAGTGACACAGGTGAATTTGTTCATATTCCAAAAGGTGTCAACAAGTATGAATATGTATCCAAAGAGTTTAAGAGGATGGGATTTGATTTTTCGGCAACAAAAGTCAAAGAGTACTTAACAATTTATAGTGCATCTGATAAAAGAGTTACAGACTGGTTTGAAGATAAGCTTTTAACACGTCAGCAGGCTGTAGAAGTGTCAAGAATGCCTTCGGCTATGCAAATATCTGTAATGGATAAGTTTGAGCAGATGACAACTAAGGAAATAAGTGATTATATTAAGACTTACATGCTGGAAAAGAAAACAGAGAAGCTTACAAAGAAAATGAGAGGAATCGATGCAATTAGCTTTGTAATAAAGAGCAATAAAAATCTGAAACATATTGCAGTAATGGAAAATATCAGATTTCAATCAGAAGATGAGAAACTTAGTTTCTTAAGTCAGATACAGGAGCTTCAGGACCATTTGAATAAAATTGAAAAATTATTAAAATAATAAATGAGTTATAAAAAGGGTTAATTAGCCCTTTTTATTTAATGAATATTTTATGTAATAAAATATGATATATGCGAAGCAGGACAACACATATCTTTAGATATGTGATACAATATATATGTAAATTTAAACGAGGCATCAGGACTATATTCTCATAATATAGTCTTTTTTGTGCTCAAAAGGAGGAAATTTATGAGTTTAAAAAGTAGATTGAAAGAAAATCAAACAGAAGGAGATGTAAAAGAAGATGTTAAGAAATCTTTGAGTGAGGAAGAAACAGAAAAAATGAGCGATACATATGAAACACGAGAACGAATTGCGTTCAGCAAAGGAGAAAAAGATTACCCAAAAAAAATAGACAAAGTTTATGCTCAAATGAAAACAGGAGATGTTTTTTTAGAAGTTCTTGAAGATGGTTTTAATCTAACTGATGAAGATAAGGGATATAACACAAAAATTCATATCAATTTCTCTCAGCTGGATAAAAGTATGAAACAAAAAGCATTTAAAAGTCATTATCTTGACTTAACTAATTTTCTATATTTAAGAAACATTTTTCTCTCAGGCAAATATTCCGTATTAGAAGAATTGGAAAGAGCGACGTTAAATGCTACAAAAAAATATTGTGAAAGTATTTTTTCTGAGTATAAACAGCCTGATAAAAGTATTTCAAATACTTTTTATGTAACTCCAGGAATGAAACAAGGCAATTGGATGATTGGCATTGTAGAAGTGAATTCAAAGACTAAGGAAAACCAAAGAATTCAGGTGCCAGTTACAACTGCCCGATTGATTGCCATGCTTGAGCTTATTTATTTAGCTTACCAGAAACATCTTTTTAGAAACTAATATTTCAATTGAACAGGAGGAGCTTTAAATGGACTTAAGATTAAAGGATAGATACAAGCAAAGGCTGGCGAAGAATTCTATGCCAGCTTCTTCTCATAAAAAGGAAAATGAACTGGAAACAATTAGAGGTGCTGTTCAATATCGAATTGTACCTAGAGGATTTTTAGAATCAGATAAGTTAATCTGGGTAGTCATGGATATTAAGGATGTTGCCACAAAAGAGCATATCAAAGTTGTTGGAGAAACCAATCACTACAATGTTGGAGACTATTTGGAATTTTATGGAACATGGGTAGAAAGAAATGGAAAAAAAGAATTTCATTTTAAATATGCATTAAGAGTAGATGATGATTATGTTGGTGCAACAGCTATGCTAGCTTTTCTATTTGGAGCAAAGACAGCAAAAAGAATTATTGAGCATTATGATAACAAACCTCAAGAACCTATGAATATTTTTAAAAACAATGAAGAGAGATTTAGAGAAGATATGAAGTCAGTTAAGGGAATAGGTGATAAAAAAATTCAAAAGGCCTATGAGAAACATAAAAAATATATTGCAGTTGATGCTCTTTATTTTAAATTTGCAAGATTCAATCTTTCATTGTCAAAGGCTCTTAAACTTATTAAAAAGTGGGGAAGTGCAGCAGCCGATATTATTGATGAGAATGTTTATCAGTTAATTCATATTGATGGTTTCTCATTTGAAACAATTGATAGAATTGGATTAGGATATTATAAGTTTGATAAAAAGGATGGAAGAAGAATAGAAGCATATCTTATTCAAATTCTAAAAAATGCTGCATCAGGAAAAGGAGACTGTTTTTTGCCATTAGAAGGGCAGGAAGGTCTTATTGCTCAGGCACAATTAGGCTTAAATATATCAGATAATCTTATTAGAGAAAAAGTCATTGACCTTATCTATAAACAAAAGCTCTACAAAAGATTATATGAAGGCAATATAGTTATATATCTTCCTCATATTTATAAAGCTGAAAAAACTGTTGTGCAAATAGTTTCATCTGCAATACATAAGAATAAAGTTATCAAAGAAGATAAAGTTGATATGATAATTGCTGATTATGAAAAGAGAAAAGGCTTTACTCTTGCAAACAAACAGAAGGAAAGTATTAAAACCTCATGTATTAATCAGTTTAGCATAATATCTGGTCCACCTGGTTCTGGCAAAACAACAATTGTTGATGTCATATGTGAAGTTTTTAGAAGGCATAAAAAAACATGTAATATCAAATTGGCTGCCTTGGCTGGGAAAGCAGCAACACGAATGGCTGAAACAACAGGGATAGAAGCCAGTACAATTCATAGATTGCTAGGATATAATCCAGACACTGGATGGACATATAATGAAAAAAATCAGTTGCCAAATGTTGACTTGCTAATTATTGATGAGTTTTCTATGGTTGACATTCTCCTGTTTGAGAAATTGATGAAAGCTGTCTCAAGAGATACCGTTGTGATTTGTGTAGGAGATAAAGACCAGTTACCATCAGTGGATTGTGGACAGGTTTTAGAAGACCTAATTGATGTTCCCTATATTCCTAAGACCATTCTGGAAGAAATCTATAGACAAAAAAAGGATAGCACCATTTTAAAAAGAGCTCTTGCATTTAATAAAGAACAAATTCCCTCTTTAACTGAAGCGAAGGATTTTAAATTTATTTCCTGTGAGGTAAATGATATTAAAAAGACTTCAGAGACTGTCTTGGATTTATATGTAAATAAAATTAAGCAATGGGGAATAAAGAACGTCTGTCTCATGGTTCCACAAAATGTCAAAGAACTAGGAGGAGATATAATGAATCTTCAACTTCAAGGAATTATTAATCCGCCTGATAAAAGCAAAACTGAAATCAGTAGTGGGCATAAAAGAGTTTTTAGAGAGGGTGATAGAGTTATCCAGTTGAAGAATATTGAGAATGGGATTTCAAATGGAATGGTTGGAACTGTTATTGAATGTTTTCCTACGGATAGACATATAGCATCAGAAGATAAGTTTACAGTATTATTTGATAATGGAAATGAAAAGACATATGCCAGAGAAGATTTTGATATGTTAAAGCTTGCATATGCATTAACTATTCACAAAAGCCAAGGTTCAGAATATAAATGCATCATTATGCTGATGGATGAGCATCAGAGATTTATGATAAGAAAGAAATTAGTCTATACAGGAATGACTCGATGTAAAGATGAACTTTTTATCGTTGGGCAGGAAAAGATGTTTGAGCATGCCTTGAAAAATAAAGATAAGCGAAGAAATACTATGTTAACTCACTTATTTATGGAATATAAAGAAGGAGCCACAATTTCGTGATTATGACAGATACAAAGTTTCTAATAACGAGGAGGAGCCATAAATTCATGAATTTGACATGTTGGAGGAATAAAAATGAAAAAAAGACTTATTTTGGATTTTGATGGAACTCTGGTTGAATTTAAACCAGTTGAGAGATTAGATGAACTATTGACTCCTGGATATTTTTCAAAACTATTTGTTTTTGAGAATGTTGTTTTAGCTATTCAGGAATTATACAAAAGGCATCCAGAAATAGATATACTCATAGGAAGTAAAGTGCTAGATGCACCACATATTCCAAAAGACAAAGATGTAATTATAGATAAGCACTTGCCATTTATAAATAGAGAAAATAGAATCTATATCCCTTATGATGCTAAAAAAACCGATTATATACAAATTACGTCTTGTGATTATGTTTTGGATGATTTAACAAAAAACCTTGTAGAGGTTGAAGAGAGTGGGGGACATGGTATCAAACTCTTGAATGGAATAAACGCTAATAAAAGAACATGGAAAGGACCAGCTGTACATAAGGATTATCCTTATACGCTTATTGTTGAGCAGCTAGAAATTTACATGAATTTGAAGGAGAAAGAAAATGAAATGGAAAAAGTATAATAAGACAAGTGGATTGCATGTATGTCCTCAAATGGATATGTATCTTACATCTTGTGGATTTACCAAGGCATCCGCCTACTACTTAACTCACCCTTGTGAGATGCATGATAAATATCTTCTACACGATTTAAGAGAAGTTGTTCATGCTATTGGGGAGTTTATTAAAAATAATAAAAAGATAGTTATTATAGGAGATTATGATGCAGATGGAGTGACATCAACAAGCTGCTTATATTTAACTCTAGATTATTGTGGGGCTTGTGTGGAGTATCTCATTCCACATAGAGTCAAGAATGGATATGGATTAAGTCATGCTTTGGTGGATGATGCTATTGCAATTAATGCTGATGTTATCTTAACATGTGATAATGGCATTTCCGCCTTAGAAGCAATCCGATATGCTAAAAGCAAAGGAATTACTGTTATTGTGACAGACCACCATACACCAGGAGAAACTTTGCCAATTGCAGATTATATTGTTCATCCTGCTTTAGGAGACTATCCATTTTCTAATATAAGTGGATGTCAGACAGCATATAAACTATGCTTAGGTATCATTGAAGAGTGCTCCCCATTAAAGGATAAGAAATTAATAAAAAAAGCAATGAGGAGAAAGGAATTCCAATTGAAGGACTATCTGTTTCAGTTGTCAGCAATTTCTATTGTAACTGATGTTATGCCACTTGCTTCCATTGATGAAGATACAGCAAAAGTCAATGAAAATAGAAAATGGTTAATGGATGGAATTGAAATGATTAAAAAGAATCCAGATTGGAGAATTCAAATGATGTTAAAAGAACTTGGGGTCAATCAAAAAACATTTGAAGAAACATCAATTGGGTTTTATGTTGGACCGTGTTTAAATGCAGTTGGAAGGTTAACTGATGCAGGTAAAGCAGTTCAATTTTTAACAGCACAAACTAAAGAGGAAGCAAAAAAAAGATTTTCATTTATGTACTATATCAATGAAGAGAGAAAAAAGGTAAAGTTGGAGTGCCTAGAAAAAATTCATATGAGTGATAAACATAAGATTAATTTAATTGTCCAAAAGGAACTGCATGAAGGGGTACTTGGGATTTTGGCATCTCATTATACAAATCAGAATGGATATCCAACTTTTGTATTGACTGACTGCACAATCGAAAGTGGTCAAAAAGCTTGGAAAGGTTCAGGAAGAGGAGTAGAAGAACTAAATTTGTATGATATTCTTTCTCAGGTTCAAGATGAAACAGGGACACTCTATACCTTTGGTGGACATGCGGGGGCAGTAGGGGTTACTGTTCTGGATGAAAATATTGAACAATTTAAAAGTAGAATTACTGAAATTGTAGAGGACAGACTTGCTCATTCCTCTTATGCAAAAAGTTATATTCAGTTAACGACAATTGAACAAAGAAAGGAAATTGCTGAAGCGGTTAAAGAATTAAAGCCTTTTGGAAATGGACTTCGTTTGCCAATCGTGGAATTAAGCTATAATGTTAAGGAAATTAATCTGTATTATAAGTCTAAACACGCTAAATTTCTTCATAAGGAACCTGATAAATCAGGAACAAAGACTATTTGGAATAATTTTGAATTATGGAACTATGGAGGATTAGAAGAAGCTAAAATACTATGTAATAGAGATTTTGTTTTATCTTTTGACAATGTTCAAAAACTTATAAATAATGGAAAAACAGAATCTGAAGCTCAACAGCAAAAATATGAAAAATATATACGAAAAACGAAGGAATCAAGGGTGACATATAAAGTTGAAGTTGGTTATAGTGACTTTTGTGGAATGGGGCCAAGATTTAATGTTTTAGAGGTTACTTTTTAGTAGCCTTTTTTTATATATTAGTAAGGTAATGTACAACTGAGTAGCATCTGTTTAATAATATATATAGGTTATATATTACACTTCTTAAGATATGTGATACAATAATAATGAAATATATAACGAGCAGAGGATATGTCATGAAGGCGTATCCTCTTTTGGTTAATAAACAAAAAAGGAGGAAATTTTATGTTAACAGCGTTTGATGAGAAAGCGCAAAAAGCATTTGTCATTGCAGAAAGTATTGCTTTTGATTTAGGACATAGTAGTGTAGGAAGTGAACATCTTCTCTTATCTCTTTTGAAGATAAAAGATTGTCCTTTTTCTAAGATATTAAAGACGTATCATGTTGATGATGAAATGATATATGAGGATGTTGTAAGGTTGTTTGGTGAAAAAGATATTCAACCTTTTTATATGGAGTACAGTGAAGTCGTAAAGAAGATTTTAGAAGATGCTATGAGTATGAGTGAAGCGAAAAAAGAAAGTAAAGTTTCTTTGAATACTTTATCAATTGCTATGTTACTACAAAAAGAAAGTGTAGCAGTAGAATTACTCAACAATTATCATGTCCCCTTTGATGAAATTAAAAAGGAACTAGAGGAAAAAGAAAACATGGACGATATTAAACTTGGTCCTTGTGAATCCTTTGCAACGATTCTTCAGCCATCTCGCAAAAAACTTATACTTGAAAGAAATCAAGAGGTTAAGGATATTATAATTAGTCTTAGCTGCAAAGAAAAAAGTAATGTTGCTTTAATAGGTAAAGCAGGTGTTGGAAAAAGTGCAGTTGTAGAGGAGTTGGCGAGAATTTTGAAGTATTATCCACCAAAAAATCTTGATGGATACCAAATTGTTTCTTTTAACTTAACTGCTGCAATGTCTGGAACTAGGTACAGAGGAGAATTGGAAGAAAAAATAAATAAACTGCTTAATATAACAAGAGATAAAAAGGCCATTATCTTTATCGATGAAGGGCATGATATTTTAAAAAGTGGAGCTACTGAAAGTCTATCCGTCTCTGATATGATTAAACCTGTTATGGCAAGGTCAAATTATAAGTTTATCGTAGCAACAACAGAAACTGAGTATAATCAGTTTATTCAAAACGATGCAGCACTCAATAGACGTTTTAGACAGGTGACTATAAGAGAACCTGAAATAAATAAAGTGAAGAGGATGATAACTAAAAAAGTTGAGGATTATTCTAAATATCATCACGTATCTATAAACGATTTAGACATTGATAATATTATTGATTTGTGTATAGATATTCCAGATAGGTACTTTCCAGACAAAGCCTTGGATGTTATAGATTATGTCATGGCTTATTGCAAATTTGAGAATAAAACCGGATTTGATATTCAAGTTGCTAAAAGATATATAAATTCTCTTAAGGGGTATCCTTCTGTAGAGAGTGAAGTGTTACTAGCATAAATAAAAGTGAAGCGTGAGGAGGATAGAATATGAAGTATGTATATTTGGAAGTCTCAAGCAAAAATGTGAAGTCTAAAGTTCATCTCACATTTAAAAATATTATTGAAATGATTACTTTTCTTAATGAACCCAAAAACAATCTTGAGTTGGTCAAAGAAATAGTAGATAGTTGTGGAAATCTCAGAGGATTTTTAACAAAGGAGATAGTGACAAAAGATTGATTTTGAAATAAATTTAAGAAAACATGAGAAGGAGGAAAGATATTGAAAGATACATATAAGTTTAAACTTAAGCTTGTTAAGGAACAGGCATTTAGATGTATTCATATGAACAAATTGGATAGAATTAAAGAGTTTTTAATTAACGATATTCATTTATCAAAAGAAGCAGAAGAGGTTGTTCTTTTGATAGGGTTGGATACTCAATTAAATATGACTGGATTTTTTGAAGTGTCACGGGGAAGTATTGAGGAATCTCTGTGTGTTCCAAGAGATGTTTTTAAAAGGCTTTTATTAGCAAACGCTTCTGCATTTGTAATAGCTCATAATCATCCCAGTGAAAATCCAGAACCTTCACTTGAGGATATAAACAATGCTAGGGCATTAAGGGAAGCTTCAGAGATTATGGGAATAAAAATGGTGGATTATCTTATAGCTGCTGGAGATAATATCATTTCCTTTAAAAAGGAAAATATTTTTTAAATGAAGAATAATCAATACAGTCAGATTAAAGAAGAGCGAGGTATAAAATATGAAAACAAAAAATATAAAAGTATCAATTGAAATAGAGAAGCCTAGAAGGTGTGGAGAATGTCCATTTTTTTCATATCAGGAATATAGATGTCATAATGAGTGGGGATATGAATCATGCTGCAGTTTAGGCTTCATGAATGATGATATGAGAGAACGAGACTATTCAAACAAACTATATGAGAAATGTGGTTTAAAATAAAAACTTTGTTTTCAAATATATGATAAAATATAAGAGTAATATAAACGAAGTAGGACTATTTCCATGAGGAAGTAGTCTTTTTTTATTACAGAAGGAGGATAAAAAATGTTTATACATCTCAATGTAAAAAGCTGTTTTTCTCTTATGAATGGATTTAATAAGATAGACAATGTTCTTGAAAAAACAGCTAGAATGAAAAGTAATGCAGTTGCTATTACAGATATTAATACAATGCACACTTTCTATGACTTTGAGCAAGCGGCTTTAAAGAAGACTAAAAAAACAAAAAGTTTAAAGAGGGATAGTATTCATCCTATTTTTGGAATAACATTTATAGTGAAAGCAAGATATGTTGAAAATGAATTCTTTAATATTACACTGTTGGCTAAAAATGAGATAGGGTATCAACACTTAATCGCTTTATCAACAATAGCTAATACTAATCATGAGCAATTTGCTTATCTCACTTTTGAGGATTTAAAACATCATGGGGAAGGATTATTCTGTCTATCTGGTGGAGAAGAAGGTGAGGTGTTTGACTTAGTTGTTAATGATAGAATCGATGAGGCTGTTATGTTATTAAAGGATTTAAAGGCTTTTTTTGGAGAGAATCTATATCTAGAAGTTTCTAATCATTTTATGAAGGAAGAAGAAAAATTTATTGAGAGTGGCATTATTGAGAAAGCATTAAGTATTGGAATTGATTATGTTGCTACAAATAATGCTTATTATCTTAGAAAAGAAGATGCTCAGTATAGAAGTCTGGCTGTATCTATGAATAGTGAACTGAACAGTTTAAAAGCAAATGAGGTTGACTGGATTCATAATTATGCTTCTAGACATGTTGACTTCAATAGTGAATGGTATTTGAAGACAGAAGTTGAAATGACAAAGGCATTTTCTAAATATTTGCTAAAGTATCCGAATCTGCTAGAAAACACCTTAAAAATTGCTAATGCTTGTCAAGCAACTGTTCCTAAACTTCAAACATTCCCAGAATTTCCATTACCACAAGGCTATACAGAGGAAAGTTATTTTAGAGAGCTAATGCTTAAGGGGTTTGAAGAAAGATTCCCTGATGATTCAGCATTTGACCCTAGATTCACTCGTCAGGATTATATAGACCGTATGGAATATGAATTTGAAACTGTTAAGGAAATGGGGTTTCTAGGATATTTGCTGATTGTTCAGGATTATATAAACTTTGCCAAAGATGAAAAAGTTTTTAAACATCCTGAAAGGTATTTTCCAAGGAATTGCTATCCAGAGTATTCAAGGATTCCTGAGGGGATTCTAAAGAAGAATTATAAGATTGCTGTTGGTCCTGGAAGAGGGTCAGGTGCAGGTTCTTTATTATGTTATTTATTAAAAATAACAAATCTTGAACCCTTATCATTGGATTTGCTGTTTGAAAGATTTCTAAATATCGAAAGAGTATCTATGCCTAAACTTGTTGGGCATTCAGTGTGAACTCTATAACTCAGAGGTGTCTCATTACATGAGGCTAACGGTATCAGTTGAATAAGATGGTCATTCAAACCCTACAGGGAGATAATGATAATAGTTGAATTGCATGATATGCAATCCAATCAACGAAGTCGCTGACTAAGAAAACCTAAGGTCCAGAAATGGATAGCTGGTAATATCCGTGCTAAATTTGCAATTTAATATATTATGAAGCTTCTCGATTTGCATTTAATAATTACAATGTTAGTTTTCATTCATTATCTAAGTGTCTAAGATGTGGTGAATTTGAAATAATTCCAATGAACCCAAAAAACAGAAAAAATACAAGCGATGGAATACATCATAAGACCTACAAAACTGGACTAATAAATTTATACTACAAAGATAATTTTGTTGGTCAGTATAAAAGTGTTGAAGAAATATATAGAGAATCAAGGAATTATTATGTGTAAACCATATCTTTTAAAAAATGGAGTTAAGTGGTAATTATAGAATTGAAAGAATTGCAAAAAAGTGTAACGACTAGAACGTAATTGTTTGTAGGCTAGAAGATGAGTTACTAGCCGAAGTGTACTGACTGATAAGTTATTTATCAGAAGATATAGTCTATTCCCCTAATAAATATCGGGAAACCGAGGGTATTTTTGGATATAGATACAGATTTCCAAAATCAGTATAGACATGTTATTGTTGAATATGTTCAAGCTAAATATGGGTATGACCATGTTTCACAAATAGTTACTTACAATATGCTAGGCTTGAAAAGCATTATTAGAAACGTAGGGAAGGTTCTTGGCATTCCTTATCTGGTTACAGATGAATTATCCAAGAATGTTCCTAAGAAAATAAGAAAGTTTGTTTATTTAGAAGAAGAAGATAGAGAAGAGGAGCAAGAAATTGAACCAACACTGGAAGATTTAAAAACAATTCCTTTTTTTAAAGAAAGAATTGATTCCAGTGAAGATGTTGCTCAACTTTTCAAGATTGGTAAACTTTTTGATGGTCTTCCATCTTCAACAGGAAAACACGCCTGTGGAGTTATTATTGGAGCCCATCCACTTCATCAGTATGTTGGCTTAATGGAAGTTGATGGAGTTCTGGTGACACAATTTGAAAAGAAAGCTTCAGAATCCATTGGGCTTCTCAAAATGGACTTCTTAGGTCTTATTACATTAGACATTGAAGTGGAAACATTGAGGCTTATAAAGAAAAACAAAGGAATTGAGATAGATTTAGATAAGATTCCATTGGATGATACAAAAACTTTTGAGTTATTACAGAGAGGTCAATCTGGAAAAGTATTTCAGTTGGAATCTCAGGGAATGCGTAATCTGTTAAAGAAAATGCAACCTACAGATATGAGTCATATTATTGCTATCGCCGCCCTTTTTCGTCCTGGACCTATGCAATTTATTGATAACTATATCGAAGGAATGAAAACCCCTTCTAAAGTAAAATATCCCCATCCTCTCTATGAAAACTCTGCAAAAGAAACCTTTGGTATCTTAGTTTATCAGGAACAGATTATGCAGGTTGTGCAGGATATGGCAGGGTTCAGTTTAGGAGAGGCAGATATATTGCGTCGTGGAATCGGAAAAAAAGATAAGCAATATATCGACCAGATGGAGGAGGAATTTTCCAAACGTTGCGTAGATAATGGTGTCCCTGAAAAGACTGCCAAAGAAGTCTATGCAATGATAAAGAAATTTGCTGAGTATGGATTTAACAAATCTCATTCAGCAGCATATGCACTCATCGCCTATGAAACTGCATACCTGAAAGCTTATTATCCTGTAGAATTTATGGCTGCAAACTGTACTATCAATAGTGATAATAAGGATAAGCTTATATCATGTTTAGCAGAGATAAAAGCGATGGGTATAGAAATCCTTCCACCATCTATCAGATTCTCTCAAACAAAGTTCACTGTGGAAAAGAGCGAGGGCCAATCAGCTATTCGCTATGGATATATCGGAATTGATGGTATAGGTGAAGACATTGCAAAAACTATTGAAACGATTTCCAATTGTGAAACGTTTTATGATTTTATCAGCCAATGTCCAAATATTCGCAATAACCAGATTACAAATCTTATCTATTCTGGGACATTTGATATATTTGGCTGCAGAAAAAAGATGAAAGAGATAGCTCCATCAATTCTTGAAACAGTGAAATACCATAATCAGATTAAGAGTATATATAAATCATCTATTTTGGATGGTTTAAGTGGTGAAGAATTCTATGATGGTACAGAATATGGTTTTAAGGAAAAGCTCGATAATGAAAAAAGAGTTCTTCATTGCTGTATCAGTGGACACCCCTTAGAGCAGATTCGAGGAGTTCTAAAAGGCTATGATACTCTGATTTCAGATATACAAGATTTAAATGATGGAGACGATATTCAAATTCTATGTCAGATAAATTCTATACAGCAGATTTTTACAAAGAAAAGTGGAGAGCCAATGGCTTTTCTAAAAATAGAAGATGAATACGATTTCTGTGAAGCTATTGTCTTCCCTAAAGCTTATGCAGATATTGAGAATCTTTTAAAAGAAGATTCAGTATTGATTCTTAATGGGAAGATACAAATTAAGGAGGACAATGGTGAAGAAAGTATATCTATTATTGTCAATACAGCAAGACATGCATTAAGTAGTGCATTAAGATTCTACGTAGATATAAATGATTTAGAAAAAATAGAAGGAGAATTTGTGAATATAAATGGGATTGCTGAAGTGATTGGAGTTGATACAGTTCATAGACAATGCTATAAACAGGCATATTATGTAGATTATGTGAAGGCTTTAAATATTTTTAATAAATACAAAATAAAATTTGTATCTGTTTAGAAAGAGAATATACGAAACTCTTTTCAAAAGAGAGAAAAAGGTGCTTTGGCATCTTTTTTTTACATAATAAATAGATTACCAATCTTGTGAGTATTTACAACAAATTTGAGTAGAAAGTATTTCAAGAAACTTTGAAATCAAGAGTGTGTTGGTGTAAAATAAAAAGGTAAATGGCAGAATATGTCATTTATAATATTTTCAAGAAGGGGAAAAGAAAGACAAAATATTATATTTAGTAACATTAAGTTTTTAAGACGAAATGAAAAAGAGGGTAAAAAAAAGCCACGTAAAAGTGGGAGTTTCAAGACGATATCTGCAATAAGTAAATATATCGTTAGAGAAAAAATTGAATGCGGTTAAATAGCCACGTAAGGGGATACGTGGCTAATATTTTTTTTATAGCAAATAAAAAAAGTAAAGAACATATTTTAAAAAATATTTTGCAAGACTTCCAAAAAGCGATGTGAATAGATTATAATAGCTAAAGTAAGGAGGTCATATTATGAGTAAAAACGACCACAAAAATAAAAAAGATTCAACGAAACGAAAAGAGAAAAACAATCTAATTGAAAATAAGATAAAATTCAAGTATCCTACTTTATACTTTCTATTAAAAAACGGAGCATCCTTTGGAGTGTTTGTTACAATTATGACAGCTGCTATTGGTATAATTATTGATTCCATACAGACTTTTATTATGCAGGGATATAGTGAGGGATTAGGATTGAGTCATGTCACAATAAAGTTAACTTACTTCTCTTATTGGTTGTATGTTCTCTTTGCTTTATTTATTATTTTGCTATTATTTATTGAAATGTTTGCTTTTGCAAGAAACAAAGAGAAGATATTAGATAAATTCTTGTTTGCTTGTTGTATATTTACAGAAATCTGTTTTTTATTATCAATCTTATTCTATTTGTTTAGGATAAAGTCATTTGAATTTGTTTGTGCTTTTGGAGTGATATTTGCTATAACTATTTTAGAAATGCTACTCAATAAGTTTAAAGTCCTTTATTATTCCATTTTCGTTTTTGCAACTATTGCCTTAGTAGGTATTGATTTTGATATTATTTTTTTGGGTGGAATTATATTAGCAGTCTTGTTTATACCAACTATGTGTGAGTCTTTTGAGAAAACATTTTTTAAAATCTTTCCAAGAGATAAGAATGCTCAAAAAATGAAAGCGATAGATATAAGAATAGAGCCAATTATAAATATGATGACTTCAGTATTTATAATGTTCTTTCTCCTTTCAGCGGTTATCATTTATGCCACTACATCAATAAATAACTTCAAAAAAGAAGGTATGAGTATGCTTTTCAATGAAGATGAAAACCAAATAGTTGAGATAGCAGGATTGAAATACTTATTATTAGAAAATACAGATAATCAGAAGCTGATTATGGAGATAACAGATGAAAAAACTGAAGATAATATTAAGATTTATACAGTTAAGAGTGGAGAATTCATGTATTTAGAAGAATATGACAAGATAGTTGTGAAAATAGAAAACTGTAAAATAAATGTGAATAAAAAATAAGAAATGTTTATAAAAAAAGAGGAGTTGGGACTCCTCGGGAAATAGATAGGAATATACACTAGCGAGTAGTATAGACAGTTATACTTTTAAAATAAGAGTATATTCCCAAGTGAAATATATCACAAATATTGTGAATGGTAAATAAGAAGAGTAAAATTATGTCAAAATATGTAATTATAATATGTTTTAATGCTTTTGATATAAGAGTTTAAATCCTAAAAAATATATGGTATTCTTTTTATATAGATAAAAAATAATTTTATGAAAGAGAGTGAAATAGTATGATTATATATTTATCAAAACAAAAAATTGAGAATTTATTTACTGAAATGAAGTTATCTCGTAAAATAGGTTTTTTAAGAGTAAGAAAAATAGAGTTGAAATCTAGCACTCTTAGTTTGCATGGTGAAATTAGACGTGCAAATGACAGTGATGAATTTATTGATAAATTTAATTATATTATAAAAATATTAAGAAAGAATAACCAGCTTCTTAAATTTGAAAATGATATAAAAGAAATAAAATTGTTCTCATATTATTATATTTCTGGAAAAATGTCTGGACTTGAAAAAGATGTCTTTAATTCAGATGAGATAATAGATTTTCACATTAAGTCTCAAAATCCTAATTATACAAGCATTGATATCAAATGTTCAGCAAACAATATTGAATTATTTAGTAGGACTGTGAGTGAAAAATATAGGATTTCTTCAGGTGCATTTTTTTTAATGAATGAGGAATTTTCTGTCGAATTAATAGTTTGGGTTACTTCAGTAGATATTGATAGCAAGAGAATTATCGGGTCTCCACTTATTATAAGTTGTAATAATAATAGCAATGAAATCATATCAAAGAAGCTGGGGATAAAATGAAATTATATTTTGATATAATATATGCATAGCAGTGATTCTGCTGGAGATGAAATAATGGAATGTAAAACAAATAGCATAAGAAAGGTTGGAGAAAATATGAGCTTTGTTGGCTTGCATAATACAAGAGAGGGAATCATTGGTTTTGCGGATAGTAAAGCAACATTAAGGTTTGAAAATGGTGTGATAGGTGAGGACGTCCAAAGAGGAAAGATAACTAAAATATTTAAAAATGATAAATTTATTTTTGTTACACATGGTCATAATGAAATCTTTTCTGAAAAGAATAGAGTGAATATAGAAGATTATATTGCTGAACATTTAAAAAACGGAATTGACTATGAAATTTTTTTTAAATCTCTTGATGAGGCTATCCAAAATGATAAAGGCGATTATCATGATGGAAAATATGCTTTTATAATAGGAAGCAAAAACAAGAACAATAAATATTTTTTGCTTCGATGTTTCATAGAATATGATAAAAGAATTGTTTTTTCAAAAAAGGAATATGGAAAACAGGTTTTTTATGGAGGTAGTGAGTTTTATTGTCATTTATATAATAATCAAACATTTTATAATCATATCGAAATATCTAAATATGCTGATATGATTAAAAATTATATTGAAACAATTATTGATGCAAAAGATGTATTTTCTGAAATTGAGTACAATGATGTAGGGAAACCTGTAAACGTAGAAATATTTCAGTAGGGTAAATATATTACTCTATGGATAATTATATAAAATTAAAATAATTTATATAAATGACCGACAAATTGGACCTGAATTATGTTTTTTTTAGTAAAAGTAGAAGAGAAAATGATGATTTAGTCAAACCTTGGTAATACTTATATATAATATCAGTATATTTTTGTATTAATTCATTTTCACAAACATAAAATAATGGTATACTGTATAAACATAAGAGGTGAATTTTATGAAAAAAATATTGCACATAAGAAATTTTGGAAAAATAAAACAAGCAGATATTGATGTACAAGAATTTGTATTATTTGTAGGTGATAATAACAGTGGAAAAACATATATAATGCAACTCATCTATGGGATTTTTAATTATATTGCAAAAACAAATTTTAAAAAACCTTCAAATATAGCTATTCCATCAAATTTTGAGGACTTTACAATTAATAATAACAGTTTTAATTATTATATTGATTGGCTAAATCAGAATATTAAAAAAGATATTACAGATATTATTCTGGATACATTTAATAAGAATATTCCAGTTGGTGAGATTTGGTTTGAAATAGATTTGGAAAAGTATGATATTGATTGCAAGATATTTAGAAATTATAATTTAAAACAATTCTTTTATAATGATGAAAAAAATGAAAATTTCACAATAGATATTGATTCTATAGTTAATGAAACTGAATCTACAATTGTGGCTGAAGTATCTCTTAAGGATGAAGAATTAGTAACGATAAGGTCTATCAAAAGTCTGACTTTTTTGGATTCTAATGATATACATAATGGTAAATATCAAGAGAAACTTATTTCTTCATTGCTTCAAATGTTATATACTATAATATTTAAATTTACAAAATCACCATTATATTTACCATCATCTAGAGCAGGATTACATTTATTGTATAAAGAATATTTTTTAAGTAAGGGAGATATTGATTTTAATAAGAACCAAGTTATAGTTGACGATTCCAAAGATATAAGTCATGATTCAACGTTAACAAAGCCATTATATAACTATTTACGATTTTTACAAAAATGGTCATTTGATAATAGAACAGCAAAAGAGAATCAGAAATTAATAGATTTTTTAGAGAATCGTTTAATTGATGGAGTATATCAAAAAACAGAAAATATTGAATATATTCCTAATGGCTCAGAAGAATCGATTCCATTATATTTGTCATCATCAATGATATCTGAGTTAATCCCTTATTATTATTTTATATGTAGTAAGGAATATAGTATAACAGATTATTTAATGATAGATGAGGCTGAATCAAGCTTGCATCCAAAAAAGCAATTTGAATTAGTTAGATTATTAGTTAGATTAAATAATCATAAGAAAACTATTATTATGAGTACACATAGTGATAGCCTTGCTGCTAAAATTAACAATATTGTCTTAATTTCGAATAAGTTTAAAAATAAGTCTGAAGACTTGCTAAGAAAATATAATTTAAATAAAGACGATTTGTTTAATAATCCAAATATCAAGGTTTATTCATTCTCAAATAAGGGAACTTATAGTCAAGTTGATGAAGTTCCTTATGATAGGAAAATTGGTTTTACATTTGAAGGATTTGAAGATGCTTTAGATAGTTTAGTAGAAGAAGCAGAAGAAATATATAGGAATTGAGAGAATACTATGGAATTACAATATGTAAAATATGATGAAGGAACAAAAATCCAAAAAAGAAAACTATACAAAATAGATACTACAAACGATAGTATATCTATAGATACAGTAGAAAAGCATTCAGATGACAAATATTGTGAATGTCTTCAATCAAAAATCAATATCTATTATGACCAAAATATTGAAACATTCTTTGGACATGAATATAAACCAGAAGGTATTAAAAGCTCTAATTCAAAAAACACTGATATTGTAATAGGATTTTGTAGTAAATTAGAGAAGAAAATAAAATACCATTCAATTGATTTGAAGCGCAATCTTATTACTTTTTCTGCCTTAGATACGCCTGAATATAATTTAAAAATTACTTATCAAACTATTTCACATCTTATTGAACAGTGGACTGATAATTTAATATATGCAAATATGTGGAAGTGTATTTATAGAGCAAAATATCTAGACTTTCGCCCAATAGTAGCTACAAGATATTATAAGGAGGAGAATTTAGAATCTCTATTACTTTTAAATGAAAAAACTGATAGAAATATTGAATTACCAGGTATAGTGGATAAAAAAAGAAAGCTTAAGGAAAATGAAATAAAACAAAAATTGAAGGTGTTAAGAGATTTTATAGAAAAAAGAGCTGAATTAGATGGTCAATACTTTTCACTGGAAATAATCGTATTGGATAAACAAGAAGAGAATAAAAGATATTTTAAATGTTATGATTTCAAATATTACTAAAAAATTAAATATTAATATTTAATTGTTAAGGACTATTTTATAGAGATGTAGTCCTTTTTAACTTAGATATTAATTTATAATCTATATAAAATACAGTTAAATGTAGTATATATCTACAAAAATTGAGTTTTCATATATAATGATAAAATAGCAGTCAACTGCTGGAGATGATTTTTATCAGAAGTAATAGTTATAGAAACAATAAGCCCATTTCAATGAGTTATAATAGTATAAGAAGGGATAGAAGAAGAATGACCTGTTTAATACATGCTAGAAATAAGTATAAAACATTAGTAGCTAGTGACTCATGGAATACAAGTTCAATCCATAATCATATGATTCAAAAAATTACCATTAATAAAAAATTCCCATGTATTTTATCGAGTGCTGGAGAAAATTCTGCTACATATGATAATGGAGATATTGTAAATATCCTAGATTTTATGAATGCATTTGTTCAGAGATATAATGGTTATAATTTTCAAGAATGTTTACACGAATTGTTGGAAAAATCGTATAAGTTTATTAATGATATGAGATTGAATAATGATTATGAAAAAGTAGTACAATATTTTATTGTTTATTATGATGTAACAAATCAAACTATAATAAGCAGAGCATTTGAAATTGTGAAAAATACTTCGGGAACATACAGTTATGAATTGACAGAGCGTGTAAATCTGAATTTTACATCTTTTGGCACGTATTGGTATGAGATAAATACTAAATTCTTCAAGACAGTAAAAATATTATTTATAAAAGAAAAAGTATTTAAAATCATAAAAAAATATAGTAAATTAGAATCAAAGTTACCAATAGACGAGAGAAAAGTTGGTGGACCTATACAGTGGGCACAAATAAATCGACAAGGAAAACTTATTCATTCAAATAATATAGTCTCATGTAAGAATATATGAGAATAGATATCTTCATAGCTTCCTAAAACTCTAAATTATAACTATAACCACTAATAGCACTGAACAGTAACACTAAATTAACACTTCAGTGCCGAACTACTAACCATCATATAGCAATTCCATCTTCAGTATGATATAATAAACTTGTTAAAGTAAACGATGTGAGGATATGATTATATCCTCTTTATATATGGAGGTTAACAAAAATGAGAAAGGAAAAATTAAAAAAAGATGGAAAAGATTTCTTAAAGGATATCATTGCATTGATTTGTATTATCGCAGTTTGTTTTGGCGGATATAAGCTATATGCAAATTATAAGACAAGCAGTGCTCAAAACGACACATCATATAAGGTGAAGACAAAAAGAAATAATAAATATAATGGAGTCTATTCATTAACAAAGTTGGATGAAAACGGAAAGAACACTTGGGATGGGTTAATGCTCTATGTTAAAAATGATAAGATTGTGAGTTGTGCTCGTTTTGATTATGTGTATATGGAAGATGTAAAAACAAAGTTAATTGAAAAATATGGTGATAAATATAAGAATATGTCAAATAAGGAATTGCATGATGACCATTTAAATCTTGAAATAGCAGATACTGAAAGTGAATTACTTTCATCTGGAATTAGAGGCGTTCTTGACACCGGCTTCTCTAGTGGTGGAGGAATCGGTAGTTTTAATGAAAAGGGTGTTTTTACGGGATTAGGAGAATTTGTATGTCCAGATAAGGTTGATTTTGAAAAGGTTACAGATATTAAGACAGATTATGATTATATGCAAAGCTGTCTTATTGTTCCCGGTTATGATGAAGATAGCCGAGAAGTGTGGCTCAGCAAACTGTTAAGCAATGAAAAATCAGAATATCATGATGGCTATAAATTAATCAAGTACAACGGATTTGATGATATCCAAAAAAGATGCAGAATTGATAATGGTGGCTGTATTGATAAGTTAAATAAACTATTTAATGCAGGACTATAAGGACTGCTAATCAATAAAAAAGGAAATATATTAATAGATAATAAATTGACTTTGAATAAAAATATGGTATTATATTAATGGACAGAGAATATAAAAAAATGAGGGAGTGGTTACCCTCTTTTTTTTCGTTACAATTTAGACAGAGAATGCTTTTAATAAATATTATTTCAGAAACGTCTTTCTGTAATATTTATTAATAAGCTGCAGGACCCAAATCGTGGTAAATAATTGGTTATGAAATGGGTCTGCGTGGTTATACTTTTTTCTTATTTAAGAAAATACAAATATAGTCTAGGGTTAGATTTAATTGTCTCCAAATTAACCAAACAGCCACTAAAGTATAAATGTCTGGTAAGTTATAATTTGGCATACACTCCTCTCCATATATTATTCTATGTCTAACTATGTCTAAATTTCCTTCTTTATTAGAAATTTTGAACATGTTATTTCGTCCTCCTTGTAACTGGTTAAATAATACTCTAGAAATATTCTTTAACTTGTTAAAGTAAAGAATAAGCTAAAAATTTAATAAAAACAAAAAAAGGGAACAACTGTTCCTTTTTTCTATCTAGTATGCTGGGCATGGTATATATCTAAGTGGTGCGAGAGGTCGAAAATAAACTTTATTTATTATCTCATACTTGATTTAATTGTTAATCTTTAATATCTCTTTAATTCTTTGAATATCCTCAACTCTAAGAGCATTATCTTTACCAGATGATGTAATCTTATGGGTTAGGCTTGTTTCATTTAGGAGTATACTATCGGAATCAATATAAGATTTAGCATTATGTAGAAATAAGTATCCATCAATCCAGCAGTTAATATTATTTTCTTTTAATATTTGTGAAAGAATATATGTTTGTCTTTTGACTTGCTTTAAAGGATTTTTGACTGTTGTTGTATAGTTGTTTCCTTGAGCCGAAGTTTTAGTATACTTCCAATCAATATCATCTACACTTCCCTCAAGAATCCCCTTATAATTCTTTGTCTCAATTATTACAATCCTGCGGGGACTTAAAATAAGATTATCAATTTCACTTCTTTTTCCTTCAAATTCAATAGTGATATTGCTTATGATTTGATAGGAATTAGGGAGTGTTTTAAGAATATTTTGGGTCATTTTTTCTCCTTGTAATCCAGTTTTAAGAATTTTATAGTGTTTGAAGCAGTATTGAAAGATGGCAAAAGAGATGATACAAACAACAAATAAAGGGAAGAGATAATTAGATAAGTTAATTTCTTCTTGTACTGCCTTTGAAAAAGCAAGTAAATTCCCAAATAGACTAGAGGGCTGATTAGGTCTTAAGGCTAGAAATAGGAGGTATCCAAAAAAGGAAGCAACTCCACATATACTTAAAACCATACCCCAAAAATAATATTTTATTTTCTTTTGATTATCCATAAAAATACTCCATTTCTATAATATTATGACAATGTTTTACTATTTGTAATTTATTACTACTCTTGAATAAAGAGAACTATATTAAATCTAATATTTTATTATTACTTTTTTAGATTTATTATATTTAATCCTCTAACTTATCTAATACATCAGCCATATTGTCTCGAACCTGTTTTTGTGCGTTTTCGGAATTTTCAATCTCTTTTTTGATTTCATTGACTTTTTGATTTGTCTCTTTTTTCTGCTTTTCAACTTCTGATTGAATCTGCTTTGACTTTTTTTCAATTTCCTTTTTCTGTTTTTCAAATTCAGCTTTTTTCTTATCATATTCTTTCTGAACTTCCTGCTGCTGTTTTTTAATATTTTCAGCCTGTTCATTGGATTGGTTCTGCATGTTATTAGTCTTATTGTCTGAAGAATCTGAGTTTACTGAACTTTGGTTATTTATCATATGAAATCCAGAGTAGAGTGTTCCTAAACAACCAATACAAATTAATAAAATTCCAATATCTCTTTTCATTTTTATGCTCCTTTGGGTTATTTGTTTTTCAATATTATATCATTTAAACTCTTATAATAAAAGTTTATATCGACAAATACTACCAATTTTTAACATATTGCTGTAGAATAATAACAAGGAGGGAATTTTTATGAAATATCTTATTATTTTATTTGTTTCAATTATTTGTATAGGGGTAGGGGTAAAGTTTGTTTCATCAAATTATAAGACAAAACTCTTAATTGATAATGAGAAGAAAATAAAATATTATTTTTGGGGTATGGTTTTAAGTATATGTGGTGTGGTTTCATATTTTTTATATTTTGTATTCATGTTTTATAAACAAACGCAGACAGCTAAATTATTTGGTGACCATGTAGCTTTTTCAAATGCTATAAATGAAAATATTAATTTATTTAGTGGATTTGCACCATTGTTTGCAATTTTTATGATTTCAGCTGTTGTATTTGCTTTTTGTCAAAAACGTTATAAAATTCTAAAATCAGGATTGAAGGGCGAAAGAGCCACTCAAAAAACTCTCTTAAAATTACCCGCAGACTATACTATTTTATCTAATGTATCTATTAAGTATGAAGATAAGGTGGCAGAAATTGATAATCTTATTTTAAGCCCAAAGGGAATTGTTATAGTTGAAACAAAAAGCTATAAAGGAACTCTTAGAGGGAAAGAAGAAGATAGTGAGTGGAGTTTTACAAAAATATCCAATCAGGGAAAAGAATATACTTCATCAATCAAAAATCCATTAAAGCAGGCAAAGAGACAGACATATATTCTTTCACAAATATTAAAAGAAAATAATATTAACTGCTGGATAGATTCATATGTTTATATTCTAGAAAGTCAATGCTATGTCAGTTCAGAGAAGATTTTTCTTGATGAAAGAAGTCTTATACATAAAATTGTATCATCTGGCAAGGAAAATGCATTAAATGGTGTAGATATAGATAGAATAAAGAATATACTAAAAAATCAGCAGTAAATGCTGATTTTTTGTTATAATGTAAATAGAAAAAAATAGCAGTACTCTGCTGGAGATGAAATAATGACAATAAGTCAATTAAGTTGTCAAAGAAAGGATATGAGTAACATGAGCTTTGTTGGGTTGCACAACACAAAAGAGGGCATCATTGGTTTCGCAGATAGCAAAGCGACAATAACATTTAAAGATGGTCATCATGAAGAAGATGTTCAAAGAGGAAAAATAAGGAAGATTTTTAAGAATAGTCATTTTATATGTGTGACTTATGGAAACAATGAATTGTTTTCAGCTCAGTTTAAAATAAATTTAGAGGATTACATAGAAAAGTATCTAGATGAAAATATGACATATAAAGATTTTTTTGAATGCTTATTTATAAAATTACTTTATTCCAAGCCAGAGTACAGTGATGGTATTTATAATTTTATTATTGGTAGTAAAGATAATAAAGGGCAATATCTTAGGAAACTCACTATAAATACAAATAAGGAAACCCAAGAATACACAGATAAAAATTATGAATACATTACAATCTGTGGTGGAGATGAAACATATCGAGAAATATATACTCAAATTCCAAAATACTGGGATGCTCCAATACAAGAATATCAAAATATAATTCAAAAACAGATTTCTAAAATAGTGGAAATTCTTGATTTAGACTACAAGTATAACTCTGTAGGGGTACCTATAAATGTAGAAATATTTCAGTAGGGTCCTTTTTTATTAAGATAACTCAAGTTATACTTGTTTTATGAATAAAACAAGTTAAAATAAATCCGAGGGTGTTGTTTTCCCTCGGAGGTGAGGCATTGGCCTCTAAATATAAAAACATAAAAAAGAAAAAAGCAGATAAACAAATGCGCACCAAAGAAGTTCTTGAAATAATTCTGCTTATTGTAAAAATTCTTTCCCACTTCTTTTAGTGGGTTTTCTTTTACCATTCTATTATATCATAAACAATATAGAAATTCCATCTTCAGTATGATATAATAAACTTGTTAAAGTAAACGATGTGAGGATATAATTATATCCTCTTTATATATGGAGGTTTAAAATATTATGAAAGGATTTATAAAAAGTGTTTTGGCAATTGCTGTTGTTCTTGCCATTGCGTTTGGATTAGTAAAAGGGTTTGAATACTACAATAGCAAAAAGGCAGATGAAGATACATCATATAAAGTTGAAACAAAAAGAAACAAAAAATATAATGGTGTCTATACATTAACAAAATTAGATGAGAACGGAAAAAACACATGGAATGGACTCATCATGTATGTGAAGAATGATAAAATTATCAGTGCTAATCTAGCAGAGTTTGAATCAAGAGAAAATATTATCAATAATAAACTGAATGGTAAAAAGAATGCTAGTGATGAGGAAATATTAAAAAACACTTCACTAGTATCAGATAATGGTAATTCTGGTAATAATAACTCTGGGTTTGGTGTGAGTGGCCAATATAGAATCCTCACACAAAAAGGAGCCGCAGTCGGAAAGGGTCAAATTGTATTCTATGACAGAGATGTAGATATCAATAAAGATTATGATAATCTGAAAAGATGTAAAGTTGTAGCAGGCTATGATGAAGACAGCAAGGAAATCTGGTTAAGTAAGTTATTGAAGAATAATCAATCTGAGTATAGTGAAGGCTATAAATTAATTCATTATAAGAATCGTACAGATTTATACAATAACTGTGGTATTGAAAGTGGTATTTGTATGTTAATCTTAAATGATGAATTTAATGCAGGCTTGGATGAAAATTAAATAGATACTAAAAAGGAACGACTGTTCCTTTTTTTTCTGATACTCTTTTTTCATGATACAATATAATAGTAATAATTCGCATATTTTGTGCGAGAGGTGATTATATTGCATAAGTTATTAAAATCATTACTGGTAGGCGTTCTCATATTGCCTAGCATATCTACTGTCTCAGCAGCCAGTATGCCTTCGTCATATAACAATCTGACATCAGAGGAGAAAAAGGCCTTTGATAAGATATATCAGCAGTCCAGCGAATCAACACTGCAGAATGTCAATGTCAATTATTCCACAGAGCTGTCTGGGCTAAAGGATATCAGCAGCTATCACTGGACAGCATGGAAAAAGGCTGCAAAGGGTGGAAGCATCAGTAAATCCGCAAATTCAGGAAAAGGCGTAGGAAGCGGAAGCTATAAGGGATTTACACAAAAGAAGATAGACTCATGGAAAGTAGATGAAAAATACATCAATGCCATCAAGAAGATTAATAAGGGAAAGTTCCCTAAGGATGGTAATTATACCTTTCCGACAGATACATCATCATCAAAATTAGACTGGTGGGTTGACGAAGTTGGATTCTATGATATTATGGGTGACCCAAAATACTCAAAGGTCACAGCCAAGGGGTATAGAACATTCAATTGGACTGAGAAAGTAAGGAAAGAAAGTATAAAAAAGAATAATGAAAGTCAAGATGCTTCTACTGTAGAAGGTGACCAGGCTCTTGGCTCAAAAGAAGGATTCTATACTGGCTGGGCAAGAGATAGAGGATTTGCTCAAATTGTGGGTCAGAGTCCAGAAGCGGTTGCAAAGAAGATATGTTCAAATATTGAAAAGGAACCAATTAAAACAGGTGAATATAAGGGTAGATATAATGGAGCATGTTTTGTTCAGTTTAAGAATGGTAATACAGTTATAAAACTTAATATTTCTATTATACCCTCAAAAACGAATGATGGAATAGGGCAGGGGCGTCTTCTTTATGACATCTATTTTCAGTGGACAGAAGAGACAACAACAATCTCCTACGAAACAGAGTCACATACATCAAAGCAGCAAATTGCTCAGACAGTTGTTGCAAGAAATGCACATGCCTCAGAAATCCAAAAATATGGAAACTTCTACTTAACTCCAAAAACAAACGTTTCAAGTCAGAAGATAAAAACAAGGAATACGGGATTCTGGTATAACATTAATCCATACTATCACAAAGGCTCAGCATCTGTAACAGATGAAGGAAGCTATGGCTGGACATTCTCAACAAATGTGAGCAGTGGAGAATCTGGTACAAATATATATGCTATGCTTCCTATTAAATACAAATTCTATACTGATATAGTTGATTCACATTATTATGCACCAGATGTAGGGAATCCGCCTAAGGATGGAAGTGGCGGAAGCAATAATGGAAATAACAATAACAATGGAGGAAATAACGGAGGCGATAAGCCTAATGGCGGTGACAGCAATAATCCAGGTGGAAATGGAAGCAATAGCAATAATGGTGGAAACGGAAATAACAATGGAAATAATGGAAACAGCAACAACTCAGGCAATGGAGGACATTCATCTATAGGAGATAAAGAGAACTCGCCAATGATACATATAGAAATTGATGCCAAAGATGAGGATGGCAGAGTGGGAACAGTAAGAGTTCCGAAAATGGTTCACCTCTATGATATTGATAAGTATAGGAAGAAATAGAGAAAGACATCACTCTTTCTCTTTTTTTGTTAACAGACCAAATTTAGACAAAAAGGGGCAAAAAAGGAGTAAAAGTATACTTTTAATACAAAAAAGGATGAAAACGACCCTAAAAGGGAGAAAAACGACTAAAAAAATTGAATCTTTGGGTAAGGTGTGCTAAAATTGAGTTGAATTGATAAGAAAATAGTGAAAAATGACCATTTTTGGGGTAAATCCTCATCTAATTTGAGTTCAATCTGAACAAAAAAAGAATGAATAGTGTAGAATTATGATGAGGTGATACCATTAACAGGTATCGTTTTTTATTTATTTCATTGAATACAATCAAGAAGCGTCAAAATTTGAGCCTGCTAGATATTATTATCATAGCGGAGGTGTATGTGAGGTGAATTATATGTGTAAGAAGTTAGATGAATTAAGAAGTCTATATGTTTTGGGTGATTATGAGAAGACGAGTGCGAATTTAATGAAAAAAGTTGAATGGAATGATATCCCAGTAAAGATTGAAGTAATTCTAGATAGACTTGGTATTCCATTTAATGAAAAAGAATTTACACAATCTGAAGCAGAACTTAAACAAAATAATATAAAGGTTGGAGTTCAGGGAATGGTACATGTAGAAAAAGATAATATTGAAATTTTTTATAATTCTACATATCAAGGCAAGAGAGCTACTAAACATAAAATATCTTTTACACTTGCTCATGAATTATCACATAGCATTTTACATGCTAATGAGATTGATGCGAATAAAGGTTTTTTGGATTTCTATAGATTAGATGATGAAGATGAATATATAGATGATGATAAAGAGGTTGAAGCTAATACTTTAGCTGGAGAAATTTTACTCCCAAGAAATACTTTTACTGCTTTATTTAAAACAGCAATGAAAGAAAAATCCTTACAAGAAACAAAAAAAGCGTTGTCTGAAGTTTTTGATGTATCATTAGCTGTTATTGATGCTAGAATAAAATATTTAAAACTTGAAAATGATATTAATAGGAATTAAATAAAATCATGGCAATTAAAAATGAATTGGGTTTTGAGACCTTAAAGAAACAGCTTTTAGAGATAGAACGCAAAAATATTAAAGAAATAGATAAAGATGAAAGTCAACCTGTTATTGATACAAAAAGTAAAGAGAAAAAAGAAAAAGCCAAAGAAATACCCATAGAGGGATTTAATGTTCCAAATAAGGTCTTGAATAAAGTTGGTATAAATTTAGAAATCTTGAATCAATATTTAATGCAAACATTTGGTGAAACAGATAAACTATTAAATGAAAAACTTATCAAATCTTTTGATATTCTAGAGTCAAGAGAGATATTAAAACAAAAATTAAAAATAGTTTTTTTCTATATTATAATGGGATTACTCATTATTTTAACAATTAGCCCACTTATAATAGTATTCGTTTTTTGTAATAATTCAAATAGTTACGCTTTTGCTTTATCTACAATAGCTTCAGTTGTTGAACTAGCAACAGGAATAATTATTCTTCCTAAAATTATAGCAAGATATTTATTTAATAGAGAAGAAGATAATTTATATTTTGAATTAATAAGAGATTTAAAAGATTATCATAATAGTAAAAGAAAAGATTTTTAAGTAAGAAGGCATATTATAAGATATGTCTTTTTATATTGGACTTATAGGTAGTATATACACAACTTTTTTTAAAATGGTAAAATAAAGATGTAAATATTATACGATTAGTTAGACTAGACTGTAGGTGTCTTTATATTTAAAAGACATAGTATAGAGTCCCATATGATAGAGTGAAGTGACGGAGGAGAGATGAGTGATTTGGATGTGTCCTATAGTAGATAAAATAAAAAAGAAGTTTGATGAAATTACAAATTACAATATTGAAATAGAAGAAGATAAGAAAAAAATAGAAGAAATTGCAAATGAAATCTTAGAATACTATAATCAGGATGGTAAAGTAGAAATTATAAAAATAGCAACAGATATGGGATTTCAGGTTTTTACAAGTTCATTTAAAGATAAATTAGTTTCTGGGTTTATTTCAATTTCTAATGAAAATATAAAAAAATACAAGTTTGCAAAAATAATGAAAATTAATAGAGATGAAAACGTTGGTCATAGAAGGTTTACAGTTGCCCATGAAATAGGTCATTATCTGTTTGATTACAATGATAAAACTGGAAAAAAATATTTAAATGCTACATATAGAACAGATGACGTTTTTTCTATAAAAGAAAGTCGAGCATGTTATTTTGCTGCTTGTCTATTACTTCCTAGAAATCTTTTCTTAGAAAAGTATAATCAATATCAAAAAGCTGGTATGAGTAATTTTGATTTAGTAGAGACAATGGCAAACGATTTTGGAGTATCAACTAGAGCAATTGTTATTCGATTTGATGAATTAAATATACTGTTTTGGGGCAATAGGGGCTGTTATAGTCAAAACATCTAATCCTATAGGGAATAGATGTTTTTTAATTTTTTAGATTTTTATCATTATCTTTACTTTTGTATTAAGAGTGATATTATAAATATATGGAATGTAGAATTTTATCATTTATTAGTTTAAGTAAGGAAAGGAGAAAATGAAAATGGATATAAAAGATTTTACAACAGTAGCAACAACTGCAGTAACTTCAGTTTTTATTGAACATTTAATTGAATGGGGTATTCAATATGCTAAAGATTGGAAAAGGAGCAGAGAATATCGGAAAAGAGAAAGTATTAAACAGGATATTTTTGCAGAACTGAAATCAGAACTTAATGAAGTAAATCCTGATATAGATATTAATAATGCATTAGACCTAATGACCAATACCTATTTAGAATGTTTAAATTTATTAAAACTTCTTAAATCAAAACATATAAATGATGAAGAAACGTTATATGTGAAAAAGTCTCTTGATTCAAGAGTCCTTGAAGATAATTTGAGAGTAGAATTTGAGGAAAAGAAGGTTTGTGAAATTCTATTTCCAATAGAAACATTTTTTGAAGATGTGAAGAATGATTTTGAATCAGTTGAAATGATTGTAAAAAATTATGAATCAAGGGGGCTTTATTAAATGAATAGGAATATTTATATTTCAAAAGAAATTCAAAAAGCTGTATATACCCACGTATTTAAAGTTTATGAATCAGAAATTGCTTGTCCTCTTATCCTTGGTATCTTTGGTCCTTCCGGTGAAGGGAAAACTTTTCAATGTAGAAAATACTTAGAATCAGAAGGGTATGGAATAGTAGATATGACAGCAGATATGTTTGAAGATGCGGAAGCGGGGAATCCGATTAAAAATATTGAAAAACGATATTTAGCAGCTATTTCAACATATCAAAGAACTAGACAAAGGCAAGTCATTATTATAGATGATATTGATACACTTATAGGCAATTGGGGACCACTATACCAATATACAATAAACACTCAATTAATTATTCAATTTTTAATGAATTTAACAGAAAGTACAGCAAGAGAAGAATACATACCTATTATTTTTACAGGGAATGATTTTACAAAAATTTATTCTCCATTAACAAGGCATGGTAGAATGGCATATTGTATTTGGAACCCTACCTTACATGAAAAGAGTCTAATTGTGTCTACAATCTTTCCTTTTTCTGAAACGGAATGTGAACAAATTGTATCGCAGTTAAATAAATATGCCTCAAAAAACAATATGTCTTGTCCTTCAGTAGCTTTTTATAAACAATTGTATTTAAGCTTATTGGATGAAAAAATTTGGGAAAATAAAATGAATGGGGAGAACAATACTAAATTAGTGTTCTATCCATCATTTAACGAAGTTTTAGATGCCGCAAAATTATTATTAAACAAAGAAAGGGACATAAGTAAAAATTATGTACAATAGGATATTATGGCTACTTACGCAAAAACATCATCTCAAACATTATCAAAGACAAGAATGAGTTTATTATCAGCAAATTTCCAATTGATTTTACAAAATATGAAAATGGATGAAGACGAGATACTAAGTTATGTAGAAGAGTTTGAAAAGAAAAAAATTGAAGAATTAATTGTTTATGGATTTATGATTGTTAAAGAAGAAAACAAAAAAATGTTGGAAATGCATTTTAAAGTAGATTGGGAAAAACACAGATTGTACATTAAAGATGGGAA
>ENA-ORML01000677-ORML01000677.1-human-gut-metagenome-genome-assembly--contig:-NODE-677-length-36666-cov-3.507197_pt1 | contig 36666 bp, 35 predicted proteins | sample MGYA00242103_ERZ508995 | MGnify/ENA primary metagenome ERZ508995 (study PRJEB26280, sample SAMEA2338702) | human gut metagenome | biome: human gut; feature: human-associated habitat; material: faeces... | reverse complement strand
TCCTTATTCTCTTGATTATATACCCAATCCTTGAGAATGGGGTGTCAACTTTTTTTATACCACATCAATCCGCTTATCCTGTTTGACAGTAAGCGGGATGTTTCTGAATTATTGGGCGAAGAAACAGAGGTGCGGTCTGTCCGTAAACAGTTGCAGAAAAAGCAGGAGCAGCATACAGTGCACAAACGGACTGCAAGAAAGCACGAACAGGAACGGTAAAATCCGTTCCTGTTCACCGATTTTTACAGTAGAACAATGTAATTTGCAAAGTATTAGATTATCAACTAAGCGACATTCTTGATTATGATGAAGATTCTAAAGAGGAATATGCATATCCGTCCACCAGATTGTAAGTCTGATGGACGGCTGTGTTTCTTCAATCTATGGCTATGCCTTGTGCGGGTTTACGCAAAAATAACATAGGTTTTACTCTTTTGTGGTGGTTGGAAGTCATCTGATTATGCTATTAATGAAGACGAAATAGAAACGATCAAACAAGGAGGAAACACTATGTTGGAATTAAAAGATATTCGGAAGTCCTTTGATGGGACTCCTGTGCTAAAAGATATTTCCATCCAGGTAAATGATGGAGAAATCGTCTCGATTCTTGGGCCTTCTGGCTGTGGCAAAACGACGCTGCTTAATTTAATCCTGGGGATTGTTAAGGCGGATAACGGGCAGATTTTGTATAATGGGGAAGATTTAACGGAAGTCTCTATGGAGAAAAGGGGCTTTAACATTGTATTTCAGGACTATGCCCTGTTCCCTAACCTGAATGTATATAAAAATATTACATACGGCTTAAAGAACCGACCGAATATTTCCAGTAAAGAGGAAGTCGAAGAGCTGATTGATCTTCTGGGTCTTCGGGAACATCTTGATAAAAGTATCGAACAACTTTCTGGTGGACAGAAACAGCGTGTGGCACTGGCTCGCACGATGGTGATGAAACCTCGCATTTTGCTGTTAGACGAGCCGCTTTCCGCTTTAGATGGTGTTATCAAGGAATCCATTAAAGATCGAATCAAAACGATTGCGAGGGAGTACAACCTGACAACAATCATTGTGACACACGACCCAGAAGAAGCACTCACCCTTTCGGATCAGGTGTTGATTATCGAGGGAGGCATGGTTTCTCAGTATGCACGTCCGGAAAGTATCATTCATACCCCGAAAAACGACTTTGTACGGAAATTCATTTTGAACCAACTGGAAATCAAACGCAACAATATTTATGCACTGTTTGGCGATAAAATGGTTTATGCGGCGACACAGGCGGTGTAAACGAAACATGAAGATGCGAAAAAATATTGAATTAAAGTTTATTTTTTTGATTATAGTGGTGATTTTTGCTCTATTTTTAGTGGTTCCATTGCTGGTGCTTTTGGGCAGGTCTATTGTTGGAGAACAAGGGATTACATTTGAGTTTTACAGTTCTGTTATAACCAGAAAAGATTTTCTCCCTGCGTTGGGACACAGCTTTTGGGTAGCTGCTGTTGCCGCCCTTTTTGCAACGGCTGTCGCATTTGTGCTGGCTTATGTGATTCATTATACAAATACTCCACGATGGTTCAAGCAGACAATCAAAGCGATCGCCATGTTACCAATGTTCCTGCCAACCATCACTTACGGGTTTGCCATCATTTATTCTTTTGGTAAACAGGGACTGATTACCAGGTTGTTTGGCACACAGCTTTTTGATATTTATGGTTTTATGGGATTGGTGATAGGATATGTGATTTACACAATTCCCGTTGCATTCCTTTTGATCCATAATACAATGGGATATATTGACAAAAAAACTCTTGTAGTGTCCAAGGTAATGGGAGATGGAAACATATCAACCTTTTGGATTGCTGTGCTTCGTCCGTTATTGGGTACATTAGCTGGAGCGTTTGTTCAAGCATTTTTCTTAAGTTTCACAGACTTTGGTATCCCTGCCTCTGTAGGCGGCAGCTATGATGTGGTTGCCACTACACTTTATAATAAGATGATTGGCGGTATCCCTGATTTCAATCGGGGCGCTGTGGTTGCCGTTATCATGCTCCTTCCTTCAATCGGAAGTATTTGTATACTCCGTATCCTTGAGCGTTTTAATATCCGGTATAACCGTATTTCAGATGTGGAACTTCGGAAAAGTCCAGTTCGTGACGTTAGTTGGGGAGCAGTGAGCTCGGTTTTGTCTGTATTGGTGCTATCCATTTTTGCCGTTATTTTTGTTGTACCAATAGTCGAAGAATGGCCCTATAAAACCGGATTTTCACCGGAACACTTCCAGACTGTATTTATGGACAGTGAATTGGTTGGCTCTTATATTCATTCGATCAGCATGGCGTTTTGTACAGCTCTGTTTGGTACATTACTGGCGTATGGTGCAGCTTTGATTACGGCTCGCAGCACATTATCCAATCGCTATAAACGTACCATTGATAGTATTTCCTTGGTTACAAATGCTATCCCCGGTATGGTGCTGGGTGTTGCTTATATGTTCCTGTTTCCGGGGACGCCTTTGCAGAATACGCTGACCCTCATGGTGTTGTGTAACATTGTCCATTATTTTTCAACCCCTTATCTGATGATGAAGAATTCCCTTTCCAAAATGAATGCCGGTTGGGAAACAACAGCAGTTCTGATGGGGGACAGCTGGATTAAAACAATTGTTCGAGTTGTAACACCCAATGCCCTTTCCAGCCTTTTGGAAGTGTTCAGTTATTATTTTATTAATGCAATGGTTACCATCAGCGCCCTGGTGTTTATCGCAGGGGCAAGGACGATGGTTCTGACTACCAAAATCAAACAGCTGCAATACATCAATAAATTTAATGAAGTGTTTGTATTGTCGCTGCTGATTTTAATAACTAATTTAATTGCAAAAGCTCTGTTTTCATTGCTTGCAAAAAATGGTAAAAAGAAAAATAAAGTAAAATAGGAGAGATCAGAAATGAAAAACAAAAGATTTTTGGCCTGCTGCCTGGCCGCTGTAATGGGAATGTCACTTTTGGCTGGATGTAGTTCTGACGGAGGAAGTACAGCTGATGCTGGCGCACAAGTTGTCATTTACTCCAACGCAGACGACGAAGCGATTACTGCAATGAAAAATGCTCTGGACGCCAATGGCTATGAAGGAAAATACATAGTACAAGGATTCGGCACTTCTGAGCTCGGCGGTAAATTGCTGGCAGAAGGAAAAAACCTGGAGGCAGATTTAGTTACCATGAGCACTTTTTATCTCCAGAGTGCGCAGGATACGAATGATATGTTCCTGCCTCTGGAATTCGATGTAAAAACCCTGGACGAATTCCCAGATTATTGCGCACCCATTACTTCTCAGGAAGGTGCTATCATTTTGAATACGGAATTGCTGGAGCAGGAAGGGCTTCCACGTCCTGCCAGCATCAAAGATCTTGCTGACCCGGTGTATGAAGGACAGCTGGCAGTTACCGATATTCAGTCCTCTTCTACAGCATGGCTCCTTATCCAGGCGCTGGTTGATGCTTATGGTGAAGATGGTGCAGAAAAAACGCTGGCAGCAATTTACAAAAATGCTGGAGACCACATTGAAACCTCTGGTTCCGGTCCGTTGAAGCTCTGCCGTGCCGGTGAAATTGCAGTTGGATTTGGTCTGCGGCATCAGGCAGTAGCAGATAAAGCCGATGGACTTCCCATTGATTTTGTGGACCCGACCGAAGGGAATTTTTCCCTGACCGAATCTGTTGCCGTACTGGATAAGGGCGAAAAAACGAATCCGTTAGCAATGGAAATGGCGCAGTGTATTATTGAAAACGGTCGGGAAGAACTTCAGCAGACCTACCCGAACCCTCTCTATGAAGGTGAAAGTTCTGATGCTGTGAATAAATCTGCTTATCCCAAGACTTTTTCGGAACCGTTGACTTTTGAATTGTTCCAGAAACACCAGCAGCTCTCCGAAAATGCCAAACCGTAAACTATTTGAATCTTGTATTACCCTAAGAAAGGACATTGACTTATGAATACCTATAAACTGTTAACCCCTGGTCCTCTGACAACCACAGACACTGTGAAAAAAGAAATGATGGTAGACCACTGCACCTGGGATGATGATTACAAGGCAATCACCCAGGACATCCGCCGCCGGCTCCTGAAGCTCGCCGGCGTTTCGGGTGAAGAATATACCTCCGTATTGATGCAGGGCAGTGGTACTTTTGGTGTAGAAAGCGTTTTTTCCAGCATCATTGGGAATGACGAAAAGGTGCTGATTTGCTCCAACGGCGCATACGGCGAACGTATGACCCAGATTTGTGACCGTAACCGTATTGCCTATGCCCACTACCAGCAGGTATATAACAAAGTCCCGGATGCTACAGAAGTAGCTCACCGTTTGGCAGAAGATCCATCCATCACCCATGTTGCAATGGTACACAGTGAAACCACCAGCGGCATCCTGAATGATATTCAGTCTGTAGGAAAAGTTGTTAAGGAAGCAGGACGGACCTTTATCGTGGACGCTATGTCGTCTTTTGGTGGAATGGAAATTCCGGTTGCGGACTGGGGGATTGATTTTCTGGTCTCCAGCGCCAATAAATGTATCCAAGGAGTTCCCGGCTTCTCCTTTATCATTTGCCGTCGGGACAAGTTGCTTGCCAGTGAGGGCAAGGCGCGTTCCCTTTCCCTTGATCTGTTGGATCAGTGGAAGGTAATGGAAAAAGACGGGAAGTGGCGTTATACCTCCCCCACCCATGTAGTTCTGGCTTTTGCACAGGCGCTGAAAGAACTGGATGCTGAGGGGGGGATTCCTGCCCGCTGCAAACGGTACACAGAAAATAATCATTTACTGATTCAAAAAATGAGGGAACTTGGCTTCAACACTTATATTGACAGCAGCCATCAGGGATCAATTATTACTACTTTCTTTTACCCCTCCTATGCCTCATTTCAGTTCTCGGAATTTTATCAGTATATCAAAGAGCGTGGTTATGCAATCTATCCTGGAAAACTGACCGATCTGAATACGTTTCGTATTGGGAATATTGGAGAAATTTATCAAGAGGATATTGAAAAATTGACTCAAATCATTGAGGCGTTTCTTGAGAGAAAAAGGGGGAATAAAGAATGATAGAAGCCGTTATTTTTGACTGGGCAGGCACAACGGTAGATTACGGCTGCTTTGCACCGGTACAGGCTTTTGTGGAAGCCTTTGCTCATTTTGGCATTGAAGTGACAATGGAAGAAACCCGTAAGCCGATGGGTATGCTTAAAATTGAGCACATCCGTACAATGCTTAAAATGGAACGGATTGCAAAGCTATGGGAAGAAAAGTATGGGTGTGCTGCTGACGATAAAGATGCACAGGCAATTTATGAACAATTTGAACCGAAACTGCTTTCCATCCTGAACCGTTATTGTGAACCGAACCCTTTGGTTTTGGACGCCGTGGCAGAATTGCGCCGGATGGGGTTGAAGATTGGTTCCACTACAGGATACACGGATAAGATGATGGAAATTGTTGTGCCGGAAGCCGCAAAACAGGGCTATTCCCCTGATTGCTGGTTCAGCCCGGACAGTGTTGGAGGAAAAGGCCGTCCCTATCCTTATATGATCTTTCAAAATATGCAGCACTTGCAGATTTCTTCTGTCAGGAATATTGTCAAGGTTGGAGATACGGTATCTGATATCAAGGAAGGGGTAAATTCTGGCGTTTGGTCTGTTGGCATTATTGAAGGAAGTTCGGAATTGGGGCTGAACGAGAAAGAGTGGACAAGTCTTTCTTCTGGCGAGAAAAAATCCGCCTCAAAACGGGTAGAAGCATCCTTCCGAAATGCAGGTGCGCATTTTGTTATTCAAAATATGGCCGAACTTCCTGGCTTAATTCATATGCTGGGGATTTAAGTTTATATACAAAGTTCAGCGGGACTGTTTTCATTTTTGGAAACCGTCCCGTCTTTTATTTATAGATAAAATTACATGTTAAGTAAAACTCTTGTTTCAACAAGTTCTCTCTTGCTTGTGGCAGAAACTTTCGTCTTTAAACTGTAGAATAACTATCGTCGATACAGTAATGTTGTAAAAACTCGAACATCATATTTGTCATCACTGTAATGGAAATCGAAAATATAATCGTATTTCAAAAGAGAAAATGCCCTTGACAAATCTCGTCTCAAAAGACGATTTTAAGTAAATACGCAAAAGAAAATCATTTTTCAAATACCGCGTTTTTTGTGGACGACGGGTATTCTGGAACGAATTGAAAATGGAGAAGTAGCGACGTTAATTGTCAAGGATATGTCGCGTCTTGGTCGTGATTATCTGAAAGTGGGCTTTTATACAGAAGTCCTGTTCATGGAAAAGGGTGTGCGGTTTATCGCTATCAACAACGGCATAGACAGCGCGAACCAGCAGGATAGCGACTTTACCCCTTTTTTGAATATTATCAATGAGTGGTATGCGAAAGACACAAGTAAGAAAATCCGCGCTGTGATGAAGTCAAAAGGGGAAGCAGGAGAACATCTCTGTACCAATCCGCCATACGGATATATGAAAGCCCCAGATAACAAAAAACAGTGGATTGTAGATGAAGAAGCCACCAGGGTAGTCAAACGGATATTTGCCCTGTGCCTTGACGGTTACGGGCCGTCGCAGATTGCCCGTATTCTGAAAGAGGACAAAGTTATAACGCCGACTATCCATTTTCAGCAGATGGGCAGAGCAACAAGGAATACGCCGCCGGATAATCCCTATAACTGGACGGGTGACACCATAGCTGATATTTTGGAGCGTCCAGAGTATCAAGGGCATACAGTAAACTTCAAGACCTACAAACAGTCTTATAAGAGCAAGAAAACCTGTTACAATCCAGAATACATCTAATCCTGAAATCCGCGCCAGTGTGGGAGAAGCGCTTATCGGCCGGAGAGAGAAATTTTTAATTCAGTCCCATATATGCTCCATATGGAAAAACGGGCAGTATGAGCGCAGCAGAAATATTGACGAGGTAAAAAAAGGCTTTGAGGAAATGCTGACGCTTTTGCGGACAGATTATATTGATGTTGGGATGATTCACTATGTGGATTCACTGAAGGACTGGGAAGAAATCGCTCAGGGCCCTGTGCTGCAGTATGTTTTGGATTTAAAGAAAGCCGGAAGGATACGTCATATCGGGCTTAGCAGCCATAATCCCCAGGTGGCGTTAAAAGCGGTGCAGAGCGGCCATATCGAGGTATTGATGTTCAGCGTAAATCCATGCTATGATTTACAGCCGGCCATTGAAGATGTGGAAGACCTGTGGCGTGAAAAGAATTATGCGGCGCCATTGGTGAATATGGATTCAGAGCGCCAGGAACTGTATGAAGTCTGTCAGAGACTTGGCGTGGGAATCACCGTAATGAAAGTTTTTGGCGGCGGTGATTTGCTGGACGCCTCCCTGTCTCCGGCCGGAAAGGCATTAACGGCGAATCAATGCCTGCATTATGCTCTGACACGCCCGGCGGTGGCTTCCGTTTTGGTTGGAGCCCATACGGCTGAACAGCTTCAAACCAGCCTGGCTTATGAGGAAGCCCCTGATGAAGCAAAGGATTATGCTTTGGCCTTTTCTGCTTTTCCGAATATTAGCTGGAAGGGACATTGTATGTATTGCAGCCATTGTGCGCCGTGTCCGAAAAATATCGATGTTGCTTTAGTGACAAAATTTTTAAATTTGGCTCGGGCTCAGGGAGAAATCCCGGAGACTGTCCGTGAACATTATGCGGTGCTTCCGCACCATGCCGGAGAATGTATCCAGTGCGGCGCCTGTGAAACCCGATGCCCTTTCGAAGTCCCTATTATTGAGAATATGGAAGCGGCAAAGCAAATGTTTGGAATATAGAAAAAGAAAGGATATTTCTTTGCCGCCGGGTAAAGAGTTAAGCGTCAGGCTTTCTATCGTCAGACCTTCAAAGATAGAAAGCGCTGGCGTTTTTTTGAAAAAATATCGAACAAACGTTTGCAAAGAGAACATATGTATGGTATAATGAGGATGTGTATAAGGTGTAGAACTGTAAGGAGGCAATGTGATGGAATTTTTGGCAGCCGAGGACATGATACAGAAAAAACTGACAATTTTAGCAGATGCTGCAAAGTACGATGTGGCGTGTACATCTTCGGGTGTGGACAGGAGAAACGGCGGTAAAGGTATGGGAAACTCTCGGGCCTGCGGAATCTGCCATAGTTTTGCTTCCGATGGACGGTGCATTTCTTTGTTGAAGATACTTTTATCCAATGATTGTGTTTATGACTGCGCCTATTGTAAGAATCGATTGAGTAATGATGTGCCCCGGGCCACATTTACGCCGGAAGAAATATGCCAGTTGACGATGGGGTTTTATCGCAGAAATTATATCGAGGGGCTGTTCCTGAGTTCCGGCGTGGTGAAAAATCCTCATTATACGATGGAGCTGATGCTGGAAACTTTGCAGCTTTTGCGGGAAAAATATCAGTTTTACGGGTATATTCATGTGAAATCCATTCCGGGAGCCGATGAGGAGTTGATTCGACGGGCAGGATTTTATGCGGACAGGATGAGCTGTAATCTGGAGCTGCCGACGGCAGAGGGGTTGAAAAAGCTGGCCCCGAATAAAAACCGAAAAATGATTTTGAAACCTTTGCGGCAGGTACAGCAGGGAATTTTGCAGAATAAAGAGGAATTGATGGTGTATCATCATGCGCCGAAGTTTGTTCCTGCGGGGCAGAGTACCCAGGTTATGGTTGGAGCAACGCCGGAGAGTGATTATCAGATTATTTCGGTGGCGGAAGCCTTATATAAAAAATTTGCCCTGCGCCGGGTGTTCTATTCGGCTTATGTGGCGGTAAATGAAGATAATCTGCTTCCGGCGGTAGATACGAAGCCGCCCCTTTTGAGGGAACACCGTTTGTATCAGGCGGACTGGCTGCTGCGGTATTATGGATTCAGGGCAGACGAGCTTTTAAGTGAGCAGCATAATTCCTTCAATATTGCGCTGGACCCCAAATGCGACTGGGCGCTTCGGAATCTGGATCAGTTTCCGGTGGAGATCAACTGGGCATCCTATGAGATGCTGCTGAGAGTTCCGGGGGTCGGTGTTGTGGGAGCGCGGAGAATATGTCAGGCCCGGCGGCATGCCACATTGAACTTTAATGATTTAAAAAGAATGGGTATTGTTCTGAAGCGTGCCATATATTTTATTACCTGTTCCGGGAAGATGATGTATCGGATAAATTTTAATGAGGATTCGATTACCCGGAATCTTCTGTCTGTGAATGAGCGGCTGCCGAGAGAGGTGCGGGAGTCTATTTCCGGTTATCACCAGCTTTCCATGTTTGATGACAGTCAGGCAGGACAGTGGCAGATTCCGCTGCCGGCGCTGCGGGAGGTGGTCGTATGAAAAATCAGAGGATTTATATGTGCGAAGATTCGCTGGAAGGCATATTATCTGCTGTCCATGCGGCCTATATGAGCCGCTATGGCCATGAATATCAAACCATAGCCGCAGGAGACTATGTGGAGTCATCCCTCTTTGCCGAAATTATTCCGGTGGAGACGGATGTGGATAAGGCGACGCGGGTGGCCGATGCCGTCATCCATAAAATTTCAGGCTATGCCTGGATTTTAGTGAAATATGCGGCGATGTCCTGCCATATGGATAAGGGGGATACAATTTATCGATTTCTTGTTAAAGGCTTTCGTATTGGCCGAAAAGTGACGGAACAGCTTGCCGACCCGGTGGTCATGCGGATGATAAAACTGGAAAGAGGCGTTATGCGGGAAAAAGACCATTTCTACGGTTTTGTTCGTTTCAGGGAATTGAGCAGCGGTGTGCTTTTTGCAAAGATAGCGCCGAAACATCATCAGATTCCCCTGATGGCCGAACATTTTGCGGACAGATATCCGCTGGAAAACTGGATGATTTATGATGAACGGCGGCATGAAGTCTGTGTTCATGAGGTTGGAAAGGGCTGGTGGATTGCCGGAGATGTAACGCCGAATGAAGAGGCGGTTTCCGATGTTTCCGACAGTCAGAAACAGTTTGAACAGTGGTGGAAGCAGTTTTATGAAACCATTGGAATTAAGGAGCGAAGGAATCCCCGCTGCCGCATGAACATGATGCCCAAGATGTATTGGAGCAATATGCCGGAAATGATGGGGAAATGAAGCAGGGGATGATTCTGCCATAAAAATATTGAAAATCTCTATTTTGCCGGGTATACTGTATCCGGGAGGCATGAAAAATGAGTAGAATTATTTTAGCTTCTGCATCTCCGAGAAGGCGGGAGTTATTAACACAGATTGGATTAAAATTTGAAATCATACCAAGTCATAAAGAAGAAGACATGCGGGGAAATCGTCCGGCCCAGGTGGTTATGGGACTGGCCGCGGATAAGGCCGGAGATATCTTTGCTCAGATTGGAGGTGCGGCCCAGCCGGATGTGCTGGTTATCGGCGCAGATACGATTGTTGCATTGGATAATATCATTTTGGGGAAACCAAAGGATGAAGCGGACGCACTGAAAATGCTTCAGTTTCTTCAGGGAAAGACCCACCAGGTTTATACGGGCGTTTGCATGATGACGGCAGATATGACCCAGATGTTTTATGAAAAGACGGATGTCGCAATGTATCCGGCAGATGAAGAACAATTGAGAGAATATATCCGTACCGGAGAACCGATGGACAAGGCGGGAAGCTATGCCATCCAGGGCCGCGGTTCCGTATTTATCCGGGAGATACATGGAGATTATAACAACGTGGTTGGACTTCCGGTGGCTCAGATTTGGCAGCGGCTGATGAAAGATGAAATGACGCGAAAGATTGTGCTTGAGAATAAAGAATGATTGCATCCGTTGAATAGTCGTGCTAAAATAGTAAAGGTTAGCTGAATTTTAGAGTAAGGGGCTTTTTATGTCAAATTATGATTTTGTGGATGAAGAATTTCATCAGTTCGTTCAACAATTTCATACGGAAGAGCAGAGAGTGCTGTTGGCTTTTTATCGGGAGCTGGTTGGAAAACGGAAGATACCTTATAAAATTAAGGACCGGAATTTCCAGGTGAATGTTCAGATGAATCAGGGATTTGCAATTACTGCGGAGTTTCAGGATGTGCTCATTGAGGATGGGCGCCATCCAAAAGAAATTCTTATGGAAAATCTGCGGGGCGAACGGCTGGAAGATGGGCGGTATCGTCTGAGTTTTACAAATCGTCTGGCTTCCGGCGAGGGACAGGCTCCGAAAGAAAGCGCATTTTCCTTTTCATCTCTGCGGGGCGGTGTGCGCCTTTGGAATTATCGTGTACATATGCTTAAATTAAAGGCGGATACGATTGGCCTGCCATGGAATCTTTTGAATGAGACATTGGAAGCTGTTGAGCAGAAGAAACAGGTTCTTGGAGAAAGTTATCTCAATATCCATGAACAGAAGGCGCTGCATATTTTTGAGTTTTTGCGTCCTTATTTTCATCTTTATTTATTGCCGACAACGAAAATCGGCTTTGGCAAATCGACGGTTTTATATGATTCGGACCAGGTGGAATGGACATTAGATTCGGCCAAAATGCACAGAGGTGCGGAGTTTTTTGCCAGCCTTGGGTTAAGGCGTCTGGCGGATTATTTTTTGAAAAGAGAATGTAATGACCGGGAACTGGTTCAGGAATTGCTGTATACGATGCGCACCCTCAAAGGAAATATTTTGTTCAAGACATTGAATCATCTTTTGGAAGAGTGCGGGAGAGACCGGCAGGGATTATATGAGAGCGACCGTGATATGATTAATTTCCGCTCTTATATCCGGGAAAAGATTCAGAAAGTTTTTGCGGACCATGGGTGGAGAGGCAGTTACCCATCCTTTATGGCGGTTTCCCGGCCGGATTTTATTGAAGTCTCTAATATCTATAAGCGTCAGTATGCCTATCTTAATGAGAAGATGAAGTTTATTTATTTTGACTTTATTGAGAGTATTGTCGATGGTCAATATCATATCACACCGATTACCGGGATGATTCTTCCGAAAAATACAAATATTGATTATCGTAAATGCACCAGTGTGGATTGCTTTTTCCTGGATGGAGGACGCCGGAATGGCGCTGTCTTTGGAGATTTGACTGTGTCTGAAGATATGACGCGCAAGGAAATCAAAGAAAAGATGGAGCAGCTCTCGGCGGTACTGGATTATCAGCAAAGGACTTGACATTATATATAAAAAGTATTATTATAATTAACGTAAATTGAATATGAACTTCAGGGCAGGGTGCAAGTCCCTACCGGTGGTATAGCCCACGAGCCGAAAGGCCGATTCGGTGAAATTCCGAAGCCGACAGTATAGTCTGGATGAAAGAAGTGAATGATGGATACAGTTTTGTTTGCTATGCTCTGGAATGATATATTCCAGAGCTTTTTGTTTTTCGGATTTCCACGGGTATGTGTGATGTGGAAAAGGCAATCGAACAAAATACGGTCTATATATGATGAACCACAGCCCTGAAACCGGCATGTGGTTTTTTGCTTTTTAAAGAAAAATATACCGGAGAAAGAAGGCGTATATTGAGATGACAAGCAGTTATCCGGAAGAACAGAGAAAAATTGATGAAATGTATATGGAGCGGGCGTTGGCTCTGGCGGCCAGAGGCCGGGGGACGACAACTCCAAATCCCATGGTGGGAGCGGTTATCGTTAAAGACGGCCGGGTTATCGGTGAAGGCTATCATATCCGGGCCGGAGAGGGCCATGCGGAGGTCAATGCTTTCAGAAATGCAGAGGAAAATGGGGAGGATGTGACCGGGGCAACCATGTATGTGACTCTGGAGCCCTGTTCCCATTATGGCAAGACACCGCCATGTGCGGATAAGATTGTTGAAAAAGGAATTGGCCGGGTTGTGGTTGGCGCATTGGATTCCAATCCCCTTGTTGCCGGCCGCGGAATTGAAAAAATCCGCAGTGCAGGGATTCCGGCAGTTACCGGAATTCTGGCGGAGAAGTCCATTGCATTAAACGAAGTATTTATGAAATATATCGTTACAAAGCGGCCTTTTGTTGTTTTAAAAGCAGCCATGTCGCTGGATGGAAAAATTGCGACGGCGGATGGAGAATCCCAGTGGATTTCCTGCGAGACATCCAGGGAAGAGGTCCAGCGGCTGCGGCATGAGCTGACAGGGATTATGGTCGGCATCGGTACGGTGCTTGCGGATGACCCGATGTTAAACTGCCGGATTCCGGGAGGCAAGCAGCCGGTGCGGATTGTTGTGGACAGCCGTTTGATGATTCCGGAGGATTCCAGGCTGGTAAGTTCGGCCGGAGAATATCCGTTAATTGTGGCAGCTTTGAAAAATTGTAACGAGGCCAAAAAACAAAAGCTGGAAGCCTGCGGCGTGCAGGTGCTTGAAGTGGAAGCGAACCCGGAGGGACATGTGGATTTGAATATTCTCATGGATTGCCTGGGCGCAATGCAGATTGACAGTATTTTGCTGGAAGGCGGCGGCCGTTTGACGGAGGGCGCTTTGCAGGCCGGAATTGTGGACAAGGTTCAGTTCTATATCGCACCGATGCTGATTGGCGGCGAGGGTGCGAAAACCCCGGTCGAGGGCCGCGGAATTCATGTTTTGAGTAAGGCATGGCATATTTCGGACTGGAAAGCGGAAACGATTGGTGATGACATAAAAATTACCGGTTATATCAGGGAAGGCAGGTGAGCAGGGTGTTTACAGGGATCATTGAAGAAATGGGTGTGCTGAAAGGCGTAAAACATGGGGCAAAGTCCTCTGTTCTGACGATTGCAGCCGGTAAAGTCCTTGAGGGGACGAAGCTTGGCGACAGCATTTGCACCAATGGCGTATGTCTCACGGTGACAAAGCTCGGCTCAGGCACCTTTGATGCGGACGTCATGGCTGAATCTCTCCGGAGGACAAACCTCGGCGATTTAAGACCGGGAGATAAAGTGAATCTGGAGCGGGCGCTTCGGCTTTGCGACCGTCTCGGCGGACATATTGTCAGCGGCCATGTGGACGGCACGGGAAGGGTCCTATCGCTGGAACGGGAAGACAATGCGGTTTGGGTGACCGTTGAAGCGGCGCCGGACATTTTAAAATATATTATTGAGAAAGGTTCCATAACCATCGATGGCATCAGCCTGACAGTGGCTTATGTGGATAATAAAATTTTCAAGGTTTCCATTATTCCTCATACAGGGGAAGAAACCACACTGCTGAAAAAGAAAGCCGGCGACCGGGTAAATCTGGAAAACGATTTGATTGGCAAGTATGTGGAAAAACTTCTGAAAGGGCCGGAGGAAGCGAAGGAGCCTGCGAAAGAAACGATTGATGAAGACTATTTAAGAAAATACGGTTTTATCTAATCGATTTTACTAAACAAAGAAAGAAGGACTTAGAAGATGAGCGAAACATTTAAATTCAATACCATTGAGGAAATCATCGATGATTTGAAAGCCGGAAAAAATATTGTTCTTATTGATGATGAGGACAGAGAAAATGAAGGCGATGTCATTTGTGCTGCAGAATTTGCCACACTGGAAAATGTAAACTTTATGGCGGCTTATGCCAGAGGGCTGATCTGCATGCCGATGTCCAGGGAATATGTGGATAAATTGGGACTCCATCAGATGTGTGTTCATAATACAGATAATCATGAAACTGCCTTTACAGTGTCCATTGACCATGTGGATACAACAACAGGCATTTCCGCCTATGAGCGTTCTATTACAGCGATGAAAACTGTGGCGGATGATGCGAAACCGGAAGATTTCAGACGGCCGGGGCACATGTTCCCGCTGTTGGCCAGAGACGGCGGCGTGATTGAGCGGCGCGGTCATACGGAAGCAACCGTTGATTTAATGAAAATTGCCGGATTGAAATCGGTTGGCCTTTGCTGTGAAATTATGAAAGAGGACGGCATGATGGCCCGGACACCGGATTTGGTGAAATTTGCTGAAGAACACGGACTGAAAATTGGCACAGTGAAGGATTTAGTTCATTATCGGAAAACTCATGAGAGCTTTGTTGAATGTGTGGCAAAGGCAAAGATGCCGACACGCTACGGATATTTTGATATTTACGGATATATCAACAAGTTAAATGGCGAACATCACGTTGCTTTGGTTAAAGGCGATATATGGGACGGTAAACCGGTTCTCTGCCGCGTACATTCCGAGTGCCTTACCGGCGATGCGCTGGGTTCCCGGCGCTGTGACTGCGGACAGCAGTATGATGCAGCCATGAAACGGATTGCAGCCGAGGGCCGCGGCGTGCTTCTCTATATGCGCCAGGAAGGCCGCGGTATTGGTTTGATTAATAAAATCCGGGCTTACGAGCTCCAGGATCAGGGCTATGACACTATTGAAGCCAATATCAAACTGGGATTCCCGGCAGATATGCGTGATTATACGATTGGTACGCAGATTCTTGTGGATTTGGGCATCAAAGAAATGCGCCTTATGACAAACAATCCGGAAAAAGTATATGGCCTTGAGGGCTATGGACTTTCGATTGTGGAGCGTGTTCCGATTCAGATGGAACTTGGCGAGGACGATGCTTTCTATCTGAAAACAAAACAGGAAAAAATGGGCCACTGGCTCACATACAAATAAAAGTAAAAAAATAAGATAAAACGGAGGATATAAAAATGAAAACATTTGAAGGAAGATTAGTAGCAGAAGGATTAAAAGTAGGCATTATCGTAGCTCGTTTTAATGAATTTATCGGTTCCAAATTACTCAGCGGCGCTATTGACGGCCTTGTACGTCATGGCATGAATGAAGACGACATTGAAGTTGCATGGGTGCCGGGAGCATTTGAAATCCCTGTCGCTGCTCAGAAAATGGCCCAGAGCAAAAAGTATGATGCGATTATCTGCCTTGGCGCTGTCATAAAAGGCTCCACATCCCATTATGACTATGTATGTGCTGAAGTTTCCAAGGGCGTTGCTTCCGTATCTCTTCAGTATGGCTTACCTGTCATGTTTGGCGTTCTCACCACAGATAATATTGAGCAGGCCATTGAACGTGCAGGTACAAAGGCTGGAAACAAAGGATATGACTGTGCACTCAGCGCTATTGAAATGGCAAATCTTTTTCGCCAGATGTAATCGAGGGTAACGATGGAAAATATTCAGACAATTATTTTTGACTATGACGGAACTCTCCACAATAGTACGAAAATTTATACGGATGTGTTCCGTCAGGTCTATCGGGAAATGGTAGCTGCCGGGGATGCCCCTGAGCGGGAATTCAGAGATGATGAGATTACAAAATGGCTGGGCTACAGTGTACAGGATATGTGGGATTCTTTCCAGCCGGAATTTTCTCAACAGAAAAAAATGTTTTATGCCGGGGAAATCGGCCGTTTTATGACAGAAAAAGTTCAGAACAAAGAGGCTGTTCTTTATGACGGGGCTTTGGAAACATTGCAGTATCTTAAAGATAAAGGCTATTATCTGGTCTATCTGAGTAATTGCAGACATTCCTATATGGATTTGCATGCGGATTGTTTTGGACTGGGGAATTATTTTGACGATATGTATTGCAGCGGCGATTATGAGCAGAAACCCAAATATGAAATTTTTAACGTAATTAAAGAAAAATATCCTTCCGAATACCTTATGGTTGGAGACCGTTTTCATGACATGGAGGTCGCCAGGTATCATAAAGTTTATACGGCCGGCTGTGTTTATGGCTTTGGGTCGAGGGAGGAAATCGGGATGGCCGATGTATTGCTGGAGGATATCAGGGATTTACAAAAGATACTTTAAGTGATACATTAAACCGGGAGGCGATTTGAATGAAAGAATTTCGTATCGTGCCGACGATTAAACAGTGCGACACGGTAAAAGAATTTTGCGGACAGTTAAACCCGTCACAGGGGGATTTGATTTTTGTCAGCGGCGGGACTTATAAACGTTATTTTGAGGGGCTGACCGGAGAGGCAAAAGTCGTGGATTACCGCCGGTATATTCAGGGTGAGCCGAGTGATGTGATGGTTGAAAAAATGCACGAAGCGGTGGGAGATTATAAATATCATCGCGTGATCGCTGTCGGGGGCGGCGCCATTTTGGATGTGGCCAAGCTGTTTGTCCTGAAAAAAATGACGCCTGTGTTGGAGCTTTATGATAAAAAGTTCCCTCCGGTTCGGGATAAGGAATTGATTCTTGTGCCGACAACCTGCGGTACAGGCAGTGAAGTGACCAATATCGGCGTTTTGATTCTGGAATCCAGAAATACAAAACTCGGTCTGGCGGATGATGCGCTTTTAGCAAATGAAGCCGTTCTTATTCCGGAACTTCTGGAGGGACTGCCATTCCGATTTTTTGCGACAAGTTCTATTGATGCGCTGATTCATGCGGTGGAATCCTTTACATCACCGAAGGCCAGTCCGTTTTCACGGATGTATTCAACAGAAGCTATCCGCATGATTTTAAATGGTTTTAAGCAGATTGGGGCGAAGGGCGAAGATGAGCGGCTGAATCACATGAAAGGCTTTCTTATGGCAAGCAATTATGCCGGAATTGCTTTCAGCAATGCGGGTTGTGCCGCGGTTCATGCCATGAGCTTTCCGTTGGGCGGCAGATACCATGTGCCTCACGGCGAGGCAAACTATGCCCTGTTTACCGAAGTTTATAAAATGTATCAGAAACTTCAGCCGGTGGGAGCCATTCAGGATTTGAACCGGTTGCTGGCTGAATGTCTCGGATGCCCGGAATCTCAGGTGTATGAAGCTTTGGAAACACTGTTAAACAAGCTTCTGCAGAAGCAGCCGCTGCGGGCCTACGGCGTGAAAGAAAGCGAACTGGAAGAATTCACGGATATCGTTATAGAAAAGCAGGGACGACTGATGGCCAATAATTATACGGAACTCAACCGGGAAACCGTATTAGAGATTTATAAAACATTGTATTGATTGAATAATAGATTTCTGAGACAGGCTCTAAATATTACATGAAAAATAATTGTGGTAGGATGAATCCAAATAAAGCTTATCAGAGGTCATGAGATTGGGCTAAATCAAATAGGTTTGATCCTTTCAGTAAATGCTTTTAATACATATGAAAGTTTAATCTAAGGGAGAAACAGAAATGGCAAAAATATGTTGGAATTGTGGTAAAAAAATAAATCCATTGGTATATAGTGCAAAAATGAACATACACGGTGTAGAAGGCGAATTTTGCAATAAATGTTCAGATACCTTTGAACCACTTATGCGACAGATTAATACAATTAGTAATGTTAGAGATTATGAAAATACTTTGGATAGAATAAACTATTTATTTGAAAATAATTTATGTAATCAGGAATTAAAGGATTACATAATAGAAGAATTAGAAGACAAGCTTAGATTAAATGGTTGGGAAGAAAAAATACTTGAATATAGAGAGGAAAAAAAAGAAAAAGAGGAAAATGAAAAAAGAAAAAAGGAAATTGACGTTGCATATAAACAGTTAAGTAAAAATTTCAAGATTACGACTGGTTATGATTTTCAAGGATACGTTATAGAAAATTATCTTGGTATTGTAAGCGGTGAAGTTGTTCTTGGCACAGGCTTTATTAGTGAATTTACAGCCAACCTTTCCGATTTATTTGGTACATATTCAAATACATTTAGTGAAAAGATGAGAAGTGTCAAAGAAGAAGCACTTAACGTGTTGACAAAAAATGCAATGATGAAAGGTGCAAATGCAATTATTGGTGTGGACTTTGATTATTTAACATTTTCAAATAACATTCTGGGTGTCTCAGCTAATGGAACGGCAGTAGTTATAAAGAAAATTGATGAAGGAAATTGATTTTTTTAAACATTCAAGTATTATATTTTAATAGAAAGGGGGATGATAAAACTTTAGCTTGACAAAATAAGAAATTCGGTGTAATATAAGTGATGCTTATCTTCTGATGTTAATCTATCAGAATAGAATTAGAAATATTCTGATATTTACGTATCAGAATAAAATTAAAAAACAGCGTTGTAGATGGAATGAAAGATGACACTATCTTTCTGCCCTTTTACAACGCTTTTGTGCGTTTGGAATTGTTACACATATTCAACCGATACACACATTCAGGAGGTAGGTACTATGAAAAATATGACAAATAACGGAAAACGTTACAGCATCCAGTTGGCAAAGGCTTATGTTGTTTATATGATGCTCGGAAGCTATTTCAAGAGCAGCCAGTGCAAGAATCCTTGCGAGGCGGAGCATTTATACCTGCACTATCAGGAACTGCCGGGTCAGAAGCAGTTCAGAGAAGAAGAACAGGTTCTTCGGCTCGCGGGCGGAATTCAGCCGGAATTCAGAAAACGCATCAGCGAGTTAAAATGTGCAGTGCGTTTCTTCCGGAATAAAGAAGACTATTGCGTGTACTTTTTTACGGGATTTGAAGAAGTGCTGGCAACAATAAATCCGGAAGGATGGTGCGAACTTCGGTGTCTTGAATAGACACCGGAGTATCAGAAAGCAGGAGGGAGCGGAGATTATGTATTATGTGATGAGCGATATTCACGGCTGTTATAAAGAATACCGCAAAGTATTGGAAATGATTCATTTTAGCGAAGAGGATACATTATATGTCCTAGGGGATGTCGTGGACCGGGGGCCGGAGCCGATAAAGGTACTTCAGGACATGATGCTCCGCCCGAATGTCTTTCCGATTATCGGAAATCATGAATATATGGCGCTGATGGTGCTTAGAAAATTTTCTGTAGAGATAACCGAAGCAAATACAGAAAACTATTTATCTGCCGATGATATAACAAGTTATATGAACTGGTCTTTAAACGGGGGCCAGACGACCATGGAAAAATTTCGAAAACTTTCCCCGGATGAACAGCAGGATATTATGGAATACCTAGAGGAATTTACATTATATGAAGAAGTACAGGCAGGCGGAAGAAATTATGTGCTGGTTCATGGCGGATTTGAGCCTTTTGTACCGGGGAAACCTTTAGATGATTATGATTTGTCCGAGGTGATTTTTAAATCTCCGGATTATAATAAAGTCTATTTTGATGATTGCTGTCTGGTGACGGGGCATAGACCGACTTTATGGCTGGAAGGAGCGCAGCGGGGACGAATATTTGAAAAAAACAACCATATAGCGGTGGACTGCGGCTGCGTTTTTGGCGGGCGGCTGGGGGTTTATTGTTTGGATAATGGAAAAACTTGGTATGTGGAGGGGGAGAATGAATGTTCCGGATGACCGGAACATTGAAATTATGCCTTTCTGCTAAGGGGCTCTCTCCTTGTCTTTTTACACTTCTTTTTTTATTTTCAATATAAATTTTACATAAATTTTATAAACTGCATACAGAAAATTTTACCTTGGCGCGCCATAATTACAATGGAATTTTATGGTTAATCGAAAAAAGTTTTTTCTCACCCCGAAAAAACCAGATTTTTTTCGTATTCTATACATAGATAGGAGCCTGTTTATGAAACCAGATTATGACATTGTAAGCCGGGTATATGCGGCGAAGGAGGATGCGAAGGCTGCCGATGAACTTGTGCGGGAGTATCTTCCATTTATTAAATCAGAAACAGCGAAGTTCCTGAAACGGTTTCCCGTGGAGGGCCAGGATGACGAATTGGGAATTGCCATGTTTGCTTTTTATGAGGCGGCAATGGCATACAGCCGGGAAAAGGGCGCTTTTTTGAAACTGGCGGCAGTCGCTGTCCGGAATCGCCTTATTGATTATCAGCGCAGAGAGCAGCGACATGCGAAAAACTTCTCTCTGGATCAGACAGTGGGCGGCGATGGGGAAAGCCGTACCGTGATGGAGCAGTTGGACACCGGGCATGACGAGATAGCGCATTGTCAAATGCGCAAGGCTGCACGGGAAGAAATTGAAGATTTTGTCTGCCAGCTTTCTGAATTTGATCTGAAACTGACGGATATTGCGGATAATTGTCCAAAGCAGGAACGCACGATGGCAGCATGCCGCCGGGTGCTGGCCTACGCCAGAGAGAATCCGCTTTATCTGGAGCAGCTTGTTTCTACTCGGAAGCTTCCTGTAAGCCCGCTGTCCGAAGGAAGCGGCGTGGACAAAAAAACCTTAGAGCGGCATCGGAAATATCTGGTGGCGCTGCTTCTTGCATTTACCAATGGATTTGAGATTATCCGCGGACATCTTTGTCGGATGACGCCAAAAAAGGGAGGGGTGAACTGAATGGGATATCTTGTAATGGAATGTAGAGTCGGTTACGCTGTTGTTCTGGACAGTGAAGGACGATTTTTGAAGGTTCCCAACCTCGGATATGAGGTCGGCCAGGTGCTGGATTCGATTATTGAGTTGGATGAAGATATCTCCTCGAATTCGAATTGTGTTCAGAATTCAGCCCCGAAACAACAAATTCGCAAAAAACATTTTGCCCGCTGGGCCGCCATGGCAGCGTGCCTGTGCGTGATGCTTCTTGGAGGATGGGAATTTTGGCAGCTTCCGATCGGAACGGTTCGGATGCAGATTAACCCGGATGTTCAGATGAGTGTTAATCATTTTGACCGGGTGGTAGGGCTGGAAGGCCTGAATGAGGATGGAGAGACGCTGATTGAAGACTATCATTCTTATGGTAAAGCAGTTGAAACTGTGTCAGATGAATTGGCTGACCGGGCAATGGAAAAGGGATTTCTTCGTGAAGGCGGACAGATTACCCTCACGGTAGAGTCTGAACGGGAAAGATGGCGAACTGCCACAGAAGAAATATTGCTGCTGGAGTTGGAACTTCATCTTGAACATCGTATTACTGTAATAACAAATCCGGAAAGTCATTCCGAAACCTCAGAAAGTCCTCCGGGAACCTCAGATAGTCCTCCGGAAACCATTATCATTGAACCGGATAAGATTTTGCCTGAGCAAAGGAATACAAACGGTGGGCGTGAAGCGCATGAGGACACTGTGCCAAATATCAACCGCTATGAGGATGATGCAGAAAATGACGACGGAGAGAATGACGATGGAGATGAAGATGACGTAGTTAATGACGACATGGATGAAGATGACGTGGTTAATGACGACATAGATGAAGATGACGTGGTTAATGATGACATAGATGAAGATGACGGAGTTGATGACGACATAGATGATGATGGCGGAGTCGATGATGATGAGAATGATGATGACGGAGATGACAGCGAATAGAAAAAAATAAAAAAGTTTTTTTCAACCCCGATTTTGATTAGATCATTCCGTAATCTATATTTACAAGGCAAAAAGAAAGCCTAAAAAAGTAAAAAATGACGTGAGGAGAATTAAAAAATGAAAAAAATGAATTTGAAGAACATGTTTACAGTAGCTCTTTCAGGCGCTCTGGCGCTGTCCCTTCTTTCCGGATGCGGTACATCCCAGACTTCCGGAAAGGTGCAGCCTGAGACAACTCAGGCTTCGGCAGAGAGTAAAGCGGCAGGAACTGTTCTGCTGAGCGTGAATCCGGAAATCGAAGTGGCATACGATAACAGCGGTTTGGTTTTGGAAATCGAAGGCATGAATGAGGACGGGAAGAGTGTTGTCAAGGGCGTTGACGAATACAAGGGGAAGGATTGCCAGACAGTGGTGAATGAAATTGTCAAAGAAATTTATGAAGCCGGTTACTTTGATGAAACCATGGATGGTCATACAAAGAATATTGTTTTGAAACTGGAGGAAGGTTCATCTTATCCGGGTGATGATTTTCTTGAAAAGGTTGCTGAGGGCGTCCGTGAGGCTGTAAAAACCTGCGGTATTGGTTCCGATGCGATGACGGTTCAGGAGGCGGAATTAGACGATCAGGGCCGCATTGGCCAGGAAAAAGCAAAAAAACTGCTTCTTGCGCAGCTTGGCTTGACCTCCGCTTCATTTAATAATCATGAGTATGAGCTGGATGATAATGTGTATGAGTTTGAACTCTCAGCCAACGGCGTTGAATATGAATATGAAGTGGATGCCCGCACCGGAAAGATTCAGAAAGCTGATATTGAGGGCAATGATGACTGGGATGATAATGATCAATGGGATGACTGGGAAGATTTCGGTGATGACCAGGATGATAACGACGATCAGGACGATAACGACGATAACGACGATAAGGACAATAACGATGATCAGGATGATAATGACGACATCTCTGTTTCCATTCCTGTAAATGGCGGTCAGGACGACGACTGGGATGACGGCCAGAATGACGATTGGGATGACGGCCAGGATGATGACTGGGATGATGGCCAGGATGACGACTGGGATGACGGCCAGGATGATGACTGGGATGACGGCCAGGATGATGACTGGGATGACGGCCAGAATGACGACTGGGATGACGGCCAGAATGACGACTGGGATGATGGCCAGGACGATTGGTATGATGGCCAGGGCGATTGGGATGATGGTCAGAATGGTGATGACGGCCAGGATGATGATGACGATCAGGACGATGACTGATTTTGAGGGAGCTGTTGTTGGCCGCCGTTGGAGGCGGCCAACTGTCAAAATTATAAATCCTTATATAAATTACCGTATTTTTCTTTGAGGTAATCCACGTAATATTGAGGATTAAAGTCTTCGCCCATCATATCATGAAGAATTTCATTGGTTGTTTTTGTTTTGCCGAAGCGATGAACATGTTCTTTCAGATATTCGTTGATTGGGTGGAAGTTTCCTGCTTCCAGGTAATCATCCAAAGGCATGGCCTGTTTTAAATGGGCGTAAATCTGTGCGGCGATAGCTGTTCCAAGGGCATAGGATGGAAAATAGCCGAAGTCTCCGCAGGCCCAGTGGATATCCTGAAGAATTCCTTCGGAATTTTTTTCCGGGGTTATGCCTAAGTATTCTTTATATTTTTCAGCCCATATTTTCGGAAGTTTATCTACATCCACATCTTTTTCAAAAATCATTTTTTCAATTTCATAGCGAATAAGAATATGGAGGGAATAGGTCAGCTCATCGGCTTCTGTGCGGACGAGGCTCGGCGAAGATTTATTGATACCGAGAATAAAGGTATCTAAATCGGTATTCTCCAATTGCTCCGGGAAGGTGTCTTTCAGTTTCTGAAACAGAGGTACCCAGAAGGCGCGGCTGCGGCCAAAATTATTTTCGAAAAGCCGGGATTGTCCTTCGTGCATTCCCATCGATGTACCGGTGCCTGCCGGAGTGGCTGTCAGGTCGTCGGCTATGTGCATTTCATACATGGCATGACCGCTCTCATGAATAGTTGAGAACATGGCGCTTTCGAGATTATGTTCGTGATAGGCAGTCGTAATTCGAACGTCCTTATTATGGAGATTGGTTGTAAAAGGATGGACGCTTTCTTTAATAACACCCCGTTTAAAATCAAAGCCGACATGTTCTGCCAATTTCCGGTTAAAGGATTTTTGAAGCTCCACAGGGAAAGCTTTATAATTGTAGTCTTTGCGTATTTTGTCCTTCTTTGCCGCAACAGTCTGAATCAGCGGGACAAGCTCTTTTTTCAGCGTTTCAAAAAAGATGTCCAATTCCTTTGTGGTGAAACCTTCTTCGTAATCATTGAGAAGCAGGTCGTAAGGCTTGAATTTTGCTTTTCCGGCTTTCAGGCGGTATTTGATAAATTTTTTCTGATAGTAGATAATCTCCTTCAGCGTTGGCGCAAACATGGAGTAATCATCAGCCGCCTTCGCTTTGGACCATATGGACGGCGCTCTGGCGATAAGCCCCCGATAGGCCTGATATTCTTCCGCCGGTATAGGTTCCATGCTGTCATATTGCTTTTTTATGTCTTTCAGAATGGCCTGCTCTTTATCGGACAGATTTTTCTCTTCGGAGAGCTGCTTTATGAGCTTTTTGACATCATCATTGATGATTGTCTTATAATATTCATTGGAGAGCATTTCGATGGCTTTCGCTGTCAGTTCAGAAGCCTGTTCCGGCGCTTCGGTTTCATTGTCCCATTCAAATAAAATAAGCGCGGCGTTGAGGGCATAGGCCTTTTCGAGCCATGGATTCAATTTGTCAAAGGTTTTATTCATTGCTTATCTGTAGTCCTTTCTAATGTATTTTATGATTGTTAGATTATACACTTTTTTATAGATTATGTGTTTGATTTTGTATGAAAAAGTTGCGAAAAGGCATAATCACGATAAAAAAACATATAAAATTGTCAATTATTCAATCTATACAATTATTAATGTTGTTAACTTTGTATAAAATGCCTATAACATTTTTGTGAAAAATAGGTTATACTAATAACAGAGTGTTTCCATAGAAAGAGGTGAATCGGAATGTTTCAGGTAAATGATATGGTATTATATGGAACAAATGGCGTCTGCAAGGTTGTAGATATTGATGAGAGAGATTGCGGCGGAAGAATGGTGGAGTATTATATTTTGAAACCTATTTATGCTTCTAATTCGACGGTGTTTGTTCCGGTGAATAATGAAAAGCTGACATCGAAGATGCGCTATGTGCTGACAAAGGAAGAGATTGATGAAAAAATTCGTTCAATTTCTAAGGAGCATGAGGCATGGATGGATGATGAACGGGAGAGAAAAGAACATTTTAAAGACATGGTCAGCCGGGCAGATACTTTTGAATTGATTCAGTTAATTGAGATGTTGATGGAACATAGGAAAAAGGTGATGGAGAGGGGCAAAAAACTCCATGTGGCTGATGAGCGGATGCTTCAGGAAGCAGAAAAGATGATTTGTGATGAATTTTCCTTTGTACTGGGAATTCCGAAAGAAGATGTGCCTTCTTATATCACAAGCAGTATGCGGGAAAATGTTTAATAGAATAAAAGAGCAGATAAAAAGGATGACCTCTTTGGCGAGGGTCATCCCTTTTCAGTTTTAGAGGGGAAAATCATGAGGGATAAAATTAGTTGTATTTTTTTAAATACAAAAAAAGACTTATTAAAAAAACTGGGGTTGTTGCTTGAAAAACGAACGATAACAGTGTAAAATAGAACAGAATGGAATGCAGTATAGAGGTGATTGATATACATTCTGATAGGATTAGGAAGACGATTATTCTGGCATTGTGTTTAGTGTCAGCAATAATGGTTTTTGTTTCATGTGACAAAGTTTTAACAGAATCGGCGGCAGAAGCCCAGGATACAGCATTTTCCATGGGAACGGCCATAACGTCCACTTTATATGGAAAAGATGAAAATCATCTGGAGGAAAATCTGGAAAAGATTCGCCGGTGCCTGGATGAAGTAGATTCGGATATTTCATGGAGAAAAGAAGGTTCCATGGTGAGTGTGTTCAATCAGCAGCATGAAGTTTCCGTAGGGGAGAGGGCAGAAGTTTTCCGCAAAGCCCTTGAAGTTGCAGCGGACAGCGGCGGCGCATTTGACCCCACGGTGCTTTCCGTATCCGGTTTGTGGGATATCGGCGGTGAAAATCAGCGGCATCCTTCGGAGGCGGAGATAGCGGAAGCTTTAAAAAATGTGGATTATCAGGCGGTGAGCCTGTCGGATGGGACACTGAAAACAGAAAATATACATATACTGTTTGAACTCGGAGCCATTGGCAAGGGATATGCCGTTGCCGAGGCGGCCGGAGCCATCGATATGGATGGAATGTCCGGCGGAATCATTTCTGCGGGAAGTTCTATTTTAACCTTCGGCACAAAGCCGGACGGCAGCGCCTTCCGGGTTGCCCTGAGGGACCCGCGGGGGGAACAGGAGGACCGGATTGGCATTTTGACGCTGACAGATACAGCAATTTCAACCTCCGGTGATTACGAGAAGTATTTTGAGGAAGAAGGCGTGCGTTATCACCATATTCTGGATGCCCGGACGGGCTATCCGGCGGACAGCGGCCTGATGTCGGTGACCGTTATTGATGAGGACAGTGTCCTTTGTGACGCACTGTCAACGGCCGGATTTATTCTTGGATTAGATGAAGGTATGCGTTTGATGGATAAATATGGTGTCTTGTCAATATTTGTTGATAATCAGCGCAATGTATATTATAATAAGGAGAGTATCCTTGATTTATTGTCTTTTGAGGGCGAGGCTGAGGGATATAAGCTGGTTCCCTATGGAGACGGAGAAGCGGATATACCTAAATAGTTAGAATAGATGGAGATTCAGGACTATTTAGTATATTATATATTAAATCATTAAACGTAAGGGCTGTGCCCTGAGGTTTAAATTTAAAGAGGAGGATTCAAATGGCTAAAAATTCAAATGGACTTCTTTGTAAGTTAGGAATTGTAAAAAGCCCTGGAGCAGCCGTGCCTCACAGAAAAAACACAAAAGATTGTGCGACTGTGGACATGCCAGTTCCTGCACAGGTCACCCTGGTTATGCAGCAGCATATCGGTGCACCTTGTACGCCTACTGTAAAAGTTGGCGACGAAGTGTTTGTTGGTACCATTGTTGGTGACAGCACTGCACCTTTCTCCGCACCTATTCATTCCAGTGTGTCAGGAAAGGTTAAAAAAATTGATTCAATTTTGATGCAGAATGGTTCAAAAGCTCAGACTGTAATCATCGAAAGTGATGGACAGCAGACTGTTGACCCGGCTATCAAGCCACCGGTGATTAACAGCGATGAAGATTTGGTCAAAGCTGCTCATGATTCTGGCTTGGTTGGTCTTGGTGGCGCTGGTTTCCCAACCCACATTAAGATTAGCCCGAAACCGGAAGTGAAAGCAGCAATTGATTATCTGCTGATTAACGCCGCAGAATGTGAGCCATATCTTACTCCGGACGTTCGCGAAATCATTGAAGATGCGGACCATGTTGTTGAAGGTATGAAGATGGTTGCAAAATTATTGGACGTTAAAAATGCTGTTATCGGTATCGAAGACAACAAACCGGAAGCAATCAAGCTTATGACAGATCTTCTTGCTCAGGTTAAGATTGATGGTATTAATTTCAAAGTTGAAACTTTGCCATCCCGTTACCCGCAGGGTGCTGAAAAAGTTTTGATCGATCAGTGTACAGGCCGTCAGGTGCCTCCGGGAAAACTGCCTTCAGATGTTGGCTGCGTTGTTATGAACGTTACATCTATCGCAGTGCTTGCAAACTATGTTGAAACGGGTATGCCGTTGACAACAAAACGTCTGACTGTTGACGGTTCCGCAATTAACGAGCCTAAGAACGTACGTGTTCCGATTGGTACATCAATTAAAGATATCGTTGAATTTTGCGGCGGATATAAGGGTACTCCATCCAAGATTATCTCCGGTGGTCCTATGATGGGACAGGCCATGATGTCTGATGATTTCCCGATTCTGAAACAGAACAACGGTCTTTTGATTTTCGATAAGCAGGATGCAGAAATGGCAGAGCCAACGGCATGTATTCGCTGCGGACGCTGTGTAAATGCCTGTCCGATGAACCTCATGCCTACAAAGCTGGAATCCTATACAAATATCGGAAATACAGATGAATTACAGAAACTCAATATTATGAACTGTATGGAATGTGGATGCTGCGGCTTCGTATGTCCGGCAAACCGTAAACTTGTACAGTCGATTCGATTAGGCAAAAGCCTTGTCAGAAATGCAAGCAATTAGAAAGTAGGTGTAATAAACAATGGATGGTAAATTAATCGTTTCTTCATCGCCGCATCTTTCCAGCACGGTGAAGACCAGAAATATCATGCTTGATGTTATTATCGCAATGGTTCCTGCTTTAATTGCATCAGTTTACTATTTCGGACCTAGAGCACTGGCGCTTGTTGTTGTTACAGTGGCAGCCTGTGTTATTTCCGAGTACATTTCACGTAAGGTTATGAAACGTGAGCAGACGGTTGGTGACCTTAGTGCTGTTGTTACAGGTATGCTTTTAGCATTCAACTATCCGGCAACGCTTCCATTCTGGATTGCAGCTGTCGGCGGCGTTGTTGCTATCGTTATGGTTAAGCAGATGTTCGGCGGTCTCGGCCACAACTTTGCAAACCCGGCTATTACAGCCCGTATTATCTTAATGACTTCTTTTGCATTACGTATGACAACCTGGGTTGCCCCATTTGCATGGAGAGGCGCTGTTGATGCAACTTCCACAGCAACACCGCTGGCATTGATCACAGCCGGCAATACAGCAGAACTTCCTACATATATGCAGATGTTCCTTGGCGAAAGAGCAGGATGTCTTGGTGAAACATGTATTCTTGGTTTGTTAATCGGCGGAATCTATTTGGTAGCTAAAAAAGTTATCAGCCCTACAATTCCGGTTTGCTACATTGCAACTGTATTTGTATTCTCCGCAGTTTTAGGTCAGGACCCTGTTATGCAGATTCTCTCCGGCGGTCTTTTCCTCGGTGCAATCTTCATGGCAACAGACTATGTTACAAGCCCTATCACAAATAAAGGTAAAGTTATTTACGCTATCGGTTGTGGTATCATCACAGTTATGATTCGTCAGTTCGGTTCTCTTCCAGAAGGCGTTTCCTTCTCCATCCTGCTGATGAACATCCTGACACCACATATTGAAAATCTTACAACACCGAAGACATTTGGTGCTGGAAAGGAGGCTTCCAAATAATGAACATGAATCCTAAAGATATTATTGGGCCTACCTCTGTATTAGTTGGCGTTTGTCTTGTGTTTACGGCAGCCGTTGTAGGTACAAACAGCCTGACAGCAGAAAAGATTGCAGTTTTAAATCAGCAGACAGCGGATGAAGCTAAGATGGAAGTACTTCCTGAAGCAGACAGCTTCTCCACAGAAACAATGTCTATTTCCTCAGGGGATATCGAATATTATGCGGCAGCGAACGGCGCAGGCTATGTTTTCAGTACATCCTATAAAGGTTACGGCGGCGCTGTCGGCGTTATGACAGGTATTTCCGCTGAGGGCGAGATTACAGGCGTTAAAGTTGTAGAGTGTAACGAAACTCCTGGACTTGGTATGAAAGCTCAGTCCGACCCGGCTTTCACAGCCCAGTACGTGATGCCTATTCCTGAAGGCGGCGTTTTTGAAGTAACTAAAACCGGTAAAACCGCAGACAATCAGGTTGATGCGATTTCCGGTGCAACGATTACAACCAACGCTGTTACAAACTCTGTAAATTATGCAATTGAAGCTTATCAGCAGATTACAGGAGGTGCAAACTAATGGCTAAAAAACAGAAAAGTTTATGGGAGATTTTTACAGCCGGCTTTGTTAAAGAAAACCCTGTATTACGTCTGGTTATCGGTACTTGTCCTACATTGGCCGTTACAACAATGGCATTCAACGGTGTAGGTATGGGTCTCGCAGCGACGGCTGTATTGATTTGTTCCAATGCTCTTATTTCTTTGTTAAGAAACATTATTCCGGATAAGATTCATATTCCGGTTTATATTACAATTATCGCCGCATTCGTATCCATCCTGCAGATGCTTGTAAAAGCTTTCGTGCCGGCTTTGGACAGTGCGTTAGGTATTTTCCTTCCTCTGATCGTAGTTAACTGTATCATCCTTGGTAGAGCAGAAAGTTTTGCAGGTAAAAACCCTGTATTGCCATCTATCATTGATGGTATCGGTATGGGCCTTGGTTTTACGATTGCCCTTACGATCATGGGCAGTATCCGTGAGATCATCGGCGCCGGAACATGGTTCGGCATGCAGATTATCCCGAAGGCTATTGACCCAATGTTGATTTTGATTCTGGCTCCGGGCGGTTTCTTTGTATTCGGTATGTTGATGGCATGTGCCAACAAACTGGCTGAAAAGAAGGGCAAAGCACCTGCAAAACTCGGATGTGCAGGCTGTCCTGCAGCAGCAGGTTGTGGTCAGGCTGAGAAAGGAGGATGTGAATAATGTCAGTTACAGGTTTAGTTTCAATCTTTTTGGCAGCTATTCTTACGAACAACTTCGTATTGTCCAAATTCTTAGGTATTTGTCCATTCCTTGGCGTATCCAAGAAGCTGGATACAGCCGTTGGTATGAGTGTGGCCGTTATCTTCGTTATGACTTTGGCTACATGTGTTACATGGCCAATCCAGACATTCATTCTTGACCCTAACGGTTTAGGATATTTGCAGACAATCGTATTCATTTTGATTATTGCTGCATTGGTACAGTTTGTAGAAATTTTCTTAAAGAAATATGTTCCATCGTTGTATTCAGCGCTTGGTATTTACCTTCCTCTGATTACAACAAACTGTGCCGTACTCGGTGTTACTGTATTAAATATTGATGAAGGTTATAACTTCATTGAGTCTATTGTAAATACTGTTGGTGCTGGTTTTGGTTTCATGCTTGCTATGGCGATTTTTGCAGGTGTTCGTGGCCGTATGGAAACCAGTGATGTTCCAAAATTCCTTCAGGGACTTCCAATTGTATTAGTAGCTGCATCTATTGTTGCTTGTTCTTTCCTTGGATTCCAGGGATTAGTAGACGGCTTGTTCAATTAAGGAGGATTTACTCATGGGAATAATTGTTGTTGTAGTAATCGGCCTTATTGCAGGTCTGATTCTTTCCGTAGCTTCTATCGTATTTGCCGTGCCGGTAAATGAAAAAGAAGAAGCGATTGTAGGCGTTTTGCCAGGCGCTAACTGTGGTGCCTGTGGTTTTGCCGGCTGTTCCGGTTACGCAGCCGCTTTGGCAGCAGGTACTGCTGAAGTTGGTCTCTGCTCCCCGGGTGGTCCGGATGTTGCCGCAGAATGTGCAGAAATCTTAGGTGTTTCCGCAGGTTCTATGGAGAAAAAGGTTGCTATTATCCAGTGTGCAGGTACATGCGATGCTGTTAATCAGAAGGTTGATTACGAAGGTATCGATACATGCCAGGCTGTAAGCCTTATGTGGAGCGGTGACAGTGCATGTCAGTACGGCTGTCTTGGCCATGGCGATTGTGCCGCTGTCTGCCCGGAAAATGCAATTACAATCTGCAATGGTCTTGCTACTGTAAACACAGATCTTTGTGTAGGTTGTGGACTTTGTGCAAAAGCTTGTCCAAAGCATATCATTATTATCGAGCCTTTGAAATTCACACAGCATGTACGTTGTGTCAATAAAGACAAAGGCGCTGAGACAAGAAAAACATGTAAAGTTGGCTGTATCGGTTGTATGAAGTGTCAGAAAGAATGTGAAGCTGGCGCGATTACCGTAACAAACTTCAATGCTACAATTGACTACGATAAATGTACAAACTGCGGTCATTGTAAAGAAGTTTGCCCAGTACATGCTATTCAGTAATTAAAAGCTGATAAAAGCTGAGCAGTGGGGGATATCCAAAGTCGAAAGATGGGGATATCCCCTTTTTCCAATTCAAATTCTTGGAGGAATACAAGATGAGTTTTGATTTTGATAAGGTTGTCAATAGAAAAAATACAAACTGTCTGAAATATGATTTTATGAATGAATTCCATAAGCCGGAGGATGTTTTATCTCTTTGGGTGGCCGACATGGATTTTGAGTCTCCGAAAGAGGTGCGGGAGGCCCTGATGCGGGCGGCGGAGCACGGAATTTATGGATATACGGATACAAAAGAAGATTATTTCGAAGCGGTGGCAAATTGGTTTGATGAAGGTTTTGGATGGCGGCCGGAGAAAGAATGGATGGTAAAGGTTCCTGGGGTAGTCTTTGCTGTGTCCACTGCCGTGAGGGGCTTGACTGAGCCGGGAGATGCCGTGCTGATTCAAACGCCGGTTTATTATCCTTTTGCCGCATCGATTGAGCGGAATGGGCGGAAGGTTGTCCGGAATTCTCTGTGCTGTAAAGACGGAAAATATGTCGTCGATTTTGATGACTTTGAAAATAAAATTCGGGAAAATAATGTAAAATTGTTTATACTGTGCAGTCCCCACAACCCTGTGGGACGGGTATGGAAGCGGGAGGAATTAATACGCATGGGTGAAATATGCCGGGCCTGCGGCGTGATTGTCGTTTCCGATGAAATTCACTGTGATTTTACCTATGCCGGATATACCCATCATATCTTTGCCTCTTTGGGGGAAGCCTTTGCCGACCACTCGGTGATATGCACGGCGCCGAGCAAGACCTTCAATCTGGCAGGACTTCAGATTTCCAACATTTTTATTTCCAATCCTGAAATCCGAAAATCTTTTGTCAGGGCTTTGAGCAGGACCGGCTACAGCAGTCCGAATATGATGGGAATTTATGCGGCTCAGGCGGCCTACCGCTTTGGACGGCCATGGCTGGAGGCTTTGAAGGCTTATCTCAGTGAAAATCTGGATTTTGTGCGCAATTTCGTAAAGGAAGAATTGCCGGGCATCCATTTAGTGGAGCCGGAGGGAACTTATTTGGTCTGGCTGGATTGCCGGGACCTTGGCTATTCGGATGGGGAGTTAAATGAAAAAGTTTTAAATCAGGCAAAACTCTGGCTGGACGGCGGCAGCATGTTTGGCAGGGAGGGCGAGGGCTTCCAGAGAATTAATATTGCCTGTCCGAGAAGTGTTTTAAAGGAAGCTCTTATGAGATTTAAAAATATTTTATAAAAAAGGCTTATCACAGAATAAACTTTGGTGTATAATTTAACATTGATAAAGTGACAGGGAGGAAATGACACATGAAAGCTTACAGTCAGATGAGTAAGGATGAACTTTTAGCATTAAAATCCGATTTGGAGAAGGCTTATGATGAATTTAAAGCCCGGGGATTAAAACTGGATATGTCCAGAGGTAAACCATCTTCAGAGCAGATGGACTTATCTATGGGAATGATGGATGTATTTCACAGCAGAGCAGATTTAACCGCAGCAGACGGTTTGGATTGCCGGAATTATGGCAATTTGGATGGTCTTCCGGAAGCAAAGGAATTAATGGCATCCATGATGGAATGTCGTGCGGAAGATATCATTGTTTATGGAAATTCAAGTCTGAATGTTATGTATGATACAGTAGCTCGTTCAATGACTCACGGTGTTATGGGAAATACACCATGGTGTAAGCTTGACAAGGTAAAATTCCTTTGTCCTGTTCCGGGATATGACCGGCATTTTGCTATTACCGAATATTTTGGCATTGAGATGATTAATGTGCCGATGACTCCGGAAGGACCGGATATGGATGTTGTGGAAAAACTGGTTTCTGAGGATGAAGCAATTAAGGGAATCTGGTGTGTGCCAAAATATTCCAATCCACAGGGCATCAGCTATTCGGATGAGACGATTCACCGTTTTGCCCATTTAAAACCGGCGGCGAAGGATTTCCGTCTTTACTGGGACAATGCCTATTGTATTCATCATTTATACCCGGATAAGCAGGATACCATTCTTGAGATTTTGGATGAATGTCGTAAAGCGGGCAACCCGGATTTGGCCTATAAGTTTGTATCCACATCAAAGGTCAGCTTCCCGGGCTCCGGCGTGGCTGCACTTGGTGCATCCCAGGCCAACCTGGAAGATATTAAGAAGCAGCTGACCATTCAGACAATCGGCCATGATAAGCTGAACCAGCTCCGCCATGTGCGTTTCTTTAAGGATATCGACGGAATGCACGAGCATATGATGAAACATGCGGCGATTATCCGTCCGAAATTTGAACTTGTTCTGGACAAGCTGGATAAGGAACTGGGCGGCCTGGGAATCGGCGAATGGCTTCGCCCGATCGGCGGTTATTTTATCAGCTTTGATTCTATGGAAGGCTGCGCTAAGGCCATTGTTTCCAAGGCCAAAGAAGCGGGCGTTGTGATGACCGGCGCCGGGGCAACTTATCCATATGGAAAGGACCCGAAGGACAGCAACATCCGTATTGCGCCGACTTATCCGTCAATGGATGAATTGAGTCTGGCTGTTGATTTGTTTATTCTTTGCGTGAAACTTGTCAGTGTAGACAAATTATTGGAAAACATGTAAAATATAAAGCGTGGTGTGAATCACCACGCTTTTATCATATATCATTGTATAGAGGAGACGAAGAGATGAAGATTACAGTGATTGGCTGCGGGCGCTGGGGCTCGTTTATTACCTGGTATCTCGATTCTATCGGACATCAGGTATTTTTGTATGGGAGAAAAACGTCTGCCCATATGCAGCGCTTTTTGAAAGAGAGGAAAAATAATCTGCTCACATTGCCGGAATCCGTAGGATTATCAACGGATTTGTCCATTGCGGCCGGGGCCGAAGTGATTGTTATATCTGTGAATTCCCAGGGACTTCAAAAATTGATGGATGAATTGAAGGCTTTGAATTTGAGAGAGAAAAAAATAGTTCTCTGCATGAAGGGAATTGAGATTGAAACCGGCCGGCGTTTGTCCCAGATTGCCGAAGAAAACCTGGATAAATCGAATGTGGTGGCGGTTTGGCTGGGGCCGGGGCATGTTCAGGAATTTACGAGGGGGATTCCCAACTGCATGGTTATCGACAGCAAAAATGCAGAGGTTAAAGCGGAACTTGTAGAGTCTTTTTCAAGCCCGCTGATTCGATTTTACTATGGGCAGGATTTAATCGGCAATGAAATCGGCGGCGCGGCGAAAAATGTGATTGGCATTGCGGCGGGCATGCTGGATGGTTTTCATTTGTCTACCCTGAAGGGGGCTTTAATGTCCCGGGGCACGCGGGAAGTGGCGCGGTTAATTAAGGCGATGGGGGGCAACGAACTGTCGGCCTATGGCCTGTGTCATCTTGGAGATTATGAGGCCACCGTTTTTTCAGAGTTCAGCCATAACCGGCGTTTTGGAGAGCTGTTTGTTCAGGGGAGGCAGAGCGATGATTTGGCCGAGGGGTATTATACGGTCAAAGCATTGATGAAACTGGAAAAGGAATATGATGTGGAACTGCCAATCTGCCATACTGTCTATGAGGTTCTCTATGAGGGCCGTGAACCATCGGAGGCATTGGAATCCCTTTTTACCCGCAGTTTAAAAAATGAATTTTAAGTAAAAATTAACTATATTTCATAAAAATTAAAAAAATGTTACAAAAAATGACATTTTCTCTTGATTCTTTCCTATTTCTGGTGTTATTATATAAGAACGAGAAGAAATAGGGGTAATCAGGAGGCATAATCAAAAATGGCAGCGTTTAAGAAAATTGCGGCAGCAGGTTTGATAATGGCGCTGGCTTTTCCGGCAATGGCCTATGGTGCAGGAGAGACGGAATATAGTCAGCCGATTAGAGATATAAAAGAACAGCAGGCAGGGGTATTTCAATGTGAAAAGGATACTGAGGAATGGACGAAGGAGGTTATTTTGACAGCTTCGGCCGTGCCGGACAGCGGAAAGACCCTTCCGGAATTTTCATTTTTATGGCAGGGAGCAAAGAGTGCCGGAGCCGCAGGCGACGACGTATATACGGTTAAGGAAAATGGCGTTTATACGGTGAAATTGCAATTGCCGGAAAACAGCGGACTGAAAGCGGAAGATATTCAGGTGGATGTACAGAATATCGATACCCAGGGGCCGGAGATTGTTAATGTCACAAAGGATATATCCGAATGGACCAGCGGCCCTGTGAAAGTTACAGTGGAATGTGAAGACTATCAGACAGCGGCCGGGGAAAATGTGAGCGGAGAAAATGCGGCCAGAGAAGCCGAAAGGTCAAAAGGTTCCGGACTTCATCCGGAGGGCGCTTATTCTTTTGACGGCGGTAAAACCTGGATAAAGGATAATTTTATCACTGTTGAAGACAACACAAATATTGAATTTGTTGTTCGGGATGCCCTTGGAAATGAAACAAGACAGAACATTGTTGTTGATAATATTGATAAATCAGAGCCGGCGGTGCGCGTCAATATTGCGGACGGCGGTGTATTATATGAAGGTGAGGGCGGCAGTATATTGTTGTCAGCCAGCGCTTCAGATAACAGCTCGGGGCTGCATGCCCAGCCCTATTCCTGGGATTGCGGTGTGAGCTG